>WNFA01002583.1_pt1 | contig 14946 bp, 17 predicted proteins | sample 5400481 | NCBI WGS metagenome assembly WNFA01 (sample SAMN13153340, study PRJNA577476) | soil metagenome | isolation source: 120 cm saprolite under Douglas fir tree site 2 hole 1 replicate 2 | place: USA:California | collected 2015-04-18
CCTGCACTTCAGAGAGTTTCTGATTTAGCGCCACGAGCGAACGACGCAGCCGGTTGGCGGAAACGCCTTTTTCGATGAGCTGCTTCGCGGTGCGCAGGCTGATGAGGTCGCGGAAGTCGTAGAACTTTTCGTTGCCGCCCTTGCGCGGCGAAACCAAGCGCAGGCGCTCCCAGTAGCTTAGCTGCTTGTCGGTAACGTCCAGGAGACGCTGGAACTCAGTCCGAGTGAATCGATCCGTTGCTCCCATGGAATCGTTGCGAGTATACCACCTGTAAAATTTTTCTTTCCACAGACCCTGTAGCTCAGGCTCGCTTTTTGAGCCTGAGGCCTTTCCGCCTTTGTAGCGCTCGCTTTCTGAAGCGGGCTCCGATCACGCTAGCCGGCGGACTTTTTCCTCTTTGCATTTTGCTGTTGCTGCGCCGGTTCGTGCTCGCGCGCGGACGCCGAGGAAATGGCGCGCACCGGCGGCTTCTTCGCGCCGGGCTGCGATTTTTCCGCGATGCTCTTCTTCAGCGCTTCCATTAAATCGATGACCGGCGCCATCTTGGCGTGCGGCACTTCAGTGACTTCCTGGCCGGCTTGTTTCGCGGCGATCATTGCTTTCATGCTTTCCTGATACTGATCCTTGTACTTTTCCGGCTCGAATTTTGCGGCCAGGCTTTCGATGAGCTGCGTCGCGAGTTTCTTTTCCGCGTCCTTCGGCTCGGCGGCGGGGGTGCGCTTGCCGTATTCGGCGACCGCGCGAATTTCGTTGGTGTAGAACATGGTGTGCAGGGTCATGCCATTGTCGCGCGGGCGGATGACCACGATGTGCTCGCGCTGGTGCATGGTGATTTTGGCGACGGCGGCGTAGCCGGATTCTTCCATGGCGTCGAGCAAAAGCTGGTAGGCCTTGCGGCCTTCGTCTTCCGGCGTGACGTAGTAGGAAGATTCGTAGTACAGCGGATCGATTTCGTCGAGCCGGACGAACTCCAGAATTTCCATGGAGCGCGCGGATTCCGGTTCGATCTTCTTTAACTCTTTTTCGTCGAAGAGCACGTACTGATCTTTTTCGTATTCGTAGCCCTTGACGATTTCGGAGCGCTCGACCTGACGATTGCAGGTCGGACAGAAGAGCGGCATCTTGATGCGCGAATGGCAGACTTCGTGGAGCTGGTTCAAGCTGATGCGCTCGCCGCGCGCGGCGGAAAAAAGCCGAATCGGGATCGAGATGAGTCCGAAGGTGAGGTAGCCCTTCCAGACCGAGGTGGCCATGTACGCGTCTCCTGGTGAATAGAGTCCCGGGTGCCAGTAGCGTGCTGAGACCACTAAGGTTAGTTCGAGATTTGCCGCCAATGCAAGGCGAATCCGTGGCGAACTGACGTAAGAGGAAGGATGGGATTTTCCACCGAGGCACTTTGCTCGGGTGGGCGCAGGATTCGTTAACCATAATCAGGGCCCCACCCCCCTGTTTTTTGTATGTGTGGCAGCGAAAGGACTTGCGAGAGGGCGCTTTTGTATGTGTGGCAGCGAAAGGGTTTACGGGTGCGTCTTCCGTATGTGTGGCAGTGAAAGGAGTTAGCACGTTTAGACGGTGAAACGTTGAAGGTTGAGAGCGCAGGATCCCACACCCCCCGGGGTTTTGTATGGATGTGCAACGAAAGGAGTTGCGGGAAAAGGGATTTGTAAGGCCATGAAAACAAAGGCGCGTCAAAATCGAAGGGTGGCAGAGACCACACGGCCTGCTGGGGGAAAGTAGAGACGAAGCGGGGACACTGTCAGCGGAACCTTGCTTCAAAGATTACCGCATTGATTACTATTTGTCAAGTGAGAAATTAAGGGCAATGAATGGAATGAGTTGCGGAGCAAGAAGCGCGTTCCATTTTGGAACGCGCTTCGTCGGCTTACTCACGGAGCGGGTGAGTCGAGGTGAAGAGCGGTGCGTGGGTCGGCTGGTAGAGGCCGAGTTCGCCGCCACTGGGTAAAGGGATCGTGGTTCTAATGCCCCAGGGCTCGGTGCCGATTTCGGAGCACTTGACGTTTTTGGAGGCGAGGGAGCGGATGGTCTGCTGCAAATCGTCGCACATCAGATACAAGACAGCGCCTAGCAGTTCATGTCCGGCATGGCGCTGGACGAAGTTTTGATCCATTTGTGGATGCAGCGCTGCCTCGGCGGGCGGGAGCTTGAAGATGAGCCAGCCGTGGCCCACGTCGACGCTGGCGAAGCCGAGAACGTCGCGGAAGAACGCGCGATCCGCCTCCGGATCCTTAGAGTAGAAGAGTATATGTGCGCCGGTAATCATGCCCGCCAACCTAGCAAAAGGGCGGGTAGTACGTGGGGTCACTACACCAAACGTCAAAAATCGTACGCTAGTGCCCCGCGGCGAGCGCAGCAACTTCCGCCTCAATGCGTTTCTCGTTAGTAACGAGCTCTGGAGAGAACTATCCCGATTGCCGAGGCTTTGAACGCCTCGGCAAGTTCCGCACGACCCGGAGCGGCCATCGGGAATCAACATGGTCTATGTAGTTTTCAGTCAAGGTTTCCGCTTAGCGTTCATTTTCCGCTGTGGCAAACCGGTCGATCAGAAACTCCCCGATGAGTTGAAGGGTCTCTGTGGAAGCTGCTAAGCGTCCTATGCCCCCCAGGTATCCGTGAACCATCCCTTGCCACACGTCAAGCCGAGCATCGACTCCGACCGTAACCGCACGATCGACTAGGCGGACCGAATCATCGAGCAAGACTTCATCGTTTCCGACATGCACACGGATCGGCGCCAGGCCTTTTAGATCAGCGTGGAGCGGTGAGACGGACGGATCTTCCGGATCATGTCCATCCAGATAGGACCGCACCAGCTCGGCTGCTTGCGGCTGAGTGAAGTATGGATCGGCAATAGCGCGTGTCGACCAACTCTCGCCGGAGAAGGCCAGGTCGGTCACCGGCGAGAGCGCCACTCCGCCGACGAGCGCTTCACTGCCAGAAGCCTTCTTTGTCGCAAGACGCACAAGCAACTCGATCGCCAGGTTGCCACCAGCGGAGTCACCGGTGATGGCGATCTTCGAGAAGCCTCGCTCGGTCAAACCGACATAGCAAGCCCGGACATCTTCAGAGGCAGCAGGAAATGGATGCTCCGGAGCAAGCCGGTAGTCAGGCACGAAGGCCGCTACCCCAGCACTAGCAGCGATATGGCCAGCCAAATGACGAAACGCTTGTGCAGAGCCCCAGTTGAACCACCCGCCGTGGGTGTGCATGACGGCCTGGCCGGGTCGCGCGGCTTGGGGCCGGCACCACCATCCCGAAACGCCTCCCACACGGTCAGCCTCGTAGACAACGCCGGCAGGGGCAGCGACGTGCTCCATGATGGCGTCGAACGGAACTCGGGCTGCAACTCCCTGAAGCTTGCCTTTGTTGGGTTCGACGATGGCGCGCATGGCGGCCATCGCAGCTTGGTCCTCCGCGCTGCATGGATGGTGCACCAACCACGGAGCCGTACTGTGATGTTCCCGAAGTGTTTGCATGATGTTCCTCCCTGTCTCTTGGAGCTGCGAGACCTTCACTTGACTTGACTAGACGTAAAGGAAAGCCAAGGAGATGCATTTCTTTTAACGCTTCGTTCAGGTAAGTTGGGGTATGCCAAAGGCGAAGTCCAAACCGGTCCCTATCGGGAGGCCCCGCAGTGAAGCGGCGGTCTCCCATGCCGCTATCATGGACGTACGTAGCCGGCCTGAGGTGGCGAGTCATGGACCCAGACGTAAGATCGACGTCTGGGGCATGCGGCTTTTGGGTGCTGCTCAGCCGGAGAAATTAACATCGTCGTACGTCTTCTCCCCACCTAGGGTACCACTGCCTTTTTTCACATCGGGCTTGTTCGTCGCGATGACGAAGGTCACCGGACAATCGACGGTGGGGTTGGAGAGCCTGGTGTAGTCAGCACTCTTGCACGCTTTGTTGCCGCCCGAACACTGCGTATTTAGAGTCTTGCCCTCGACCGTCAGCGTAAAGTTCGAAATCAATTCGGCGTCTGAAGTGTCTACAGTGATGTCCCAGGTAGCCGTCACCTGGGCGTGATCCTTGGTCACTCCAATTCGGTAATGAAGCGACATAATGAAAATCTGGCAGCGAGTCTTTAGGTCTTAGTGATTCTTCTACCGAGAGCCGTCAAACCACCCATGTGTTCGCCGAACGGGCATGCCACCCCAGCGTTTCCATGTCGTTGATGAGACCAGAAGCCAGGACCAGGCACGATCGAGGCAAATGGACCTTATCGCAGACGTTATCGGCGGCCTGGCCAGCCACGTCAGCCAGGGTCAGGATCGACAGCCCACGTAGCCCGTCCGGGCTGTAGGATGCTAGCGCACCAAGGCCTTTCGTCGCCAACATAGGGCCGATCTGCTCTGCGTGCGACAATGGGAAGGCCAACCAAGCCAGCATGTTGTCCACGTCCGTAAAGATCTGTTTCTCCAAGGCGGCGGTCGCGTCGCGTAGACTGGTGGCGGGGGCGCCCTCGTGGGCTCTGATGGATTTCCCCGGTAGTGCGTGATCGATTTCTTCGATTACTTTGATGGCTTCGTCCCGAGAGACTACGTCCCAAGGCAGGTGCTCGGAACGGCACGGCCCTATGAGGCATCTGATGCCCACCCGCGCCGCGCCCGAGTGTAGGCAAGCGAAGACACGGACGCGGAGCGGATCGATCCACACCTCCAAGCGAAGGCCCGTGACGTCAACCGAGCGCGGACTCGCCGGATCGATCTCCAGCGGCTCGATTCGCGGCGATTGCGGACGGGCCCAAAGCAGAGATGAGGAGGGCCGTAGCCCCGAAGTCTCGCGCGCGACCGGCGGTCGCTGGCGCGCGCTCCGAGAACGCGTAACCGCTCGGCGCCGCCCCGCTTTTCGCCAAGAGCGCTTCCAGTTCGTCGCGGTCTAGGTCGGACAGCCCGTCCAGTTCTAGCTTGACTGGTATGTCCATGGGAACTTCCGAGTTCGACTTTATCTTTGCGGAAAACATACGCCCCGCTGAGCTTCCTGTCAACTTAGTCCGCTGCGCTGGCCAAGCACCAAAAACTGTGCGCCGGAAAAGCGGACTTTGAGCACTGCTGCGAGAAACGGCGCTTATCCCGACTCGACCTTGGGTCAAGCTGCACTATGCCGTCCGCAAATAATGTTCAGCGTCAACAAAAATTTAGGCGTTAAGATTCGGTCTTTGCCGCGCCATGACTTTTCAAAGAAATATGCAAAGCGTCCGGAGGATTGCCACCTGACTTTGGAGATCGAGAACATTGAGGACCGAAGGAAGAAGGTTTCAGCAATTTCGACAGGCTTGGCCCTTGAGGGCTTCGATTCCTTCTCTCGCGATGAGGGGGACCATAATCAGGGCTGCGACGGGATCGGTCCACGAGAGGCCGAAAACCGTGTTCATGACCAGGCCCCCGAGGAGGATTGCGGACAGGTAGGTACAGAACTGTGTCTGTTGCGCGTCGGCATGCATGGCGGAACTGTCGAGATGCGCGGCGACTTTGTGCTTGGCGCGTGAGAGCAGGGGCATGACCACAAGGGAGGCGCAAGCCAGGACAATGCCGGGGACGCTGTGCTCTGGCGCACGGCGTCGCACAAGATCGCTGGCCGATTCGTAGGCGATGTAAACGGCGAGGGCGAGAAAGCAGAGTCCAACGATCCGCAGTGCTCGTTTCTCGTTGCGGTGGCGCTGTTCAATGTCGGCATCGACGGACATCCTCCAGAGCAGCACCGACCCGGAAAGCACTTCGATAAAGCTATCTATCCCGAAACCCATGAGAGAAATGCTTCCGGCCATCACACCTGCAGTGACCGCCACGATCCCTTCGACGGTATTCCACGCGATGGTGAAGTATTCGAGCCGTTTGCCCCGCCCTAGTTCGTGCGCACGGTTGGCAATGATGAGTTCTGCCATGGAACTAGCTTACTCCCTGACCGCAAGAAACGCGGGTCTCATCGACCAAAGGTGAGGCTGCAAGGCGCCACGGTCCCTTCCGACAGGAGCTTGAATCTGCGATCCACTACGCAGGAGCGCACTACAAACTGTGCGGAGGAAAAGCCGGCCTGCTTCGGTCGGGACAGAAAAACTTTAAAGAGAACGAAGAGCGCCAGGCTGAAGCCCGCCGCTACGTAAGCAAAAATACATAAGCAAGAAACGGAGCGCGCTCGTTGGCACTTTATGGGCCCCTGCTTGACAAAGAACGGGAATGGAGCTTATCTTATAAAAATAGCAGGCTATATATGAGAATACCTAAGAGCTTTACAATCGAGGCGGAAATCAGCAACTACGTGGATGAAACTAAGGGCGAGCAGTCTGCCAGCGACCGCGTGAATGACCTCTTGCGCCGCGCCATGATTCAGGAGCAATACGAGCGGCTGGAAGCCGAAGCCGCGGAATTCTTCGCTAGCGCAAACGCAGACCGTGCCGAGACACAGGAATTCCAGAAGGCTTCCCTTCGCACGTTTGGCAGGGATTGATGCCGGCTCCCCCAGGCTGGTATCCGAAGCGAGGTGAGGTCTACCTGGTGCAACTAGATAAGCCGCGGCCCGCGATTGTCCTCTCGGTTGATCCGCTAAACAAGTTTGCGCTGGACGTTTGCTTGGCTCCCCTTACGACCGTGGAGCACAGGAATTTCAGCATGCGCGTTCCTATCAAAAAGGGTGACGCTAATCTAAATTTCAATTGCTGGGCAAAGTGCGATCAGGTCACGACCCTTGAGAAGGCCCTGTTGAAGTATCCGCCACTCGGCGTACTCTCGACCTCGGCCCTCGGCGGGGTAGAGGAGCAGGTGCGAGTGGCTCTTGGCTTGATCTGACAATCCCCGTCAAAGGCAAAAGCCTCACACGCAAAAACTGCGTATGGGGCACCCGCACAAGCTTTCTTCAGGGGGCTGAAGCCCAATCGAGTTGCGACGTTACGTGGGCGCTATAAGCCCCCACCTCCTAAAGAAAAAGCAAAAAGGCAACGGCAGGGCGGGCGCAGCATGCTGCGCCATTACAAGGGAATGAGGCGGCGTGGGCTGAGGGTGAGCGTTACTCCGGCTTCGACCATGGGGGCGCGACGCCGGTCATGCGGGCGTAGGCTATTAGCTGGCCCATGTGCTCGTTGGCGTGAACGATTATGCGCAGATACATGCCGTCGACGGTGGCGTCGCGATCGGCGATGTGGACTTTGCGCTCGAGGTCTTTGGACGTGACGGAGGCGTGGGCTTCTTTTACAGCGGTGAGGGAGCGCTTGAGCCAGTTGATTACGTCGGCTTTGGCGGTGACGCTCTTTTCCATTTCGCGCTTGAGTTCGGCGGGCATTTTCGGACCGGTGACGCTGAGCAAGTAGAAGTTGGCGAGCGCTATGTGCATGTAGACTTCACTGGTGGAGCGCACGCCGGGTGCAGGACGCCAAGAGAATTTTTCCTGGGGCGTGGCCTCGGCCAAGTCGATCAGTTGTTTGGAGACGTGCTTCCACTCGCCGTCATAGCCCTGCCAGATTCCTTCGGGCGCGGTCTGAGCGAGCAGCGGACGCCCGGAAATCAGAAGCAGCAACAAAATCGCTTTCGTAAAATATCGAGCCGTGCTCATGCGATCCCCCTCCGTATTCCGTGTCGAGTGCACGTCATCCCTGAAATTTTTTGTAGCATTGAATGAGGCTGGCCATTCTACATCCAAGAGCTGCGCAACCGCGGTCTAAGATGGTCGGGATGACCGAATTTTCGCTTGGGCTATCTCTTGGTAATGGCGTCGTCCCACATGTGGTGGGAGATTTTCCAATCGCCATTGGGTTGTTTTTTCAGAACGTTCAGGAAGGTTCCGGTGTGCGAGGCGCTTGTCGCCTTGCCGCCTTGCACGGTCGTCCAAGCGACTTCATCGGTGCCCCAGGTGTAAGCGAGTTGGCCGTCACCGCCGATACTTTGCAGAGTCACAACCAGCTTGGTGATTTTGGTGGGCGGGGCGTTTGGCGGGAACCAGAAATCGTTCAATCCTTTCAGGCCGATCCAGGGTTTGCCGGCGTGCGGGGGAAGGAGCACGCTGTCGTCGGTGAACAACCCGCGGACGGCGTCGGCGTCTCCCTTTAGCCAGGCTTCTTCGTATTTCTTGTGGATGATTCGGATCTTGGCGACGTCTTCGAGGGAGAGAGTGTTTTCGGCGAGGGCGAGCAGCGGACCAGCAAGCAGGAAGACGAGGAACAGAGCGGTTTTGCGAAAGGGCATGAGGGCCTCCGTGAGCAAGTTTAGTTGGTTCGACGGATGGGCGCGAGTTAAGTAAGGGCGATAGTGGTTTCGGGTTATTCCCTCTCGTTATGGCGATGCATAGAGTTGCGGCGTCCTCGGGTTCCTGACAAGACAATATGGGTTGTTACGGAGGCGTTATGGCTACGCGGACGGCGGCGCTGGAGTCGGCAGTTTCGGTTGGCGAGGCGGCTAGTCATTGGCGGACGCGGACTGTGGCGGTGGTGTTGCTGCTGGCGATTGGGGGTTACTTCTGGGGGGTGTCGCGGTATCCGGCGCTGTACAAAAAATATTCGGCGGGGACGCAGGTGAAAGTTACCGGGGCGATCACGTTCGGCACGGTGCTGCCGGTGACGGCGGGGATGCCGCTGGGGCAGCGAGTTTGGCGGACGTCGATCAATTGGCTACAGGCGAATGAGATTGGGATGACGTTTGGGTTTTTCTTTGGCGCGGCGGCACTGACCGTGCTGGCGACGATGCCGCGGCGGCGGACGGGGAATGCTTACGTCAATTCCCTGCTGGGCGCGGCGGTGGGCATGCCGCTGGGCGTTTGCGCGAATTGCGTGGCGCCGATTGGGCGCGGGCTGTATGCGTCGGGGATGAGCGCGGAGTCGACGCTGGCGGCGATGTTCAGTTCGCCGACGCTGAACGTGGTGGTACTGGCGATGACGTTGGCGCTGTTTCCGCTGCCGATTGTAGGATTGAAGCTGGCGACGATGTTGGCGATGATCTTCGTGTTTGCGCCTTTAATTGCGCGTTGGAAAGTGGGACCAATTACGGCGGGCGAGTGCGCGGTGGAGATTCCGGCGTCGGCGACTTGGGGGCAGGCACTTGCTGGCACCGCGAAGACCTATGCAAAGAGTTTTTGGCACATTGCGCGCGTGGGGCTGCCGCTGATGGTCTTGGCGGCGGTGCTAGGGGCCTTGGCAGTGGAGACAATTCCGCAAGGTGGGCTGCATGCTCCGGCGACGATTGGCGGGATTTTCCTTGTGGCGCTAGCGGGAACATTTTTGCCGGTGCCGATGGCGTTCGACGTGGTGATTGGGTATGTGGCGATGTCGCGAGGAGTGGCGCTGCCGTATGTGGTGACAATTTTGTGCACGCTGGGAATTTATAGCGTGTACTCGTTTTTGGTAGTGGGGAAAACTATTTCGTGGAAGATTGCTGCGGGGGCGGGTGGCGCGGTGGCAGCGTTGGGTACGGTCGCGGGAATAGCGGCGATGGGATTGCGGTAGCAGCGCTCGAGCGGGCTTCTAGGTTTCGCCGGGGGCGCCGGCTTCGCCCACGGCTGGCGATTCCAGCTTCAACTCCTGGCGCGCGCGCCTTACCAGGGCCTCTAAATCATCGTGTTTGGAAAATACCGCGCATATGCCGGAACCGAGAGCGGCGAGCTCCATTTCTCTGCTGTAGTGGACCGTGAGCAGAAAAAGCGGGACGGCGGGCATCATGTATTTGAGAGCAGCGGCGGCTTCCAAGCCGTTCATTTCGGGCATGGCTAGATCGAGAATTATCAGGTCGGGCGATAGTTGCTGGGCTTTCTCGATGGCATCGACTCCGTGAACGGCCTCGCCGCAAACGGTGAACTCGCGATGAGGGTTGAAAAGGCAGCGGAGTTGTCGACGGATAGCCTCGTGGTCGTCCACAATTAATATGGATCTTGGCACCGGCCTCCTCCAGCGAAAGATCAAATCCTGTGAACTTGCGAACTGTGTTTGTTTAGATGCGGGGCAGAGAAGAAGGACTGAGGTAGGGCGGGGGGGAGACAGGCCAGGTTATCGAGCTCGCTTGGCGGCTTTACGGCAGGACGGGCGCAGCATGCTGCGCCGCTACAAGGGAGTCGGCCGCTAAGAGGTCGCCATTGCGGGTTGGATAGTACACGAGCTGAGGCAACCCGGGGCGGCCGGGATACCTCGGATAAGGGAGAGACTTTCCGGTGGGCAAGTTTTGCTGGGCGTGTCCATCGGTTCAGGTATAATCGGGACATAACCGAGCAAAACGGATCGTGCCCAACCATCTGTTGGCGGCGGGAATTTCTAGAGAGAGGTGAACGTTGCGCCGAACTCTGACATGGACCTTGCTGGCGGGATTGCTGCTGAGCGCCAGTGCGAGCGATGCCCAAATCCTCCACAAAAAGCGGAAGAAAGTAAACAAATCGACGACCGCGGACAATACCGCGGAGCCCGACAAGATTTTGTACAACCGGGCGGTGGACGATATCAAGCATGGTCGGCAGGAAGTGGGTCGGCTCGGCTTGCAGACCTTGATCAATACTTATCCGGACAGCGAATTTTTAGCCAAAGCGAAGCTGGGGATCGCCGACTCCTACTACAAAGAGAGCGGGACGGCGAACATGGCCCAGGCCATTCAGGGCTACAAGGATTTCATCGTGTTCTTCCCTTTCCTGCCGGAAGCGGCTTACGCGCAATTGCAGGTGGCCAATGCGCATTATCAACAGATGGCCAAGCCGGATCGGGATCGATCTGAGGCTAAACTGGCGGAAGACGAGTATCAGACGTTCCTATCCAAATATCCGAAGGATCCTCTGGCGCCCAAAGCCGAGCAGCGTTTGCGCGACGTGCAGGAAATCATCGCGGAAGGCGATTACCGCATCGCATATTTCTATTATGTGAAAGGGGACAAGCGGGCCGCGGCAGCGCGGCTGACTACGACTGCGAAACGCTATCCGTTGTTCAGCAAGTCCGACAAAGTGCTGTGGATGCTGGGCGATATTTTCGAAAAGAGCGAACACAAGGAAATTGCCTCGATTTACTATGGCAACATTTTGAAGAATTATCCGCTGTCGGATTTGACGGCGAATGCGAAGGGCAAATTGGTGGCATTCAAAGTGCCAGTGCCGCAGCCCGACCCTAAGGCAGTGGCTTGGATGACAGCGGAGCAGAATGCGCCGCGCAAACGCGAAGGATTGGTGAAGAAGCCGTTGGCGCTGGTGCGCACCGCACCACACGGGGAGATCGTTGCATCGGCGAAGTCCGGCGCGCCGAACCTGGAGCCCGAAGCGGATACCACATCGGCGACGGATATATTGAGCGGCGGCGGCAAGTCGCAGCTTGGCGGGGCAGGCGGGGGCGGGGCCAGGAATACCGCGGTGGTCGAGACGGTTACGCCGGGAGGCGCAGCGCCGCCGGCGGAAAGTGCACCAGCGGAAGGAACGCCTCCGGGGGCCACTCCTGCTGGGGCAACTCCGGACGCTGCGGCCGCGTCGTCTACAACGGCACCGACTGCAGATGCAACCACCGGAACAGGAACCGAACAACCAGCGAAGGCGACGGATTCGGCGGCGAGCGGCGACACGCAGGCCACCGAGGCGACCAAGACGGACGCTTCGCAAAGTACGGATGACAAGAAAGACTCCAAGAAGGAATCGAGCAGCAAGAAGAAGAAGGGGCTGAAGAAAGTGCTGCCCTGGTAACGTAGAAGCAAACACTTCGGATCCACTCGAAAAAGCGGGCGAACGCCCGCTTTTTCATTTGGTTACGGGACATCGGCATAGAAGCAAGGTATTCACCTTCCGACACACAAGCTTCCAGTTCACGTTGACGCATGTGGGACCCAATGCTCCAATACAGTTGTGCAATCGTGTGTGGGGCGGTAGCGGTATCTCCCGGAGGACGTTCGGTGGCCAGGATTTTGGTTGCGGACGACAACAGCAATATCCAAAAGATGGTCGGTCTGGCCCTGAAGGATCAGGGCATAGACGTGATTGCCGTTGGCAACGGTGAGGCCGCGGTACGCAAAATCTCGGATGTGCGTCCCGATTTGGTATTGGCCGACGTGTTCATGCCGGTGCGCAATGGCTACGAAGTTTGCAAGTACGTGAAGGACGATTCTTCGCTGGCACATATCCCGGTAATACTCTTGGTTGGCGCGTTTGATCCGCTGGACGAGCAAGAAGCGCAGCGAGTGGGTGCCGATGGCGTGCTGAAGAAGCCGTTTGTACCGCCCGATCCGCTGATCTCGATGGTGAAGTCTGCGTTAATGCGCGCGGCGAACGCGGCTAGCGCGGCAAAAGCGGTCGCGGTGACCGAGAAACCTGCCGTACCGTCTCTGGCTGTAGCCGGCGGACCCGCCACGGCGGGCGGGCCCAATGCCACCGTTGTTAGCGCGCCGGCAGTTTACGCGATCCCGAAGGAAGAGCAGCCTATCGAGAGCCAGTCATTTGTCGATGAAATTCCGAATAAGCCCGAGACGTTGAACATTGAGTCCGCGGGCAAGCCGCTGGCGTTCGGAAGCTTGATGGAAACGACGACTGAGCCAGCCGATGAAGCTGCGTATGTCGCGCCGCCGAATCCGGAACTTGCAGATCGCGATTGGAACGCCGGCGAAGAAGAGGCGGACGAGGAAGAGGAAGAAGATTCGGCGAGTTCGTCATGGCGTCGAGACGGTGGGAGCGAAGAGCATGCTGCAGACCCCGCGATAGAGAACGCGGCGGAGAAGGCTGCTGCGCGCAACAAACGACGGGAAAGCTGGACACCTACCAGAGAGAAGACGCAGGATCTGTTGGAAGACGCGGCTGCGCCAGAGAGTTTCATCAGCACGCCTCCGCCGGCGCCGATATTTTCCGAGGTCGCGCCGCCGCAAATTTCGCATGCCATCCCGCCGGCGCCGCGACCGGAGTTGGTGGAATCGAAGACCACGGTGGAGACAAAGACTGCGAGCAATCCTGAGGTCGCATCTCCGGTTATCGCAAACATCCCGGAGCCCGCTGCGCCCGAAAGCACGAAGCAAAACGGGGCAAATTCATGGTTCAGCACCACCACTAGCCCGTGGGAAGCGGAAGCGCAAAAAGCTAACCAATTGGCAGCGACGTGGGATGCTCCGGCGGTCCCGTCAGCAAGCGTGACTAACGAGCAGAGTGATGAGCCGGTTGTGGATCAGCCGCCGGTTGTGGATGAGGTCCAGCCTGAGCCGGCGTTGACCTATGACTTCGTGTCCGAGGCGCCCAGCGAAGAGCCGATAACCTACGTGCCGGACCCCGCTTTGGTGGGCAACGAAATTGTGGATCATAATCCGCTGCCGGAATTGATTTCGGAGGGCTCGATTTCCCCGGAAACGGTGGAGACCATCCGCCAAGACACCATCTACGCGCTGGAGAGCGTCACAGAACCTGTCGTGACGAAGCCTGCTAACGCTGCGGCAAAAATCGCCGAAAGCTCGCAGCAAGACATGGATGCGCTAGTGGCCAATGTGCTGGCTAAAATGAGCCCGGAGATGTTACAAGCTGTGACCCGCGAAATCCTGAAACCGGTAGTCGCCGCGATGATTCGCGACGAGATTAACGCTAAGAAGTCCTGATTCGTTGTCCCTCAAGGTTTCGTCCATCAGTTAGTCCGCGGTAAGTGCATGGGCGAAATTCTATATCCACTCCCGTGGCTCCTTAAATGCTGCTATTCATTGGTCCTTAGTGCCGGGCCTGCCTAGCCTGTTTCCGATCTAAGCTGGAATTGCCAGGCTCTTGCCGATGGTAAGCTCTTGCTCGTTGGCTACTCGGTGCACGTCAACTTACGTCGCCAGCAGATGCAATCACCGAGAGGAGTGAGACGCATGAAATCGCATGCGCAGATCCGTGTGTTGTTTGCCGTTGCGTTGCTTGCTTTGACCGTCTCTGCTTGCGCTTCCGTTGCGCTGTCAAAATTCGGCGATGCCGCTCGTCCCGGAGCCCGGGCGCTCATGGACGCGCATAATTGTTACCCTTATTTTGGTTGGTGGTCCGACCGGATCGAACGCGCGCTGTCCGCCGGTACGCCTCTAGCGATCGAACAGGACCTCTTGTGGTTTACCGATCCTAAGACTGGCGCTGCGAGGTCGATGGTCGCGCACGGCGCTCCCTTCACAGGCACCGAGCCCTCGCTGCGCGACTATTTCTTCGAGCGAGTCCGCCCGATCATCGAGAAAGCGCTCAAAGACGGTAACCGCAGCGACTGGCCTTTGATCACCCTCAACCTTGATTTCAAGTCAGAGGAGCCCGCGCACCTCGCCGCGATCTGGCAACTGCTCAACGAATATCGCGACTGGATCATTACGGCGCGCCGGACGGCGAACATCCACACGGTTGCACCCCTCGAAGTGAAACCCATTCTGGTCCTTACCGGCGAATCCGACGCGCAGAGAGCCGTGTTCCACGATCAAGTCGCAGTCGGTACCGCTTTGCTGGTGTTCGGAGCTACGCGCAATCATACCGAGATTCCTTCCGGCCCTCCTGACTCGCTCGCGCCGGAAGGAGCGGACAATTATCACCGGTGGTGGAACAATCCGTGGCGCGTGGTCGAACCGGCGGGCCAAGTGAGCGCCGGGGAATGGACGCCGGAAAAAGAAAGGCGGCTTAACGATTTGGTTCGCTACGCGCACCGGAAAGGGCTATGGATTCGCTTCTACACCCTGGACGGACTAAACCCTGCCGACGAAAGTTGCCACGGGATATTTCACGCCTACAACTTCGGCTCACGCGCCGCTGCAGAGAAACGCTGGCGTGCGGCAGTTCAAGCGGGCGTCGACTATATCGCTACGGATCAATACGAAGATCTGGCGCGATTGCTGCATACATCGAGGCCGGATAACTGAATTGACGGGGCTGGATTGCGCCTCGTATAGTCAAAGATTAGTCTAAATACGTGTGCCACGTGTGTGCACATTTGCTTTGTAAAGGCATGATGAGGAGCAGGGTCTCGGATGGCTCGCGAAATCGCCAAGAATTACGAACCGCAACAGATTGAGCCG
>WNFA01002585.1_pt1 | contig 14945 bp, 14 predicted proteins | sample 5400481 | NCBI WGS metagenome assembly WNFA01 (sample SAMN13153340, study PRJNA577476) | soil metagenome | isolation source: 120 cm saprolite under Douglas fir tree site 2 hole 1 replicate 2 | place: USA:California | collected 2015-04-18
ACCGCGGAGTGGTGCTGGCGTATTGTCCTGACATTGCGCAACTGGCCAAGGCTTTGACGGAAGTGCAACCGGCCATCTTTATTGGTGTGCCGCGCGTATACGAAAAGATTCGGCGGCAGGTTGTCGTCAAGACCGCGGGCTTTCCGAAAAGTGCGACCTATCGCTGGGCGCTTGCGGTGGGGCGCGCTCACCGCGCCGAAACTCTCGCCGGAATCCAGCCCGCAACGCTCACCTGGAAAATCGCGGATCGGCTGCTCTTTTCCAAAGTGCGCGCCGGGATGGGTGGAAAGGCGGAAGAGTTCATTTCCGGAGGCGCGCCGCTGGGCCTGGAGTTGGCGGAGTGGTTTGCCGATATCGGCATTCCCATCCACGAGGGCTACGGGCTGACCGAGACTTCACCGGTGATCGCAGTAAACACGCCCTCCGCTCACAAACTGGGGACTGTGGGCAAGCCGCTGGCGAATATCGAGGTGCGGATTGCCGACGATGGCGAGGTGCTGGCGCGCGGGCCCTCGATATTCAAGGGTTATTGGAATCGCCCGGATGAAACGCGGGACGCGTTTGTGGACGGCTGGTTCAAGACGGGAGACATCGGGTATCTCGACAGCGAGGGATTCCTTTCGATCACGGATCGCAAGAAAGATCTGATCAAAACTTCCGGCGGGAAGTTCATCGCGCCGCAACCGATCGAGAACTCTCTGAAGGTGAACCCGCTGATTGGGACGGCGGTGGTATTCGGTGACCGGCGGAAGTTTCCCGCGGTGTTGATCGCGCCGCACTTCCCTGCTCTGGAGGATTGGGCACGGGAGAACGATGTTGACTTTGCCTCGCGAGAAGAACTGGTCGCGAATGCCAAGGTGCAGGCGCTGTATGAAGGCATCATCGAAGACCTGAATCAGAACCTGGCGCGCTTCGAAAAATTGAAACGCGTGCTGGTAGTACCCGAAGAACTCTCGGCCGCGGACGGAACCCTGACGCATACTTTCAAGGTGCGGCGACGCGGGATTGAGGACCGTTACCGGACGCAGATTGATGAGATGTACGCGAAAGCAGAGACGGCCGGAGGATGAACCAGTGGAGCGCCGGGCGTCCCCGCCCGGCCACCTGGCTGCCCAGTGCCCAAAGACGCGATGACCTAAACGTTGAGAAGGGAATATGGAAAGACTGCATCGAGTAATACTATCCGTGCTTCTAGGATGTGTTGTTTTAGGCGCATCCGCAATCTCGGCTCAAGACACGTGCTCACTGGCGGTGAGAGTATTGTCACCTGATGGACACCGATTTGAGGTTCCTGTCACGGTTCGCGAAAAAAACGGCCGCACCATAGAAAAGGACCAGGAAGATAAAGATGTCTATTTTTGCGATTTGGGGATACTTCCCGTTGAGGTAAAAGTTGGCAGCGACGGGATGTGCAGCCAAACGACGATCCGCGATGTCCCTGTATTCGCGGATAGGACATATTTGCTTAACGTAACCTATGATCCGGAGGCATGCCCCGAGACTATTCCGCCACCTGTTCCGACTTGTAGGATAATGTTCCGCATATCGGATGCGAGTGGCAAAGCGATATCAGGTGCGCGAGTTTCCACTTCCACTCCGATCAAGGTCCAGCGAGAGGCCGACGCGTATGGTCGAGTGCAGCTCCTCGCCAAGAGGGATAGCAGAGTTCGGGGCTCCGTCGAAGCACATGGGTTTAATGAAAAAAAGTTTGACTTCAGGTGTTCGAATTCTCAATTACTTCGTGAGGAGAATATGCGCTTGACTCAGCGCTGAACGTGGGAGGCGCGTCCGTCGCTCCACCGTCTAGCTCCGACCCGGCGGGAGCCGTACAATAAGTTCATGACGGACTCATTCATCATCGCTGGCAGGCAGTTCCGTTCCCGCTTGATTGTTGGGACCGGCAAATACAAATCGTTTCAGGAAACTGCGCGCGCGCTCGAAGCCAGCGGCGCCGACATGGTGACTGTGGCCGTGCGCCGGGTGAATCTTGACCGCAGCAAAGAGTCTCTGCTCGATTACATCGATGCCAATAAATATTTCCTTCTGCCGAACACCGCCGGCTGCTATACGGCCGATGACACCATCCGCACCGCCCGGCTGGCGCGCGAGGTTGGACTCTCGGACTGGATCAAGCTGGAAGTGATTGGCGACCAGGCAACACTGTATCCGGATGTGCAAGCGACGCTCGAAGCCACACTCGTGCTGGCGAAAGAGGGATTCACGGTGCTCGCTTATACCTCGGACGACATCGTGTTCGCGAAACGCCTGGTGGACGCGGGAGCTTCGGCGGTGATGCCTCTGGGCGCGCCGATCGGCAGCGGCCTGGGCATTCAGAATGCCGCCAACCTGCGAATCCTGCGCGAGTTGATTACGGGAGTTCCGCTGATTGTGGACGCGGGCGTGGGCACAGCTTCCGACGCTGCCATTGCCATGGAACTAGGCTACGATGCCGTGCTCATGAACACCGGCATCGCCGCCGCCCAGGAACCCGTGTTGATGGCGGAAGCGATGAAACACGCTGTGCTGGCGGGGCGGCAGGCGTACATGGCGGGACGAATGCCGCGAAAGCTTTATGCGACTGCCAGTTCGCCGCTGGAAGGCGTTGTTCGGTAGACGAGCGATCGAGGCGCGATAGGAGTTCGGGTGGACGGGCGAGACGCCCGTCGCTCCACCAAAAACATTGGGCGGCCACCAGGGCCGCCCATTTTGCATCTGTTGGACTCGTTAGCCTAAAGCATCTTGACGCTATCGACGTGGATCTTATCGCCGTCAACGTGTCCGGTCACGGCCACGTGATGTCCTTCATGACCCTTGAGGGCATCGGGATTATCCACTGCGAGGACCTTCTGGTCAGTGTCGGTAACGAGGACCGCCTTTTCACCGGCTGCGATGCACTTCTTTGTGCAAGCCTCCGCACCCGCGTTGGCTCCCTTAGCGCCGCACTTCGAGTCGCTGACCCAGCCGTTCACGGTTTGGGCATCGCCGGCAAATGATACCGAAGCCACCATTAAAATCAAAGCTCCGGCAAGTAACAACAAGAGAAATTTCCGCATGTCATCCTCCTCAGATTAGTTCCCACACGTGATGCGATCCCCTGAACTCTATCACAAGAAACGTAGGAGTAGGGCCGGGCCACGACAAATTGGGAGAGGTCACCGAACAGCGTGGACAAATGCATCGCGGCTTGCGGCGATTCCGGTGTATCATGGCGGGCAGATCGTAACCCAACCGGGAGAAGACAAAATGGTTGCGCCGTTCCGTCTTGACAAGTTACTCACGCTTCTGCCGCTTCTTCCAGTCCTGCTACTAGCGGATATTGCCATAGGCCAGTCCTCAACGCCATTGCTTCGCTTGCAACGTTCGAAAGCTTATCTGAATCTGGAAACGAACGTTGTCCACGCGCAGGGCATGAATGGCATTACGTATGGAAAATCTGGGGACGTTTCCAGCTATCCCAATTCGCTTTCGTGCCTCACGGTTCATAGCGACGGCAAGTATGTCTTCGAGAAAAGAGACGAACAGACTGTGGGCAAACCAAAAGTCAAGACGGCCGAAGGCACTCTTGGGGCGGACGATCTCCAACACCTGAAGACAATACTCGACGACGAGAACCTCAAGAAACTCGCCACTCCGAAACCTCCCGACATTCCCAACAACGCGACGATCCGCGAGATTGAGAGCGTGGATGCCCAGATTGACCATGCAGGAAAACAGCAACGCTTGACCACCATCAAGGAGCGCTTGAAAATGGGCGCGAGCGAATTTGGTGGCGCAACCAATGGAATGGATACCTACCTTGACAATGCTGCACCGTTTCAAAAAACACTAAATCCTCTGATGAAGTGGTTCGACGGCATTGAAAAGAGAAGCAAGTCTGATTTCAAGGATTCGAAGCCGCAATACTGTGCGCCGATGAACATAGGATAATCATGACGCGAACAATCGCTTTTCTCTTAGTGTTGGGGCTCACGGCGATCGCGGGCTCCGGTCAAGCCCCGGCTAACGCCCCTCTCAAGATGTTCCTCAACGAAGTCCAACCTGGTGTTATGTCCGCCCCGCAGTACTGCACTCTGGTGTTCGCCAACCGCCGTTTCCATACGGAGAAGGCAGACATCAAACAGGGGCGCGACACCGACCGCAGGATTTATGAGGGCCAACTTTCCGACAGCGACTGGAACGCACTGGTCGCGGTTATCGACAGCCCGGGCTTTCGCGATCTCAAAGTTCCGCAAACTGTCCCGCCCCTGGTCATGCAGGATACCCATCCTTACACCATCAGCGTTGCGCGGGACAAGGACTTCCAGAATATGGAGTTCCTGGACAACAAGAGCCTGAAGCCTTACGAGTCGCAGGTGAAACCGCTGCTGCAATGGTGGAAGGCATTTCGTGGGCAGCGCACACCCAAATCAAGCGCATCGGCCGACGCGAGGTGCGCGCTCGACAAGACCCACGCGATCTTCAGTCAGTAAGACGATTCCTGCAACCAGCATCTATCTGTCGTTCTTGCTTTCGTTCCTAGCGCGGTCGGTAGCTGCCTTCGGCGGAGGATCGGGAGCAACGTAAACGACTTCTCCGCGCCGAGTGTAGTGAAGCTGCTCGCGCGCTTCCTTTTCGATGGCTGCAGGATCGGATTTGAGCGATTTGATCTGGTCGACGTATTGATTGTTTTCTTTCTGCACGCGCTCGACCTCTCTCTGGAGCACTTGCATCTCGGCGTGCTTCTGGCGATAGATGACCATGCCGTTCGCTCCGAACATGGCGTGTAGCACTAATCCAAAAATAAGAAGGATAGCGGCCACAGTTCCCAGTCGACGCCACTCCATCACGAGCCATGACCAGATAGGGCGCGTCCGTTCGATCCAGCGCGCCGCCGCCGCCTCTGCCCTCGGCGCTTGATGCTTGGCCTGATCTGTAAGATAAATGACCGCGCGCAGGCCTTCCTCCGGACGTGGAAGGATGCGCATTCTCGGCGTTGGTCCTAGTCGAAGATCCATGCTTTCGCTGTCGCTGTCGCGCTCAACTTTGCGAGGTCTTCCCTGCTGCGCGCTTCGCAATAAACGCGCACCACTGGCTCTGTGCCCGAGAGCCGGTAGCAAACCCACGATCCGTTGGCGAGAACAAGTTTGAGTCCGTCGGTCCTCACCGCGCTGGCAACTTTAATGCCATGGAACTCGCTCGGATCGCGACGTAACTTCTCAGTAAACTTCTGTTTTACTTCCGGCGTCAAGCGGAAGTTCTCCCGCGGCGGATAAGAGGAACCAACATCGGCAAATAGGTTTGGCCAGTTGTTTGCCAAGCGAGATGCCACGGTGAGCGACCATTTCGCAGCTCCGACGACACGTGGCGCGCGATGCCCTGCACGGCCCGGTGGACATTGACAAACGTGAACCCTTCGGCCATCACGGCCCGCCATCCAGATGTGCCAAACCTGATTTGCGTTGCCATCGGCTGCCTCGTAAGCTTCCAGTGAGACGTGACCCTGATTCTCTCGCGATTTTGACTCAATTCAATACGACCGATTTTCTATGACCGACAAAAGGCTCGTTCTCACCACTTGCGGTTCACTCGAAGAAGCCCGCAGCATCGCACACACGCTGGTCGAGCAGCAACTGGCAGCGTGCGTCAACATCGCTCCCCAGATCGAATCGGTATATCGCTGGCAAGGCGAGGTCGAGACGGCAACGGAGTGCCTGCTCGTAATCAAGACGACTGCCGACGCTTTCAATCGCCTCCGCGAGGCTTTGAGTGAGCTACATTCTTACGACCTTCCAGAGTGTATCGAGATCGCAATCGAAGATGGCAGCGCGGCGTATCTGGAATGGATTGGATCGTCCGTGCGCTAAGGGCTGCTGGTGGAGAGCCGGGCGTCCCCGCCCGGCCACCTAGCTGCCAAAGGACGGGTGACGCCCGTAGCTCTACGATTCGCTGAGAATGACACTGTGCATTTTATGCCACGACCTTACGGGACACTACGCTAGATCGCCGCCAGCGCCTGCTCAAGATCGGCAAGGATCTCGTCCACGTCCTCGATGCCGACAGAGATGCGGACCATGCCGTCAGTGATGCCAATTTTGCGGCGCCCCTCTTCGCCGACAGCCGCGTGCGTCATGGTCGCAGGATGCGAAACCAGGGTCTCGACTCCGCCCAGGGACTCGGCGAGTGAACACACGCGCACCTTGCGCAGCATCTGGTTGGCGTTCGCGAGCGATCCGGTTTCGAAAGCGATCAGGGCTCCGAAGCCGGACATCTGGCGCTTCGCCAGTTCGTGCTGAGGATGATCCGGCAGTCCGGGATAGAAAACCTTCCGCACCTTCTTATGTCTCGAGAGATAGTCGGCAACTTTGCGGCCGCTGCGATCGTGCTGTTCCATGCGAACGGCCAGGGTTTTGACTCCGCGCAGAATCAGCCAGCACTCGAAGGGCGACAGGATGGCTCCGGCAGCTTTCTGAAGAAATGCGAGTTTTTCCGCCTGCTCCGGTTTGGTGCAAACAACGACACCTCCCAGTCCGTCGCTGTGTCCGTTGAGGAATTTCGTGGTGGAGTGGACGACCATGTCGGCGCCAAGCTCGATCGGCCGCTGGAAATATGGCGACATGAACGTGTTATCAACGACGACCTCGACGCCGCGCCTGTGGCTAAGTTCGCAGATCGCGCGCAGATCGCAGAGCTGCATCAGAGGGTTGGTCGGCGTCTCCAAAAAAATCAGCCTGGTATTTTTCTGGAACGCGCGCTCAACATTGTTGACGTCGGATGTATCGACGTAAGTGAATGTGAGACCAAAGTTAACGAGAACCTGATCGAACAGGCGCGGCGTCCCGCCGTAGAGATTGTGGCCTGCGATGACGTGGTCGCCTGCTTTAAGCATCGTAGTAATGGCGTTGATGGCAGCCATGCCGCTGGCGAACACGCGCGACGCAGTTCCGCCTTCGAGCGCCGCAAGGTTCGTCTCCAGCCGGTCGCGAGTCGGATTCGATACGCGCGCGTATTCGTAACCCTTATGCTTGCCGATTTCTTCCTGGACGTAGGTGGAAGTTGCGTAAATCGGGACAGTAACGGCCCCCGTGGCGGGGTCGGGCTCCTGTCCGATGTGGATCGCCCGGGTTGCGAAGCCAGAATGCTTCAAGTGTTCTCCCGTGAAGTTCTCAGCACTCAGGTTTTACTAAATGCTGAATGCTGAGTGCCGAGTGCTGAATGCTGAGTGCTGAGTACTCACACCCCGCCCTCAAAAATTTTCTTCGACAAATACCGTTCCGCAGAATCAGGAATCAACGTAACTACCCGCTTCCCTGCCCCGAGACGCTTGGCGATTTCAACTGCGGCATAAACATTCGCGCCAGCGCTTGAGCCTCCGAGTACGCCTTCGCGGGCAGCGAGTTCTTTCACCATGTCGAAAGCCTGGTCATCGGTCACCATCATTACTTCGTCGCAAACCGAACGGTCGAAATTTCCAGGAATAAAGCTGTTCCCGATGCCTTCCACCTTGTGTGGACCGGGCTTTCCTCCGCCCAGAATCGAGCCCTGAGTCTCCACCGCCACGGCGTGCATTTTCGCCAGCCGTTCTTTTAGAAAACGGGCAACGCCGGTAAAAGTTCCCGCAGTGCCGCAGCCGACCGTGATGGCTTCGACGCGTCCATCCATCTGCTCAAAAATCTCGCGGGCGGTAGTTTCGTAGTGGTAGTCGGTGTTGGCGGGATTGTCGAATTGCGCGGCCAGGAACGCTCCGGGGTCGGAAGCCAGCAGGTCCCTGGCGCGCTCGATGGCGCCTTGCATACCCTCGGCTTCCGGGGTGCGCATCACCTCGGCGCCGAGGGCTCGCATGATGATGACCTTTTCCTCCGAAAATTTTTCAGGGACGAACAGCCGAACCTTGTAGCCGCGACTCACGCCGATCAGAGCCAGGCCGATGCCGGTGTTCCCAGCAGTGGCTTCGATGACGGTACCCCCCGGCTTCAGCTTGCCGGTACGCTCGGCGTGCTCGATCAAGCCGATGGCGGCCCGGTCCTTCACGCTGCCGCCCGGGTTCAGGTATTCGAGCTTGGCGAAAATATCGGCCGATCCCGGAGGGGCCAGCTTCTTCATTTGCAGCATCGGCGTTTCGCCGACGAGCTTCGAGATATCGTCGCTAACTCGCAGGCGCGAGTTTGAGGTCATCAACGGCACTCTACAGAGTAAGGAACGGGAAGGGGAAGCGTCAATGAGGAGAACCGCAATAAGATCTTGTCATCCCGAGCGAAGCGAGGGATGACACTCCCAATTAGACTCTACTGCGCCCCCGAAGCTGGCTCGGTTCCGGCGTAATAACCGCTTTTCGTGCGAACGGTAAGTTTGCCGTAGCTGCGCGATCGGGCATCCACTTTCACTTGACGATAGCCGCCCTGGTTTTTCGGAGTCGTCGGTTTGTATCCGATGGTGTACTGGGTGCGGATATCGTGGGCCACGCTGCGGCTGATGGCGTCAACTTCGTCCAGCGTCTTGGGGAAAAAAGCGAGGCCGCCAGTTCTCTCGGACATGATTTGCAGGGCGCGTTTGGCGTGCTTCGGGTGCTCTTCGCCTTCCAGGATGCCAATGGCGTAAACAGTTGGTCCACCGTCGCCCTGCAGACGCCGCACCGCCTGCTCGAGAGTTTCGGCGCTCTCGTTGTCCTCTCCGTCCGTAACCACAAAAATAACTTTCTTTTCGAGCTTCCCTTCCTTTTTCAAGTGGTCTGCGGAAGCTACGACCGCATCGTAGAGCGCGGTGCCGCCGCGAGTCTCGATTTTTTCCAGCCCCGCTTTCAGCTTATTGATGTTGGAAGTGAAATCCTGATCGAGGTAGTACTCGTCGTTGAAGTTGACGATGAATACCTCGTCGTTCGAATTTGAAGCGCGCACCAGATTCAGCGCTGCGGCGTTCACCTTTTGACGCTTCTCGCGCATGGAACCCGAGTTATCGACCACGATGCCCATGGCGACGGGGATGTCTTCGTGGCGGAACGAAGTGATGGTCTGGGGGCTCCCATTCTCATAGACGTTGAAATCGCCCTTGTCGAGGCTGGTGACGATGCGTTGCTTGTCGTCGACTACCGTCGCATGCAGCACTACTTCGTCAACCTGCTTGCGGAAAACGAACACCCCGCTGTCGCCGGAATCCGGACTCTGGGCCGCATTCGGAGGAACAACCTGTCCCTTAGAAGCTGGCGCAGGCGCGTTGCCGGTCGGCGGCGCTTGCGACCCCGATTGCGGATTCGCAGCTGCCTCGGAACTCGCGACCGGGACAGAAGTCGCCTGGTTCGCTTGAGAGTTTGCAAGGGACAGCGTCGTCAGGAGGAAGAAAAACAGCAGGGGAACATTATTCCGTCGGCGCATAGTAACCCGTCTTGGCGTAAACCCGAAGCGGCGGCAATCCTTTTGGCGGTTGGAGTTTCACTTTTATTTTACGCCATTTGCCATCGCGCATTGGATTCTTTGGACGGTATCCTATGACATATTGGTTGCGCAACTCGATGCCAATTTTTGTGGAAACGTCCGCCAGGTCGTTCGGGTTATCAATGGTAAACGCCCGGCCACCAGTCAGTTCCGTGACATCGCTGAGCAGGGTGGGTCCGAGCCGCTCTTCTTCAGTCGGAAAGTAATGATCGTAGATGCCGATGGCGTAGATGAGAATGTCGGCCTCTTTGACCATGGAACGAATCTCGCCTTCGGTATAGCGGCTATGGTTGTCCCCGCCGTCGGAGATGATCAGCAAAGCCTTCTTCGGATACTTCGCCTGGCGCATCTTGCTGACTCCAAGATAAATCGCATCCAACAGCGCCGTGCGGCCCTTGGGAACCGTGTAGATGAGCCGGCCCTGAATGTCATCCACCGAACTGGTGAAATCGGCAATCTCCTCCGGCTTATCGGCGAAGGTAATCATGAAGAACTCGTCCTGCGGGTTGGCGGTCTTGAAGAACTCGATCACTGCCTCGCGGGCCCGCTCGACCTTGCTGCTCATGCTGCCGCTCATGTCAAAGATCACGCCGATCGAAACCGGAGCGTCTTCGCTCGAGAAAGTCTTGATCTCCTGCTGGTCTTTGCCTTCGAAAAGGTGGAAGTTCTCGCGGTCGAGGCCGGTTACCAGCCGGTTTAGGGGATCGGTGATGGTGACCGGCACCAGGACCATGTCCACGGATACTTTGAACGGCTTGGTGTGGGTCTTCAGCGCCGGATCCACGTCCAGCTCTTTTGGAGCCGGTGGCTGAACTCGGGGCTGGATGTGAACGTCCCCAGTCGTGGTCTGAGCAAGAAGAGGAAGCGCGCCGCACACAGCAATCAGAAGAACAACGAAGGAGACTCGAGCCGAGTACCGTTTGCCGTGCAACATAGGCCCCACTAATCCGCGCCGCGGAGGGAGGCGACCCGCATCCCAGAAAGCTGGCAACAATCTCTACTTGGTCGGATACTAGCACAATCCCGAATGGGAGTTGTCACTTTTTTGTATCCGACCATTGGATTCGGTGGGCAATCGGAAGGTTGCGTATGACTCTGCGCATCTTTAGTTCTCCTTTCCCGCTTTGGGCCAGAGCCGGACCCTCCCTGCTACAATTCTGCCTTCCCTTTATGGCACTTATTTCTCCCTTTCAAGCGTGGCGCTACGACCCTGAGCGCGTGCCGGTCCAGATGGCCGTCACCCAGCCCTACGACAAAATCACTCCGACGATGCAGGAACGCTACTACCAGGCCAGTCCTTTTAATATGGTGCGGATTATTCTGGGGAAACCCCTGCCGGGAGACGGGGACGCCGAAAACGTCTATACCCGGGCGGCAGCGTCCTTCCAGAACTGGCGCCAGACGGGCGTTTTGCGGCAGGATCCCGAGCCTTCAGTCTACCGCTATTCCCAGACCTTCCGGATTCCAGGAGATGTTCCGGGAAGCCAGACGCAGGCCGAACGCCGGAGCTTCATCGCACTCGGCCGGATCGAGGACTACTCCGCAGGCGTCGTGTTCCGCCACGAGCAGACGCTCGCCAAGCCGAAGGTCGACCGGCTGGACCTGCTGCGCGCCAGTCGAGCCCACTTCGGCCAAATCTTCATGCTCTACAGCGGCGCGGGCAAGGTGGATGCCCAGCTCGATTCGGCGGCGGCCACATTCAAAGCCCCCGACATCGAGGTCACTGACGAGTACGACGTGGTGCACCGCGTCTGGAAGATCTCCGACCCCTCGGTCATTGCCTCCGTGCAGCAGCATATGCGGGATCGGAAGCTGATCATCGCCGACGGCCATCACCGCTACGAGACTGCCTTGACGTATCGCAACGAACGGCGAGCCGAGGCCGAGACGGGGTCGGGCCTTCCCGTTCCTTACGACTCGGTAATGATGACCTTCGTCGACATGCATCGTCCTGATAAAGATCGTCCTGATAAGGATCGTCCTAATAAAGATCGCCCTGGCCTGGTCATTCTGCCCACGCACCGGCTCGTCTTCGGCCTGCCATCTTTTTCGCCTGCGCAGTTTCAAGCGGAGACCCGGAAATTCTTCAACGTCGAAGAAGTCGATGCCGGAATCGATGCGGCGCGCGCCACCGCCATTCTGCAGCACGCGGGGCACGCGGGAACGGCTCTGCTCGCCGTCACTTCCGAACACGCATTTCTGCTGCACTCACCGAAGGCTATGGGCACTGGCCTGTTCGGAAACCTTTCGCTCCGCCAGCAAGCGCTGGACGTAGTGCAGTTGCACAAGTGCCTCCTGGAAGGTGTACTGAAGATATCGGAGGAAGCCATTCGCAATCAGGACAACGTTTCCTATTGTCGCGACGCCGGCGAAGCGCTCATCCAGGTGCGAAGTGGAAAGGTCCAAGTCGCGTTCCTGATGAATCCCGTCCGTATGGAGCAGGTCCGCGATATCGCCCTCGCCGGCGAAGTGCTCCCCCAGAAGTCCACCGATTTCTATCCCAAGTTGCTGAGCGGTCTTACGATTTATGCGTTGGACTAGCAAGAACTGGAGTGGAGGGACGGGCGTCCCGCCCGTCCAGCCGGGCGGGGACGCCCGGCTCTCCACTACACATTGACGACCAAATCCTTGGCCATCCTGTTGGCCACCGTCACGCTCCTGTCCGCCGCGCCTTCTGCGCTGCCTTCTGCGGACGACAAACACATCTCCGTCTATTCTCCCGTCGCGATCTACACGCTCCCGGTTCTGGATCGCGCGGGCCGCGAGTACATTGGCCTGCTCGAACTTCTGGAGCCCCTTGGCCGCGTCAGCACCCAGTCGGAAGGCCGCCGCTGGAGACTTCGCTATAACGCGGTGGACGCCGAGTTTGTTGCGGGAAGCACTCGCGCCAGGATTCATGGGCGCGATTTTGATTTCATCGCCCCCTTCCTTCTGGAAAACTCGCGCGGATTGGTGCCGCTAAGCTCGCTCAGCGGGTTTCTGCCGCGCTTTCTGGGAACGCCGGTGAATTTTCGCGAAAGCGCTCGCCGCTTATTCATCGGCGATGTCGGCATCCAAATCAGTTTCCAACTGGACGCGAGCAACCAGCCCCGTCTGGCGCTGAATTTCAGCGCTCCCGTGAACCCGACGATCTCCACCGAACCCGGCAAGTTGCGCATGATCTTTAAGCGCGACCCGGTCGTCTCCCCCGGAAGCCAATCCATTTCTTTTGACAACCAGGTCATCACGCATGCAGGTTACTCCGAGAACAACGGTGACGCTGAATTAGACGTGGCTGCAAACGAGCCGCTGTTGGCAAGCTTCAGCAATGACAGAAGGACGATCATGATTTCGACGGTCATGGGTTCCGCCGTCCCACAAACACCAGCGACGCCGAATGTCATTGGACCTGGACCCCAGAATCCGGCGCAGGCCCCACCACCGTCCGCACCGGGTGCAAACATCGCCTCGGGCAATGCCAATATCAATACCGATGCCAATGCCAATATTATTAATGTCCATCGCATCCTCGTCGTGGTTGATCCCGCACACGGCGGCGAAGAACGGGGTGCGGCCTTGACGGATAAACTCGCCGAGAAAGACGTCACCCTGGGATTTGCGCGGCTCTTGCGGCATGAACTCGAGATTCGCGGCTTCGCGGTTGCGTTGCTGCGCGACGCGGATACCACTTCGACTCTGGATCAGCGCGCCGCCGCAGCCAATGTTGCGCGCGCCGGAATCTACATCAGCCTGCACGCGGTCGCGCAAGGCAGCGGTGCGCGCGTTTACACCGCGTTGCTGCCGGTGGAAGGAACAAGCAAAGGAGTATTTCATGCCTGGAATGCGGCACAGGCGCCCTCGTTGCCCGTCAGCCGAATCGTGTCGGCGGCAGTCGTTGCCGAGATGCAGAAAAAAGAATTCCCGGTGCAAGCATCTTCCGCTTCCCTGCGACCGATGAACAACGTGTTCATGCCTGCCGTCGCGGTGGAACTGGCGCCCGGAGCAAATGGTGTCGCCGACCTGACCTCCGCCAATTATCAACAGCGCGCCGCGTCAGCGATTGCGAATGCTGTTGCATCTGTCCGCGATCGCCTGGGGGTACAACAATGATCCCCCGCCACCTCCTAATCGGGGTAACCGCCCTTCTGCTGCTGGTCGTGTCGATGGGAGTCTACCTTCGCCACATGCAGCGTCAAGCGGCTGGACTTGAATCTCCGGCAACTGGCGCATTGCCCGTCGCTCCCCCAGCCTCCGGTCCGACGGAGACAGTGACTCTATATGTAGCGGATGACGCCGCCGGCAAGCTCCGCGCCCAACCAGCGCAGATTCCTCTTCCCGGAGGGCGCCAGCAGCGAGCGGAAGAGTTGTTGCGCGCGCTGCTGCGCATCTACCAGCAACCGGGCGCCGCCCATCCTCTGGCTCCGGCGGCGGACATTCGAAGCATCTACCTGGTCGATCCGGGCGCTGCCGTCATCGATCTGAACGCCGCGTTCGCCGACCAGCACCGCTCCGGCATTCTCAACGAGCAACTCACCATAAACTCACTGGTGAAGACGCTGGCCGTCAACGTTCCGGGAATCCAGCGTGTCAACATCCTAGTCGAAGGCAAGACGCGCGACACCCTCGCAGGACATGCCGACCTGACCGAGCCGTTCGATGTGCTCACAGTTTTGCAGGCGGGCAATCAGTGATCGCGTAGGGACAGCCGCCCCCGGCTGTCCAAGCCGACCAAAGCTCGGCAGCTGCTTAGTGGAGTGCCGGGCGTCCCAGCCCGGCCTTAACTGCTCGCTGCTTCGTGGTGGACGGGCGAGACGCCACGTCGCTCCACCGACTTATCCAAACTATTGATTCGAAATCGGATAGTGGATGCCGATACCGCCGCGAAAGAAAAATCAAGAAAAAGCTTGCATTAATTCTAGTGTTATAGTTAACTATATCACTAGATGGCCAGCCACTTTTGGAGCGGTGGAAAGCGAATTTTCACCGGCTTGAAAGCTCTTGCAGAAACCGACTACGCCAAAGGGATTTCCGCAACTGCACCGAGATAGAAGAAGTGAAAAGGAGAACACTGAATATGAAATCACGCACAGCACTTTCCGTTGTATTCGTTCTAATCGCCGCCACCGCGTTCGCAGCCGACGCCCCCGTCGCCCAGTCTGACGCGCAAAAGTCCTTCACAACCATGAAAAGCCTGGCGGGAGAGTGGGAAGGCCCCGTCACCGTCCCGGAGATGCCAGAGATGTCAGGCGGCAAGCCGATGCACGCCTCGCTGCGCGTGACCTCGCGGGGAAACGTCCTCGTGCACGAGTTCCAAGAAGCAGGAACGCCGTTGGATGCGACAAAGTACGACCATCCGGTCACGATGCTTTACGTGGACGGAGACCAGCTCACGCTGGTTCACTATTGCGACGCGGGGAACCGGCCGCGCATGACCGGCAAGATGTCGCCCGACGGCAAGACGGTCGAGTTCGAACTCAAGGACATCAGTGGGAGCACCGAGCACCATATGCACCATTCGGTGTTCACCGTCATCGACGCCAACCATCACACCGAGGATTGGAC
>WNFA01002587.1_pt1 | contig 14941 bp, 15 predicted proteins | sample 5400481 | NCBI WGS metagenome assembly WNFA01 (sample SAMN13153340, study PRJNA577476) | soil metagenome | isolation source: 120 cm saprolite under Douglas fir tree site 2 hole 1 replicate 2 | place: USA:California | collected 2015-04-18
AATTGCCGGGACGAGCCTTCATTGAGCTTGCGCCGCAGCCCCGAGATGTACACTTCGATCACGTTGCTGAATTTCTCCCAGTTGTAATCGTAGAGATGCTCGAGCAGTTCGGTCTTGGAGACAACCGCTTTCGGGCGGTGCGCCAGGTACTCGAGGACGCGATACTCCATCGCCGTGAGCGTGATCGGCTTTCCAGCGCGCTGCACGGTGCGATTGACCGTATTCAATTCCAGGTCGCCGATGATAAAGACCGGCGAGGGTTGACCCTTGCCGCGCCGGATCAGCGCTTTGGTGCGGGCCAATAGTTCGCCCAGATCAAAGGGCTTGGTCAGGTAGTCGTCGGCTCCGGCATTCAGCAGGGCAACCACAGATTCCTTGTCGTCGCGGGCCGTGAGCACCAGAACCGGAGTGTGCTGGCCGGACTGGCGAATTCTGCCCAGCAGTTCGATCCCGCTGAGCTTGGGCAGCATGAGGTCCAGCAGGACGGCGTCGTAGACGTTCGATTCAGCCAGAAACAATCCTTCCTGGCCGTCGGCGGCGACATCGACGGCATATCCTGCGCTTTCCCGCAGAGTGCGGGCAACGTTCTCAGCCAGCCGAGGCTCGTCTTCGACCATCAGCACGCGCATGATTGCACCCCTGCTGCGATTCTATCCGCGAGTCGCCTGCTTTAGAGCCTAACCCGTTCTGGGAAGGGTTGGAAGTGCTTCCCGAGTGTGATTTCAGCTACACGAGTATAGGTTGCCTGGTGGAAGTGGTGGGCGTGTGCCCAGCTCTGGATTGTACTGGCCGGAAAAGACCCGATATGGGACGGGCAGTCCCGCTTCAGGCTTAGCTGGGCCGGTACTGGGCAGCTGGCCGGGAACCAAAATGTAGCATTCACAAGGATTTGTCCTTTAGTGCGTTGCAGCGAATCTTTGGCGAAGAAGTTGCTCTTAGGATTGGCGATCGCGAGGGATGGCGAGGATAAGCGCAAGCCGCTGCGATCAGCAAGGAAACGCTATGTTGAACCTGAACCACATCAAGATCACGAATCGTGACCAACAGGTTTTGCAGCTCCTCATGCAGGGGTGCAGCAACAAAGAGATCGCGAAGCAGCTGAATATCAGCCCGCGTACCGTAAAACAACACTTGCGAACCTTGTTCCTGCGGGCCGGGATACGGGACGGACGCAAGCGCGTAAAGTTGGCCACCGCAATGTTCGCAAAGGAGCAGATGAAATCATGCAACCCCGTGAGCGGTTAACCTCGAAGGAAATGCAAGTCGCGGGCCTGGTTTGGGAGGGCCTGACCAACCGCGAGATTGCGCACACTATTGGCACGACTGAACAGGTGGTGAAAAACTACCTGCGCAACACTTTCGACAAACTGGGAGTATGGAGCCGGCTGGAGTTGGCCATCTACGTCGCCGGCCATGGCGGCGACCGATGGCATGAAGAATCCGGCGTGCAGCCGAGGGAAATGCTGCCCAAGGCGGTGGCCCCGCCCGCCTGAGCGGTCGGGCAAATCCTGCCGGTCCATCCAACCAATCGAGAGAATTGAGAAGAGACAAGATCGAGAACGGACAACAGACAAGAGGCAAGAGGAAAGAAAAAAGAGAAAAGAAACAAGAGTACGAGAAGCGGAGGCGATCGGGAGGGCTGCCGCCCATGACGCGTTTCCTGAAAGCTGTGCCAGCAGCGGTTTTGTGCCGTTTTTCCACAGAAGGAAGCCAGATCAACCAGAACCATGGGAACTGATTTCTACGGGATGAAACGGGTATCAGCCCGGGCAATCCGGCGGGGGGCCGAGCACCCAGACATCCGGGTTGCACCAGGTTTGGGCAAGGCACTGTGGATGGCGGGTATACCCCTGAAAACAAGAGGTAAGTGAAGACCCGGGAACTGTTTGACGGGAGGAATCCCGGGCGGTACAAAGTTATTCTCCATTTAGTGTTTACTCTTGCTTGGGGAAGCGAGATATCTGGCCTGCGGTAGCTGCCTTTTGCGTTTCGGCAAAAGCGTTCCCGATGGCGCCGAATCGCGAAAGATCCATGTCACTGTCATTGCAATCCATTAGCCCACCCCAGCCGAAAGCCACGATCCTGGTGGTAGATGATTCGCCCACCATGTTGCGCCATTTGCGCCTGGTGCTGGAAAGCGATTCCTACCAGGTTGAGACCGCCAGCGGCGGGGCGGAGGCTATGCGGTGCATGCAGGGCGGTTGCACTCCGGCGGTTGTGGTGCTGGATGTTCGCACTCCCGGCATGAGTGGCCTGAAGACATTGCGGTCGTTGCTGAGGCTGCAGCCCGGTTTGAAGGTAATCATGTTCTCCGGAGTTGATGATCCCGGCCAGATGCGCCGCGCGGTCTCGCTGGGAGCGCAAGTCTGTCTTACCAAGCCGGTGTCGCACTTGTATCTTTCCGCCGCCGTGCAACGCTGCCTTGGCGGCGACCGGTCCCTGGCCAGCGCCGCGATTGCCGGCGCGAAGTAAAGTCCGTAACCCCCTTCCCCTCCGCCAGATTCTTGCGAATCGGCCAGACGGGCGGGACCCCGTTACTACATCCCCGGCCTATTCGAATTTGACAGCAGGTCGCCACGGGCGGTGATTTGACACTGAAGTCGGCAAAACGCTGCAAATCCTTGCATCAGGACCCTCCCCATCCCTTTCTGCTTTCCTGCAAATGATTGTAGATTAACAACTTACTTGCTGCGTCCCGGCACCTCAATTGCTATTCCAGCAGTGGGGCGTGGTCCCAGGACCGTCCGCCGCTTTCCCCCAAGCCAGCTAGTGCGACCCCCCGAGGTGGTATGGCGTACAAGGAAACATTTTGGATGGCTTGCGACTCAACCGAACAAATGCGGGCCGAATACGGCCCCTTTCACACCCGCGCCGAGGCTGAACAGGAAGCCCGAAAGTTGGGTTTTGGCTTTCTGCTGCGTTACGAACACATCATCGGAGACAACGAAGACATCCAGGAAGTGCGCTGCATCTTCGTCGAATTGCCCCTGGGCCCGGTTCCCGTTCCTGCTCGCGTGATTCGCAAACTGCATACCCGCTGCGCCACCTGCGGAGAAACCGCAGTTCATGATGAGGCCTGGCAGGCCGAAGTTTGGGCCGACATCCACGAGTTTGAGCACTCGCGGCATCGGGTACGGCTTTTCGAGCAAACCCGGGCGGACGGGTTGAAGGAGATTTCCGACTGGCGTGACACCTGCGCCTAGCCCTGAAGTTCATCAACCACGAAGGACACGAAGTCCCACGAAGGAAAATCTGGAGTTGGTTTGGCGCGGCGTCCTTGGTAGGCAGTTTTTTGGTGCTGCCTGCTGCCATTTGCTCCGTTTGACACCTGCCCTGAGAAAGCTGGCGAGCCTCGCTCGCCCAGGACGGCCGAGGGCGGCTGTCCCCACGTGGGGATCGCCGATTTTAGCGTCCTCAAGTGGCGTACCTTCCTTGCAGGTGAACACCAAGGCGGTTTTTTGCTAATCTGGTGGCCGTGACATCGGCCTTCAACCGGCTCTTCCGGAAAAAACCATGATGCTGGTCATATCGGTGCTGTTGGCGCTGGTTCCCTTGCTGGGCATTGTCTGGATCGTGATGTACAGTTCGATTACCACGGTGGACGGGCTGTTCATGTCGCTGATCCTGGCGGCCATGTCGGGCATCGTAGGCCTGAACGTTCTTCTCGAATTGCGCAAACGCGCTGCGGGTGGCGAAGCGCAGAACTTTGCCGCCGCCAAGGCCACAGCCTCCGGACGGGTTATGCAGAAGGGCAAGGTAGAAAGCGTTCAGTTTTACGAATCCGGCGTGGGCCACCCCAACAAATCGATTGTCACCTTCTTCAATGGCGCGGGTGCCTCGCAGATGCTGGTGCTGGAGGGAGACATGCGCAACGCGCTGCCCGTGGGGCAGAAGGTAGAAGTCACGTTCCGCAAGGAAAGCGGCCACAACGTGCTGGTCAACGTCGACTATCCGTAGGTTTCCCGCCTTCCGGCTCCGAGATTACGAACGTAACCGCAGACCTCCATTTCACGTCTCGACCCTGCCTGCATTGCAATATAAAGTCTAAGGACGAGTGTTCCAGGACAGGGAAAGCTATGGATGCCAGCGCAGGAGGAGTGTCGCAGTCCACTGAAGACCGCATCACCCAGCCCTCCATGTTGGCCCGTGCGGAAGAGATCCAGAAGCAGATTCAGCAGCTTTCGGGACGCGATCTCCAACTCTGGTCCATTGGGATTCTGGTGATCCTGGTGCTCACCTCCGGGTTGCTGGCCCTGATTTTGCCGAACCTGATGTGGGCGCAGCGCGTGGTGCACATCGAACACTCCTATCTGCCGCAACTCTTCTTCGGACTGATCTCGCTGATCTTGTTATTCAACATTTACCTGCTGACGCAAAAACGCAATCTGAACACCACGCGCCTGGCGCTGATTCGGGAGCTGGTTTTGAACGAGCGTTTGGAGAGTCTGTCTCTGATTGATCCGCTCACCCAGCTTTTGAACCGGCGGGCCATGAACGAACTGGTTCCCCGCGAAGTGGCGCGCTCCAACCGCTTGGGAAGCAGCCTGACTTTTATGGCAATTGACCTGAACGGGTTCAGCGGCATCACCGCCAAGTTTGGCGCGCTCGAAGGCGACAGGGTTCTGGTTGACTTCGCCAAGATATTGAAGACCGTCTTCCGCGGCGCTGATCTGGCCTTCCGTCAGGGCGGAGATGAATTTCTGATCATGATGCCGGACACGACGGAAGAGCAAGCCGACTCTCCCGTCCATCGACTTCTCCGCGAAGTGGATCAGTGGAATCTGGCAAGTAAAAAAGGCTACGAGCTCTCGTTCAGCTGGGCCTTGGCGCCGTATGTTACGGGTTCCGATGCCGAAGACGTCCTGCGCACCGTAGACCGCAAGCTGTATTCCAAGAAGCACAATTTGACGCCCGTGTTCTGAGGGCGTCTCCAGTACCTCCATGTGCTCGGAACGTTTGAGGGTGCCCCGTCCAAGCTCCGCTTGGGCGGGGTTCGTCGGGTGACAGAATGCTGAGCAGCCTAGCCAAAGATTATTGGAACAATATCTCGCGGGCAATCGGTTTGGAAGACGCTCCCAAGAAACCCCGCCCAAGCGGAGCTTGGACGGGGCACCCTCGAGAGTAATTTTCTATAGGGCTTGGCCTGCCGCTTTCAGGACGCGGTTTTGACCTGGGCGCAGCGCGCCGCGCCCAGAAGCGCAATCCGGTCGTTGGTGATCACCATTACGGGCATGGATTCTAGCAGAGCTTGCATCCTGCCTTTGCCGGCGAAGGCCTGCATGAATAGCGGTCCGGAGAGTTTCGCCAGCATCTTGGGAGCGATGCCGCCGCCCAGGTAGACGCCGCCGGTAGCCATGATTTTGAGTGCCAGGTTGCCAGCTTCGGCTCCATAGATGGAGACAAACAAATCCAGCGCCTGCTCGCACAGCGGGCACTTACTATCCATGCCGGCGCGGGAAATTGCCGCCGCCGGATCGGAGTGGGCCATTTCGTCGCTCAGCCACTGCGGGGGCGTGCCGCGGCCGGTGTCGCGGAGAAAACCAAAAACGTTGACCAGGCCCGGTCCGGAAACGATGCGCTCATAGCTGACGTGACCGAAGCGGGTGCGGAGATAGTTGAACAACTCCACTTCCAGCGGATTGCGCGGAGCAAAATCTCCATGGCCACCCTCGCTGGCGAAAACATGGTGTTGCGATCCGTCCCAATACATGCCAGCTTCGCCCAACCCGGTACCGGCCGCGATCACCGCCTGGTTGCCCACCGGCTGTCCTTTCACCTGGTTGAGCGCGACCACGTCTTTGGCATCGAGCGCAGGTATGCCCCAGGCATTGGCCTCGAGGTCATTGATCAGGAACGCCTTCTTGATCTTGAGTTCATCCGCCAGGCGTTTGGATTCGATGACCCATGGAAGATTGGAAGCTTCCACCCGGCCGTTGCGCACCGGGCCCGCAATGCCGAAGCAGGCGGTGTCAGGATGCAGGTTCGAGGTATCAACGAATTTGGCCACGATCTCGTCCAGCCCGGAGTATTCGCGGCTGGGAAAGATGGAAGCGGAGACCAGGCTGAAACGGCCATCGACAGCGTCGAAGAATGCCAGCCGTGCATGCGTACCGCCGATGTCGCCTGCCAGGATCATTTCTCGAAATTCCTCCAGTGGCGGCCGTCACGCTCCAGCAGATCTTCGGCCTCTTTGGGGCCCCAGGTACCGGCGGCGTAGTTGGGAAAATTACGCGGAGGCAGTGCTTTCCAGACATCCAACACCGGACTGACCACACACCAACCCGCCTCCACCATGTCGGCGCGCTGGAACAGGGTTGCGTCGCCGATCATGCAATCGTGCAGCAGCCGCTCGTATCCGGTGCTCGGCTGCGATCCGAAGTAGTCGGAATACTCAAAGTTCATGTCCACTGCACCCAGCCGCATGGCCGGTCCCGGCACCTTGGCCGCAAAGCGCAGAGAAATACCTTCCTCTGGCTGAATATTGAGGACCAGTTGGTTGGGCATCAGATTCTCCACCGGGGTGTCGCGGAAAAGAACAAAGGGAGCACGGCGGAACTGGATAACGATGTTAGTGCTGCGCCCAGGCAGACGCTTTCCTGTGCGGAGATAAAAGGGAACGTCCGCCCAACGCCAGTTATCGATCTGCAGCTTCATGGCGACAAAGGTTTCGGTTTTGGAATCTGTGGGAACGCCCGGCTCGCTGCGGTAGGCGGGCACGCGCTCTCCGCCGCTGATGCCCTCGCCATATTGACCGCGGACGGTCCGGGTCAGCACGTCCTCCGAGCTCAGAGGCTGGATGGCGTGCAGGATTTTGCCTTGCTCATCGCGGACCGCGTCGGCGCGGAATGACACCGGCGGTTCCATCGCGGTCAGGCTGATGAGCTGCATGATGTGGTTGGGCACCATATCCCGCAATGCGCCGGCCTTGTCGTAATATCCGCCGCGTTTTTCCACGCCCACCGTCTCCGCCACCGAAATCTGGATGTGATCGATGTAGCGCCGGTTCCAGATGGGTTCGAAGATTCCGTTGGCGAAGCGCAACGCCAGAATGTTCTGGACGGTTTCCTTGCCCAGGTAGTGATCGATGCGATAGATCTGTTTCTCGTCGGCCACGCGCAGCAGTTGCTGGTTCAGCAGCCGGGCGGATTCGAGATCGTGCCCGAAGGGCTTTTCGATGACCACCCGGCGCCAGTGCTGGCTGTCCTGTTGCATGAGTCCGGCGGCAGCCAGTTGTTCCACGGCAGGGCCGAAAAAATCCGCCGCGGTGGCCATGTAATACATGTGATTGCCGTGGGTGGAGTGGTCCTTGTCCACCTTGTCGAGCAAATCCTTCAGCCGCAGATAAAGGTTCTTGTCACCCATGTCGCCGCTGACGTAGTACACGCGGCGGACGAACCATTCCCAGATGTCGGGGTCCACCTTGTCGGTGGCAAACTTCTTTATGTCCTCCGAAACCTTCTTGCGGTAATCCTCATTCGACATTGGCGAACGCGCTACGCCGATCACCGCGAACTCGCGCGACAACAGGTCGTTTTTCGCCAGATTGTAGAGGGCCGGAATCAGCTTGCGGCGGGTCAGGTCGCCGCTGGCGCCGAAGATCACCATGGCGCAGGGATCGGCGGGCTTTCCGATGCGCGGCTCCAACCCGGGCATCACGTCAGTCTGGTCCAAATTTGCTGCCTGCATAGTCCGCTCTCCATCCATATTAAATCGTTTCTCTAAATCGTGCAGGGTATTGCCGTGGTTCGAGCCAAAGCTTCAACTTTGACCATGCAGTATACCCGCTGGAAGGTTAGCGCAGGACTCGAGGCATGTTCTTGGGTGGTGGGTCAATTTGAAGCGAAGAGCCTGGAGACTTAATTTTTGTACAGTTGTCGTCTAAGTGGCGCACGCAGACCCGGACGCCGTCCGTGGGCGAGCGAAGCTTGCCGGATTTAGCGAGCGGATTGAGACCTGCAGGTCCGTGCCCGGCTGGGCGGGCGAGGGCGCCCGCCCCTACGTGGATCGTGCGGTGTCTTATCTAGAGCTCTTTGCCACTGCCTCCAGAAGTTTATCGAAGGCCTCGGCGAAGAGGCGGACGCCATCGTCAGTAAGTTTGTCAGTCACTTCCTTCATAGAGATCCCGACTTTGGCGGCGGTTTCCATGGTCCGGTGGGCCGCTTCGAGGTTCTCGGTCAGGCTGGCGCGTGGTTTCCCGTGATCGCGGAAGGCGTCGAGAGTGGCCGGCGGAATCGTGTCCACCGTATCCGGGCCGATCAGTTCTTCCACGTACAACACATCGCGGTAAGCTGGATTCTTGGTGCTGGTGCTGGCCCAGAGTACGCGTTGCGTCTGGCCCCCCTTGGCGGCAAGGGCTCTCCAGCGATCGGTGGCGAAGATTTTTTGATATTTCTCGTATGTCTGCTTGGCGTTTGCGATGGCGACTTTTCCCTGCACGCTCTTCAGCTGCTGCTGCTCGCTGGGATCTTTGGAAGCCTTGAGCCGGGCGTCGATGATGGAGTCCACCAGGGAGTCGATGCGGCTGACGAAGAAGCTGGCCACGCTGGCTATCCGGCTGACGTCCCCGCCCGCGGCGGCGTATTGCTCCAGGCCTGCGATGTACGCTTCTGCCACCTTCACGTAAACGTCCTGCGCGAACAGCAGTGTGATGTTGATGTTGATCCCTTCGCCGAGGGCCTGCTGGATCGCGGGGAGGCCTTCAGCGGTGCCGGGAATCTTGATCATTACATTCTCGCGCCCGACCGTCTTCCACAGCCTGCGCGCCTCTTCGAGCGAACCCTTGGTATCGCGGGCGAGGTAGGGCGACACTTCCAGGCTGACGTATCCGTCGCGCCGCTTCGAGCTTTGATACACCGGCTTGAGAAAATCGGCGGCGTCCTGGATATCGCGGATGGCAAGAATTTCATAGCGGCCCTTGGCGTCGAGGTCGGTTCGCGAGCGCAGGGAGTTCAGCAGATCGGTGTACAGCGTGCTGCCCGTGATCGCCTTCTCAAAGATGGCTGGATTCGAGGTCATGCCGCGAAGGCCGTCTTCTTCGATCAGGCGCTTCAGTTCGCCGCTGGTCAGCAGATCGCGGCGGATGTAGTCCAGCCACACCGACTGACCGAAGTTCAACAAATCTTTGAGGGGGTTAACTTTTTTGGCGGTTTCAAGAACTCCTACTGGTGGCATAAGACCTCTCTTTTTTAAGAACCAGTTGTCAGTATCTGGTTGTCAGTTCTCAGCGTGTTTTCCTGACGACTGAAGACCGACGAGTGTTATTTCCCAATTGCTTTTCGGGCTGCCGCGACTACGTTCTCGGTGGTGAACCCGAACTTCTTCTGCAAATCTTTGATCGGGGCCGAAGCTCCGAATCGACGCATGCCTACGATTGTGCCAGCCGGGCCGACATACTGCGACCAGCCGAAAGTAGCGGCCTGCTCCACCGCAACCCGCGCTTTCACGTCTGGCGGCAGAACCTTGGCTTTGTACTCGTCGCTTTGGCCGTCAAACAGTCCCCACGAAGGTATGCTGACTACGCGGGCTTTGATGCCTTCAGTTTTCAGTTGCTCGTACGCGTTGATGCACAGATAGACCTCGGTTCCGGTTGCCATCAAAATCACTTCCGGCTTACCGTCGGCGGCGTCGGCGAGTATGTATCCTCCCTTGGCGAGACCTGAGGCAGCGCCGTATTTCGAGCGGTCGAAGGTGGGGACAGCTTGACGGCTCAACACTAAAGCCGCAGGTTCATGCTCGAGTTGCATGATGACCTTCCACGCTTCTACGACTTCGTTCGCGTCCGCCGGCCGGATCAGCATCAAGCCTGGCATAGCCCGCAGCGATGCCAATTGCTCAATCGGCTGGTGTGTTGGACCATCTTCTCCCAGGCCAATTGAATCGTGGGTGAAAACGTAGATGGTGGGGATTTCCATCAGCGCGGCCAGGCGGATGGAAGGCCGCATGTAGTCGCTGAAGTTGAAAAACGTTCCGCCGAAGGCCCTTATCTTGGATACCGCCATGCCATTCAGAGCCGCGGCCATCCCATGTTCGCGTACGCCAAAGTGCAGATTGCGCCCGCCGTAGCTGCCCGGCTGGAAATCTCCGGCGCCGTCGAACTTAAGCCTGGTCCGGTCGGAGCCGGCCAGATCGGCCGAGCCGCCCACCATCCAGGGCACGTTTTCCGCAACCACGTTCAAAACATTCCCAGAGCTTTCACGAGTGGCAATGCCCTTGGCGTCGGCGGGAAAAGTAGGCAGGTTCTTGTCCCATCCGTCAGGAAGCTCGCGATGCTGCATGCGAGTGATCTGGTCTGAAAGTTGGGGAAACTTTTTCCCGTACTCGGTGAACAGGGTCTCCCACTTCTGGCGCAGGTCGCCGCCCCGTTTGCCAATTCCGCTGCGGAAACTTTCCAGCACTCCATCCGGTACAAGGAATTTGGCGTCTTCAGGCCAGCCGTAGAATTTCTTCACCAGCTTGACCTCTTCTTCGCCCAGCGGTTCGCCGTGAGCGGCGCTGGTGTCCTGCTTGTGAGGCGAGCCATAGCCGATGTGACTGTTGACCCGGATCAAAGTCGGCCGGTCGTTGGTCTGGAGAAAGCCGCGGTACGCATCGGACAGCATCTGCAGGTCGTTCGCGTCGGTGACATGCAGGACGTTCCAGCCGTAGCCCGCGAAGCGCTCGCCCACCTCCTCGGTGAACGACACCTTGGCGAGGCCGTCCAGCGTGACGTGGTTCTCGTCGTAAATCCAGCACAGGTTGGATAACTTGAGATGGCCGGCCAGAGAGGCTGCTTCGCTGCCAACGCCTTCCATCATGTCGCCGTCGCCGCACAGCGTATACACGTTGTAGTTGAGGATCTCGAAACCGGGCTGATTGAAATGCGCGGCCAGCCACTTGCCGGCGATGGCCATGCCCACGCTGTTTCCGACGCCCTGGCCGAGAGGCCCGGTAGTGGTTTCAACGCCGGCGGTCCAGCGATATTCGGGATGTCCCGGAGTCTTGCTATCGAGCTGGCGAAATTTCTTGAGGTCATCCAGAGTGACTGCAAAATCGCCCAGGCGTTCGTACTCGGGATTTACGCCACGTACTTGCGCCAGGTAAAGCATGGCGTAGAGCAACATGGAGGCGTGGCCATTCGAGAGGACGAAGCGATCACGGTTGGGCCAAACCGGATCGGCGGGATCGTAGCGCAAGAATTGCTGCCACAAACAGTAGGTCACCGGCGCCAGCCCCATGGGCGCGCCCGGGTGTCCTGAGTTGGCCTGCTGCACCGCATCCATTGCCAGGGTGCGGATGGTGTTGATGCACAGCGCATCCAGCTGTTTGCCGGTCGCCAAAGTTTGTTCGCTCACAGCCATGAGAGACCCCCTCCCTTATGAGGGTACGTCATCAACCGACGCGGGCGGAAGTGCACTATTGTCTAATAACGGCTTAACGAACGGGAAATCCCCGCACTACCTGTAGCAGTTTATCAATTTCCCCTGACCTCTGCTGCCGGGACTGCCCCTACGCTTTCAAATATGTTGCCGAATGTCCGCCGGCCTAATATCGGCGGGAAAAAGGGCAAGAGGCTGCCCCTGACCGAAGGCGCAGGGACGCAGGTGGCTTCATCAGGGTTGCTGGTGAATGCATTGCTGACTACAGGTTGGATAGATCGAAGGCAGCCCTAGCGCTTCATCTGGGCTAGGTAGCCGTTCTCGCTGTTGTAGCCCCTGGTGGTGCTTTCGACGAACTTGAGAAAGTGGCGCAGGCTTTCGCGCTCCGCGGGTTCGAGCTCGGAAAATTTGATCCGGACGCCGAAGGACGGGCTGCTCTTGGTGACAATTCCGGTGAGAATGATGCCTTTGATCCAGATCTTTCCGTTGGCCAGCCAGAGGCCGATTTCTACACTTACTCCTGAAGGCACCGGAGTGGCGGTTTCCACGAAACATCCGCCCAACCCAGTGTTGGAAAGATTCCCCCAGATGGGCACGGTTGAGTTGCCGAGACGCAGTTCGACTGCAACAAAACACTTCATGCGGGTGTGGCGGCGACGGTCCTGAGTCCAGGATGGGGTATAGAGGTCCGGTTCGAAGGGCGGGGTAGCCGCCGGACTGGTAGCCACCGGCGGGGCGGGCTCTGGCTGCGCGACCGCGACGGGCTGTGGTGCTGGAGGGGCGACAGGGGACGGTGAGGCAGCGGGTGTCTTGGGCGCACCGCCCTTGATGTTGCGCATGGCTTCGAGCAGGGCCTGATCGCGCTTTTCGGGCGCAGCTTCACGATACACCTGGAGCAGTTCTCCGAGATGGCTCACCAGGGCCGGATCGGTGAGCAATTGTGTCCAATCCGCACCGGCGCCGGAATATTTGGGGTCACTCATAAGATGAAAATTTCCCGGAAACTTTGGTTATGCCTTCACTAGATTGAAGCAGGATGTCCGTGGGAACAAGATGACTATAGTCATCCAGCGGGGTAACCCAAGCCGGGGCTCGGGGGAGGACTCTGGGTAAAATATCAGCAGACTCTAAGGTTTTGAATAAGAGGAACCCATGAAAATCTTGGTGGTTGAGGCGGAAGAAACGATCCAGCAGATCATGGGCGTCATGCTGACCCGGCTGGGCTACAAGGTTGAACTGACCTCAAACTGCACGGAGGCGTTCAGGACATTTTGCGACAAGGGACCCTTCGATGTGGTTTTAATCGGAATGAGATTCGTGCGCGGTTCGGCGGGGGGCGGCGCGAAGTTTATTGACGATATGCAGCAGAAGAATCCCCAACAGCACTATGCTTTTGTGACCGGATCCCCTGTGTTACACAAGCCGTTCTCATTGCAGGACCTGGACGATTTCATGGGAGCGTTTCGGCGTCCCGCGAATAGCCGCTTCGGTTGAGTCTTTCGCCGCATACGGCCGCTACTTCTTCTCTTTCTCATTAAACTGCAGCGTGTACTCCGTGGCTGGGTCGAAGGCCTCGTCGATTACCTTCAAATAGTGCTCGATGCGGTCGACCTCAGTGTGGCCAAGGGCGAGTTTATCACTCTCATCGGCCCCTCGGGTTGCGGCAAACTGGCAGGGGACGCTCAAAGGGTGGGTCCACAACCCTTTAGGCATGAGGTCAAATGGAGGAAGGCGGGAGGATATTTGGTTGATGGTGCGCCCGGAGAGATTCGAACTCCCGACCTATTGCTCCGGAGGCAATCGCTCTATCCAACTGAGCTACGGGCGCGCCGCATTTAGTCTACATGGCAGAGCTTTGGTCATCAATTGGACAAGGGTTCATGGAGCGCTCATTGGGCGAACGCTCATTGGTTGAACGTATAAGACAATCTCGACGCTAAAGGTCCTGGCCGCTGCGCAGCGTCGTCGAACACGCAACCCTGTCTGGGTCTCCGGCAGAATGAACAGGCACAGATAGCGGACAAAGCCTGGCCCGCTAATAGCGGTTTCTGCCGCCGCCACCACCACCACCGCCGCCACGACCACCGCGGTCCCGGCCGCCACCGCCGCCGCGCTCTACCTTGGGACGAGCCTCGTTGACGTTCAGCGTTCGCCCACCCAGTTGGGTGCCATTCAGCGCCGCGATCGCCTTGTCTCCATCTTCGGCGTTCGTCATTTCCACAAAACCGAACCCGCGCGAGCGCCCGGTGTCCCGGTCGGTCATGATGCTGACGCGGTCAACCTGCCCGTGCGCCTCGAACATCTGCCGCAGTTCCTCTTCCGAAGTATTGAAGTCGAGGTTGCCAACGAAAATATTCTTCAAGCGATTGGCCTCTATGTGAGCTATCTGAGAGTGACTGACTTCGGCGGAGAAGCAAAGGCTGGTTGGCCGTCTTACAGCCGGAGCAGGCGAACAGTCAAATGCGTGGGGAAGTATAGCAGGTCTTTTCGTTATGGGAAGTGCTTACGTGGAAGGCGCTCTGAGCGCGGTCTTACAAGGCGAAACGCGGACGGGAATGCGGTTGGACTTCAGTTTTCGTGCGACCGTCCGGCTAACACTTATCTACCTTCCAATATCCGCCAGATTGATAGCCGAGCTGCAGCAAACGGTTTTTCGGGTCGTGCCGCTTCTCACAGTTGGGACACTTCAGATACCGGCTCCATGCGGTCCCCTGGCGATCGTAATTCTCGGCCACCGTAAACGTAGTTCCGCAACTGCAGGGGACAAGAAACATCTTGAGCGGCTTGTTGTCGGGCGTGGACATCCCGCAGCTTCTCGTTGCGAGTATACAATCCTGCCGGACTCGTTATCCCCGAGGGTGGGGCACCCTCTGTTCTTTGAACCTCTACTCTTCGACCGCCACCATCGAGTTCTTCTTGCCGCGTTTGTTGGCCTGGAGGATTTTCTTGCGCAGGCGGAGCGACTTCGGCGTGACTTCGACGTATTCATCGTCGGCGATGAATTCGATGGCCTGCTCCAGATTCAGATTGCGGAAGGGAACCAGGCGGATCGCCATGTCGGAAGTCGAGGACCGCATATTGGTCAGCTTTTTCTCGCGCACGACGTTTACGTCGAGATCGTTGTCTTTGGCGTTTTCGCCAACGATCATGCCTTCGTACACGTCGATGGTCGGACCGACAAACAACTCGCCGCGCTCCTGCAGATTGTAAAGAGCGTAGGGCGTGGTGACCCCGTTGCGGTCGGACACCAGCGCGCCAGTCAGCCGGTGCGGGATCTCTCCCTGCCATTCGATATAGCCGTCGAAGAGGGAGTTCATCACGATCGTGCCCCGCGTGTCGGTGAGCAACTGGCTGCGCAGGCCGATCAACCCACGGCTGGGGACGCGGAACTCGATCCGCACTCGCCCGTATCCGTGATTGTGCATGTTGAGGACTTCGCTCTTGCGCGCGCCCAGCTGTTCCATGACCACGCCGACGAACTCTTCAGGCACATCGACGGTCAGCTTCTCGATCGGCTCCATGAGCTTGCCGTCCACCCGCTTGGTGACGATCTCGGGCTTGCCCACCATGAGTTCGAAGCTTTCGCG
>WNFA01002589.1_pt1 | contig 14935 bp, 14 predicted proteins | sample 5400481 | NCBI WGS metagenome assembly WNFA01 (sample SAMN13153340, study PRJNA577476) | soil metagenome | isolation source: 120 cm saprolite under Douglas fir tree site 2 hole 1 replicate 2 | place: USA:California | collected 2015-04-18
CGATGGTGATACCACGCTCGCGCTCTTCCGGCGCGTTATCAATCGAATCAAACGAGCGGAACTTGATCTTGGGGTTGTGCTTGCTCAACACCTTGGTGATGGCCGCCGTCAGCGTGGTCTTGCCGTGGTCGATGTGCCCGATCGTCCCGACGTTCACGTGCGGCTTGCTGCGGTCAAATTTTTCCTTTGCCATTGCTTCTCCTCGATCCTAATTGCGGGGCGGCCCCGCCGCTACTTAATAGCTGTAGCGATAAACCTTGCTGAACTTCTGGCGGAGCTTGGGGTCGACCTTCTCAATCAACTCCAGGTAATACTCCCGCATCAACGCCTGATCAGAGACCGTAAGCGATTCATACAGTTCCTTGGCTGTCTTGCCGGAACGCGCCAGCGTTACATCCACCTGCTCAAAAATTCCGGAAGCGGCGATGCGCTGAAACTCACGCGCGCTCACGCTCTTGCTTTGCAGACGGCTATAGAATTTCTCCAGCGCACTGGAGCCAAAGATGCGATCAATGGCACCCTTCAACGCTTCATAGTCTTCGGTTTTCTGTACTGCAATCTGAGCTTGCTGATATGCCATGCGTCGTTATTTCAATCTCTGGCGGCTGCGCCGCTGCATTTGTTTTTTCAAGGGCGCCGCTGCTTTGCCCTGTCGTTCCTAATTTCACTTCAAACCCTGGAGCGGGAGACGGGAATCGAACCCGCGGGCTTCATTTCAAGGGCTCCGCTATCGCTTCGCCCTCACGCTCTGTTCGCGCTACACGGCGCTCACTCCGCGTTCACCCATTTCACCCTGCGCTCACCAATCTCACTGCAAACCTTTGGAGCGGGAGACGGGAATCGAACCCGCGACCAACAGCTTGGAAGGCTGTGACTCTACCACTGAGTTACTCCCGCCAACTTGCCTAACCCTAAATTCTGGAGCTGATGACCAGGATTGAACTGGTGACCTCTCCCTTACCAAGGGAGTGCTCTACCAACTGAGCTACATCAGCCCTCGAACAACATTCTCAAGCTTGCAGGTCACCTGAGTGACCGTTCCTTTTCTTTCTGTTGCGGCTACGCTTCGCTGCCGCAACGCTTACCAAGGGCTCTACCAACTGAGCTACATCAGCCCTTAAAATCATTTACTGCTCCGCTCATCTAGCTATCTCAGCTAGACAAATCTGCTTCGCTCTGCTCGCGCTCCATCCGAATCTTTTCGGCATGCCAATGCAACCAGGAACGAAGAGCAAATAACGCCAAAACAGCCAGCGTGACCTGCCGCAAGCTAACCGTTGCAGGCATAAAAACGAGATGCCCCCGGTCCATTGATACAGGCACATCGATGCGAAACGGGACGTCTTTCATTACCATCCAGGCAACTAACGCCAGTACCGCAAACAACGCAAGTGCGACATAGAACTTTTTTTGCTGGTCCATCTGCAGCCCTTGCTACTCGATCAAGATCATGGTGCACAGGGGAGGATTCGAACCTCCGTAGCTCCTGAGAGCGGCAGATTTACAGTCTGCTGCCATTAACCACTCGGCCACCTGTGCATTTGTCCGGCAAAGCCAAAGCCCGCCAGGAATCCCGCATACCGAGCCGGCTCTGCAGCCGAACGCGCGCGGGCAAACGCCTCAACAACTGCGAATCATTCTGGCCGATCAGGAATGCTTCCGTTTTTAGACGGCAAGAGCAAAATCAGGAGACGCGCAAACATACTTCCGCTTCTGACGCCAAAAAGACGGGAACGGAAAGTACCTCGGTGGAATGCTTCCGGTAGAAAAAAATTCTGGGTGCGCAGTGCCTGCTTCAACTCCGGAAGCGCGCCAGCTTTTCGCGTTCCGGCAATCCTGTTAACAACTGGAGCTGGCGAAGGGACTTGAACCCCCGACCCTCTGATTACAAATCAGATGCTCTACCAGCTGAGCTACGCCAGCACAATTCTCCCCATAATGGGGCAAGTAAATAAGTTAGCACAGCGGCAATCCGCGTGCAACAGCCACACTCGATCTCAGATTTCTTAAATGGTTTAGCGGGAACGTGCCCGAAATGATAACGCCCACAGATTGTATCAACTCCAGCCTGATTAGGCGAGTTGGGCAACACTTCTTCCGACCTTGTGCTCTATACTGAACCTGAATGATAAAGCACCGCAAGCTACTGATTACAGTCCTTTTAATTACCGTTGTGGCGGCCACTGGTTTATTTTTTTTCTATCGCACTGCGGGCACGCCGGAAACGGCTCGAATGCTCCCCGAAGGAGAATTCATCTTCTACGCCAATTTGAAACCGGTTCATCTTTTCTGGCAGGCTGGCAAGCCGATCGAGATCGAAGGCGATTATCGCGAGTTCGTTAACCAGACCGGAATTGACTTCGAGCGAGATCTGGATGAAGTCGCCATGTCGCGGCGTGACACAGCCGATCACAAAGACAGTGAGTCTTCCGAGATTTTTGTCGGACGCTTTGACCAGCAGCGACTCGCAAACTACCTGGCGAAGATCTCGTCATCACCGGAAGACTATTCCGGCCACAAGATTTTCGGCATTCCCCACGAAGGCCACACCGTCCGTGTAGCCATCCTCGATGCGACCCGCATCGCCGTCACGAACATGCCATCGGCGGACGCAATGCATCAGATTATTGATGCCAGCCGGAAGGTGCCGGCCGGACCATCTCTCCTGCAAAACTTCCATCAGAAAATTCCGTTGGGATCACTCGCCTGGGCAATTGTGCGCGTCGGTTCGACTGCATCTAATCAGCCTCCCAGCGGATGGAGTTTTGACTTTCTGGAGAACACAGTCACTGTGGCATCTCTGCGATACAAAGGTGACCTGCTGGTACGCGCGGACGTAATTGCCGGTTCGGAAAATGAAGCCAGGCAAGTAGTGGATTCGGCTGGCGCGTTCGTTTCCATGTACCGAACCGTGTCACGCTCCATCGGAACGAAGGGTGCTGATCCGGACGTGAAGGCAGCGATTGACAGCATCACGGTCCAGCAGACAGAAAACGTCGCCACCTTTTCAGCGACGCTGCCGCAACGAATGTTTAAGAAGCTTTTCTCGGAAGCGCAATCACAGGCTACGGCGGCTGCATCACCTGCATCAACACCAGCTCCAGCGCCGCCGCCCGCGCCCGGCAAAGCGAAGCACTAGGGCCTGATGCCGACAATAAACCAACACCAAACAAAAAGCACAACCGAGTGGCTGTGCTTTTTTGAAATTCAAGTGTCAAAGAATGTTACAGAGAACGACTCTTACAGTGATCCTGAAGCCACCTGCTGTGTAAAGGTGAACCGCAGATACTTGTAAGGATTCACTGGCGTGTTGAAGATGCGGACTTCATAGTGCAGGTGTGGGCCGGTGCTGCGTCCGCTCTGGCCGACGTAACCGAGAGTGTCGCCGCGGTGAACAAGCTGTCCTGGGCTGACAGCAAAGCCAGACATATGACCGTAAAGCGTGCTGATGCCATTGCCATGGTCCACCATGACGGTGCGGCCGTAACCATTCATCTGACTGGAAAAACGAACGATCCCATCGGCGGGAGCGATGATGCGCGTGCCTACCTCGCCGGAAATATCCACGCCGCGGTGGAATGCGCCTTCACCACTGAATGGATCAATACGTTCGCCGAATGAACCGGTGATCCGTCCCTGAACGGGCCAGAGAGTTGGCGCCGCCGCAAGGCGAATCCAGTCGCGAGTGCTGGCGTCTCTGAGTTCACCCATACTGATTCCAACCGATGCCGCTCCACTCATGGCGGTCATACGAAGTGCATAAAACTGTTGCAGCGAAGCCGAGGCGGGATCGTCATCCTGAAATGCCGGGTCAGGTTTTAAGCCGTAGAGCGAAGAAACTTCGCCGGCCAGTGAGCTCAGGGACTGTGCCTGAAGCTCATTTTCCTGCGCGATCTGCTCAAGCTGGGAATACTGTGACTTAAGCGCTTCTTTTTCGGTGCGCAACTGGTTGTAGCGCTGCGCCTTGAGCGCCATGCGGGTGTAGGATCCAGCCATGCCGGTGATCGTCAGCATGCCGATGAGAGCGCCGGCGATGAAGACATAGGCATAGTGGATGGGAACCGGAATTTTGAGAAGATCGCCTTCTGCATTCCGGGCCACCAGCATGATGTAAAAACGTTTCCGCAAAAAAATCCTCCGAACGGATTATGAGTCTTCCCCTGGGCCGTGTGCGGACGGCCTTAACGAATCCTCTGCCGCTCTGCTGGCCGAAGGTGCTTCGGACGGCGGCTACCTTTAGGAACTATGAAGTTACGTAACCTTAACAAGGCCCTTCCCGAGTGTCAATCACGGTTCGGTGGGCTCTGGATGACGAAGGTCGGTTCTCCGACCATGAACCGCTGCATCGGGACACTGTCCTGTTGACTCATTCAACAACGTTACGCTTTGGTAATCCTGGCGGCCGTCCACAGGCTCCTCACGATCCGCAATAATGTGCCGTAGCTATAAAAGTACCTGTCTTTTCAACAGCTAGCGAAATATATTGGTCTGCATGCCAGAGCCGGAAAGAAAACTCATCGAACACGTGCGAGGGCTGGCCCGAACCGGTCAAAACCGGAGTGTAACCAAAGGCATTGGCGACGACACAGCCGTTTTGCGGCCAAAGCCCCGCCATGAGCTACTGGTAACGACAGACCTCTGCGTAGAGGGCTTTCATTTTCGGCCCGAATGGCACCCGGCGAACAGTGTGGGCCACCGCTGCCTGGCGCGCGGTTTGAGTGACATTGCCGCTATGGGAGGCGAGCCCACGGCATGTTTTCTTTCCCTCGGACTGCCGGAAGACCTGGACCAGAAATGGGTAACACAGTTCGTGAAAGGACTAATCACACTTGCCCGACGCTTTGGAGTGGAGCTGGCCGGCGGGGATACTTCGGGAGCCCCGGCAATCACGGCAGATATCGTGGTCACCGGCCAAGTGCCGAAAGGGAAAGCAGTTCTGCGCTCGGGTGCGAAGCCGGGCGATCGCATCTTTGTCACGGGAGAGTTGGGGGAATCGGCGGCGATCCTGAAACGGTTTTTCGGCGGCGAAAAGGTTCAGGCTTCAAAAACGAGCCGGCACTTTTATCCCGAACCGCGAATCGCAGTAGGACAATGGCTGCGTCGCCGAGGATTAGCGACAGCCATGATCGACTTGAGCGATGGCCTTTCAGTAGATCTAAGCCACATATGCGATGAGAGCCGGGCGGGTGCCGTAATTCACGCGGAGCAGGTTCCGATTGCCCGTCTGGCGTCGCTTGAATTGGCGCTGCACGGCGGAGAAGATTACGAGTTGCTATTTACCACCAAAGCCAGAAGCAATGTTCCGAAGATGATCGAGGGAGTGAGGGTTACCGAGGTAGGCACCATTCATCGGCGATCAGATTATGGTTCACAAATGCAGATTCTGGGGCAAAATGGAGCGCTCAGGCGGCTGAAACCCCAGGGATGGCAGCATTTCAGCGGCGGTTGAGGACCGGAAGTTTAAAAATTAGCGGCAGGGAAACTTTCCCAACTCTGCTTCGTAGGATGGTTTATGAGCACACCTTCGTCAGCAATACCGAACATGCCCGCCGAGCCGGCGTCGCAACCAGCTCTGTCAGAGGTAGAGCGCGTGATTGATACGTTTATCGCACCGCGCAAAGCGTTCACGGACCTGCGACGCAGTGCAAGCTGGTGGCTACCGTTCATCCTGCTTTCACTCGCAGCATCTGCCATGATATTCACCATGGAGAAAAAGGTCGGGTGGGAACCGGTAATCAACTACACCTTTTCGCACGCTTCTTTTCTGCAAAAACTTCCTCCAGAACAAAAACAGGTGGCGCTAGACAAACAGGTTGCTAGTGCCCACCGGCGGGTTTACACCACGCCGATATATACCCTCCTCTTCGGCGTAGTATTCGCTGCCCTTCTACTGGCGACGTTCAACTTCGGCCTGGACGCGCAGGTCAAGTACAAGACAGTTCTGGCCGTCGTCTTTTATGGATGGCTGCCCAAGCTCGTCACCACGGCGCTGGCGATTCTGGTGATGTTTGTGGGTGTAGAGCCAGAAGGCTTTGATATGGAAAATCCGGTGGCGACGCACCTTGGCGCCATACTGGGCACCAATACTGACTCACGCTACCTTTACCACTTCCTGTCATCCTTCGATCTCATCAGTATCTGGTGCATTTTTCTCATTGCCGTGGGAATGGCAACCATCGCAAACAAGAAAATCAAAACCGGAACTGCCGTGATAGCCGTGGCCCTTTGGTACATCGTTGGCGATTTGATTCGACTCGCTTTGGTGCCGTTCGCGGGCTGATCTGGTGCAGCTGACCTCATATAAGCGAACCGGCAAGGTCGTCGCATCCAAACTTGCCGGGATCCTTTCCCATCGAGACACGCTGGCGTGCGATATCGTTCAATCTGCATATCCGCCACTTAGCCTGTGAAAATGCCGGATTAATGCTGTTATGAGTCCGGGGAGCGCAACTCTATGGTTTAATAGCTGTTTACCCCATGGCTGATTTGCGCACCACAATACGGCGACGGTTCAAAGCCGCCAGCCGCACCTTCCGAGAGATCATGATGATCGCCAAAGGCGCGGGCTCAAAAGACCATCCTGTCCAGGTGCACATCATTCCCATGCGGCGCTGCAATCTCTCCTGCGCATACTGCAATGAGTATGACGATTTCTCGCAGCCGGTGCCTCTCGACGAAATGTACCGTCGTGTGGACAAGCTGGGCAAGCTTGGAGCCACGCTCATCACCATCAGCGGTGGTGAGACGTTGCTGCACCCGCAGCTGGACGACATCATCCGCCGTATCCGCAAAAATGGCGCGATTGCCGGCCTGATCACCAATGGCTATCTGCTTACACCGCAACGTATCCAGCAACTGAATGACGCTGGGCTCGATCACCTGCAGATCTCCATCGACAATGTGCAGCCTGACGAAGTCTCCAAGAAGTCGCTCAAAGTACTGGATAAGAAGCTGCAATGGCTGCGCGAACACGCCGACTTCCACGTGAACATCAACTCCGTGATTGGCGCGGGCGTGAAGGACCAGTGGGATGCTGTAACCATCGGCAAGCGCGCCGTGGAGCTGGGCTTCACCTCAACCGTCGGCATCATCCATGATGGCAGCGGGCAACTGCGTCCTCTGGGTGAAGAAGCGCAGACCGTTTTCGCCGAGATGAAGAAGCTGGGCAAGCACAGTTACGCCCGCTTCAACTCCTTCCAGAACAACATTGCGCTGGGCAAGCCAAACCAGTGGCGATGCCGTGCCGGCGCCCGCTATCTCTACATCTGTGAAGATGGCCTGGTCCACTACTGCTCACAGCAACGTGGCTTCCCCGGAATTCCCCTGGCTGATTACACTGAGCAAGATATCGTCCGTGAGTACTTTACCGAGAAGTCATGCGCTCCGAACTGCACCATCTCATGCGTCCACCAGACATCTATCGTGGACTTCTGGCGCGATCCTCAGACTGGCACTTCGCACGAAGTATTCCGCCCCGCTCCGAAGCAGCCTGAACTGGTAACCATTCAAGTAAACGAGCAAGAATCAGCGATGGCAGATTAGTTTCCAGACATCGAGCCGGAGCGAGGAACCCCACACCAGAAGTGAAGCCCAATCCACGGCAACCTGCGTTTGGACGGCTTGTGAATCTGGACCATTCGTAATCGTCAGGCCAGAGCGTCCCGCAACGCTGCGCGCGCCAGCGTCCGGGTTGAGTCCAGAGCCGGCAGCGGAGAATCGTCGTCGCTCACCAGCAGCGGTATCTCGGTGCAGCCGAGCACTACGGCGTCACAGCCATTTATTTTCATCTGCTCTATCACCTGCTGGAAATAGAACAGAGCTTCCAGATTCTGAATGCCGCGGACCAGTTCATCAAAGATGATCTGGTTGATTCGGACACGCTGCTGCGGAGTTGGAAGCTGGTAGGCGATGCCTAGTACAGTCAGCTTCTCCGGATAAACCTGGCTTTCAACCAGATACTTTGTTCCTATAAGTCCCAGAGTTGAGTAGCCACGAAGCCTGGCTTCTTTGCCGACTTCTTCCGCAATATGCAGCCATGGCAGCGGCGATCGTGGCAGCACATGCGACATGGCCTGGTGAATCGTATTGTCAGGACAGATCAGAAAATCCGCGCCGGCGCGCTTCAGGGCCTCAGCGGATCGCAGCATCAACTCTGCAATGCCTTTCCAGTGGTAATCGCCCTGCAGGCACTTCATGTACTCGGCCAGTGAGATGGTGTGCATGGTCACTTCCGGATGCGCGTGTTTCCCCATCAGGGGCTCGGCTTCCAGGCAGATCGTCCGGTAACAAAGGGCAGCGCCCTCCGAGCTGCAACCCACGATCCCAATATGCTTAGGCATATTTCCCCGCGCGCATGTTTTCGCGCATCAATTCAAGTCTTCTCTTCTTAACTCTTTTTTACTCAACTTTTGGCGAACGTATCAATCTGCTGGAGAAACCGGACTTTCTTGTCGACGGGCAGGAATGACGCTTCAAAGGAATTTCGTGCCAGCTCCCGCAGATGTTCTTCGCTGAATCCAAACTCCTGCTGCGCAATCTCATACTCTTTGTTCAGAGTGGTCTGGAACATGGCTGGATCATCCGTGTTCAGCGTGACCATGAGGCCTTCTTCAAAAAACCTTCGCACCGGATGCTTGCTCAACTCGGTGATCGCGCCAGTCCGCAAATTGCTGCTGATGCAGATCTCGACCGATATTTGTTTGTGCGCCAGCACTTCCAGCAATTCCCCATCCAGAGAGATGGAAAGCCCATGTCCAATTCGCTCCACGCCCATGTTAAGGGCCCCCCAAACCGATTCCGGCCCGGCGGTCTCTCCGGCATGAGCAGTAAGATGCAACCCATCAGCCGCGGCTTTCTTGTAGAGCTCGCGAAACCACTCCGCGGGGCCGCGACGTTCATCGCCGCCAATGCCGATGGCCACCACGTTCCGTTCGCGCCGCTCGGCTGCCAGCGTAAAGACCTCGGCTGCCGCTTCCGGACCGAAATGCCGCACGGCGTCAAAGATCCAGAGCAGTGAGACACCAAAGTCGCGCTGTCCGCGTTCACGGCCACGTTCCAACCCGTCAAAGATGGGCCCGAAATCCTGCCCGCGCCAGCGGATCACCCCAACGCTGACATAGACCTCCGCATGCACAACATTCTGCTGGCGCAGCTTCTGCATCAGGCGATAGGTGATGAACTCGTAATCTTCAGGCGTGCGCAGCCGTTCGGTTACCGCCTTGAACGCCATCAGAAATCCATTGAAGTCTTTGTAGGAATACAGATCGCGGACATCGTCCTCGGTGAGCACGTCGCCGCTGCCGCGCACGTCATAGCGATTATTTTCCGTTGGTAGCGGCGTGTTGTAGCGGCGGCTCAGCTCGGCCAGAGTCGCCGGCTCAACGCTTCCTTCCAGATGCAGATGCAGTTCCGCTTTGGGCAATGACTGGATGAAGGACCGGTCCATAGCTCGATCATCCTTTGCTGCTGGCCGGGAGTGCGGCGAATTCGCTGTGCCTGCGGCTATAGAAGTAGTAAATCACCAGACCGATGGCCATCCATCCAAAGAAACGAATCCACGTGATCACCAGCAATCCTGCCATGAGCGCAATACAGAGCACTACGGAGATGATGGGAAACAGCGGTACCAGCGGAACTTTGAAGGCACGCTGACGGTCCGGTTGCGATTTGCGTAGAAACAGCACGCCCAGTGAAACCAGTACGAATGCGAACAGCGTGCCAATATTCGATAAATCGGCAGCCTCGCCAATATCTACCAGCCCTGCTGGAATTCCCACCGCGGCACCGGCAATCCATGTGGACCAGTGGGGAGTATCAAAGCGGCATAAGGACGAGAACAGCTTAGGCAGCAATCCGTCGCGCGACATCGCGAACCATATGCGTGTCTGCCCGTATTGAAAGACCAGCAGTGACGAGATCATCCCCATGAGCGCGCCGATCACGATGATCGCCTGAAGCCAGCGGTTGGCGCCCAGCTTGGCCAAGGCATATGCTACGGGAGCGGCCGAGGCTTCAGCGTTCTCGCCGGAGAATGTGCTGTACTTCATCATGCCAAGCAGCACAATAGCCACGCCTATGTAGAGAACCGTGCAGACAACGAGTGATGCAATGATTCCGAAAGGAATATCTTTTTGCGGGTTTTTGGCTTCTTCCGCGGCCGTGGAGACAGAATCAAAACCTATGTAGGTGAAGAAGATGATAGCGCCACCGGAGATCACGCCGGCAAATCCTGACGGCGCAAACGGGTGCAGGTTGACCGGGTTTACCAGCATTCCACCGACTATCAAGAATGTCAGGATGGCTCCGATCTTTACGATCACCATGATGTTGTTGGCTTCGGCGGACTCGCGAATGCCCCAGACCAGCAGCACTGTCAGAATGAATACGACAAGAAATGCCGGGACGTTGAAGTACGCGCCCGTCCAGCCATTGCCAGCCCAGACAGGTGACGACCACTTGTCAGCGATGTGCCAGCCGAATTGGCCGATCTGTGCCTTCATGTATCCGGCGAATCCTACGGCAACAGCAACATTGCTCACCGCGTATTCCAGGATCAGGTCCCAGCCAATGATCCACGCAATCAGTTCGCCCAGCGTGGCATAGGAGTACGTGTACGCGCTACCCGCAATGGGGATCATGGAGGCCAGCTCGGCATAACAAAGTCCGGCAAAGCTGCAGGCTACGGCGACGAGAAGAAATGAAATCGCAATCGCAGGTCCTGCGGGAGGACGGCCATGCAGCAACACGCCGGAAAGATTCCCGTGCCGCAGCAGGTTCTGGAATACATCCAGCACCTGGGCATGCAGCAGTGAAGGTTGAGAGAATTCCCCCGCGGCGGCGGTCCCGGTCAGCACGAAAATGCCGGAACCAATGATGGCCCCGATGCCTAGCGCGGTGAGTGACCACGGTCCCAGTGTTTTTTTCAGCCGGTGTTCGGGGTTCTCAGAATCAGAGATGAGCTTGTCAATGGACTTCTTGGCAAACAGTTGACTGGCCAGAAGCTCCTCCTTCAACCTTGGTGTGCGTATGAAAAGCCTGCATCTGCAAAAGCTGCACGTGCTGGAAACACAGCAGAGACGCGGTCAGCCCGCGTCTCTCACTGTTCACAGTCTCAGGCTTAGCGCTTGGACGTGCCGCGTGCCAGTTTCTTCACCTTTGATTTCTTGCTGCCGCGTGGGTAGTCGCGTTTTTTCTTAGGAGCCTGTTTCTTGCGCGCGGTGCGCTTTGATTTCTTGCGTTCTTCTTTGCTCAGTGCTTTCGTATTTGCCATTCACCTTGTCCTGAATTAATTAAAGTCCTGAATCAAATATCTGCTGCTCTTGGTCCGCAAATAGTCTGCAGTAAGGTCGTTTTATGCGCGTTCCAGCTGGGCATACTTCTCCACCAGCTTTTTCAATCCGAACCGAGGGAATTGTACCGTAATCTTGGCCGTTTCTCCCTCTCCTTCTCGTTGATAGACAACACCTTCGCCGAATTTAGGATGTTTTACCCTTTGTCCGGGACGGAAGGACGCTCGTGAAACCGGCGCATCCGCGGCGATCTGCGGCCGGTTGAACTTTTTGCCGCGTGAGGCAAAGAACTCAGCAATGTTGTCAATGGAATTGTATTTCGGCCCGGCATAGCTACTTGTTGAGGGCCTTTGCTGCCGCGGCGGCGTGTAACTCGTCGGCGCGCTCTGGTCTTCATCTTCGTAGCTGTAATGCTGGTCGGCGTATTCTGTAGTGCGCTGACTGCTGCTTCGCGAAGCACGCGGCGAGCCCAGATCGTTCAGCAGATGTGCTGGAATTTCTTCCAGGAAACGCGAAGGCACGCTGGCGTCCGGCATGTCCGTGCCATAGCGACGCCGGAATCGCGCCTGGCTGACCACCAACTGGTCCATGGCCCGCGTCATGCCTACATAGCAGAGGCGGCGCTCTTCTTCCATCTGATCAGGATCATTGAACGCACGTGAGTGTGGGAACAAGCCCTCTTCCAGACCGATCAGGAACACCAGGTTAAATTCCAGACCCTTGGCGGAATGCAGCGTCATCAACGTGATCTTTCCGCGCGGATCATACGTGTCCACGTCACTTACAAGAGCGGCGTGGTCCAAAAATTCCGCCAGCGATTCGCCACGATCATGCGAATCCATGGCCGCGTTCACCAGTTCGCGCAGGTTCTCAATGCGGGCGAACGCGTCCGGTGTAGCCTCTTCTTCTAATTGTTTGATGTAGCCGGTGCGGTCGATCAGAAACTTCAGGACTTCAGGAATGGAAGCTGCACCCCCGGGAGCGCGGAAACCTTCCACGGCTTCGACCGGCGGAGCTTCCGGAGCCGGTCCGAGATCGTCATTGGCGCCCACTTCATCGGGGGCGAACGCCAGTTCCGAATCGTCGCGTATCTGCTCATTGGCCGCCGCGATATCGGCTGCATCAAAATCATTTGCCCCGAAATCAAAGCTGATATTCTCTCCCAACTGTCCGGGATCAAAAGACACATCGTCTGCTTCCGGCTCTGGTTCAGAGTTTCTCAGTGCCTCAGTGTCTCCGTGGTGGGTTTTCGCTGTCTCGCTCACCCGATTGGCAAACGTTCCCAGAAACATCGAGCGCCCGTCTTCAATCAGTTCCTTGAAGCCCTTCAGTGACGCCACGGCCCTTGCCGGAAGCAGCCCGCGCTCAATCGCCTCACCCAGCGCGCCCCATAGCGAAATGCCCGTCTCCAGAGACAAGCGCTCCAAGGTCTCGATTGTGGCTTTACCGATGCCGCGCGCCGGCGTGTTAATCACGCGCAGAAACGCAATGGAATCCTGGGGATTGTTGATCAGCTTCAGATAGCTGATCATGTCCTTGATCTCAGCGCGCTCGTAGAACGAAAAGCCACCCACTACCTGATACGGCAACTGATAACGGCGCATGGCTTCTTCCACCAGTCGCGATTGCGAATTCAGGCGGTACAGCACTGCGACGCGCGGATTATCTTCGCCGTTCTCGCCGGCCTTCCGGATGTAATTCGATATGAAATCGGCGGCGAAGAGCGATTCGTTCTCAGCATCCGGCGCTTCGTAATAGCCAATCTTGGCTCCACCCTGGCGCTCCGTCCAGAGCCTCTTGCCTTTACGCTTGACGTTGTTGGCAACCACCGCCGACGCTGCCTCAAGGATGCTCTGTGTTGACCGGTAATTCTGTTCCAGCCTAATCACTTTGGCTTCGCCGAAATCCTTTTCAAAGTCCAGGATGTTGCGAATGTCTGCGCCGCGCCAGGAATAAATCGACTGATCTTCGTCGCCGACGACGCACACGTTGTGCCGCTCACCAGCCAGCAGCTTGATCAACTCATACTGCGGGCGGTTGGTGTCCTGATATTCGTCGATCAAAAGATATTCAAAGCGACGCTGGTATTTTTCCCGCACCTCGGCTGACGACTTCAACAGCCGCACCGTTTCAAGGAGAAGATCGTCAAAGTCCAGCGCGTTGGCCTTGCGCAGCTCTTTGCGATAGGCCTCAAAGACGTGCGCAACCTTCTCGGTGATGGGATCAGCCGACTGTAGATAAAGTTCCTGCGGGTCGAGCATGTGGTTCTTGGCCCAAGAAATTCGCGACAGCACCATTGACGGCTTGTGCTGCTTGTCATCAATCCCAAGGCGCCGCATCACGCTCTTCACTACGGCCTGCTGGTCATTAGCGTCATAGATGGCAAAGTCTTTTTTGTACCCCACGCCGCCGATGTTCAGCGCTTCAATATCGCGGCGCAGCACGCGCACGCAAAACGAGTGGAATGTAGCAATCAGCGGTTTGCGCAGCATGCGTCCGCCGAGGAGATGCTCCACGCGCTCCACCATCTCAGCCGACGCTTTGTTGGTAAACGTGACTGCCAGAATCGCATCCGGCTCCACGCCCAGGTTTTCAATCAGATGGGCGATGCGGAAGGTGATCACCCTGGTCTTGCCGCTACCGGCTCCGGCCAGAATCAACACTGGTCCCTCAACGGCTTCCGCCGCTTCACGCTGTCGAGGATTGAGCTGGTCGAGTAGGTTCACTGCTTTTCGATTCGTTACTGCCTGGGGTTCACTATTGCTGGGAGGCGTTCATCGCCATCCTGCGGCAGGCTTCACATCCGCAGTATTCCCGCAGGTAGTCCCAGGAATAGATCCCGCTGGAATGCCCGTCATTCCAGCTGATATTCAATGCATATCTGCCAACCGGAGTCACTTCATTTGGCCGCACCGGCTCCTTATACATAGGCAGGATCGTGGCCACCTGCTTCACCGGCTCTCCCGCCTTCCGATTGTGACTATTCCGTTCTTCTGTGCAGGTGGCGCAGGGGCAGGCATCGCGCAACCACTGAAAGCTGTAATGGGTGCTGTGGTCGTCCTCCCACACAATATCTATCCCGGTGCCGGTGGTTTTGTTCACTTTTACGGATTTTGGAGTCGGTACAGCCATAAGTTTCAGTATCGCACACCCCTGCCACTCGGTTCAGTACCGGGCGAACACTGGATTGCCGCCGCAGGTAAACTACTTTTAGAAGAGGAACAATGGGCACGAAGTCCCTGATTTTAGTTTTGGCGATTACATCAGCGGGATCGGCAGCATGTTTGAACGGACACCCGTCAGCCAAAAAGGAATTTTCTCAGTCCGAACTGGTGGCCACGGTTCAGGTCATAGGATCCAGGCACGTCCCCGCCCCAAAAAACGGGGAGTTTAATGACGGAACCTACTACAAGCTCCGTTTGATCGAAGGCCTCAAGGGAAATCCGCCCGCCACTTTCACGGTTTTTGACGAAAACGATTCCGGGAGGTTCGAAATGGACATGCATCGTAAATACCTGATATTCGCTAACAAATCGTCAGAGAAGAGGCTTCGGATAGACAGTTGCGGAAATTCTGGCCTGCTCAATGAGTCCGCACAGGCCTTAAAGGTCGCCCGCTCGCTATCTCAAAAGGCAAACTAAGTTCAT
>WNFA01002842.1_pt1 | contig 14933 bp, 15 predicted proteins | sample 5400481 | NCBI WGS metagenome assembly WNFA01 (sample SAMN13153340, study PRJNA577476) | soil metagenome | isolation source: 120 cm saprolite under Douglas fir tree site 2 hole 1 replicate 2 | place: USA:California | collected 2015-04-18
TACCTGGTCCGGCAGGTCGTCGAAGGCCACGGTGGACGGGTGGAGGTCGCCAGCCAGCCCGGCCAGGGCTCGGCCTTTGAGATCGACCTTCCGGTCGCGGTGGAAGGCGCCACCCCACGCTAATCCCCGACCTGTTCCCTCCTTCTCTGGGGGAGGGCAGGGTGGGGGCCGCAAGACTGCCGGGTTTTTGAGGTTCCTTCTAATGTGGCGAACCAGCCAGAGCTCCACGGCGAAACCTCCGATGCTGCACTGGAGATCCCGGCCGACTGGCTGATGCCGGGCCTCGACCTCCAGGCCGTCCGCGAGGCACAGCGGGCAGATACGGTCGCGGCCCTGACCGCCGACCACCTCACGCTCACGGGCGTCGAATTGGTGGTCGAGCGCCGCTGGCTACGGGAAGCCTACTGGCGCCAGGTCAAGCAGGCGATCACCCGCGGATACATCTATCGGAGCTCGGCGGTACAGGTCACGTTGCGTGGCGAGCGCAGGGAGCACGAGCGGCGCGGCACCGGGATGCGCAAAGCCAGCTAACCGGTACCCAGCACCTCCTTCCCCACTGCTAGAGTCTGAACTAGCAAATGAAGACGGTGATCTCGGCGGATCCACCGGTCAACCACGCGCCACCAGAACTGGATCCCAGCCGCGACCTACCCCGCGGTTTCTACGAGTTCCTTCTCCCCCTGCACCAGGCGTTCACGCCACGCCAGCGGGAGCTCGCGGCCCGGCGGCGCCGCGTGCTCCAGGCTGCACACGAGGGCGCCCGGCGTGATGCTGGATCTGGAAGACTCCGTCGCCAACGACTGGCCGAACATCAACCAGGGAGTCCGGAACATCATCTCCGCCTTGCGCGGTGAGCTGACCTACCAGGATCGGAAACGCGATCGCGAGGTCGCGATCAACGAGAGCAAGACCGTCATCTTGACGCGGCCGCGCGGCCTTCATCTAGAGCAGGCCGGGGTGATCAAGGGCGAGCGCATGCCGGCGGCGCTCTTCGACGTGGCGATGGTCGCGTACCAGGTCGACCCCGCCCGATTGAAGCATCCGCTCTCGATCTACATCGCCAAATCGGAGTCGGCCGACGAGGCGCTCTGGTGGCGGGATCTTTTCCAAGCCATCGCGGCGGCGCGCGGCTGGCCGTCGGACTACATCAAGTGCATGGCCCTGGTCGAGTCGCACCCGATCGCCTATCAGATGGAGGAGTTCGCTTACAACCTGCGCGAGCACATGATGGGACTCAACCTGGGGCGCTGGGACTACATGGCCAGCCTGATCGACTTCACGCTGCACGACCCAACGTGGGTCCTCCCCGACCGCAACACCATCCCCCACGACGTCGCCTTCTTTCAGGCCGTGCGCGAGGTGATGCCCGAGGTCTGCCACAAGCGAGGCATGCTGGCGATCGGGGGCATGACCGCCCTCTACCCCAGTCGTGAAGACGCGGAGCTCAACGCGCGAGCGCTCAAGGTCCTCGAACAGGACAAGAAGAACGAGGCGAACAGCCTGATGGACGGCGCCTGGACCGGCCATCCCGATCAAAACGAGATCGCGGTCAACCAGTTTCCGTACCCCAACCAGATCGCGGCGCGCCGCCAAGACGCCAACATTCACAAGGACCTGCGGCCCAGTCCGCAGGGCGTTGGCAAGCGAACGCTCGAGGGAACCCGCGCTGCCGTGCGGACCGTCATTCGCTACCGCAACGGTGTACTCAACGGCAAAGGCGCGAGCTTGCTCGACGGCTACATGGAAGACCTGGCGACGGACCGCATCTATCGCTACATGATCGCGCAGCGAATCTTGCATGAGGTCTCTGTTCCCGATGCCGACGGTCGCGCCGTCACGCATTCTCCAGAGGTGGTCTCGCGGCTCTTCGACGAGGAGCTCGACCGGCTGTTCTCGCAATGGCCGAAGGCGGAAGCCGGGTCTAAAGACACCATGAGGCAAGCGCGTGACCTGAGCGAAGGCATGGTGCGCGGGATCCTCGAGGCCCAAGGAGCCACGATCCGCGACCGCGGTTAGGCTACGAGGAACGAAACCGCCTACACCGTTGCCGGTCAGACCTGTCGTCAAACGATCGACCAGGAGCCGCCTTACCCAAGCCCGGCACTGAAATCGAGATCCCCTACGACCCAGACAACATCTGCGACAGCGCGACGTACAACCCGGTGCTCATGGGACTCTTCCTAGGGCTGCCCTGGACGTTGGGCGTGCTCGCGTTTCTTGCTTGGGTCTTGCCTCGGAAGGGCCCGAAATAATGAGCGGCCGCGTCGCCTCCGGCTGCTCCGGCTTATTCGGCGTTATTGCGCTCGCGATCGCGTGCCTTCCGTTGATCGGTCTTGCTGTGCTCGCCGGCTGGGGGGCCATCTTGCTGGTCACTGCCCATCCGGTCCATCCCGTCACGAGAACGGGCGTGGCTGTCTATGTCGCCGACTCATTCAAGGGCAGCGACTATGAAAGTACTGGGATAACGCTGCAGGGCGATGGGAGAAACTACCGCGTCTATCTTCCCGGCCTACACCCTCCAATCCCGGCAGGCCAGCCACAGGCCGGCCAACGTATTACCTTGTGGTTCGATCCCGACATCAACTGGGGGAACCTGTCCGAAACGCGGGTGCTCGCCCTATCGCTGGCCGGTGAAGGTGTCGACCGGGCTGTGCACCGGCTGGACGATTTCGATAACCCAGCATCGGCCGCGATGAGGCAGCGGCTCGTCGGCGCCGGCGTGCTGGGTTTGGTTGCCCTGATCCTCGGCCTGAGTGCCCTTTGGGAGCGGTTCGTCAGTCGGGACACCCGCCGCCACCCTCATGATTCGATCCGCGTTTAATACCCGAATGCAGCCGTCGCAGCCGCCAGCCGATCTCCTTCCGGTGCAGCGGGAGGCCACCCTGGCATATCGAGCCGTGCGACTCTGGGCTGTGCCCCTGCTCCATGCGCTGTTTCGAATCAACCTCGAGGGACGCGAACGGATTCCGACCGACCGCCCCTATGTGCTGATCGCCAACCATCTGAACTGGCTGGATTCCTTCGCGATCCTTGCCAGCTTCCCGGCCGAGCCTCGCGTTCACTTCCTCGGCGACACCACCATGTTGGTGACGCGCAAAGTCCAATGGGCGCTCGTCAAAAGTGTCGGCGGCTATATCCCGGTCAATCGCCAGGCCCGCCCGGACCTGGTGCTCTTCGAGCACGCCAACCGATGCCTGGAGCGGGGCGGCGTGGTCGCGATCTATCCCGAGGGCCACTATGGTTCGACCGAGGGCGAGGTCATGCCCTTCAAGAAGGGGTTCGCGCACTTCGCGGTCGAGAACCACGTGCCCGTATTACCGGTGGCGCTCTCCGGTACGCAGGATCTCTGGTTACGCAAGACGATCCGGCTGATCATCGGCCCACCGATCGAGAGCACGGGACAGAGCGTCGAATCGATGGTCGCGCTCGCTGAAACCCGGATGCGCGCGCTGGTGCCACCCTACCGCGACCCCGGCGGCACCAAGCTGTTTCGGCACCGCCTGACGCACCTTTTCTAAACCCCCGCCGTTATTCGGGGGGATGAAAAACTGGGCCAAACAGCTGGCCGGAGCCATCCTGGTGCTGGTCTTCGTGCTGGCGGTCGGCGGCTTCGTGATGGTCCTCCGCGCCCAGCAGGGCGGCCTGGCGGCGACGATGGCCGCCGCGCACATCCGGGCCGTGAGCCCGCCTGACGGCGCCACCAACGTCCCGCTGAGCGGCGAGATCCGCGTCGACTATCTCAGCCGGCCGAACCAGGATCCCGTGATCAAGCTCGAGCCAGCCGCCGTGGTGACGCTCGACAACTCGCTTTGGGATGGCACGACCTTCGTCATCGACTACCACGGCCTGCGCGACAACAGCCTCTACCACGCCGAGCTCGACCAGGACGACTGGTCCGGCAAAGGTGAGCACAAGCAGATCAAAGTCCGCTGGTCATTTCGGACGGGCACCGGGCAGCACGTCGCGCTAACCCCGAGCCCGACGTCTGCGATCAGTGCGTCGCCGTCGGTTCCACCCACGACTTCCGGCCCGCTCATCTGGTACATGGGGCCGTCCAACGACCTGCACGGGTTGGACTGGGCCGGAAAGCAGGTCAAGAATCTGAGCCCGGACATCGTGATTCAGTCGCCGGATGGCACCCGGCTCCGGCGCCAACCCAGCAGTCAGGGAGGCTCCAACGCGGTCACTGACGCCGGCGGCAACCCCCTTGGCTCGGTCCTGGTCGATCAGGGCATGATCTGGGCCGATGACAGCCGGCAATTCTGTGGCGTGACGTCGACGCCGGCGGCTTCGTATGCGCTCGAGATGCTCAGAATCAACGGCCCGCGGGACCCGGTCGGAGCCATCAATCTCCCCGCGAAATCGTCTCAAACCCCGGTGCTGGCTGCTTGCAGCGTCCTGACCGGCCGGGCCGTCGTGTCCGGCCAATCACCATACGGATACGTGTCGAGCATGAGCACGATCTCGCTCAGCGACGGGCATGTGATCTATCAGCGAAGTTATCCCAATCCGCTGGCTCGGATCGTAGCCAGCCATGATGGTCAGTACGTCGCCGAGCAGTCCGCCAGCAACGCCAACGGTGGCCCGGTGACCCTCATTCGCCAATTGCCGAGTGGCAGCGTGGTCGGCCAGCTTTCCGGAATCCTCGTGCAGGGATTCTCCTGGGACGGCTCGCTCGTCATCGGCAGTACGTTCGGCAATCCGAGCATTCAAGAGGCCCAGATGATCCGGTGGCGCACTCACGAGACGGTCTGGCACCAGTGCATGTGCCCGCAGCCTCACTGGCTGGTCGTTCTTGCGCAGCCGGGCGGCACGAAGGTCGCCGTCGTCGCGAGCATGAACGACGGTTCCCTTGTGTCCTTCAATATTGTGGACGCGAACGGCTCCTCGCTGTCGCATCCGATCGGCAGCACTCCGATTACCCCGGCATTCTGATGAAGAACTGGGCGAAACAGCTGGCCGGAGCGCTCCTCGTCCTGGCCTTCGCGCTGGCGATCGGCGGGTTCGTCATGGTGCTCCGCGCCCAGCAAGGCGGCCTGGCCGCGACGATGGCCGCCGCGCACATCCGTGCCGTGAGCCCGCCGGATGGCGCCACCAACGTCCCGGTGGACGGCGAGATCCGCGCTGACTACATCAGCCGGCCCGCCCACGACCCCACCATCAAAGTCGAGCCGCCCGTCGGTGTAACCCTCGAGAACCCACATTGGAATGGCACGACCTTCGTCATCGACTACCACGGACTGCGCGACAACAGCCTCTATCACGTCGAGCTCGACCAGGACGATTGGCCCGGCAAGGGTGAGCACAGGCAGATCAAGGTTCGCTGGTCGTTTCGCACCGGATCGCTGCACGTGGCAACACCGACGCCCATCGTGTCCACCCCCACGCCCATGACCTCCAGTACGCCCGCGCCCTCATCACCGCCTCCCACAACCCCAGCGCTCATCTGGTACAGCGGCCAGAACGCAGCGGGGTTCAACGGCCTCATCGGCAGCGACTGGAACGGGCAACAGCTCAAGACCGTGAAGGGTGCCGGCAACGTGCAGTCACCGGACGGGCGGCGGATCTATAACGCGGGGACGCCGAGCACGCAAGTCTATGACGCTGACGGCAATCAGGCCGGTTCGATCGCTGGCTACTCGCCGTCGATGTGGGCCGACGGCAGCCAGCAGTTTTGCGGCGTCACCTATCGGACGTCGGCACCACCCCTCAGTCTCGTGATGATGCCGCTGGACGGCAGCGTGCATACGGTCGCGCCGATTCCGTTCACTGACACCCCAGGCACCATGCCTCAAACAGTGTCGCTCGCGTCCTGCAGCGACCTGGCCGGTCGCGCCGTCGTGGTCGGCGGGTCCAACGGAAACGTCTCGAGCATGGCGATGATCTCGCTGACCGACGGCAGCGTCATCTACCAGACTCGATATCCCAACCCGCTCACCCACATCGTGGCCAGCCACGACGGTCGTTACGTGGCGGAGCAGATCGGTGGCACCGCCAAGGGCACCTCGACGACGTTGATCCGCGAGCTACCCGCCGGCACGGTGGTGGGACAGGTCACGGGCATTACCGTCGAGGGCTTCTCCTGGGACGGCTCCCTTGTCGCCGGCGGCATCCAGGGCAATAGCGGCCTCACCGGCGCGGAGGTCATCCGCTGGCAAAACCATCAAGTGGTTTGGAACCGCTGCGGTTGCCCCTCGCCCTTTGCGGTCAGGGTGATCGCTCAGCCGGAGGGCAGCAGGCTCGCCGTTGGGGCGTTCGATCAACATCAAGTTGGAACGCTGACCATCGTCGACGGTAGCGGCGTTGCTCTAACGGTGCCGGTCGGAAACCAGCCGTACCTTCCGCTCTTCTAGAGCCTTCCTGACCGCAGGATGCTCCAGGCGACATACACGCCCAGTACGCTCGCCAGGACGAATCCCACCAGCAAGATGGCGCCGGTCTGGGGATCGCTGCGCACGTGGTAGGCGGAGAGCAGGACCGCGAGCGCCACCACGAACCCCGCGGTGACAATGCCCAGGACCAGACGGTTCGCGATCCGCTCCAGCCGGCGGAGCAATGGCTCGAACCCGGTGGGGCGGATCGCCAGCTCGACATCGCCGCGTTGCACCGAGCTCAGCAGCCGGCGCACCTGCTGGGGCAGTTCGATCCCGAGCCGCGCCAGGTCGACCCCGGCCTGGCCGACCGCCTTGCCCCAGCCGAGCGGCGAGAAATGCCGCACGATCATGCCTCGCGCGTATGGTCCGAGCACTGCGTTGAACTCGAAGCTCGGATCGAGACGCGTGACCAGGTTCTCGTGCATCAGCACGGTCTTGAGCAGCAGTGCGTAGCCCGGCGGAAGGTGGAGTCGGTGCCGCCGGACCACGCCGAGGACGTCGTGGACCACGGGCCCGATAGCGATCTCGCCGACCGGCCGGCCGTAATAGCGGGCACGGAGATGCTCGACGTCGCGTTGCAGCGCCGCCCGGTCGATATGACGACCGGCGACACCCAGCTCGTACAGCGCATCCACCTGACGATCCGGATCCTCCGAGTTGTAGGCCAGCAGCGCCCATACCAGCTGCTCCTGGATGCGCGGTCCCATGGTGCCGACCATGCCGAAGTCGACCACGCCGATCCGCCCGCCGGGTTGGATGAAGAAGTTGCCGGGATGGGGATCGGCATGAAAGAAGCGGTCCCGGAACACCATCTTCAGCACCATGCGGGCTCCATTCATCGCCACCGTCGTCCGATCGATGCCGGATGCATCCAGGGCGGCAAGGTCGTCCACCTTGATGCCGTCGATCCGCTCCAGGGTCAGCACCCGGCTCGTGGTCTGCTCCCAGAACACGCATGGGAAATAGACGGAGTCGTCGCCGGCGAAGTTCTCCGCGAAACGCTCGGCATTGCGGCCCTCCTGGACGTAATCGGTCTCGGCCCGCAGCGTGCGCGCAAACTCATGCACCAGGCCGACGACGTCGTACTCCTCGGCCACGGGCCAACGGCGGCTCGCCGTCGCCGCCAGGTTGCGGAGGATCTGCAGGTCCTGCTCGATCTGTTCGACAACCCCGGGGCGCTGCACCTTGACGACCACGCGGGTGCCGTCGGCAAGGGCGGCGGCGTGGACCTGACCGATGGAGGCGCACGCGAGCGGCACGTCCGAGAAGCTGGAGAAGACGGCATCAACCGGCCGGCCGAACTCCGCCGCGATGATCGCCGTGACGACCTCGGTCTTGAGGGGCGGCGCCGCGTCCTGCAGCTTCGCCAGCTCCACCTGGTAGCTCGGCGGAAGCAGGTCGGCCCGAGTCGAGAGGATCTGACCGAGCTTGATGAAGGTGGGGCCCAGCTCTTCGAGGGCGCGCCGGACGTACTCGGGCCGCGACAGCGGCTGTTGGTAGTTACGGTTGAAGATGCGCTGGAACCGAACGAAACGCTCGAGGCCCGTGATGCTGATGAAGAAGCCAAGACCGTGCCGGGCGAGCACCTGGCTGACCTGGCGGTAACGGCGGGTCGGTGATAGCGGGGCGATATTTGCCAGCGTATCAGCGGCGCTACGCTATGCACCGATGGAGGTCGAGCTCTTGGTTGCCTCGGTCCTGGATCGGGTGCCGGGCTGGAGCGGCCGGCCGCGGACGGCCGAGCCGCTGGTCGGCGGTATCACGAACCGGAACTACCGGGTGGCCGTCGGCGGCGAGATGTTCGTGGTCCGCATCCCCGCGAACAGCGGCAGCCTGCTGGGCATCGACCGGCGAGTCGAGCGCGAGGCTAGCCGTCTTGCCGCCGCCGCTGGGGTCGGCCCCGACGTGGTTGCCTTCATCGAGCCGGAGGGCGTGCTGGTCACGCGCTTCATCGAAGGACGGCCGGTCCGCGACCACACGATCCACGAGCCGGCCATGCTGGAGCGAATCGCGCAATCGCTGCGACGCATTCATCAGGCAGGCTCGATCGCCAGCGGGTTCTCGCCCTTCCGCGTCGTCGAGGCCTACGCGCTGACGGCCACCCGGCACGGCGGGCATCTGCCCGCAGCACACGAGCGCGCCCAGGCGCTCGCGGTCACCATCGAACGCGCGCTTTCCCCGCAGCCGCCCGTACTCTGCCACAACGACTTGCTGAACGCCAACTTCATCGACGACGGCGCCTCCATCCGGATCGTCGATTGGGAGTATGCGGGGATGGGCGACCGCTTCTTCGACTTCGGCAATTTCGCCGTCAACCACCAGCTGACGGAGAACGACGAGGCCTCCCTGCTGATGGCGTACTTCGGCCGGGTCGCCAGCGCCCAGCACGCTCGGCTCAGGCTGATGCGCCTCATGTCGGACTACCGCGAGGCGATGTGGGGCGTGCTGCAGCAAGCAATCTCCGAGCTCGACTTCGACTTCTCGGCCTACTCCGGGAAACACTTCGATCGCCTGCTCGCCGGCGCCGCTGACCCACGCTTTGGCGACTGGCTCGAGCAGGCGGGCGCGTGACGCTGCCCGACCGTGCTCGGGTTATCGTCATCGGCGGAGGTGTCGGCGGCACCAGCATCGCGTACCACCTGGTCCAGCGTGGCTGGCGTGATGTCGTCTTGCTCGAGCGCGCCCAGTTGACGAGCGGCTCGACCTTTCACTCGGCAGGCCTCGTGGGTCAGCTCCGCTCGACCATGCCGTTGACACGATTGATGATGGATAGCGTCGCGCTCTACGCGCGGCTCAAGGATGAGACCGGTGTCGACGTCGGCTGGCGCCCCGTGGGCAGCCTGCGGCTGGCCTCATCGCGCGAGCGGATGGAGGAGTTGGAGCGCCAGGCTGGTTGGGCGACCAGCTTCGGCCTGCCGCTCGAACTTGTCAGCGCCGGCGAGGCGCACCGGCGCTTCCCCCTGATGACGCGGGATGGCGTCATGGGCGCGGCCTTCCTCCCCACCGATGGCTATTTGGATCCCAGCGGCCTGACACTGGCGCTCGCTGACGGAGCACGGCGTGGCGGAGCCCGGATCTTCGAGGGCGTGCGAGTGACCGGAATCCAGGTCGATCGCGACGCGGTGCGTGCCGTAAAGACGGAGCAGGGCGCGATCGAGGCCGAGGTCATCGTCAACGCCGGCGGGATCTACGCGCCGGAGATCGGCGCCATGGCCGGGCTTTCCCTCCCCATCATCCCGATGGCGCACCAGTACCTGCTCGTGCGGATCAAGGAGGAGATCCCAAAAGAGCTGCCGACCATGCGCGACCCGGACCTGCTCGTGTACTTCCGCCGCGACGCGGGCGGGCTTTTGATGGGTGGTTACGAACGGGATCCCACGCCCTGGGGTCTTGACGGCATCGCTGCCGACTTCAACAATCGTCTACTGCCGGAGGACTGGTCGCGTTTCGAGCCGCTCTCGCAAAACGCCATCAAGCGGGTCCCGGCACTCGAGCACGGCGACGTCGTCAAGCTGATCAACGGACCGGAAGCCTTCACGCCGGACAACGAATTCGTTCTCGGCGAATCGAGCGTTCGGGGGTTGTATGTCGCGGCGGGCTTCTGTGCCCACGGGATCGCCGGAGCCGGTGGCATGGGCCGGGCGATGGCGGAATGGATCGTCGACGGCGAGCCCAGCCTCGATCTCTGGAAGATGGACCTTCGGCGTTTCGGCGATGCCTATCGCAGCCGCGACTACACATTGGCGCGCACTGTCGAGGTCTACTCGACCTATTACGATATTCACTATCCGAACGAGGAACGCCAAGCCGGACGTCCGCTCCGCCTTTCGCCCACCTATCCTCGCTTGACCGAGCTCGGCGCCTGCTTCGGCGAGAAATCCGGGTGGGAACGACCCAACTGGTTTAAAGCGAACGCCGCCTCGATGAATCGTCTTCCGCGGCCGGCAGGCTGGGCCGGACATCACTGGTCAGCCGCCATCCCCGCCGAGCATCGCGCGACGCGCGAACGCGCCGGCCTCTTCGATGAGACGTCCTTCGCCAAAATCGAGGTCAGCGGGCCGGGCGCGCTTGCGTTCCTGCAGCGCCTCTGCGACAACGAGATGGACCGACCCGTTGGGAGCCTGACCTACACGCAGATGCTGAACCGGCGCGGTGGGATCGAGTGCGACTTCACGGTGACCCGGCTCGACGAGGCTCGGTTCTTCATCGTCACCGGGACCGCCTTCGGCAACCATGACCTCGGGTGGATGCGCAAGTATGATCCGCTGGACGGCTCGGTCACCCTCGAAGACGTGGGTGCCGCCCGCGCCTGCCTCGGCCTCTGGGGACCACGCGCGCGAGACATCCTGCAGCCCCTGACCGACGCCGAGCTGTCGAATGACGCCTTTCCCTACTTGACGGCACAACGGATCGACATTGGCGGGGTGCCCTGCCTGGCGCTGCGCGTGACCTACGTCGGCGAGCTCGGTTGGGAGCTTTATTGCCCCATCGATCGAGGGCTCGAGCTCTGGGACACGCTCTGGCGAGCGGGCACTCCCTCCGGGCTCGTCGCGGGGGGCTATCGTGCCATCGACTCGATGCGGTTGGAGAAGGGCTATCGCGTCTGGAGTACCGACATCACGCCGGAGGACAACCCCTACGAAGCCGGCCTGGGATTTGCGGTGCGCCTGGGCAAGGCGATCGACTTCATCGGGAAGGACGCCCTGATCAAGGCCAAGGCGGACGGGGTCACACGGCGGCTGCGGCCTTTGCTCCTCGAGGATGGGAGCGCGATCGCGCTGGGCGGCGAACCCGTTCGGATCGATGGCCATGTTGCCGGGCGCGTGACGAGCGGCGGATACGGTTACACCATTGGGCGCAGCATCGCCTATGCCTACCTCCCGTCGGAACAGGCGGCCCCGGGCACGCGCGCCGAAGTCCAGGTGTTTGGCCGCTGGGTGCCGGCGACCGTGGCCCGTGAGCCGTTATATGATCCGGCCGGTGAGAGGATCCGATCCTGAGCGAGCGCGATGAGTTCACCGCCTTTGCCCTCGAGCTGGCCGACGCCGCCGACCGGATCTCGATGCGTTATTTCCGTGGTCGCCCGCGTGTGGACCGAAAACCGGACCGCACCTTCGTCACACAGGCAGACACGGCCATCGAGCTGGAGCTGAGGGAACGGATTGAACGCAAGTACCCAGCGCACGGGGTACTCGCCGAGGAATACGGCGACCGCACGTCGAACCAGGAGACGCGATGGATCATCGACCCGATCGACGCGACCCATAGCTACCTGCGAGGCGTCCCGGTGTTCGCGACGCTGATCGCGCTCGAACGCGCGGGCGAGCTGGAGGTGGGCGTGATGTCCGCACCCGCTATGCACGAGCGCTGGCACGCCATGCGCGGCGGCGGCGCCTGGTCGGGCAAGCGACGCTTGCACGTCTCGCAGGTCTCGCAGCTCGAGGACGCCCAGGTCTTCTACGCCTCGCGCAAGGGCTTCGCCGCCGCCGGCAAGGAGCGAGGGTTCGATGCCGTCGTCAGTGCCGCCTGGCGCGACCGCGGCTTCGGCGATTTCTGGGGTTACGCGCTCGTCTCCGAGGGCGCCGGAGAAGCCATGTTTGAACCGGAGCTCTACTCCTGGGACCTCGCGGCGCCGCTCATCCTCGTCGAGGAGGCAGGCGGACGCCTTACCGACTTCAAGGGAACGCGAACCTACGCCGGAGGAAACGCGGTGGCGAGCAACGGACTGCTCCATGACGTGATCCTGGAAAAGCTGAACGGGGCGTAACGCCAACCCGTACCTCCATCCGTGCGAAGACTATTTCTGGCATTGGCCGTCGTCATCCCGGGATTGCTGTTGGTGCCGTTGGCGGCAAGCGCGGCCAACTCACCCGCTCAGATCATCAACTGCGCCGGCACCCCGCCATGGTGCTTCAGTCCGAATCCCATCCAGATCACCGCGGGTTCGACGGTGACCTGGACCAATTCCACGGGGCCGACGCACACCTCGACCTCGGACACCGGCGTCTGGAACACCGGTAATATCGCGCCCGGCGCGACCAGCACCGCCGTCTCCTTCCCGACGGCCGGGACCTTTCGCTATCACTGCGCGATCCACCCGAGCATGACGGGGTCGGTCATCGTGTCGGCGGCGGCGCCGGCGCCCAGCAGCCCGCCCGTTCGCGGGCTTGCACCCGGTGGCGGAGGTCCGCAGCTCCCGGTCGGGGCCGCGTTGCTGCTTCTCGGCCTGGGCCTGCTAGCGGCGCGCGGCATTCGCCGCTACCGGCCGCATGGCGTCGGCGAAGGCATCGATAAACTGCCGCACCAGTAGCCCCTCCGGATCGTGGTCCGGGTTGATCTCGGTGACGACGAGCGCGGCCAGCTTTTGCGATCCGACAAAGACGCTCAGACAGTGCATGGTGTCGCCGAACGAGAGCGCGTCGTAGTGCGGCCAGTCCGCGAGCGGGATCTCGGCGGAGTCCATGACATCGACGTCGAAATGCACCGCGATCGCCCGCGCGCGCTCCTCCAGGCGCGCCCGAGCCTCTGCCGCCAGCTCAACCGGTCGATCGTCCATCAACGTGACCGGATACTTCACCATCGCCGTGGTCTCGAGCACGCGAGATTCCTCCGGTTCGAGCTCGTAAGGATGAAACCCAAACAGGACGATCCGGTCTTCCGGGAGGAGCGGGAATCGAGGCCCGATGTGAGCCAGCTCGGGATCGCCATTGCCAATCAGGTGCGACACGCCCATGGCGTCGAAGATGCCCGAGTGAGTCGCCTCCGGCGTCTTCAGGTCGGCGTCGCCGTCGAAGTAGATCAGGCCGAGGTCTGCCTGATGTCGCTCCAATCCGGCGACGACACCGAGCGTGATGGTGCAATCCCCGCCCAGCACGATCGGGACCAGCTCACGCTCGACTGCGGTTGCGACCGTGTCGGCAACCTGGCGCGCGACCTTGACCACCCGCGACTGGCTCTGTCGCTTGCGGTTGGCACGGTCCGGCGTAAAGCGGACAACCGGGAGATCGCCAAGATCCTCGATCTCCAGGCCGGCCTCTCGCAACGCGCCGAGCAAGCCCGCCTTACGGAGCGCCGAGGGCGCCTTCTCCTGACCAGGGCCATGGGCGCCGGCGCTGGAAGGAACGCCGATCAGGCCAAACCTCATCGGCGCTTTTTCTGCCGGCGTCTGAGGAAACGCTGAATCTGGACCCGCTCCTCCTAGTTCGCCGTCGTCTGCCATGGGACGCAGCTCAGCCAGCGCTCTCGGGGGATGCCAAAGAGCTCGTAGATCAGGTAGGTATGGATCGCGGACCACTGGCGTCGCATCGTCGTTCCCGTTCGCCTTACGGTACCTCGACCCGCACCAGGACGTGCGAGCCATCTCGAACCATTCGCCGCAGTCCTTCCGGCGTGGTCGCGCCCCACATCCCCCATTGCTCGACGATCATTTCCTGAACGGCCCCATCGAGCTCGGCGGGATCGACGAACCGCACGCGACCCTCGACGGACGGACCCCTTCCCGGAACCGTCAACCGAACCCAGGGGTCGTTTCGCCAGCGCGCCACGCGGACCGAGTAGGCGTAATTAAAGAGGTAGACATCGCCCTCGCGAGTGACGATGAACCAGGCGCGAACCGACCGCTCGCGGCCGTCCTCCCGCGAGGTCACCAGCAACTCATCGGTGCCGTCAAGAGCTTTCCGGAATTCCGGCGGGAGCACGGACGTCAGACTAGGCCGATTGCCTGCGCCCTGGTGATCTAGCCCGCGAACGCCGGCATCCGGCGCGTGAGGAAGGCGCGGACACGCTGGTCAGCGCCCGAACGGATGGCCGGCCCGTGGCCAAAGTAGGCGCGCTCGTAGCGGAGCGACTCCAGTCGCAGAGGCGCTCGCATGGCGCGCTGGTGCGAGTGATTGACGTTCCAGGGTGGGGTGCGGATTCCGCGTTCGTTGTTCAGGATGTCGCCGAGAAAGAGCGCCGACTCCGATTCGGAGTGAAGGGCGATGCTGCCCGGCGTATGGCCCGGCCCGTGCACCACCGTCAGCCCCGCGATCGTCTCGCCGTCCTCGAGCAGGCGCGCGGCTTGGCCCGCGCAGGTCACGACGAATCTGGCCAGGCCAGGGGGCAGCTGGTCTACCAAGCCCCACAACGTCATGGGTTCTTTCGGCCGGCGTGGCTGCAGGTACGGCGCGTCGGCCGCGTGCACGGCGAGACGCGCGCCGGTCGCCTGGCAGAGCGCGAGCGCGGTGCCCGCGTGATCGATGTGGTGGTGCGTGAGGACAACCCAATCGATCGCACCGAGGCCTTGCTTTTCGACGAATCGAAGGACCGCGCGGAAGCTCCCGGTATAGCCAGGGTCGATGACCGCGAGACCCTCGCGGCTCTGGTGCAGGTACGCTTGTGCGCCGCGGACGCCAGGAATCAGCCGGATCATCGCCCCATTATTGGCCTTTGGGGGTTTCCGGAGGCCCTGCATGGGCAGGGCCTCGGACTTCGGTGTTACTTCCGAACCACCAAGCGCAAACGAAGAACAGCAAGGCCGCAGAGGAGGGCCAGCGCTCCGAGAAGCAGCGGGAGTGAACG
>WNFA01004653.1_pt1 | contig 14933 bp, 16 predicted proteins | sample 5400481 | NCBI WGS metagenome assembly WNFA01 (sample SAMN13153340, study PRJNA577476) | soil metagenome | isolation source: 120 cm saprolite under Douglas fir tree site 2 hole 1 replicate 2 | place: USA:California | collected 2015-04-18
CGCTGAAGAGTGCGGGGCCGCTCGAGCCGGGCAAGGAATATGATTTCAAAATCATCAAAATCAGCCCGGAGACGCGGCGCATCGGCTTGAGCTACCGCGCCGCGGTAAAGCAGATCGAGCGCAAGGAGATCGAACAGTATCGATCGACGTCGAAGTCCTCGTCGACGGCGACGATTGGGGACGCGCTGAAGTCCAAGCTGTCCGCGCGTTAGCTCATTCGGGAGTGGGCTCACCGGGGCGGGCATCATAATTTCATTTACCTACGGGTCATTTTAGTGATAGGAAGGGGGCAATCCGGCCAGGGACCAGCCCCCTGTAAGCCGTTTCGATTCACCGTTTAGAGCGACCCCAGTACGACGAAAGATGCTGGCGGCCGCGTGGTGGTTGAGGATTCGCAACGGTCTCAACTCGGACTGTGCGACGAGGCATAGCGACGATGACCAAGCAGACTACACTGACGAAGGCCGATCTCATCGAGGAAGTTCTGCGCATCACGGAACTCCCCCGCAAGGAATCGGAAACCATCGTCGAAACCATTTTTGATAGCATCATCGGCGCCCTGCAGAAGGGCGAAAAGATCGAGATCCGCGGATTTGGCAGCTTCCGCACACGGGAACGCCGCGGCCGCGTCGGCCGCAATCCGAAGACCGGCGAGAAAGTGGAAGTGCCTCCGAAGAAAATCCCTTTCTTCAAGCCAAGCAAAGAGTTGAAGGACTTTGTGAATAGCGCAGAGGCACAGGCTTCCGCTGCGGCGCCCGCAGGCGGCGATTCACCGCGTGCATAAATCACAGGCCCTTCCCACTGTGCAGTTTCTTTTTATCTGAGAAAAGGAACAGAGGCTTCCGGGCGCGCTCGGAGGCAGCGAGAATTGACGTGCCGCAAGCGCGGCTCTTCTGCGTTATCCTGTGCGCGCAGCTTTCACACGAAGGAAGCTTGAAGATGGATTATATCTGGACTCCATGGCGCTACCAGTACATGGCGCAGGCTGCCGCCGGCAAGCAACCGGAATGTATATTTTGCGATGCCCTGGCGCTCAACAATGATGCCGAGACGCTCATCGTCCATCGGAGCGCGAAAACATTTGTCATCCTGAACCGATTCCCATACACCTCCGGTCACATCATGGTCGTGCCATACGCGCACGTCGCGGAATTGAATTTGTGTGACGCGGAAACCCTGACGGAGATGATGCAGTTGGCGCAACGCGTGGAACGCGCGTATCGCGCGGAATACAAACCGGACGGGATGAACCTTGGAATGAATCTGGGCCGCGCCGCGGGGGCCGGCGTTACCGGGCATTTGCACTTGCACGCGCTGCCGCGCTGGATCGGCGATTCGAATTTCATGACCGTGACGGGTGAGACCCGTGTGCACCCAGAGGACCTGAAGACCACTTTTGAACGCCTCTCCAAGGCGCTTGCCTGATTCGCGGGCCCTGCAAGTCGCGCTAGAATGCAAAATTCCAACGTGTGTTTGGCTGGAAGGGAGTTGCAGACGGTGGACCTCGAACTGACGGAAGAACAAAAGCTGCTGCAAAAGAGCGTGCGCGAATTCGCGGAATCGGAAGTGCGGCCGCTGGCGAAGGAACTCGATGAAACGGGGCATTTTCCGCGCGCGCTGTTCAAAAAAGCAGCGGGGCTCGGGCTGACGGGCGTGGCGGTTCCAGAAGCGGAAGGCGGTGCAGGTTTCGATCACGTCGCTTACACCATCGTGATCGAAGAGATTTCGCGATGCTGCGCTTCGACAGGCGTGATTCTGTCCGTTCAGAACTCGCTCTTCTGCGATCCGATTCATCGGTACGGGACGGAAGAACAGAATCACCAACGGTGGCGCAGCGGACGCCGCGATTGCATACGTGAACACGGACCCTGCGAAGGGAGAGAAAGGCATCACCGCTCTGGTCGTTGAAAAGGGCACGCCGGGATTCAAGGTCGGCAAGGAAGAAAAAAAACTCGGCATCAACGCGACGGCCTGCAGCGAACTCGTGTTCACGGATTGCGAAGTGCCGGTGACGAACCGCATCGGCAACGAAGGCGAAGGCTACAAAGTGGCGCTCTCGACGCTCGATGGCGGGCGCATCGGCATCGCCGCGCAGGCCACCGGGATCGCGCAATGCGCATTCGAAGCGGCGCTGAAATACTCGCAGGAGCGCATGGCGTTCGGCCACCCCATTTCGCAGTTTCAGGCCATCCAGTTCATGCTGGCGGACATGGCCACGGAAATCGATGCGACTCGATTGCTCATTCGAAAGGCAGCCTGGAAGCAAGACACTGGCGCGCGCTTCAGCATGGAGGCGTCCATCGCCAAATTATTCGCGAGTGAAATGTCCACTCGCGTTGCGCACCAGGCGATCCAAATCCACGGCGGCAACGGCTACAGCCGTGAATACCCCGTCGAGCGCAACTACCGCGACGCCCGCATCACGGAAATCTACGAAGGTACCAGCGAGATTCAGCGCCTCGTGATTTCTTCCTGGGTTCTGAAGTCTTAGGCGCGCCGTAGTATCCTGAGCGCGTGCTGGAACTTGACTGCAGACTCGAGTTTAACGTTGCTCATGCGGAAGAAAACTTCTTCCCTGCCCTGGCGCTGCGACCGGCGGTTTGTTTGATTGAACCGCGCGAAGAAAAGGCCGAGCCGTTCCTGATTCGTACGCAGAATTTACAAAGGCGGCTACAACGGCTGCTGGGTCCCGTTGATCCCGCGAGCAAGCGATTGAATCTGAGCGCATTCGCGCGCGGCATCCGCTACCGGCTGACAGGCTCGCCGTTTGAACAAACGCTCACCTACTACATCTACGCAAAGCAGCTCTTTCCCAAGCGCTACCGCGACCTGATGCGCCTGCGGCCAGCCGCGGTGTTGAAGGTGAATCTCCGGAACGCCTATCCGCGGTGTTATGTGACTCGCAGGATTCCGGTTGACGAAGCGGGCGTGCCCACGGGCGGCGCATACTACGGTCCATTTGCATCGCGGCGCTCCGCGCAAGCGTTCGCCGAACGCGCGCTCGATTTTTTCAAAGTGCGGCGCTGCCAGATTAAGATCCGGCGCGACCCCGCCTTCCCCGGTTGTCTTTATTCCGAGATGAAGATGTGCCTCGCGCCGTGCTTTGCGGGATGCACAAAGGAAGAATATGACGTGGAAGTGCACAGGTTGGTGAACTTTCTGGAAACGAGTGGCGGGTCCCTGCGCTCCACTTTCGAAGAGGAGCGCGAAGAAGCCAGCGAGCAATTGGACTTCGAACATGCTGCTGCACTTCACAAGAAAGTAGAAAAGCTCGACGACGTGCTGCGTTCGAAGCCGGAAATCACGCGGCGGATTCAGGAACTCGACACTGTGATTCTGCAGCGTGGTGCGGAAGAGCAGGCGATTGGCGTTTACGCCGTGCGCGGGGGAAGGTTTGCCGAGCCCTTTTCTCTGCGATTCGCGGAGATGGCCAGTCAGCCGCGGTCGGCGGAAGAAATGATCCGGGATTACTTGCAGCCTTCGGCGCGGAAAGACGAAGAGAGATTCGTCGGCCCGGCTTCATCGGTGTTCGGAATGACGGGGCAGGCTGATTTGGGAGAGCATCTGTGGCTGTTGGCGCGGTGGTATTACAGCAATCCCCGCGAAGGCGAGATTTTCTTCCGCGAAAAGGACTGGCCTTATCGTAGGATTCTCCGGGCGTGTTCGCGCCTGCTCGCGCCGAAAACAAGCGAGACGGAAATGAACAAAATGCCCGCGCGGCCGATGGCCATTTTCGAGAAACGCAGAGGCTCACGCTCTCTTCCATCGGGATCGGCACGTATCTCGGCCAGCCAGACGAAAAGACAGATGCAGGTTACACGGTGGCGGCGGTCGCAGCTGTGGAAAACGGCGCCAATGTGATCGACACCGCGATCAACTACAGATTTCAGCGCAGCGAGCGCAGCATCGGCGAGGCGCTCCAGCAACTCGCAGGAAAAGGCATCGGTCGCGAAGAAATCGTGCTCTGTACCAAGGGAGGGTATCTGACTCCCGACGGAGACATGCCCGCGGATCCCAACGAATATTTTTTCCGCGAATACATTCAGCCCGGCGTCTTCAGCGCGAAGGACATCACCGCAGGAAGTCATTGCATGACTCCGCGATTTCTGAAAGACCAGCTCGGGCGCAGCTTGAAAAATCTAGGCGTCGAATGCGTGGATGTCTATTATCTGCACAACCCGGAGACACAGCTCGGCGAAATTTCCACAGAAGAATTTCTTAACCGCGTCCGCGAGGCCTTTACGTTTCTCGAATCGGCAGTGGAGGCGGGCGAGATCCAGTATTACGGGGTGGCGACCTGGAACGGCTTTCGGCACGATGCACGCGCTCGCGATGCCATGCAGCTCGGCGAGATTGCGCAGATCGCGCAGGAAATTGCGGGAGGAAGACATCGCTTCCGTTTCGTCCAGCTTCCTTTCAATCTCGCGATGACCGAAGCGTTGACGCTGGGCAATCAGTCGCTGCGCGGGCGCGAGCGGACGGTGATGGAGGCGGCAAATGAGTTGGATATTACGTTGATTGCCAGCGCTTCGCTGCTGCAAGGACAGGTGGCGCGAAATCTGCCGGGTTTTGTCGCAGAGGCGCTGGGATTGCAGAACGACGCGGAGCGCGCGCTGCAGTTTGTACGGTCATCGCCGGGAATCACTACGGCGCTGGTCGGAATGTCCCGCGTGGAACATGTGAAGGCCAACGCACGGCTCATAGGTGTGCCGCCGGCCACAGCGGAAGACTTCAGCAAACTCTTCTCGCGCGGCGAAGGCGCATGAAGAAGAACGGGATTCAACACGGAGATCTTGGAGGACACAAGAATCACGGAGAACCACAGCCCGAGACAGCAAAGCTCTGGCTCTAATGGCGGAGCCGAAAAACATGGTCGGTGAACCATGTATTGATGGCACCGTCGAGTTGATCGAGTTTGCCGGCAAAGAAGTGGTCGGCTCCTTCCACAACAACAAGGTGGTTGTCACCGGGTAAGGATGCAACGAGTGTTTTGACCTTCGCGATCGCGCCATATTCGTCGTTGCTGCCGTGCACGAAGAGTTTTGCTTTGTTGCACCGCCATAAGAAAGAAAAATCAGAATCATTCACGGGAATGCCCAGGCCGATCAGGTGGGAGACTCGCGAATCCTGGCAGCCGGCCCGCAAACCCACCCAGGCTCCAAAACTGAATCCTGCCAGTAAGAGCGGCACGCCGGGAAATTCAGCCTTAAGAAAGTCGAGCGCCGCGCGGACGTCGTCCTGTTCGCCGCGGCCGCCGTCGTGAACACCGCTGCTCAGGCCCGCACCGCGAAAATTGAATCGCAGTACGGGAATGCCGAGGGCATCCAGAGTTTTCGCGGTTTGGTAGACCACCTTGTTGTGCATTGTGCCGCCGAAAAGCGGGTGCGGGTGGCCGACGACCGCGGCCAGCGGCGGACGCTTGATCGAGGATGGCTTCCAGAGAATCGCTTCCAGGCGTCCGCCAGGTTTTTCGACGAAGAAACTGCGGGAATCGTGTGTAGCCGTCATCGGTGCGCTGTGGAGAAATCTCTAGTGTAGAGCATCCGGGGGCAAAGACCGAATGCCGGCAAGTATTCCTGAATTGCTCATTCGATCCGGCAAACGCTCACGTCGAGGGCGAAGCTGTCGGGAACAGGAGCCACGCGCACAACCATAGTGCGAAATTCGCGGCTGCCGGGCCAAGGCGCGGAAGCCGAATCTGCAAACGCGATATTCAGATGATCTCCAAGCTGGTATTCGCGGTGACTGCGAAAACACATGCCGTGCGTCGAAAAGTCGATGGCCATGGCTTCTTCAAACCAGGGAACCCGTCCTGGACGCACGCGAACGGGGAGGGCAAGCACACGCCGGGGACTGCGGCGTCGCTCCGGTTCGCGACGGTGGCCGTTGCCATTCGAAACGGAGTGCGCATGCTGTTCAAAATGGAGGGCGACTGCGAAGCTTGCCGGAGCATCGGAAGTGCCGGGTGCGCGAACGGGTTGATCCGACTTCACGGAGCGCTCTTGCTTCGAGGTGCTTTGCGTTTGAAGTTTTTCGCGCGCGTTCATGCCGCGAATGACTTCCAGCCGTTCACCACAGCGAACAACACGCGCCAGAATCTCTGGCTGGCCGTCGGGCGGCGAAGCATCGTAGGGAAATGTCACCCAAAGGGGCACGCCAGTGACGTGCGGCGCTTTCGTAAAGACCAACAGACCGTTACGAGAGGCATCGAACGTTTCACATAATTCGATTTTCTGGCCGAGAGGCGCGGCCCAACGCAGGCGAACCGGAAGGCTCATCCGCACACGGCGATGCTCGCGGCGATCCATAGGCGTAACAGTACTGCCTCCGGACCGGGACACACTGAAGTATATAGCCCGTGTATTTAAGCCTTCAACACCTCGTACTAGGACAAAAATGTCCGATTTTCGCGTTGCACTTTGCATGAGCCGATGTTAGCGTTGCGCCCAGTAGGACAGCCCCAGGGGGTATCGATGGGTGACGGAGCGGAACGCCGCGAAGCGCGGCGATTCACGATGAATCTGCCCATGCGCGTTCTCCGGCGGGAGGACAAAGAGCGCGAATTAGACGCCCACACGCGGGATGTCAGTTACCGCGGTCTCTACTTCCTCGCGGACGCCGATTTCGAGGTTGGCAGCGAGATCGAGTTCGTGATCACGCTACCTCAACAGGTTACGCAATCGGGCGATGTCAATATCCGCTGCCAGGGGAAGATCGTCCGCGTCGAGCCGAGCGACAACGGCCGAGTGGGCATCGCGGCGAAGATCGCGCGATACGAATTCATGCCTGCCACCGCGACCGCCGCTTAAGCGATCCCAGGATCCACTCCTTGCACGAACTCGCCCGTTGCGGCTCGTGTGCGTACAATACCATTGAAGCATCTGTGCCTCTGGGGGAAGCCATGTATCACTACGACGCCAGGATCGCACTCGAGGAATTGCAGGAAGACGCGCTGCTTCCGCATCCTGTAAAGCTGCGCGACATGATTCTGCGAACGCAACTGGGCCCGCAAGACGCGCAACTCTTGAACCACGATTTTCAGGACTACCTGGCGCGCTTCGGGGAATTGCAGAAAGTCGCCCGCGGAATTCTGGAAAAACTGGCTACCGGTCAGCGGAAGGCCTCATGATGCCGCATCGCCGAAGATGCCCTCCGGCTGGTAGACTGAGGACGCGGGGAAAAAGGCAGGGGGAAGCGGTTCGCGACGCGAACGCCGCCGATGGCCAAGTTCAATGCGACGACATACACTGCTGATTGATGCGGACGATACGCTCTGGGAAAACAACGTATTCTTCGAGAAGCTCATCGAGGATTTCATCACCATCATCGAGCCTTACGGCTACACCCGCGCGTATGTCCGCCACATTCTCAACGAAACGGAACGCAAGAATATCCGCCAGTATGGCTATGGCGTGCGCAGCTTTGGCCGCTCCCTTGAAGAGACCTATTTGAAGCTGGCGGATCAGATGGCCAAGCGCGAGACACTCGCGCTCATTCACAGCCGCGTGATCGATTTGGAGCGCACGCCGCCGAAGATTCTGGATGGCGTGCCGGAAACATTGGCGTATCTTACCGAGCGGCATCGGTTGATTCTCTTCACCAAAGGCGAGCCCGCGGAGCAGGCTGCCAAGGTCGAGCGCTCCGGCCTTCAAGGATTCTTTGAATTCATCGAAATCGTTGCTGAAAAAGATCCGCAGACTTATGGCGGCCTGGTTCATAAGCACAAAATCGTCAAGTCCCACGGCTGGATGATTGGCAACAGCCCGCGCAGCGACATTAATCCGGCCATGAAAATCGGCCTGAACGCCGTCTTCATCCCTCACCAGCATACCTGGAACCTGGAGCACGAGCCGGTGATGGGGGGCTCCGGAAAGCTCGTGATCCTGCCTTCCTTTCGCGAACTCCGTGGTCATTTCTAGCCCGGGCAGACTGCCCAAATTGGACGTTGTATCCAACCAGGCATGTTCCAATCTAAATTCATTTGACTTCCCTAAAGGAGAATCCCATGGGTACAGCGCTGACTCCTCTCCAAACGGACTGGCGGCAGGAGTGGTTCGAATTCGAAGACGCGACGTATTTGAACGTGTCAGGCCAATCGCCAATGCCCCGCGCCTCTCTTCGCGCCGTGCAGTTTGCGATGGAGGCGAAAAAATATCCGCATCACAAACCGGACTCCACTTTCTTTGAGGTGCCAAACCGCATACGGGCCTCCATCGCGCGGCTGATTGGCGGCAAAGCCGATGAGATTGCGCTTACGACTGGGGCGAGTGCGGGCGCAGTAGCCACTGCGTACGGGCTGACCTGGAAGCCCGGCGACGAGATCATCACGGCGAAGGGTGAGTTCCCCCTGCAGTACACGGTGTGGAAGCCGATGGAAGAACGCGAAGGTCTGAGGCTGAAAATCGTCTCTCCTCGCGATCGCTTCCTCACGACAGACGACCTGATTGCCGCGATGACACCCAAGACGCGACTGGTTTCAGTGAGCCTAGTGCGCTTCGATGATGGCTCGCTGTTGGATGCGCCGCGGCTGGCTGCAGCGTGTCACGCGCAGGAGGCGCTGCTGCTGCTGGACGTCAGCCAATGCTGCGGCGCCCTGCCGATGGACGTCACTCAGCTTGGCGCCGACTTTCTGGTGAGCGCCGGCTACAAATGGTTGCTCGGTCCCTTTGGCACAGGATTTTTCTGGGCAAAAAGCAGCCATATCGGGATCATGCGGCCGGGTCCCTTCTATTGGATGGCCGTGGCGGGCTCAGACAACTTTGCTTCCTTATCCTTCGATGACCCGAAACCGGCGCCGAGTGCCAAGCGGTGGGATGCTCCGGAATGGGCAAGTTATTTCAATTTCAACCTGGTGGCCATGGACGTCTCGGTTGATTTTGTAGTGCGCATGGGACCCGAGTTGGTCGCTGCGCACAACCGGAGATTAATCGAATTCATGTACGAACGCCTTCCCAAAGACCGCTGCGTTCCTGCGAGCCCGCTAGATCCGGCACAACGCGGGCCGTACGGGTGCTTTGCAGCACGGAGCCGGGAGAAAACAGCCGAGCTTTACCAGCTCCTGCGGAAGGAGAACGTTGTCGTTAGCTTGCGCGAGGGAAACATTCGTGTCTCGCCCCACCTGTATAACACGGAACGAGACATCGACCGGCTCATCAGCGTGATTACTTCATGACCGCTCAACAACCTTGGCCCAAGATTGCCGTCGTCGGTGCCGGCGCGGTGGGCGGATACTTCGGCGGGCTGCTGGCGCGTGCGGGCGCGCCGGTCGTGATGATCGGGCGCCCCTCCTTTGTCGAGGCGGTGAAGAAGAATGGATTGTTCCTTGATACGCTGCAATTTCAAGAGAGCGTGCGCGTGGAAGCCTCCGCGAACTTTGACTCGGTTCGAGGCGCGGAAGTTGTCCTTTTTTCTGTGAAGACGACGGACAACGCAACGACAGCCCACACGCTGGCCCCGTTGCTGGCTCCGAGCGCCATCGTCCTGAGCGTGCAAAACGGTGTCGACAACGTGGAACAAATCCGCGCTGCGGCTGCGATTGAGGCTCTTCCGGCGGTCGTTTACGTCGCCGCCTCGGTGCCGGAACCCGGCCGGGTGAAGCACGTCGGGCGCGGCGACCTTGTGATCGGACCGCAGAGCGAAAAGACAGAACGAGTTGCGGCGCTCTTTGCGCGGGCAAGCGTGCCCTGCCGAATTTCCGAGAACATTGAGGGCGAGCTTTGGACCAAGCTGGTCTGGAATTGCGCGCTGAATGCCGTCTCCGCGCTCGGGCGCGCGAAGTACGGCCAGATCGCCACCAGCGTTGATGCGTGGAAAGTCGTCGGGACCGCAGTACACGAAGTTCTGGCTGTCGCTCGCGCCGCCAATGTCCATCCACCAGGATTGGAAGATCCGAAGGCCGCACTTGCCGGAGCGCTTATGGTCGCCACGCAAATGTCCGAGGCGCTTTCTTCCACCGCTCAGGACATGAACCGTGGCAAGCGCACGGAGATTGATTCGTTGAACGGCTATGTTTCGCGCCGCGGAGCAGAGCTCGGCGTTCCCACGCCCGTCAATCACGCGCTCTATGCCTTAGTGAAGCTGGCCGAGGGCCGCTCGTAATCGCGTTTGAAAAGCCGCGGGAATCTAGCGGTCGCTCGGAGGATGAAATGGAATGTGCACAATGGCTTCGAGCTCGACTGGCGATCCTTGCCTCGCAGCGGGGCGGAATTTCCACTGGCTGAGCGCTTCCATCGCATTTGCATCCAACTGCTCGTCGATGCCGCGCACCAATTGAATGCTGTCCACCGAGCCGTCGCGGCGGATCACGGCGTAAAGCACAACCTCTCCTTCCACGCGTTCATTGATCAGCGTGGGAGGATACTTCGGGTCGACCTTCCGTAGTGGCACGGGGCCGGAAATATCAGGCGAATCCAGCCGGGAGCCGGCAGAATCCACGCGCAGCTCGGTAAAATTCAGAATCCAGCTCCCCGTCGCACTGTTCAGGTTGGGCATGTTGACGAGCATCTTGTAAATCTTTTTTGAAATAAAGATCTGCTCCGGCTTCGCGCCCGGCGGGAGCGCCGCGAAATTCGGCGGACCCGTTCTCTCCGGTGCATCATCTATTTTTGTGTGCGGATCAGGTCTTGTCATTAGCGCACGCGGGGCGGGCCCGCTGATTCTGGGTGATCCCTCGAGTCCGGAGGTTCCGTTGTTTGCAGGCGGATTTCCGCCGCTGATGCTCACGTTCACTCCGTTTTTCCCGCCAGCATTGCCTGTTCCCGTTCCCCCACCGCTTCCCGGCCCGCCGCCTGCGCCTCCGTTGGCGCCGGGCGTTCCGTTCGGCGAGCCGCCGGGAGCGCGGGGTTGCTTGCCCTCCGGCGAAATGGAAACGCGGGCGGCAAGATTTCCCTGTGGGAGTATGACTGGCGCAGGAGGAGCAGGCGTCGCCGAGAGCGCAATAAATGTTGCAGTGTTTCCATTCGCAACGCTGGGTTGTGCGCCCACTTCGGGCGCCGGTCCCGCGTCTCCTGTTTGCGCGCGCGGCGCGACACGCGGCGCGGCTCCCGCATTCAATTCCAGTTTTGGCCGCGCTGGCGCGCTCGGCAACATTGCCGGTGCGATATCCGAAAGCTTTTGGTCAAGCGTTGGAAGGTCGGGAGCCGGCGCGGAGGTCAACTTGACCTTGCGAAGCTCACGCGGGCGTAACTTGGAAAGTGTCTCCGGGCTGATCTGCAATCGCGGCCGCGCGGGGCCCGTCATCTGCTGGAATTGCACAATGTTTGGAAGACTCGGAAGAATCTTCGGCGGCTCCGGAGGAGCAGCAGAATTGATCAATGTCTGGCGCGGATGCGTCGGATGAACAGCATCGGTGAAGATGCGTTGCCGAGGATGGAAAGCGTCCGCGCCTTCGGGCGGAAGCGGTTTTTCCGGCTCGCCTCGCGGGCTGGGCTTGGCCTTCGGACTCTTCATCTCCATCAAGGGAAGATCATTGACCGGTCCAGACCAGGTAAGTTCGGTGTTATCGAATGTAGAGTAGTGGCGAGCCGCAGCGGGGAGTTGGGGGAATGGCATGATGAGAAAAACGAAGTGCCACAGGGCCGCCGCAATCAGAGCGCGGCGCGGAATCCGCCGCTCAATCCAACTGTCCCTGAAGAATCCGTCAATCAGAAAATTCTTTGGAACACTTGATCTGGTGAAGATAGCGCCCAGACTGCTCCCAATTCCCTGGTGAAAACTTCTCCAGGCGACTTCCAGCACCGGCCCATTTCCTCTTGGCAGACGCACGGCGGCGGCAGGCTTGGTGGCCTGCCCCAGAAGGTTAAATGCGTTACTGGCCTGTCCCAGAGACATGTCCCTGCCGATTATACCTCGCCGCGCGAATCCGTCCGGCTGGGGAGGGCTGGAGTTTGCGAGTGCTTCAGAATAGATGAAGCTCTGCCTGCGGGGGTTTACTCAGCGGAGCCATTTTCTTCGATCGCCGCGCCATCGCGGCGGTAAAAACTCAGCGCCCCATCGCCCTGCCTGAGAACGCGGACGCGCCGAAGCGCGCCGACTTGTTCGGGCAAGTTGAACTTGCGCCGATGTTCGGCAACCACGATCGCTCCGGAGACCAGGAGGTCCGTGGAGCCAAGAAACTCTAGCACGCGCGCGTATTGCTCGGCAGCCGAATAGGGAGGATCGAGAAAGACGCAATCGAATCGCTGAGCAATGCGCTGCTTTCTCAAGGCCAGTTTCTCGAGACCGCGAACAACGTCGCTGGCGAGCACCTGGAAACCGGAGCGAACACTGAGCGATCCAAGATTGCTGCGGATCAGCGCGGCAGCCGGAGGATGATTCTCGATGAACACGACTTCGACAGCGCCGCGGCTCAGGGCCTCGATCCCAACCGCACCGGTCCCTGCGAAAAGATCGACGAAGCGCGCTCCGGCAACGTCAGAGCCCAGCACATTGAAGAGCGTTTCGCGCAAACGGTCGCTGGTCGGGCGAAGCGCGAGGCCCTTGAGGCTCTTTAAGATGCGGCTGCGGTAGGTGCCGGCTATGATGCGCATGAATGAAGTTATTAGTTGTCGAATCTCAGTCTTTTCAGCCGACGCGAGCGAGATGATACCGCTGCTGCCATTGGCCGGGAAGCGCGCTCAGGGTGTGCTCCAGGGCCTGCCGCTGGGCGGAATCATCAACCAATGCAAAGGCTTCCCGCCGCGCGAGTTCAAGCAATTCGCGATCGCGCAGCGGATTGGCGACGTGGAAGCCCAGGTTCCCAGCCTGGCGCGTGCCGAAAAACTCTCCCGGACCGCGGAGCTGCAGATCGGTTTCAGCGATCTCGAATCCATTGGATGTGCGAACCATGGTTTCGAGACGCGCGCGGGCTTCGTCGGTCATCCGTGACGGTGCCACTAAAATACAGTGCGACTTCCGCGCACCGCGGCCAATTCGTCCGCGGAGTTGATGCAGTTGCGCGAGCCCGAAGCGCTCCGCGTGCTCGATGACCATCACCGTCGCGTTCGGCACGTCCACGCCCACTTCCACGACCGTTGTCGCCACGAGGATTTGCACTTCGTTGCTGCGGAAACGCTGCATCACGTCGTCTTTTTCTTCGCTCGAGAGCCGCCCGTGCAGCAGGCCGAGCTTCAGCTTCGGATACACATCTCTCGAAAGACGTTCGTATTCTTCCATCGCCGCTTTCAACTCGAGCTTGGACTCTTCGATCACCGGGTAAACGATGTAGCCCTGGTATCCGGCCACGGCTTCGCGGCGGAGAAACTCCCAAACGCCGGAAAGATGCGGCTCCGAAGTTATGCGCGTGACGATGGGCGTGCGTCCCGGCGGCAACTCATCGAGAACGGAAACATCCAGGTCACCATACAGCGTGAGTGAAAGTGTGCGAGGGATCGGGGTCGCCGTTAGAACGAGAACGTGCGGCGCGTGACCATGCGAGGCGGCCTTGTCCATGAGCCGTTTGCGCTGTAAGACCCCGAAGCGGTGCTGTTCGTCAATGGCCACAAAACCGAGCCGCGCGAATTCCACGTTGTCCTCGATCAGCGCATGCGTGCCGATCACGAGCTGCGCTTCACCGGAGCGAATGCGCTCCAGGGCCGCGGCTTTCTCCGAACCTTTCAGGCCACTGATCAGCAATTCCACGCAATAACCCGCGCGCGCGAGGATACGCCGCGCGGAAAGAAAGTGTTGTACGGCGAGGATTTCCGTTGGGGCCATCAGCGCCGCCTGCGTGCCATTCTCGATGGCAATCACCGCCCCTTGTAGGGCGATGATGGTTTTCCCGCTGCCGACGTCACCCTGAAGCAGGCGATTCATCGGCAGAGGCTTTTCCAGATCGGCCACAATTTCACCGAGGACGCGTTTCTGCGCCATCGTCGGCTTGAACGGTAGGATACGCTTGAGCGCTTCGCGCACAGAGTCTTCGCGCACGCGGAAAGCGATGGCGTTCTGCTTGCGGGCCGCGCGGCGATCGAGCGCGAGGCTCAGTTGGTAGAGATAAAACTCCTCGAAGATAAGCCGCTGCTGCGCCGGGGAACGGAAGGTGTTCAGCGCGTCGAGAGATTCTTCCGGCGTGGGAAAGTGCGTGTGAATGATTGCTTCGCTGCGCGAAGGAAATCCGAGCCGCGCGCGCAGGCTCTCCGGCAAGACGTCCGGTATGTTCAGATCTATCTGCTGGACCGCCGTATACATGGCGCGGCGGATGGCGCGGGAACCGAAGGTGCCGATGGCTTCGTAAATCGGCACGATGCGGCCCACTTCGGTGGAATCCACCTCTTCGCTGCTTAGCAGCTCGATCTGTGGATTGATCATCTCCAGCCGCGCGGGCCGCAGCCTGTCTACTTCTGCCTTGCCGTGAAGAACGAGGTCTTGGCCCGGTTTCAAGCGCCCGTCGAGGTAGCCGCCGTGAAAAAATTTGCACGGCAGCTGGCCAGTGTCGTCCTGCACGAGGAGGTGGTAGATAGCGTCGCGGCCACGCATGGTGCGAACCGCCTGGCCGCTCATCACGCGCGCCCGGATGGTGTAGGTGCCGTTCGGCTGAATCTCCTTCACCTTGGAAAAGCGGATGCGGTCTTCGTATCGAAACGGCAAATACCCGAACAAGTCTTCGAGCGTGTAGATTCCGCGCTGCGCAAGCAGTTCAGCGCGCTGCGGGCCAACGCCTTTGATCATGCGGACTTCGGTGCTGAGGCTCATCGTCATTTTTCAGTGCGACCGCAAAGTGGTCAATCTATAAGTGCGACCGCAAAGCGGCCGACCGCTGATGCGGCCTGACAAAACTTGACGCATTCTCTTTATATCATTCCCGCCGCGAACAGATAACAGCGGCGATACTTGCGTTCGCGACTCACGTATCTATAGAGTGAGGGATTCGTTTCCCAGGCGGGGAGGATCGTGTGGCGGGAGACCGTCTTACAAGTTCCGACAAGCGCGCACTGTTCTTATGGGTCGCCGCGGGA
>WNFA01002593.1_pt1 | contig 14932 bp, 13 predicted proteins | sample 5400481 | NCBI WGS metagenome assembly WNFA01 (sample SAMN13153340, study PRJNA577476) | soil metagenome | isolation source: 120 cm saprolite under Douglas fir tree site 2 hole 1 replicate 2 | place: USA:California | collected 2015-04-18
GAGCAGGGCGCCCGCAACTGCAAGCTGGCGTCCTCGCCTGAGCCGGGGCAACACCACTGCCGAATCAACCTGTGCAGCAGGCCGGGAGTCGGACGGGGTCGATAAGGATTCAATCGCGAAGCCGAGATCGCTCGCCGTTTGGAATCTTCGCTCTGGTTTCTTCTCCAAACAACGCCGCACGATTCTTTCGATCGACACCGGAATCTTCGTACCTGCCTCACTCAATTCCGTGGGGTCTTCCTTTAGAATCGCCGTCATTGTTTCGGCCATCGTCTCGCGCCTGAAAGCGCGTTGACCGCTGAGCATCTCGTACAGAATTGAGCCGAACGAGAAGATGTCTGAACGATGGTCGGCATCATGGCCGCGCACCTGTTCCGGCGACATGTAACCGGCGGTTCCCATTACAGTGCCTGGATCTGTGATCTGTTTTTGCGTTTCGATCTCGGAACTAACGAACTCGTTTTGCTGCGGCTTGAGTTTGGCTAGTCCGAAGTCGAGAATCTTGACGCGGCCATCGTGAGTGACGAACAAGTTTTCCGGTTTGAGGTCACGATGCACGATGGTTTTCTCGTGTGCGGCGGCTAGACCCAGCGCGACCTGTTGTGCGTAGTCAAGCGCTTTGCGGGTGGGTAGTGGCCCATCATCAAGTAGTTCTCGAAGCTCCTCACCCTCGAGCAGTTCGGCGACGATGAAAGGTGTACCCTCGTGGGTGCCGATGTCGTAGATGGTCAGTATGTTTGGATGATTTAGTGCGGAGGTAGCTCGTGCCTCCTGCTCGAAACGCCGCAACCGTTCAGTGTCCCGAGCGAAGGCGGCGGGCAGGAGTTTTATCGCGACCTCGCGATTCAAACGGGAATCACGCGCCCGGTAGACTTCGCCCATCCCGCCTGCGCCGATCTTGCAGACAATGGTGTAATGAGCGAGCTTTGTGCTGGGGGATATGTTTTCGCTCACTGCGTTGTATTAGACTCTACTGCGGTAGACCGACACGTCGCACCATTTCTTTGAACCTGGGATCTACTCGCAGGCTTCCGTACATGTTGTCGTCGACATTCATCATGACGAGCCAACTGCACCTCTCAGCGTAAGCCTTTTCCAGCCATTTGAACGCTTCGTCAAAGTTACCCAAGTCGCCGTATAGCTGAGCAAAATAATTGGCCGGGACGTAACGACGCGTGCTCAGCTCCAGCATTTGCTTCAGCAGAGCTTCGGCCTCTTTCTTACGTCCGCTTCTTGCGTAGCAACCGGCGAGCCGTGAAGTAGCGTCCACTGTTTCGGGACTGAGCCTTATTGCCTCCTGATACATCCTTACCGCTTCGTCGTACTTGCCCAACTCTGTATAGCAGATACCAAGATTGATGTAGTCGTAGAAGAAGTTCCGATCCAGCTCTAGGTTTTTTTGGGACTGTGCGATGGCCGCCTCGTACTCGCGACCCTGGATCAGCTCTCGGGAAGCGACTCCATTGACAATCAGCGAGAGAGGATCGAGCTCCTGCGCTATCCTGGCTTCTTTCTTTGCTTCATCATGACGACCCAGGCCATTCAACAAGATCGAGTACCAGTAATGCCCAATCGCATATTTTGGGTTCAACTCGATTGCCCGTTTGAATTCCTTCTCCGATTCTGACCAATTCCAGTCGTTGAATTGAAGAACGTAAGCAATAGAGGCGTGAGCTTCTGCAAGACTGTCATCAAGTTGCAATGCTTTCTTTGCAGCATCTCGCGCTCGGCCAAAACCTGTTGTCGCGTCGATATGGCCGTAGACAACAAGCAACGAATGGCAGTCCGCGATTCCGGTATAGGCAAGTGCAAAACCTGGATCTTTTTCTACGGCTTGATTGAAGTATTCAATGCCTTTTCTCAATCCGTCTTCGGTGCGCTTGCCCCAGTAGAAGCGACCTTTCCAGTAGAGCTGATAAGCTTCATTACTTTCCGTGTAGTGTTTAGTTATAGCCTTCTCATTACTCGATACCTGCAATCGAAGCTTGTCTACAATTTCGGCGGCCATCTCTCGCTGTGTGGCCATCAACTCGGACGCTTTGCGATCATAGCGCTCGCCCCAGAGCAGTTTGTTGTAACGCACGTCAACCAATTCCGACGTGATATTCAGATTATCGCCACGCTGCGTGATCCGGCCTGAGAGCACCGCATTCACGCCAAGTTCCTTACCCACCTTGAATGGATCAGCTTCTTTTCCTTTGTAGTGGAAAACTACGCTGCGCGGACTCACTTTCAGATTAGATAATTGCGACAGACGATAGATGAGGCTCTCGGTCAAACCGTCGGCAAGATACTCCGTGTCCGGGTCACTGCTGCTGTTGTCGAATGGCAGTACGGCAATCGACTCTATCGCCACCTCGCTAGTGCGCCCGTGTAGGTAGTAAGCGAAAAACCCACCGCCTCCGATCAGAATCACCAAGGCAAGTGTTACTACGAGTTTGTTCCCCCTAAGTCCCTGCACTACGTATTCAGCACTCGAAACAGTTGGTGGTATTGATCCGGATCGAGCAGCTGTTTGAGGTGTTGAGTCACTGTGGGTGAGGAGGCTTCTTACACTACTCGTTGGCGGTGGTGCAGTCGTGTCGTAGCCGGAGCCGGCATCCAACTCACGTCGCAATTCCTTCAACTCGATCGCAACTTCCTTGATTGACTGATAACGCTCGTCCTTGTCCTTCGCCAGACAACGACGAATGATCCGTTGCAACTCCGCAGGGGCTGCAGGATTCAGATCTTTAATTTGTGGCGCGGGTTCATAGATCAAACTGTGTAACGACTTGACTATCGAATCACCCTCAAATGGCTTCTTTCTGGTTGCTGCTTCAAACAGGATGCAGCCAAACGAGAAGATGTCCGAGCGCTGATCAATCTCCGCTGTCTTGCCCTGCGCCTGTTCAGGAGACATGTACCCAACCGTGCCCAAGATCACGCCGGGCGTTGAGTGTTGTTGCATGATCGCGGTGGCCACGTCTTCGCGGTCTCCTGCGGTCGCCTCTGTCAAATGTGGTTCAATGAGTTTCGCCAAACCGAAATCCAGAATCTTCGCGTGCCCATCACGAGTAATCATGATGTTGTCCGGCTTCAGATCACGATGAACGATTCCTGACTCATGCGCTTTCGCCAGACCTTCGGCTACGTGTTGCAGGCGTCGCAACAACTTCCGCAACTCAGTATGTTCGCCGTGAATCTGGTAGCGCAGCGTAACGCCCTCGATATATTCCATGGCAATGTATTGCGTGCTATCGTGTTCACCGATTTCGAATATCTGCGCGATGTTGGGATGACTGAGCGACGCGGCTGATTTTGCTTCCCGAATGAAGCGTTCCATCCGATCACGATTCGCAGCTACCTCAGCCGGCAGAATCTTCAGCGCCACCTTGCGATCGAGCTTCGTGTCTTGAGCGAGATAAACCTCGCCCATACCACCTGCACCGAGCTTGGAGACGATGCGGTAATGCGAAAGAGTTGAGTTGGGCGGTAAATCTTTCATCTTATTCGAATTGACTTTCAGTGGTAACGAAAAGGTTCTCGGGTTTGAGATCACGATGCGTGATCCTCCTGTCGTGCGCGGCGGCGAGACCCTGAGCAATCTGTTGTGCATAATCGATAGCTTTGCGCTCCGACAGCTGGCCCTCATTCATTTGGTCACGCAGTTCTTGGCCTTCGAGCAGTTCGGCGACGATGTAGGGAGAGCTTTCATGTGTGCCGATGTCGTAGACGGTGAGGATGTTCGGATGGTTGAGCGCAGAAGTGGCGCGTGCTTCCTGCTCAAACCTTTTCAAGCGATCCGGATCAGTTGAATAATTCGCAGGCAGAATCTTGATCGCGACTTCACGATCAAGTCTTGTGTCGCGAGCGCGGTAGACTTCGCCCATGCCACCGGCGCCAATCTTGGAGACAATCGTGTAATGTGCGCGCGTCGTTTTGGGGGAAATGGTTTCGCTCAAGGTGTTAATAATCTAATTGGAACCGATCTTCGACTAGACCACTGTCACCCACTTCGTGGGTTGATTAATTCACTGAGGAAATCCAATACGACGCATGAGGTCTGTAAAACGAGGATCCGAACGTAAACTGTCCACCAGTGGATCCATCTTAATGAACATCAACCACCACGAGCGCTCCTGATACGCCTTCTCGAACCACGCGAACGCTTCGTCCTTTTCGTCCAACCCGGCATAGATCATGCCGATCCAGTACGGCGCCACGTAACGCACCTTTGCTTGATCTTTAATCTCTGCAAGCAATCTACGCGCGTCTTCCTTCCGCCCCGATTTAGCGTAGAAGTAGCCGAGTAGTCCTTTAAGGTGGGGTGTCGGCTCGAGCATTTTGGCTTTTTCTAGTTCTTCTATACCAGCCGCCTTGTCTCCCTTTTCGAATAAAGCTGTGCCGAGCGTCATGTGCGCAATAAAGAAATTCGGAAACATCTCCACGACTTTGCGTGACAGCACTATGGATTCATCAAACTGACGGTTCAGTATATAAGGGAGGTTTAGGTCAACATTGATAGATGGATTCACTGGATCAAGCTGTTGGGCGAATTTCATTTCCGCCTTGCTTTCCATCTCCTTGCCGATCATCGCCAAATACCATGCGTATTGGTGGTGAGCTTCCGCATAATTCGCATTCAAAGCGATTGCCTGCTTGAAATCTTGTTCCGCACCCGAAAAATCCCAGTCGTATTGAAATTTCAAGTTTGCGAAGGTTGTGTAGGCCTCGACAAGTTTGTCGTCCAAACTTAACGCAGCAGCAGTATCTTGCTTGGCCTTCACCTTCGCCTCACTCATATGCAGACTTAAATCGCCCAGGGCGAAGAAAGCTTCTCCACGCGCAGCATAAGCGAGTGCATACCGCGGGTCTAAAGCGATCGCCTTATCAAAGAATGGAATCGCTCGATTGAGGTTCTCTTCAGAAAACTCGTTCATGAAGAAGCGCCCCTGAAGATAGAGCCGATAAGCCTCCGCGTTTTCCGTATAGCGCTTGGTGACTTGATCCTGTTGCACGCCCGTAAGACGTACCCGAAGCGTATCCGTTACTTGCCGTGCAATCTCATCCTGGACGCCGAAAATGTCCGCAGCCTTACGAATGTAATGGTCGCCCCAAAGCTGTGTGTTGGTCGACGCGTTTGTCAATTCGACCCTGACATCAATGGTGTCGCCTTGTACCAGCACTCTGCCAGTGAGCAAAGCTTGCACGTCAAGTTGCCGGGCCACTTGCTGCAAGCCAGGCGACTGGTTCTTGTAAGTGAAGACTGAATTGCGGGCGATGACTCTGATCCGTGGCAACTGCGACAAGCTGTTGATGAGCGACTCGGTTACACCATCCGAAAGGTATTCGAGGTTTTGATCGAGCGTCACATTCTCAAAGGGCAGAACTGCAATTGAATCTATTACCAACAAATTCGAAGAGCGATGCAGCAGAAACCAGGAGGCCACACCGATCGCCAGAGCCGAAACCATTAATACCACGACAACAATACCTCGTTTCCCACTTAAAGCATAAACGGAGGGTGACGTATTGGCATCCGCAACCTCTCGTGCGGTAATCGCCGGTGCTCTCGCAACGGTTGGTTGCGCAACTTGAGACGACAAACTGGCTTCGTTTGCAGCAGGCTTTGAGCGTTCAAGTTTTTTCTCAAACTCCAACTCCTGCTGCAGACTCTTCAAGTCGAGCAGCATATCTTTGATTGTTTGATATCTTTCAGCTCTGTCTTTCCGCAAGGCTTTCGAGACGATGCGTTGCAGCTCGGCTGGCACTTCTCTTGTGTAACGAGCCAGCGGTTGCGGCTCACGTTCACTCAAAATTGACGATAGGATCTCGTTGGTGTTCGACCCTTCAAATGGGAGGCGATTGGTGATCATCTCGTAAATCACAGCGCCGAGACTGAATATATCGGTACGCTCATCCACTTGAAGGCCACGCGCCTGCTCCGGGGACATATAGAGCGCCGTGCCCATCACCACGCCTGGTCCGGTGTTGATGACAGCTCGCGTGGGCCCCTCGAGATCTACCGTAAGAGAAGGACTAAGTTCTCCTAATTTCGCCAAGCCAAAGTCCAACACCTTCACCACTCCGGAGCGACTGATCATCACGTTCTCGGGCTTGATATCGCGATGCACAATTCCGGCATGGTGAGCGGCCGACAGGGCTGAGGCCAAGTGAGTAGCAACGTCGATCGACTCGTTGACGTTTATGTCTCCCGCTCGCAACTTCTCCCTCAACGTCTGCCCGTCGATGAACTCCATTGCGATAAAGTGAGTCAAGTTTCCATTTGTCGACCCGCTGACTGTAGATTCCGTCGGGCGAGTAACCGTGTCACCGATCTCATAGATATGAGCGATGTTCGGATGATTGAGTGCAGCCGCAGTTTTTGCCTCTTGCACAAAACGCCGCATTAGGTCCTGATTAGAGGCGAGATCCGGAGGCAAAATCTTCAGAGCCACGTTGCGGCCCAGCTTTGTGTCCTGGGCCAGATAGACTTCACCCATCCCGCCCGCCGCGATCAGGCAGACAACCGAGTAATGTGAAAGCATCGTGCCGGGGGATATCGTTTCGCTCAAGGTGTCATCTTGTTACTTTTGATTGCTTGTGCTGCGGGCGGTAGTTCGATCGAATTGCTGCTCTTTAATTGCCAACTGTTACCCGTTCTCGCAAGGCCCTTTTTATAAGCGCTGAGTCTGGACACCTGTTACGGATTCGTTGGCGGCGGCAACTCGCCGCACATCCCGCCGATGATAAGCCAAGTGTTACCAGTCTTCCGCCAGGTGTGTGTGAACTTGAAAACCTTATCACGATCCACAACTCGACCATCGGCATACTCATAGACCATTGGCGTCTTGTAGTAATAGTAGTCAAGTAGCTCTCCTTCTGTTGAGGGCACTTAACGCGCTTATCGGTAGACCCAGTACAAGCCGGTTGCGATCTACCGGAAGGAATAGTCACTTCTGTGGCAGAGCGAAGGGTGCAATTCAGAACCGTAGCCAGCGATGGCTAAAGTGCCTCATTCTAGCCGCGTTACGCTGTGCGCGCTAGATCAGGGGCACAGTCTGTGAGATTCCAATCTGGAGTTTCAAGGCCGACTTTCAAGAATAGCGTTCGAGATGGTGGGATTCATTACGGCATATAGCAAACCGAGAGTGGGTAATGCAAGCGATAATCTTGATTCTGGTGGTTGGAGTAATTGCTGTTCTTATGTTGGATATCATTGGCTTGATTGCTTCACGCCAATTTGGTTTCCATTATTGTATGTTGCCGAGCCATTATCGATGGGACATTAGCAGCGCGCAATGCAACACTCAAAGTCAGAACCGGTGAGCGGTAGCGACCGGGTCAAACGTGCGCAAGACTCGACTAAGGTTCACCACCCTTGCGTCTCCAACTTGTATTCGTGGCGGGTGCTGGCAAGAATGATCGTTGAGTGCCATCCCAGATTGACCCGGTCGCTACCGCTCCTCGGTTCTGACGTTGAGTCTTATGGTGTTTGACTCCTATCGATGGGACGTTGGCAGCGATGCAATACTCAATGTCAGAACCGGGGAGCGGTAGCGACCGGGTCAAACGTGCGCAAGACTCGACTAAGGTTCACCACCCTTGCGTCTCCAACTTGTATTCCTGGCGGGTGCTGGCAAGAATGATCGTTGAGTGCCATCCTAGATTGACCCGGTCGCTACCGCTCCTCGGTTCTGACGTTGAGTCTTATGCACTTTTGGTGGGGTGCCTCGGTCGGTCGTATATTTTCTAAGTAAGCCGATCTTTGTTTTAGCAATGACTTGGGGCTCTATTGGACTGGAGGTGGCGCTGGCGGCAGGTCTAATGCTGCCAAGAAAGTCGTGGCGTCCGTTATTGATTATTGGAATAGTTTTTCATCTTATGATTGCCTTGGTTTTTGACCTCTGGAGTTTCGCCTTAGCAATGATTGCGGCGCTAATACTTTATCTCCGGCCAGCGGACGAGACATTGCGAGTGCCCTGGATTCCCAAAATGAACTCGGTCTCAGAAAAATAAGTCTGAGCGAACCTCGACCAAAGTCGGCTTTTGCCAGATTACGTCAACCAATTGAGGGACATTAGAGCTTCTTATAACATGAACATGTTCCGTTGCCAGTATCGCAGCTAGCGACATCTCCGCATACACCTGCGCTAAACATATCGTTGCAATCGACGTCGCCTGCGCAGTTGCACTTTAGACCTTCACAACTATACTTGGCGACAACACTCGGCGAACCGAGGTTAAGCTTTATGCCTTGCAAGTCAGTGGTGAATCCCACCATCAATCGGCCGCTTTTCTTTCCTCTCTCCGTCAGGTCGCTCAACGCTACTTCGCCTTTAGACGTGTGAATCCGTATCCGGCTCAAATCGATATTTCCGGGCACATTATAGATCGTCCCCTTCCGAGTTAAGTCCAGCGCGTAAGGTTTACCTGTCGGCTGGTTTGCTATCGTCTGAGCCCTCACCTGCACCTGCTTAACTGGTTTCTTTTGTGCTGTGATAAAGCTGAAGGCGCACAATAAGGCGATCACTGCCAGGATGGTCTTTTTCATTGTTCGATCCTTTCTGGGAATGCGTTCTATGCAGCGGTAGACTTGCCGCGATAACGGGGAACAAACTCCTCTGCCACAAATGACTCGTAAGAAGTGGGCATTGTGTTCTCTGGTGAACGTTCCTCCAACGGTCGCATATGGCCGGAGTTTAGAGCAGCGGCCATTTCCAGGATGAGATTCGCGAAGTTCAGGGAGACTCCCATCTGAGTTAATGCCGTTCGAACTTGCTCATCCGGTAATTGGACATATTTAAGGTCGGGTTTACTGATTGCTCTGCCGATAATTGCTGCCACCTCGGTCATGCTTATGTCTCGCTGTCCGAGTAGTTCGCGCGTTTGCTTACCACTGAGGCTAAGGCCCAAGAGTGCTTGGGCAGCGGCGGCCCCAATGTCGCGGGCGGCAGTCATAGGAAGCATCAAGTCCGGACGTAAGGGACCGGCAGTGATGCCCATGGTTTGAATTGTGCCGATCTGCGCGAGAGTGTTCTCCATAAAATACCCAGCCCGGAGGTGCAAGGCGTTCAGCTCAGGAATTTGGTTCAGGGTTTGTTCAAGATAGTGCAGTCCAGCAACCGGACCGGTCCCAGCCGGCTTATCCGCACCCAAGCTACTGAGTGAGACCGCATGCTTAACACCTGCTTGCTCAATTGCCTGGGCAATCGCATTAGTGACTTTGTCTTGATCGGCGCGATAGTCCTGGCTAGTCATGCTTGGCGGAATCATCGCATAGACCGCTCTCGCCCCAGAAAAGGCCTTAGTCAGAGCCGTTGCGTCAGTGACATCACAAACAAACGCTTCCGCCCCTTCCGCGGCGAGAGGCTCCAGGCGTTTTGCGCTTCTGCCGATGGCGCGCACTTTTTGGCCCAGGCCCAACAGCGTCCTCGCAACAACATTTCCAGTATTGCCAGTCGCTCCCGTGATTACGTACATAATTGCCTCCCTAAAATTCCAAGAATGGTTCGTGTTTAGAACATTCGGACAAGGCCCTTACTTAGCTCACGCTGAGAACGGATTTTAAGTTCGTTCGTCATAGGGGAGGACGCTGCCCAGTGGCAATCAGGGATTGCTAACGCGTGCTCCCTTTTGAGAGCGGAGGTTAAGGCGTGAGGACGCCGCCGCTCTCACTCCTATTGGTCCGCACTTTGTGAGATAGAAGCATTGGATAAATGCCATGTTTAGATCGATCCTGAAAGAATTTGAACCCGCTTGGCCCGGGCTTATTCCCAATGCAGAATTGACGTTCGATTGAGTTAAGCGGTTTCTATTTCTTCCAGTGAACTTGGAGCGAATATGTTCCGCCACCTTGCTCATCACACCGGTTAGTGATGCTAATAATGGCGTTCTCATACTCCATATGGACCACTGAAGTACAGCCGAATTCGGCGTTCCCGGTTCCTTTGTATCGGCCTCGTCTTGATACCGGCACTACTTCGTCGAGAATCTCTTTGGCCAGCTCGGCCTTCATTGTGGAAGCGTTCTTGAATTTCGGTGAACTCGCGGCGGGTTCTATAGGACGAATGGTGATGTCACGCGTAACCCCAGCTTCATCAATGCGCACTGTCATGCCAATTCCAGGGCGAACAAGATAACGGCCAGAGTCGTCTGGAGGACCATATTTCTGTCTTAGGTCGCTAGTGGTTTGGGATAGCCCCACTATACCGACCATTAAAGTAAATACCAACAATAAGACTCTCCGACTTTTCATTGCGCCCTTCTCCGCATTCAAGCAACTAAGCAATGAATAAGCATGAAAGAGATGCTATCGAAGCGTCGGGTTGAATGAGTTGGGCTCGCCATCAACGACCTTTCGCCTCAAGATTTGACTCAGATCAACCTTAATAGGAACTCCTTCCATCTCTCCGATGATTTTCTGCTTCTCTGTTTTTATAATGTGCGGGGCTTCCAATGTAAAATCCTGAGCAACAATATAGCCGATATAATTTTCCAGACGATAAAGTTTGTTTTCACTTCGGCTATAGAAGAATACAGGTCTATGCCCCGGCTGATGACCACCTGTACTCTCTACATTGAAGACAAAGAATTGCGAATCAGGACTCCATTCACCACGTACAATATTATCTCCATGTTCACAATCAGAGGATGAAAAGTCTTTCCGATAGAACAAAGCACCATTGTGATTTCGGATTACAAGACGATCTTCTGGACAGCTCTTACTCACTGTAGTAATTACCACTCGGAGGATGCCATCTGGAGATTTATAACTCTCTGGTTGCTGCGCCCTAACAAGGCTAGGCGCAAAGTAGTGTCCTAATTTGTAGGGGCGTCCCTCCGTGGGCGCCCTTTCTTGAGTGACAGATCGGCAAGAATGGGGCGCCCACGGAGGGACGCCCCTACAAATTAGGACACCACTGGGCGCAACACCAAAGAAAGTAACAAACAGAATATGAAGTAACATGAATTTCTCGATGAGAGGCACGCTAACTCGCAGTAGGCTCGAGTGACTTGTCAGAGATGGCATCGCCGATAAGTCCACCACCATCTCCTCCGTATTTTATTCGTCCGGTACTCACTTACTACTTGCCCGTTTCCCGAACAAACGACATACCACCACTCTTTATATGTTTGGGATGCCCGCGCACCCTCTTCTTCTGTGGCTGCGGACACGTCTTCCTTCTCCATTTTTAGTAGAACCTGCCTGTCATGCGGTGAAAAACCGTAAGCCTCCGGCACTATCCAAAGACGGCGGTCGGGCCGCGCGTGTTGGCGGTACATCTTCAGGGCCGCTGAGTCTATTTGCCTCTTTTCTCCCGACCTTAAGTTTGCGACCAGTACTTTGCCGGACTTCGTAGCCTCCCAATCGTTGATGAGAACAAGCGATCTCAGGTGGCCAAGGGTCACAACGATCTGACGACCGTGGGTGTAAAAGAGGTGTGGTTCTTTGTCGCCATCTCGCTTGATATAAGCGCTCCTGGTGTAATTCTTGTCGCCCGGAGTGATGTGCTCGGATACCTCGTACCCCTTCAACTTGTAGGTGACACCGGGTTTCAGGCCGACCCAGGTAGCATTACCGCGCTCCACGACCTGCGCGGAAGCCGTCGAATAGATAAGTAGTATGGTGAAAACGAAGAAAACTCGATAGGTCATAAGAGAGTGACTAACGCGGCGCTTCAGCAGCTCGCGATTCCATCCACCGTCCGCTTCACCTTCCAATAATAGAACCTCTCTAAGGCTTTTCCGCACGCTCGAAATACGCTCGTATTATGATTCGAGGCTCGGGTCGAACTTCGGTAATGCGGTCCTTATATACTTGAAGCTTCTCCTCAAAGTTGAATTTGGCCTCCCCGCTGCGCTCGACCTTCAGATGGACTGAAACGCGTTGACAAACGATTCGACCGGTGAAATGGAGAGAAAGAACTTCGTCTCGGAAGGAAATTGAATGAGCTTCTCCTTTAGACCATCCATCGACTGAAACTCGTACTGGGCGACCTGTGCATGAAACCCGACTGGCGACGACCCGTGATCAAGGAAGATGGTCAGTGGTTGGTCTTCCCAGATCTTCAAATAGCCGCCGAGTTGTTGTTCGATAGGCCGAACACTCGTAAGTTGTGAAAGCCGTTGTAGCTTGCTCTTGTCCGACAACCACGACTTGCCCGTGGCCAGCGCTTGCATCAGGTTATGGCCCAACCCGACTTGATAAACTTTTTCATTCACGCCGTCCGCAAGCGTTACATCCAGTTGCGATTCATGTCCCACCCATTGCGCGCTCCAACTCGCGTAGCGCTTCCAGAGAGCGGATTCAGCAGCAGGTGATCCAAAACGTCCGAGCATCTTTGCCGCTGTCATTGCTACTTCCGGATCGGGATCATCGAGGCTCTGAATGCCAATTTCCTCGAGCACGGGATCGTAGCGAATCTCAGAGATCGTCTGAAACAGCCCGTGGTTGCAAGCCGAAAATCCCTCACCGCGAGCTGCAATGGCTTGCTCGATGCGCGGGCGGGCTATCGTAGGGTTCACACGCAGAAGGTATGCAAGAATCGGATCTTGAATGTCGCATGCCCACTTGCCAATCTTCGAGTCCAGCTTTTCCGTAATCTGCGGAAGAATGGCAGCAGTCGCGTAACGAGCGATCAGCGAAGCAAGATGCGATAACCCATCTGAATCGTCACTGGCTGCGAAGTGTTGGGCCAGAGCAAAGTCGACCTCGGGAACCGTCTCATCTGGAAGGATGCCGAGCACCCGCGCGCCAAATCGGGGACGCGATCGGGAGATTTCCTTAATGAAGGCCGCACGTGCTCCGGCCGGATCCAATTCGTACCACCGTCGTAAGGCACTGGCACTGAGGTCCAACGAGCGGTAAGCATTGGACTCTCGCATCTCCGGAAAGTCATGGTAGGACTGAGCGTACCGTCGCAGGATCGGAAGCATTTCTGGACTTTGAATCTTGTCCCAGCGATCACCCAATAGAAAGTTCTGTTCAATGGAAAGGCAACTGATCGAACATCGATACCAATTGGCTTACCAGCTTGTCAGTGGTTTTGCGCGGAACTGCATCTCCGTTCCAAGCCGCATTCACGGCAGTGCTCAGGCTGATCGAGAGAGCTTTCCCACGCTTGTTGGGCAAGGCTGAAAGCAATTCTTCGACTGCCCTTTGTTGGTCTTCGCGCCAGTTCGCATTAGTGGCGCTGGGATCAGAGTTAACCATCTGCATTGTATAGAGAAAGGTAGAGTCGATAGGATGATCGGAATCGGCAAGAGCATCCGCGAGCGCGGTGCGAGCTGCTGAACGCTCCGGCGAAGAGATGAGCCCGAGCATGCAGATATAGTCGAGTCCATCGGAATCTTCGCCACGCAGGCGCTTGGCCATCTCCCGGGCCGCTGCGGCAGTACCCAGAAAGCGAAGCGTCTCAACAGCCTGCCTGCGTGAGATCGCGTACTGTTCCATCAGTTCTCTTCTTATTGGAGCGGGCGTGTCGAGATTCTTCACTGCGTTTCTAAATACTCGCTTTTGCCAAGCCGGATCTGCCGCGACGATCTTAAGCGTGATCTCATTTGAGCGTGCGGTGACCGGCGAAGCTCCCGATACACTTGATCGATCTCGCACTGCAACTCTATTGCTGGAAATAATGAGCTGGTATTCTCCAGGCCTGGTGAAGCACACCCACTCGTTGAGGTTGAGCTTGATGGTCCAGGGCTTTGAACTCAGATATCCGAAGCTCGTTAAGCCGCCGCCGCCCCAGTTGCGAGTCAGCAATGGATCGACCGCGCCCTGTGTCGGCGAGATAGTGAAGTGCTCGTAATCCATGCGCCCGCTGCGATCATATTCGGCCATGTTGATTTGGTAACGGTCTTTGACGGGGCTGCTGAAGTGGAGTTGCAGGGGAATGGTCTCACCAATGTGGAACTCCCGCTGACTAGTTACAATTGAGACTTCGAGCACAATCTTGGGATCGACCGCAGGCGCAGATTGCGCGCAAGTGTGCACTACAGCAATGCCAACGAACAAGAGGAGCACAAGAGAACGCATATTCTTACATTCGCAGAACGATTAAACATCAAAAGCTTGTTCCGGAGCTAGAGCGGCGAGTCCTCCGGCAACACTGCTGAAGATACCAATCTAAATAGGTCATCCGTTTATCGCTGTCTCACTCATGACTTTGTCGCGATGGCGCCGGAGTAGCTCATCAAGGCGCTCATTCCCGGTGGGATAGTCAGCTTCTTCAATCTTTCTTCTCTCTGCTCATCCTTATTTTGGGGCACAATTTTCTTGCGGTCACCGGAGCACGTGCACCTCAAGCAGCACCTGCGCCACTGCCACCGGCATCGGAGACGAACCAAGCCTCCAAGACTGAATACTTAATAACTTCTTGAGAAGTATTTGAAGGGTTGCTAAGGACTCACTTTCGGTATCTGAGTAGAATTCGCAGAGATAAGCCAAGGTGCTATAAGAAAGCGACAGGCCTCAACTCAACCAGTCGCTGGCGCCAAGTGTCCCGCTTACTTTCTTGCTGCGCGACGACGTCTGGACGCTGCAATGTCCACTCCTCGGTGCGCCGGAGTCCCGGGTAACTTCTTCGGAAGATCCAGTTGGTCGTCAATGAGCACATCGACACAAACACCTGCGGCTTGCGCGTATTTCAACAGAATCGGCAAGGCCGGTTCTCGCGCCTCCTGCTCATAATGCGAGATTTTATTGTAGGCAATAATGTCTTGAAGGCCCAGATGATTGAGTAACTCATTCTGTGAGAGGCCAAGGCTAAATCGAATCTGTCGCAGCTTCGCGGCAAGGCGCTCTGGCTTCGGGCGTTTTCTCGTTCCCATCAGGCGCTCTCTCCTGATGGGACTGAAACTTCAATACTGCACTTGCAGCTATACCCAATTGGATATAGCATTGGGCCGCATTTGGTTGTCGTCGGGAGCTTGAGTCTTCTTTGCTCCG
>WNFA01003040.1_pt1 | contig 14932 bp, 7 predicted proteins | sample 5400481 | NCBI WGS metagenome assembly WNFA01 (sample SAMN13153340, study PRJNA577476) | soil metagenome | isolation source: 120 cm saprolite under Douglas fir tree site 2 hole 1 replicate 2 | place: USA:California | collected 2015-04-18
TGGGCACCTTCGGCGCGCCCGAGGTGACCGGCAAGCCCAACGCGAGCGACCTGCGCGAGGGCAAGCGCACGCTGCTGATCGCGCGCGCGTTCGAGGCGGCCGACCCGGCCGATGCGGCGGTCCTGCGCGCCGGCCTGGGCAAGCGGGACCTGGGCGAGGCCGAGGCTGCCGCGCTGCGCGAGGTGCTGGTGCGCTCCGGCGCAGCGCGGTCGTGCCACGAGGACGCGGAGCGGCTCTGTTCCGAAGCGCTGCGCGCCCTCGACGGCGCTCCCTTCCCCGCGCCTGTCGCGCAGGCGCTCCGGGAAATCGCCGCGTACAGCGTCCGACGCGCCGCCTAGGTTGCGCCCGATGACGCCGCGCGGCGAAAAAGCGCAGCGCCGCCGGTACGGCGGCGACTGGGCGGTCCGGCCTGCCCGCGCGTTCCGCTTCTGCGGCGACTCCGCGGCGCGGAGCTTGAGCCGCTTCCTCGAGTCGGTGCTGGAGAACCTGCCGGCGATGATGTTCATGAAGGATGCGCGCGAGCTCCGTTTCGAGCGGTTCAACCGCGACCACGACTTCTTCCCCAAGGAGCAGGCGGACTTCTTCGTGGCCAAGGACCGCGAGGTGCTGCGGCGCAAAGCGGTCGAGGACATCCCCGAGGAGCCCATCCAGACGCCGCGGGGGATGCGCTGGCTGCACACCCGCAAGATCCCGCTGCTCGACGACCGGGGCGAGCCGCAGCACCTGTTGGGCATCTCGGTGGACATCACGGAGAAGAAGCGCGCGCAGGAGATCCTCCGCGCCTCGCACGCCGAGTTGGAGCGCCGGGTGGCGCAGCGCACCGACGAGCTGCAGCTGGAGATCGCGGAGAGGTTCCGCGCCGAGGAGGCCCTGCAGCGCACCGAGGAGCAGCTGCGGCAGGCGCAGAAGATGGAGGCCATCGGGCGCCTCGCCGGCGGCATCGCGCACGACTTCAACAACGTGCTCAGCGTGGTGCTGAGCTACTGCGACCTGATGCTCGAGGACGCCGAGCCCGGCAGCGCGTTCCGCGGCGACCTGGAGGAGGTCCGGAGCGCGGGCGAGCGCGCCGCCACCGTGACCCGGCAGCTGCTCGCCTTCAGCCGGCAACAAGTCTTGCAGCCGCGGGTGCTCGACCTGAACGAGGTGGTCCAGGGCATGCGGCGGATGCTGGAGCGCCTGCTCGGCGAGGACGCCCTCCGCGTGCGCGAGGTGCTGGACGCCGCTCCCGCCGCACGCGACGGCTGACGTTCTCGGGAAACGCTCCTGCTCTCCGGCAGGCAGCGGATCCGCTCCACAAGTCGCTTCGAATCAGGTAAACTAAAAAGAAGGTTTGTTTTGCACAGGGGGGTTCCGTGGCCGGGCAGGACTTGGGTACCGACGCCGCCAAACCGGAGCTGCCCATCGCTCCCGACGACGCGGTGCGCGCGCCGGCTGACATGGCCGAAGCCGATCGCGGCGCCGGCGACGGTCGCTGGCTGGAGGTGCCGCGGCTCCCGCAGTTCAACGGCACTGCTGCCAGCTGGCTGTGGTGCGGGCGGGCCGCGGCGGCCATGCTTTACGACTACTACTGCAAGGCGCAGAGCAAGACCTCCGAATATGTCGGGCACAAGACCGGCGATCCGGGCCCAGGCTCGAGCGGAAAGCAGAAGGAAAACCTGCGCTTCATGGGCGGGTCCAACGACGGCAAGCTGGCCGGCATCACCGAGGGCGGCAGGATCGAGCCGGCCGCCATCTTCGACCTGGTCGGCTGGAAGCTGCAGCAGGGGTATCTGCAGAAGAGCGTCAAGGACCGCATCGACGCCAGCAAGGCGGGCACCGAGAAGCGCTTCGCGCCCGTCCTCGATGCGCTGCGCGCGAACAACCCGGTGGTGCTCTACACCGGGCTCGCCGCCAAGGCCAACGCCGGCCACACCGTGGTGATCAGCGGCTTCAAGAAGCAGGACGGCGATCTCTGGCTGCGCGTCACCGACCCCACCACTCCGCAGATCACCCTGATCGGCGCGCGCAACCTGCAGGTGGTGCAGCAGAAGCCGCAGGCGTTCTCCGAGTACTGGGTGAAGGCGCGCGCGCTGCTCGAGCTGAAGCTGCTCAACTACCAGCACGACGAGCTGCTCGGCAGGTACATGTCGATCCTCGACCAGCAGGTGAAGGACGACGCGGAGCTGGTGCACAAGCTCTCCGGCGGCGCGCCGTCGGCGAAGAAGGACGACAAGGCCGCCGCGCCGGAGCCGCCCGCGCCGCCCAAGGAGGGCCGGGCCAGCGCGCCGGCGGAGGTGAACAAGTCCACCGAGCTGACGGCGGAGCGGCTCACCTCATTTTACCACATGAGCGAGCGCGGCCTCTCCGGGCACTTCCCGCTCGGCGACGCGGGCCTGTTCCACTCGGGAGCGCATTTCTCTTTCGAGACGGGGCATCACGTCTCGGCCATGGCGAAGGGCGAGCTGGTGGCGGCGCGCATCGGGGCGGGCCCCGGCGAGCATCCCTGGAGCGACACCGGCTTCGTGCTCCTGAGGCACATTCTCAAGGGCGACAAGACCATCTACTCGCTCTTCCTCCACCTGCAGCGGGAGCCGCTCCATCCCGACCGCACCAACGCGGCCTGGCTGCGGCGGCTGCTCATCGAAGCGATGGGCGGCGATGCGGAGCAGAAGCCGAAGTGGCGCGTGACCAAGGACGCGCCCACCTGGAAGGACGAGGACAAGAAGAACTTCTCGCCCACCAACGTGCAGAACGACAAGACGCTCGCGCCCGGGGTCTACAAGGAGCAGGACCGCTGGATCGCCGACCACGCCATCTACGTGAGGCTGCAGGATCAGTGGATCCGCGCCTCGATGCAGGACGGCGAGGGGTTGGCGAAGGAGCTGTCGCCGTGGCTCGACTTCGACATCGAGGCGGCGGCGAAGAAGAGCGGCCTGGTCAAGAGCCTGCACGAAGGAAAGACCGCGGTCTTCGACGCCGACAAGAAGGACGGCAAGCGCAAGTGGCAGCTGGAGGCCGGCGAGGTGCTGGGCATGACCGGCCGGTACCTGGGCGTGCCCAGCGTGCACTGGTCGGTGTTCTCCAAGGACGCAGTCTTTCCCGAAGGCTCGCTGCCCGCGGAGGAGTTCGACGCCAAGGCGGAGGTGAAGCTCAAGTCGCTCGATCTGTCCGAGGACCACGGCAAGATCGAGCACACCCAGAAGCTGCTCGAGGCGCTCGACCCGGACAAGAAGTTCATCGCCAAGGTGCCGCAGAACATCGTCGCGCCGGGCGAGGTGGGCAAGTTCTATCGCTCGCCCACCGAGAGCTGGCGGTCGCGGTACCTGGCGGTGAAGGGGCTGTGCGAGTTCGCGCTCGACGTGGACAAGTTCATCGACCAGGAGCGCTTCAAGTCGCACACCGATCAGGAGAAGCAGGACTTCAAGAAGAACGCCAAGGCGTTCCTCTTCTGGAACGACCTCTCCTCGGCGGAGGATTTTCCCGGCGACGGCAAAGCGGTGTTCGTCCATCCGGTCACGGCGCTGCGGCTGATGGCGGGCGTGGCGATGGGCCGCGACACCGACGACGCGCCGGAGGCCAAGGAGGACGAGCGGCTGCACCCGCACGACGACGTCCTGATCGTGCTGCGCGACGCGAAGGGCCCGCTCGCGGAAGCGAAGGTGAGCATCAAGCTGGGCAAGACGGTGCTGCACGAGGGCGTAACCGACGCGTCGGGGCAGCTTCTGGTCCCGCTCGCCGAGGTGAAGGGCCAGGAACTCGAGGTGGAGGTGGACGCGCAAGTGGTGGGCGAGAAGGGGGAAGTGCTCGCCGTCGCCAACGAGACGCTCGCGCCCCCCACGCTGACCCCGGGCGATGCGCCGGGCAAGCAGACCTACAACGGCGTGGACATGGTTCCCGACCCGCAGCTCGCCCTCTCCATGAAGGTGAAGGCCGGGCAGTCGCCGGGCTTGTTCGCCGAGTGGAACGACGACCAGTTCAAGCCGGAGAAGAGGATCAAGGCCATCCCGGCCGGCACCGCGCTGGAGATCCAGCGGATGGTCTTCCGCCGCGACGACGGCAGCTACGAGGCGGTGCAGACCCACCTCGACGGCCAGCTCGGCTACCTCTGGTCGGTATGGAACAAGGAGGAGAATCTCGAGCCGGACCCCGCCTCGCACCAGCAGGCCAAGGAGGACGAGCCGGTGGTGCTGGCCACCTGGTCGGCGCGGATCGCGCATCTCAACGACCACCCGGTGTTCGCGGGCCGGGTGCAGAACCTCGACGACGGAGCGGAGCTGGAGATCACCTTCTGCGCCATCTTCGCCGCCGGAGCGCCGGAGCACGACGAGGAGCTGCACGCCGAGAAGGTGAAGGTGGCGGGCGGCGGGTTCTCGGTGGCCTTCGACCCGCACCAGCTCACCGCCGACGCGCACCTGCTCGCCTCGCCGCGGCCGGTGTTCGCCAGGGTGAAGGCCAAGGACAAGCTGTTCGTGCTGCGCGACCAGGCCATCACCGTGCACGCCGATACGCCCGTGCAGGACCGGCCGCCGGCGCCGGCCCCGGCCGAGTCGCCGCCCGGGGCCACCGACGTGATCTGCTTCACCGAGATCAAGCGCAAGTCGCCGGTCGCGGAGATGGGCGAGCTGGTCGATCGCCACAATACCTTCGACGGCAAGGAGCCGCAGCTGCGCAAGCTCTCGCAGCTCTCCGGCGATGCGGCGCGGCGCTTCGTCAACGACGGGGCCGACGAGCTGTACGTGGGGGCCACCGTCAACGAGATGCACCTCGCGCTGGAGGAGCACAAGAACCTCGGCTACCAGGCGGCGATGAAGGCGCAGCGCGACCGCTTCGTGCAGCTGTTACCCGAGGGCGAGAAGGCTCTCAACGTGCTCTTCGCCAAGCCGGAGGAGGCGTACTTCAAGGACAACGGCATGACGGTGGGCATCTGCGCGCAGAACTGCGGCAGCTCGCTCGATCCGCGCGGCAAGGCCGCCGGCTGCAGCGAGGCGGTGCGGCTCAAGAACCTCATGTCCTGCCAGTACGCTCCCGACAAGAGCTGCCAGACCGCAGTCAAGCCGCCGGAGAAGGGCAAGACGCTGCCGGTGGTCGATCACTGCAAGTCGTCCTTGGGCGACTGCCACCACGCCGGCCACGACAAGACGCACTGCTACCTGGAGACGGTGGTGCGCGGGCCCGAGCATGAGGAGCGAGAACGCTGGTACGTCTCGCTGCCGATCAAGACCGCCGACAACCGCCAGCACCCCAAGAAGCACATCTGGCCCTACCACGCGCATCACGAGACGGGGCGCAATCTCAGAGTGGTGCTGGTCAACCCGCTCAACGGCAGCGCGGTGGTCTGCTCGATGGAGGACTACGGCCCCTCGGGCCCCTGCAAGGACGGGAACGTGGAGGTGCCGCAGGCCGCGGTGGACGCCGACGGGATGAAGGGCTGGTACCACATCTGCGGCATGTCCTACGAGACATTCTGGAAGCTGGGCTTCAGCACCCGCGCGCACGGCGACCCGGTCGTGCTGTTCGCCTTCGTGCCGGCAACCACGCCGCTCGGGCCGCTCAAGGAAGGCGCGCTGATCAAGGTGCGCAAGCAGGCCAGCTACGACCAGATCATGGGCCTGGTTCCGGTGCCCGCCAAAGCGGAGGCGGCGCAGTGAAGTGGCAGAAGGTCGACGAACGCTGGGCGAAGAAGGCCGCCGCCACCTCGGAGCTGGAGGACGGCGTCACCTTCACCACCGCACAGATGGAGGTGCCGGGCGAGGACCCGCTCACCGTCCGGGTCTGCAAGCGCAAGGGCCACCCCGAAGAGAAGCTCTGTTATCCGACCGAGACGCCCAAGACCTCGATCGTGCTGCACCACACCTCGGGCTACGGCAACTTCAGCGGCCTGATGGGCGGCGGCGGCGGCACCATCAACTTCATGATCGGGCGCGACGGCAACTGCTACCAGATCGTCCGCTCCGAGTGGGTGGCCTGGCACGCCACCTGGTGGAACCCGAACTCGATCGGGATCGAGATCGACAACATCGGCCAGCTCTTCGACGAGGGCAAGGATGACCTGCGCTCGGAGTACACCGACAAGGCCAAGAGCGGCAAGAAGGTCCACAACGACGTCTACTGCGACAAGAGCGAGAAGGGCGTCTACATCGAGAAGGCGTGGGACCACGGCGGCAAGTACTGGGCGGCGTGGAAGGAGGAGCAGTACCGGACCCTGGGCAAGCTGCTCAAAGCGCTGTGCAAGAAGCACGGCATTCCGCGGCTGATCCTGCCGGAGCCCGACCGGTACAAGGCGTTCAAGAAGGCTGATCGCGCCAAGTTCAAGGGCATCTGCGTCCACGTCAACATCGAGTACGACAACCGCGACGACCTGGGGCCGTACGTGGACTGGGACAAGATCATCCAGTACGCGGGCCTGACGGTGGGCGATTGCTTCTCGCCGGGGGCGCAGCAGGGGGCGCTGGGCGATCCGCCGCCGCCGGGGCCCAAGCCGCCGCTGCCGCAGCCGGCGCCTTCGGCGCCGAAGGACGAGGGGAAGGGGGACGCTGCAAAGCCTGCCGCCGCCGAGAAGCCGAAGGCCGAAAAACCCGCCGCCGCTGCGCCCAAGGTCGGCGCCGCCAAGGACGGCGCGGCGAAGAATGGCAAGAACGTGACCAAGGTGAAGATCGGCGACCGGCCGGGGCGGCTCGCCATCAGCGTGCGCCAGCCCGGCGAGCCGATTCCCACCTGCCCGCCGTGGTCGGGAGATCAATCGGCGCCGCAGGCCGACGGCAAGCGCGACGACTTCCTCCGCTCCGCGATGGGTCTTCTCGGCCGGTCCTACAAGCCCAACTCGCACGATCCCGAGCAGGGCTTCGACGGCGCGGGGCTGGTGGTCTTCTGCCTCAAGCGGGTGGGGCTCTTCGCCGGCGACGACGTCTGGCCGTCGGGTCCCACGCTGGCCGCGCACTACCACGTGACCGGCGCCGACCAGCACAGCGCGCCGGACGGCATCATCCCGGGCGACCTGGCCTGGTTCGGCCTGGGCGACCACGACACCGACGACACGCAGCACCCGATGATCTGGCTGGGCGGCGGTCGCGTGCTGGGCCCCGTCCCCGACAACGGCACCAACAACGGCGTCGTGCAGGTGACCCACCTCGCGGACGTGCCGGAGCACTTCGCCGGCTGGACGCACATCGACGACTTGGGGACGCTGACCACGCACACCGAGCACCCCGGCCAGCCCGCGCCGGGCACCGTGCTCAGCGCCGCGCTCCTGCCAGCCGATCCGGCGCAGGGCTACGATTTCCTCAAGGACCTGGTCGCCGCGAAGGGCGGCAAGTGGCTGGACGAGAAGGGCAAGGTGAACCTGGTCGGCATCCTGGAGATGCACGACCGCTGCCAGATCTCGCCGCGGCAGGACGACTGGAACGACACGCTCTTCGCCGCCTACCAGGACGAGGCCGGAATCAAATGCGTGATCCCGATGCGCGCCTCGCTCAACCCGGGCACCGACAAGGACTGCAAGGGCTCCTGGCAGCTCGTCGACGGCAGCTTCGCCTTCAAGCTCGACAAGGGCGACTCGGTCGACAAGGCGCTGATCCCCGACGGCAACGTCAAGGGCTGGTTCGACGCCAACGGCCAGGGAGCGCTGCGGCCGGGCGACGATCCGCACGACAAGGTCGAGGAGAAAAAGCAGGAGGACGACGAGCCGCTCCCGGACAAGGAGACCTTCGAGGGCTCGGTCGAGGGACCGGGCGGGCCGATGAAGAAGTGGCCGTTCAAGCTGCTCAAGGACGGCAAGGCCGTCGACAAGGACGGCCTTTCCGGCGGGACCACCAAGAACGAGTTCAAGAACGGGGTCTGGCTTACCGACGCGGAAGGAAAGTTCGAGTTCAAGGACGTGCCGCAGGGAAAGTGGTCGCTGGACGTGGTGCTCGGCGGCGGCAAGCTGAAGGTCTTCGACGAGGGGCCGCCTCCGAAGGGCGCCACCGAGCGCGGCCAACGCGCCCCGCACCCCGAGCCGGTGAAGACCTGGCACAACGAAGGCCCCCAGCCGGTGGGAGGCTAGATGGGCTACGGGTATCCCATCGACGTAGCGGATCTGGTCGCGCGCCTGAAGAAGCGGGGCCAGGAGCTGATCGACCATCTCGGGCTCGCCGACGGCGACCGCGACGATCTCAAGCTCACCAAGATCGTCTGGGGCGTGGGGCGCGGCTGGTTCCCCACCATGGCCGACGGCTCGCCGCATTCGGGTCTCGACATCGGGTTGCCCGACGTGGAAGGGCATGACAGCTACAAGGACGCGCCGGTCGTGGCCATCGGCGACGGCACCGTGGTGTTCACCGAGGCCCACATGCGCAGCGAGGAAGACTACGACCAGGGCCGAGTGCTGGTGCAGCACAAGACCCCGGACGGCAAGGACTTCTACGCGCTCTACTACCAGCTAAACACGGTGCAGGCCCTCAACGGGCAGAAGGTCAAGCAGGGCGATCTGCTCGGCACGGTAGGCTGGCACGGCGATTTCCCCCACCTGCACTTCGCCTGCGCCTCGCTGGAGAAGATCGGCGGCGACGATGATCTCACGCCCGAGGCCACCTACGACTCGCTGCCTTCGGGGCAGGCCGCTTGGAACGTGCTGCGCGTCGCGGTGGAGGGGCTGGACGAAAACGAGTGGCCCTCGCTGTCGGGCGGGCCCTGGTACCTGTTCAATCCCGTCGAGCTGGTGCGGTTCTGCCTGGGGCAGAAGTACGAGCACGACGTGGGGAAGGACTCGCCCCACTCGGTGGAGCCTGCCTCGGCTCCGGTGAGCGGGAAGCTGTCGCCGTTCGGGCCCAGCGAGCTGGTGGTCGATTCCATCTTCCAGAGCAAGGCGCTCTCCGGCGTGGCGCCGCTGGAGAAGCTGGCCTGCGATCCGGACTTCGCCCCCGTCGGGGCCAAGTACGCCGACGCGGAGATCGTCAAGGCGGTGCAGCGCGCGCTCGCCACCATGTACAGCCTGGGCAAGAGCGGCCCACACAGCGACGGAATCGACGGCGACTTCGGCAACACCACCACCAAGGTGGTGACGAAGTTCCAGGCCAAGGCGAAGGACATGGACCTGAGCGCCTTCGGGCGCGCCGGGGCCGACGTGCCGCAGGGCGGCAAGGTCGACTGGCTCACCCTGATGGCGCTGGACGCCGCCGCCGCCGCCCACGAGGGCGCGCCGGCCGAGGTGAAGAAGAAGAAGGACGAGCCGCCCGATTCGCCCGCCGGCCCTCCGCCGCAGCGGCCGAAGGGCGAGGTGATCCCGCCGCCCAAAGGAAGCTTCGTCTTCGATCCCGCCGCCGGGCCGTCGCTCAAGTTCGGCATGCTGATGTACAAGGCGCTGCTCAACTGGCTCTGGGACGGGAAGAACGGCGTCGGATACTCCACCTGCACGGAGGAGCACTACGACCTGCTGCTGAAGGATCCGGAGCTCAATCCGGAGTGGCCCGACATGAGACCGCTGGGTATCGAGCCGGACCCAGCCCCGCGCGACAAGCACGGCAAGCACCCCGTCTTCAGCGCCTTCGGCTGCGCCTGGAAGGGCACCAACTTCACCAACTGCTGCAACTCGCAGATGGCTGCCATGCTGGTAGCCACCGGGGGCAGGGCCTTCGGGCGCAAGGGCAGTGACGGCCAGGTCACGAGCTACGACCTGCGCACCCTGGGCGAGCCCAGGGTGAATGCCCAGTACGGGGGGCGGAACGGCAGCGTCCCCGCCATCGCCGTCTATGAAAAGCTCTTCGCCAGCGTCTATGGCAGCGTCAAGGTGGACGGCAAGCAGCTCGTCAACGACGACTACGGCGGCATGCTCAACGGCATGGTCTTCCTCGACATCGGCAAGCCGCTCTGCAAGTTCACCAGCCAGGCGAAGGACATGTCCGAGATGCGCGTCGGCGACACCGCGCACTACCCCGGCCATGCCTGGCTGGTGGGAGACGTGCGCTACGGCATCTTCTTCAGGGACCTGCCCGGGCGAAATAACTGGCACTACGTGGTCGACCAGTCCAGCTTCATCGACGCGGAGAAGCCCAAGCTCTACAAGGTCGGCAAGGGCGACGGGTACAACAAGTCGCCCTCGCCCAGCGGCATCGACGGGCGCGACCCGATGAGCGCCAAGGACTGCGACTGGGTGGCGCAGAACGAGGACGAGTTCCAGCGCCGGATCAAGGCCTTCCTCGGCGCCACCAGCCTGGAGGTGGACGGCACGCCGCACGCGGTGGAGGCCATCGAGGTGACCGCCATCCGCTGCTTCAGCGCCAACGGCACGCGCAGCACCTGCCACTCGGTCGAGTACGACCCGGTGATGGGTCCCGACCCGAAGAAGCCCGAGAAGCAGATCCCGGTGGCCTTCAACAAATCGGACAAGCAGATCCCCAAGTACTGCGGCATCACCCAGCCGTGGGCGTGGGGAAACAAGATCGCGTTCGGCCGCTACTACGGACCGGCGAAGTAAGGAGGCGAGATGGCCTGGACAGACCCGAACGCCTCCGAGCGCTGGCACTCCCTGGACCAGGACCCGGCCTACGCCGGCAAGGACCTGCCCGGCACCCACGAGCTGACCTCGTACTCGCCGGCGGGCAACGGCCCCAAGGACGAGGTGTACCGCGTCACCGCCAGCCTCTCCTTCATCGCGCGGACCCTGTTCATCATCGCCGAGGACAAGCACTTCGAGGACCTGACCGGCGAGGATGCGCTCACCATCGGGGTGGGCGACTTCGCCGCCGGCAGCGACATCCGCCTCCTGCAGGACTTCGACGCCGCCTATCCGTCGCTGGCCAAGGAGGCCTTCGGCGACAAGTACGACCAGGTCTACGGCGGCAACGCCAAGTGGCTGAGGGCGGCGCAGAAGGCCACCATCAAGAAGGACGGCAGCTACCGCAACGACCACGGCGCCATCGTCAACGGCTGGTTCCGGCGCGGGGTGGGGCAGCTGCTCGCCGACCGGCGCCTGTATGGGGTGCAGCTGCGCACCTGGCGCAAGGACAAAGTGGAAAGCTCGCTGGGCGCGTTCCAGGGATTCGGCTTCAAGCTGCAGTTCTCGCTGGCGGCGATGTGCGGCATGGCCAACAGCATGGGCCCCGGCGGGATGAAGGCTTTGGTGCAGAAATCGCTCGGCCAGGTGAAGGGCAAGTCGGGCCAGGAGAAGGAGATCGCGGCCATGCGCCTGGCGGTGGCCGGCTACGCAAGCAGCGGGGCCAGCTTCAATGCCGACAACGGCGACAAGCGGGTCAAGGCCGCGCAGGAGAACGCCGCGGCGACGGTGGCGGCCATCTTCGACGGCGGCAAGCGGCCGGGCGACCCCGAGCACCGCGCGCTGCGCATGCTGCACACCGGCGACTGGTTCCCGATCAAGGAAGCGGCGGAGTTCGACGGAGATCTGGGCGACTTCCAGCTCGAGGAAGGCGAGCAGGCGCCGAAGAGCGACGGCGCCACGCCGCCTTCGCCGCTGCCGGATCGGCCGCTCGGCGACCGGAACAACAGGAAGTGGAAACGGCACAAGCCCGAGGAGCGCAAGGCCGATACGGCGCCCCAGCCCGCGCCGAAGGCCGACCCGCCGCCGCCGGCGCAGGATCCCAAGGAGTTCCTTCCCGACACGGGCAGCGCGCAGCCCGCCACGGTGGTGGAGGGCGGCTTCGACAAGATCAAGGTCCAGCTGGCGCCGGGCGGTACCGACAAGCCGCAGCGGCCCACCCGCAGCACGCAGCTGGTGTGGGGAGGTTATGATCCGTCGACGCCGTGGGGAATGCTGGCCGCGCTGATCGAGAAGTCGGGTGGCGCGGTGCAGTACACCTACCTGCACGCCGCCGATCTGGTGCGCAAGCGCAACCAGCCCTTCCAGCCCAAGGACGAGGAGTCCAAGAACGAGGAGGCGAAGGATGGCGGATGACCTCTTCGGCTGGGGCTTGGACTTCGAGTTCCAGAACGCGGGCCAGAAGGACGCGCGCGTCTGGGCGCACCCGAAGTGCAAGGGCAGGGGTCCGCGGCCGCTCTTGATCTGGCTGCACGGCACCAACCGGCCCGACAAGAAGCACCCGCCGCAGCTCACCGAGCGCCTCGATCGCGACTTGTGCGCGCACGTCGGCAAGCTGGCGCAGTTCCACATCAACGCGGGGCACACCACGCCGCTGATCATCGCCGCGCCCAGCTGCGTGGACGACGGCTCTTCCACTACGTTGTGGAGCAAGTTCGATCTCGACGGCTTCGTCGACAAGGTGATCGCCCAGCTTCCCGAGGACGTGAAGGTGGACCCGGCCCGCATCTCGGTGATCGGTCACAGCGGCGCGGGGTGCGACGTGCGCAACGGGCTCGCCGCCATCGCCACCGCCGGCGGCAAGGTGAAAGGCAAGCCGCTGGAGGTGCTCGGTTACGCCGATACCTGCTACACGCTCAAGTACGCCAAGGGCGCCGACGAAGGCCTCACCAAGGCGGGCAACACCGAGACCACCGTCTACTGCATTTTCAAGGACGGGGGCGGCGGCGGCGGCTCGTACGCGAACGCGGCCGACTTCGCCAAGGCGCTGAACGCGGGCAAATGGGCGGGCGCGGGCTTCGAGTCCCCGCTCGACGTCGCCTACGGCAGCGGCAAGCGGCTCTTCATCCATCTCACCCACGAGCAAGTCTTCGCCGACGAGGCCACCTGGCTCAAGGGCGCGCTCAAGAAGCCCTTCGACCACGACAAGGACAGCTACGGCCCCCACTACGGGGTCTGCCTGGTGTGGACGTCGTGGGCGCTGCGGCGTTTCTTCAAGCCCACCGAGAAGGCGGAGGCCGCGCCGCCGCCCGGGGTCACCGGCGGCGAGTGGGCCGACGTCCCGACCGGCCCGGATCCGTGGAACCCGCCGGACGGCGCCGAGCCGCACCTGACCGGCGACGCGGAGTTCGCCGACCCCGGCTCCGGCCGCTTCTGGCCAGTGCGCACGCAGAACCAGTTCGGCCGCACCGTCTGCTTCCTCGATGCCGGCAGCCCGGTGGGAGTGCCCGGCCCGGACGGGCCCACCACGCAGGAGCGGCACTTCCTCGCCGCCCGTGCCGGCGCCAACGGCGCGCGCTACCATGCGGGGATCGACCTGTTCGGCGACTTCCACGACCTGGTGGTCGCCACCGAGTCCGCGACCATCCTCAGCTTCGAGCCCTTCTACCAGAACCTGTTCAAGCTCTTCCTCAAGTGCGACAGCGGGCTGGTGATCAACTACGGCGACGTCGACGAGCGCTCGCTCAAGGAGTTCAACCTCGAGTTGGGCAACCGCGTGCAGGCCGGTCAGCCCATCGCGCGGGTGGGGCGGATGGCCGGCGGTTGCTCGATGCTGCACTTCGAGACGTATCCCGCGGGCACCAGCGACGTCGTGCGCTACTTCGCCTCCGACCCGCCGAGCACGCTGATGCGGCTGCTCAACCCGACCCAGTATCTGCTGGCCCTGGCCCGGCTGGGCCGTTAGTTAGAGCCGTGCCCACTTGAGGCGAGCACCTCGGCCTCAGGCCTCGGGCCTGATGATCCATCACATCTTGGCAGCCTTCGCGGTTTGTGATCTACGGTCGGGCCGGGGCGCGGAGAGATCTCCCGGTTCCACTCCGATTTGGAGAAGAGCTTCGTTCGCGCCGTGGTGATGCATGACAAGGACTTGCGCGCCGCCGGCAGCGAGCACCGCGCTCGCGAGACCGGCAAGCTGCGCCTCGAGGGAAAGGACTACGTGGTGCAGGGATGGCGACATCCCGCAGGTGCGCGCCGGGCGCGGGAAGTCGTCGGGCCTTACGCCCTGCCTTGCGCACGTGCTCACGCGCGACTTGAGCCCCCAGTCCCGGTTGAGCTTGCCGGTCGCCCACATGGGAAAGAACTGCGGGGACTCGAGGAAGTGCGCGGCATACGCGACCGCCAGCATGCGGATGCGCTCGGTGGGATCCACGCTCGCCGAGGAGGCGGTCAAGCGCGCTCGGATGCCATCGAGCCGCGCCCTCGCCCGTGCCGTCACCTTCGCCCCGGCCGTCCTCACCTGGACGGACGCCAGGCAGCCGGAGGGCAAGTCACCCCTCTCCCCACGCGCGGGCCGCGGCGACACCTCCTTCTGCGTCCTGCAGCGCAACGGCAGCTGGGCCACCGTGGCTTACTCCGCGGACGCGGGCGAGTACGCGCCCTCGGGCGCCTGCGTGCCGCCGGCGACTTCAGCCGGCCCGCGATGACGCAGCTCGCCGTGTCCGCAGGGGTGGTCCGAGATCAAGACGCTGAGCCCCGGGCAGGGACGACTCGCGCGCCAAGCCCGGGCCAACCGCCTGGCCCGGGCCGGCGCGCGCGTCATGGACGCGTCGGGGGCGGCGTCCCGGGCCCCGGAGGCGACGCACCGGGCAGCGACGGCGCGGGCGGCCGCGCGACCGGTCCAGGCTCCTGCGGCGGTGCGGTTCCCTCGGGCCTGCCGGTCGGCACGTCGGGCGCGTGGACGGTTCCCGCGGTCGGCCCTTGCGCGCCTGCCGGAGCCTGCGGCGCCCGGGCGCGCACCTCGAGCACGCCCGGCGCGGTGTGCAGGCGAACCTCGCCGAGCGCCAGGGCCTGGAGCGCGTCAGCCGCGCCGCCGACCGGGCCCACCACGACCACCGGCCATTGCCGGGGACGGATCCATTTCCTCGCCACGCGGGTCGCATCACCCCGGGTGATCTTCTCGATCCGCCCGGCGACGGTCCGGTAGTGATCGCGCGGCAGCCCGTTGAAGACGGTGGTGGCGAGCGCGGACGCGACCGCGTCGTTCGTCTCCAGCGCCGCGGGCAGGCCGCGGACCAGCGTCTCCTTGGCCTTGGCCAGCTCGGGATCGGTGGGTCCTTCCGTGGCGAACCGCTCCAGCTCCTTCTCGTACTCGCGCACCGCCTCCGCCGTGTGCTGGGCGAGGATGCCGCCGGCGGCGAGGAAGGCCCCGTAGGAGCGGCTGAGCTGCACGTTGCTGAACACGCCGTAGCTGTACCCGTGCTGCTC
>WNFA01004985.1_pt1 | contig 14931 bp, 13 predicted proteins | sample 5400481 | NCBI WGS metagenome assembly WNFA01 (sample SAMN13153340, study PRJNA577476) | soil metagenome | isolation source: 120 cm saprolite under Douglas fir tree site 2 hole 1 replicate 2 | place: USA:California | collected 2015-04-18
TGTACTGCACCAGGTTGAAATTTCGCGCGAGCACGCTTTGGGGAGGATCCAAGGTCGGCAACTCATGCGGGAAAGAAGCGAAGCCTGTCGGTACGTTCACCTTCGCGGTGAGATTGGAACTCTCGTCCGCTCTGCCCCGGTAATACCACGCGGAGGTGCCTATGGTGTCCGAGACGAGGTATAGCATTACGTTCGTGAGGACCTGGTCTTTCGTGAAGACGGGCTCAAGCTCGTTGGGCGAATCGCTCCATCCCTTCAGTTTTTCGGCGATCCAAGCCGCCACGCCGAGCGGGTTGTCCGTGAGAGCAAACGCAACGGTCTGGGGCTTGTGCGTTTGCTCGTTGTAATAGTCCCTTTCAACAGCAACGAAAGCGTTCACGGTGCGCACCCAGGCGCGCTCCTGTTCGGTCTGTTCCGCTTCGGGAGGCGGAGGAACCCCAACACCATTGAAGTGGATCCCCAGGAGTGAGTCCGGATATTGGTGGGCCAGTTGATTCGTGACTCCACTTCCCACATCTCCTCCCTGCGACCCGTATTTCGCGTACCCCAGCACCTCGGTCATGAGCCGATTCCAGAGCGTGGCAGTGGTTGGCAGGCCGATGGGTTTGCCTTTGGGCTTGGAGGAAAAACCAAATCCTGGCACCGAGGGCACAACCACGTCGAAGGCGTCCTCGGGCGAGCCGCCAAAGCGGCCGGGATCTGTCAGTGGTCCGATCGCTTCCAGGAACTCGAAGACAGAGCCGGGCCAGCCGTGGGTAAGGATCAGCGGAACGGGCTTTGGCCCGCGTCCCTTCACATGATAAAAATGAATGTCATACTCGCCAACTCGGGCGAGGAACTGCGGGTAGCGGTTCAGGTTCATTTCCGCTTTTCGCCAGTCAAACTGCGTGGTCCAATACCGGGCCAAAGCCTTCATGTAATCCCAGTTGGCGCCGTAGCGCCAGTCACTCGCCTCAAGGCGGTCGGGCCAGTGCGCTTCACGCACGCGGTTGAGGATTCTGTCGATGGCTGCCTGGGGAATATCGACGCGGAAGGGTCGTGGGGCGGCGCCGGGAGCCTGGGCGTAAGGGCGGCTTTCCGCCAGCAGGGGAACGCTGCCCGCTGCAACAAGCGTTTCCAGCAACGCACGTCGCGACATGTGTCGAAAGGAATGGGGTTCCATGTTCAGCTCCTCGCAATCCCGGGGTGACCAATGAATTTGCACGATCGAAAATTGGCCACAATAACAATATTAATATTAAATATATAAATTATATTATAAGTTATCACAAGCGTACCGTGATTCGCGCTTCAGGGGCTAAAGCCCAGTTTTGACCGGCGTTTTGATGTCGCGGCTGAAGCCGCGACCCACAAAGCCTATTTATGAGATGGCCTCTGGCCAAAATCGGTAGCGCTGGCCGGGAACTTATGTGAATACTCGCTCTTTCTCCCGCACATGTTTCAATGCCACAACCCAGGCACGAAACGCTTTTGTAGCGCCCCGACAGGGTCGGGACACTTCAAGATTCAAGCACATGCCCGCCTGAAGGCGGGCGCCACATGGACCAAAACCAAGTTCTCATACAGACCCGCACGGAGCAGGCCTTCATTGGTCCTTTCCGCCCATCTGGACCTCAAAGCCATCTGGATCCTTGATGTGGAAACTGCCGGTGGTCTCCCGCACCTCCAACCCCCGGCGTTTCAACTCCGCTCCGACCGCCTCCTTAACTTTCTTGTCCGTGTCCCAGTTGGCGATGGAGTAAGCGATATGATCGACGCCCTTCGTGTCGGAAGGCCGGCTACTCGCATTACGGACCACAAGGAGCGATTCGCCCACCGACAGACGGCATTGCTTTCCGTCGTCCCTCGAAACCTTCATTCCGAACAGATCCGCATAGAAGTCGCGAGTCTTCGCGTAATCGGCCACCTGATAAGAAACATGGTTGATGTAAACGGCTTGGGTTACTTTGCTATCGGCCGCGGCTATCGGCGCTGCGCACGCGGCCGCGACCGTTGACGCCAGGGCCAAGCTCTGAATAAGCTGTCGCCGGGTCATCTTTCCCTGTTCGAAGTCCTGAAGAAGTTTCGCCATGATGTGTTCCATTGCGTGTCCTCCTTTTTGAAGTCCAAATTTTGCTTAGTCCGGCCGGGTAAACGCCTGTTTGCCGATAATTGACCAGAATCTAGCATAGAAGGGGGTCCTATTCACACTGACTAAATTTTTCCGAAGACGATGCACCGCTGAATTCATCATCGCAGAGCGGGTATCGGTTCAGGCGGAAACAACCGAAAGCGCACCGTGCACCTTGCGGGTCGGCCGGACGGTGATTTCAACGTCCTGGCGCAGAGCCGTGAGGAACTCCATGAGGCGCCCGACCGAGAAGTTACCCGCGCGATTCCGCATGAGCAAAGAGACCTGAGGCTGGCGCACCCCGAGGATTTTGGCGATCTCGACCTGTGTCATGTCTCTGTCCTTGAGGATCGCATAGATTTGCAGGGTGAGTTGCGCCTTGAGCAGCTCTTGCTCCGGATTGGGAAGGCCAAGGTCTGCAAAGACGTTTCCACTGCCTTCCATTACGCGGGAAACATGTTTGCGTGTTTTTCTTGCTTTGGGTTTCATGCTAGTTTTGCCTTTCTTTAAAGTCCCGCTCGGCTTCCGCTAGCCGCCGCTTAATTAACTCGATCTCCCTCGCCGGCGTGGCAATACCTTTTGCGGATTTCTTCTGAAACACGTGCAAAACGTAGATGGCAGCCTGGAAACGCACCGTATAAACCGCCCTCCATGCGTTTCCATGGTGCGAAGCCACAATTTCGAGCACGCTGGCTCCCCCAAAGCCTTTGAGGGGTTTGGCTGCGGGATCGGTCTTGCCCTCCTGGGCTGTATAGAGCGCGTGTCCGATCTCGATCCTGACCGGGCTAGGGAAAGAGCGCAAATCCTTGAGCGACGTTCCAATCCACCTGACGGGCTTTACTTCCTCACGCACCTGCATACCAGTATATATATATAATTATATTCGTGTCAAATCATTCATGGCGGCAGAGGGCCAACGCCTCTTAGCCGCGCCGTATTTGAGTTGTTTGTTTGGCGTTTGACCGCATGCTGCCAGGGTGCTACAGTTTTTTAGCATTTCCACTTCCGGTGGGGCCGTGGCGCAGTTGGGAGCGCGCCTCGATGGCATCGAGGAGGTCGTGGGTTCGAATCCCATCGGCTCCACCAATCGAAAAAACATTTCACAACCGAGGGCACAGAGAGCACGGATAAGAGCAAGGCAGAGAAGAAATTTCGCCGGCTCACGGAGCCTAACTTGGGTCTCAGTCCTTGCTTGCTTCCCTGCCTCCTTGCCTCCTTCTTCTTTGCGTCCTTTGTGTTCTCGGCGATCTCTGTGTTAACTGCTTTCCGTGAAGTTCGTTTAGAATGGCTGGCCTATGGCGAAACTCACGTTTCTGGGCGCGGCTGGAACGGTCACGGGCTCCAAATAACTTCGCCTGCGCAATTGGGATTCGCTTCCGGAAAAGCCGGCCTCGTTCGACTGGTGCGTTTTGACGCACGCGCATCTGGACCACACAGGCTACCTGCCGCGGTTGGCGCGCGACGGATTCCGCGGCCCGATCTACGCGGACGCAGCCACGATTGAGTTGTGCAACCTTTTACTTCCGGACTCAGCGCACATCATGCAAGAAGATGCCCAAAACGCGCAGCGTGGAGGGTACACAAAACACAATCCCGCGCTGCCGCTCTACACGCCGGCGGAAGTCGAGCCAGTCCTGAACGCATTTCGCGAAATTCCCCGATCCGGCCCGTTCACCATTTCGCCGCAATTCACGGTGCGCCCCCACGATGCCGGCCACATTCTCGGCTCGTCCAGCCTGGAGCTGACGATCACGGAAAATGGCAAGAAAAGCGTCGTCCTGTTTTCCGGCGATATCGGCCGCTACGACCAGCCGATCCTGAAGAATCCCGAGGCGCCACCGCGTTGCGACGTGTTGCTGTGCGAATCCACGTACGGAGACCGCGACCATCCTTCCGATTCACCGGAGGACGCGCTGGCCGATGTCGTCAATCGCGTGGCGAAGCGCGGCGGCGTAATCGTAATGCCGGCGTTCGCCGTGGGCCGCACGCAAACCCTCATGTACATCATCCGCGAGCTCGAAAACGCGAACCGCATTCCGCGCCTGCCCGTATTCGTCGATAGCCCGATGGCCATCAGCGTCACCGACCTGTATATGCGCCACAAGGAAGACCACGATCTGGCATTCACCACGGAATCGAACAGCGGGAATCCGCTCGACGCGCACACCGTGCACTACATGCGCACCGTCGATGACTCGAAGAAAATCAACAACGTAAAAACGCCGGCCATCATTATTTCCGCCAGCGGCATGGCTACCGGCGGACGCGTGTTGCATCACATCGCGCAGCGCGCACCGGATCCACGAAACGCAATTTTGCTCGCCGGCTTCCAGGCCGAAGGCACGCGCGGCCGCGCTCTCGAAGAGGGTGCGAAGACGCTTCGCATGTATGGCGAGGACGTGCCAGTCGCGGCGGAAGTGGTCAATCTGCGGCAATTCTCCGCGCACGCGGGGAAAAGCGAATTGATGCGCTGGCTGACAGGCCTTCCCGCGCCTCCGCGGCAAACGTATCTTGTGCATGGGGAACCCGCGGCTTCCGCGGCGCTCAAGTCCGCCATCGAGTCAAGTTTTCGATGGCGCGTATTGCTGCCCACTTACCTACAAATCGTAGATCTGGAGGGTTAGCACTACGCCATAGCCGGTTGCGCCGCGTTGCGCGAGAAGTGCTAAAATTAGCCTACCCTCCCCGCACTGGAGGCTCCATGCATTTTCGCCACGCGACGGGCGTTCTCCTACTATTCGTAACCAGCGTGCTGCCTGGCTTGGGACAAAGCCGTCCCACTCCAACCAGGGCCACGTACGGCATTGCTGGTTCGGTTCGCGATGATTATGACCAGCACTCGATGGAAAGTATTCGCGTGGATCTAAAGCAATCAACCGGCACCCCCATAAACACCACATTCACGCGCGGGAATGGCGAATTCGAGTTCTACGGAATTCCCAACGGAGATTACACCATCGAAATTATCGCGCGGGATTATGAACCTTATCGGGAGACGGTTACGGTCGAAAATTCGGTGCGCCGGGGCCTGACCATTTTTCTCCGCAGGCCGATGGCCGTGGCGAGCGCAACCTCCAACGGGTCCATTTCCGCCCACGAACTGAGTGTTCCTCACAAAGCGCACGATGAGTATGAGAAAGGCCTCAACCTGGTTTATTCCAAATCAGATTATAAAGGTGCGATCATCCAGTTTCAGCGCGCCATCAAGGATTTCCCCGATTTCTATGAGGCCTATGCGCAGGAAGGAAGCGCGTACACCTTTCTGGGAGAGATAGATCACGCTGAAGAGGCGATGCGGAAATCCGTTGCGCTCAGTTCGAGCCAATATTCTGAAGCCCTTTTCCTGCTAGCCGGACTGCTCAACAACACCAAGCATTTTCCCGAGGCCGAGAATCTTTCCCGCCAGGGCGTGGCGCTCGAGGCATCCTCATGGCATGGCCACTTCGAAATGGCACGGGCGCTTACGGCGCTCAAGCGGCCAGAAGAGGCCGAGAAGAGCGCGAAACAGGCTCGGGACCTGAAGCCGGACAATCCCGCGGTGTACCTGGTCCTTGCAAACATTCATATCCAGCTGCGCGACTATGCAGCGCTGCTGAAAGATCTCGAGACTTACCTGAAGCTCTCGCCGAATGGCCCCGAGGCCGATCAAGCTCGCAAGACACGAGAGGAATTGCAGGTGGTGATGCAGCAGGAGAAAGACCAGGCTCCGGCCAATGAGCAGGATCAATCCCGCTCCAAGACGCAAGATCAATCCAAAACAGACACAAAGGACCAAGAGCGATCCAATACTCAAGTCCGATCCAAGTCCGATGAACATGAGCAATCTCAGTCCAATGAACAAGACCCGCCATTGCTTCCGCCACTGCCGCCACCTCAGCCAGAACCATAGTTTTCAAATAATTTGGATCCTCGCCATTCATCCTTCGACCGTCACGGTGCTCAGAACGAATAATGCGGATCACAAACTCTCCAGTAGTTGAGCAGATTTGTAGGCCTCGTCTTCCGAAACTGATGTGTAGTAGGGCCGCCATCGAAGAGTTAGATGGTAAGACGGTCTTGCCGTCATACCACTTACGACGTGGAAGAAGGCTCACGTCAAAAGCTTGTCGCTGAAAATTGGATTCCAAAAATTCAGGTGAACTTTTCTTTGAATGTGGAAACCTGCGAGGAGGGTGGCACGTCTAGAGGAACAAGACCACTCGAGGGGTAGGAAGCGACTATCAAAAGGCAACCGACCGTCGGCTTCCTACCCCATAATTCCCGAGTGGCACGCGTTGAGCGTCCCGAGAAAAGTTTCTATACAGCCGCGGTTACGTGGACCCGCGGAACACGCGCCGGCATGGCGGGAATTTCCGTCACACGCAATCCCAGCACAAACATCGGTAGAGGCGCGACGCGCCCCCAGCGGTTCAAGTCCCAACCTGCACGAATGAAATTAATTTCCGGAACCAGGGTAAGATCCAAAACAGCGCGAGTCTCGCCTCGATAGAATTGCTGAGGCAATTTCAATATAGGGTGCGTGCCCCAGTTTTCACCGTCCGCGGAACCCCAGATCGACACATCCACCGACTCCTGCTCGATCTGATCGGTAATATCCATGAGGCAGAAAAATGTGCGAGTCTGGCTCGCACGGATGTCTACCGCAACGCCGTAGCCGCTTTCCTCAACAAGCGTGCCCAGCGGAATTAACTCGAACTCCATGGCCATCCGATTTGCTCCCAGGCTTTAGGGGCAAATTCTAACACACGGCTGGCGAGACGGCTACGAAAGCTGAGGCCGCGCACTAGCTGGGGCGGAGCTTTGACAATTTGTCCGCGCAAGCGGCCAGTGTCGATTCCTTCTTGCAGAACGTGAAGCGGACCTGGCTTGCGCCCTGCGAGGGATCGCCGTAGAAGCTCGATCCCGGCACGACCGCGATGCCGATTTTTTCCACGAGGTAGCGCGAAAAGGAAAGATCGTCGGGAAAATGGAAATCTGAAATGTCCGTCATGATGTAATACGCGCCCGCGGGCTTGAAGCAGCGGAAGCCGGACTCGTTCAAGATACCAAGCATCCGGTCACGCTTCCCAAGATAACTTTCCGCGAGCTTCAGATAGTAACTTTGCGGCAGCTCGAGCGCGATCGCACCCGCCTGCTGGAGCGGCGCGGCGGCGCCAACCGTGAGGAAGTCGTGCACCTTGCGTATGGAGGCGGAGGCTTCCGGCGGCGCGATGGCCCATCCGACACGCCATCCGGTCACACTGTAAGTTTTCGACATGCCGTTGATGGTGATCGTGCGGTCGCGCATGCCGTCGAGCGAAGCCATGGAAATGTGACGCGTACCGTCGTAAATGATGTGCTCGTAGATTTCATCGGTAACCGCGAAGGCGTTCCAGCGCACGCAGAGATCGCGGATGAATTCCAGTTCCTCGCGCGAAAACACCTTGCCCGTGGGATTGTTCGGTGTATTTACAATGATCGCCTTGGTGTGGGGGCCGAAAGCGCGCATTAGTTCTTCGCGATCGAAGCTCCAGTCCGGCGGACGAAGTTGTACGAAACGGGGCGTGGCGCCGGAGAGAATCGCGTCCGGGCCGTAGTTCTCATAGTGCGGCTCGAAGATGACGACCTCGTCGCCAGGATTGATGATCCCCATCATGGCGGCCATCATGGCTTCGGTCGAACCGCAGCATACGGTGATCTCCTGTTCGGGATCGACACGCACGCCCTGCGTGCGCTCGAACTTCCGCGCGATGGCGTCGCGCAGCTCTTTCGCGCCCCAAGTGATCGCGTACTGATTGATGTCGTCGGCAATGGCCTGCCGCGCGGCTTCCTTCACTTCGTTAGACGCCGGGAAATCGGGGAATCCCTGCGCCATGTTCACGGCGTCGTGCTGCAGGGCCAGACGCGTCATTTCGCGAATTACGGACTCAGTAAAGCTTTCCGTCTTCGCGGAAAGCATGCGGCGTGCAGCGGTTGCGACTTGGCCCGCGCCGCTCGTCGAGGCCTCTCCCGCGCTCATCGGCTAACCTCAGTCCCTGCGGGCCGCAACGACTCCCCATCGACAGGGCGATTCCCGTCGGACCGGGCAGGCCCCGTTTGCGTCTCCGCAGTTCCCGCTGGACCGTACACCTGTCGATAGACATCCGCGTTGCGAATCACGATTTGCACGTACTCCCTTGTCTCGGTGAACGGAATGGATTCCACGAACTCCGCTGTCTCGAGGTAATTCTGGCCGGCCGTCCATTGCACCACGCGGTCTTCTCCGGCGTTGTATGCCGCGAGAGCCGCTTCCGGCGTCCCGAAGACCTGAATCAGATCGGCCAGATAGCGAGCGCCAAGTTTTAAATTGTAACCTGGATCGGTCAAGCTCGCGCGCGCATATCGTATCTTGAGCTGGCGCGCCAGCTTGGACGCGGTGCTCGGCATCACCTGCATCAATCCCATGGCGCCCTGGTGCGACACCGCGTTGGACTCGAACGCCGACTCCTGCCGAACCAAGCCAGCCATAAACATTGGATCGACATGGTTACCCGCCGCGGCACTTCGCAGGCTCGATTCATAGGGCAACGGGAACGCCGTCCGCCAGGCCTCATTCGGGATTTCGGGCACGCGCCGCGCTTCGAGTTGGGGAAAGGCCTGCCGCATCGCGGTAATTCCAACCGCGTAATGGCCCGCCGCGATGGCGGCCCCGGCGGCATCGACCAACAATCTCGGGGCGCGCGTCGCTGCATAGGCGGCACGATATTCAAGCTCAGCCGACGCGTCGAAAGCGATGTCACTGAGCGCGCGGGCGCGGATTTCACGTTCCTGCGCCTTTGCGGTAAGAGGCTGGTCCATCTGCGGCAGTGGGGGAGCAGGCGGAATCACCGAAAGAAACTCCGCCGGATTCAGCGGCGCGTCGCCGATCCCTTCCGGCTCGGGAAGCAACCGCGCGGCGGCCTTGGCGCCAAAATAAGTCAGCGGAAACCGGGTCGCCCCGGCGCGATAGAAACTACGGGCCAGCGCCGTGTTTCCGGAGCGCTCGTACGCGCGACCCAGCCAATACAGAGCGTCCTGAACGTAGCTCGATGTCGGGAAGCGGCGCACATACGCCTCCAACATGTCCGCCGCTTCAGGCTTCCGCTTCAGATAGGCCGTCCAGGCCACACGCCAGGCGGCCGCCTGCGAGTTTTTTCCATCAGGAAACAGGTCGAGTGTGCGACGGTAGTATTCCGCCGCCCGATCGCGATCCAGGTTCACCCAATAGTAGTTTCCCGTTGCAAACAATCCATCCTCGACCCACGGGCTCTGCGGATGACGCTTCACGAGTTGATCGATTTCGTCGAGCATTTGCGGTTCGAGATTTTCCGAGCGATACGCCTGCGAAATCGCGAAGATGCGTTCGGCGTCGAGCTCAGGATCGGTCAGGGAAACGGCAACAAGCAGTTCCGGGCGCCCTCCCGATTGCGCGTCGCACTGCGCAACCCGCAGCTCCGCGCGCTCTCGATCGGTGCCGGCGAGCTTTGGGAGGAGCCCCGAGTACTCCGAGCGAGCGTCGTGCCAGCGCTTTGCCAGAAAAAATGTTTCCGCGCGAGAAATCTGCGCCTGCATGGGAGTGCCTGGGAACTGCTCGCCCAGCGCGGCCTGAAGGGAAGCAATCCTTTGTCCCGCCGCTTTTGCTTCGTCGTTCAGAGGAAAACGGTAATAAAGTTCGAGGTAATCCGTGGCAGCCGACAAGGGCTTTTCCCCTTTCGCTGCCGCCAGCATCTCCCGTGCCTGCGCGCGCAAGAGCAGGAGCGCGGGCTTCATGGTCGTATTCGGGTAGGCGTCGAGCGCCGCCAACGCATTCTCGGTCTTGCCAATCGCCAGTGCCGTCTGGACTAGTGATGTGACACTCTGTTCGGCCATTACGCTGTCCGGAAAATCGCGCCGAAAACTTTGCAGTTGCTCGAGCCCATCTTCCCTTTGTCCCAGAGCCAGAGAAGTCACCGCATGCCAATACTGCACATATTCGCGCAAATCCTTGTCGTCCACTGCTTTCCGCAGCCAGCCGAGCGCGAGCTCAGGCTTATCCCTCATGAGATCGTAATAACCCAGCGCTAGCGCAGCGTCGGCGCCGAGCTCATTCCTGGCATTTTTCGCCGCATATGCGGACAACACAGCGTAGGAAGTCGCGTTGGGGTGGTCGCGCAACGTGCGGGCAAGTTGCGCCAGCTGTTTTTCACCGGCAACCTCAGCCGGGGCGGCCACCGCATATTTTTCCGCCCAGCCTGCGGTGTTCTTATTTGGCGCGGTAGGAGATGGTTTCTTGGAGTGCCCCTTCGTACCCTTTGCCGGTGTTTGCGCGTGCATGGGAAATGCCGCGCCAATCATCAGCAGCGTTAACGGGATCAATATGGCGCGGAAACGGAAGGCAGCGGCTACCCCTGCGGCTGTCTTCGCGCTAGTGGCGCAGGACCGGGGAGGGATAAGGATACGCACCAAGCGCTTCTGGATTGCCACCGGCCAGGATCTCAACCATCCAGTCATAGAAATAATCCACCGGATGAGATTGAATGGCCTGAAACCGGCGATCGTATTCTTTGTGGGCCTTCTCAATGTCATCACGCAATCTTATGCACAAATCCTTGTTCTCGCGCCCCACCCGCACGTCTTCCGGGCGCAACAGCTTTATGTCTTGCATCGAAACCTTGGCTACCCGATAGGCGCGTCTATGCAATTCTTGCTCATCGGCGGGCAGCGATGCCAGACTAAAAACGGGCTGTGGTTCAGGCGGCGCGATTTCGAGCGGCGGCTCGACGGCAATCACCGGGCCCATCTGCGGTGCCGGTTCGTGCACAAAAACCGGCACCGGCTTACCGCGTGGTGCTTGGAGGGACGGTGGCGTTTCAAACTGCGAGAGTTCCGGCGATAGCGGGGCCTCCATAGGCTGCGGGGTCCACAAGCTTTCTCCCATCGGCTGCGGCAACCTGGGCTCAGGCAAGTCAAGTGCGGGACGTGGTTCAGCAGCCGCAGGAGGTGGGAGACGCACGATTTCCTGCTCGAACGGAGAGCGCAAGGAAGATTGCAGAGCACTGGTCACGAATCGGGAGAGCACTTCGAGTGCGGCGGAGAGCGACGCGGCGGATGTCTGCGCGCGGATCATCGGAGGCAGCGCGTTGCTCGCACGGCTGCTCGCGCACGCCGATACCAGGTCGTTGATCGCCTGAGTGAGCTCATCGGACGTCCGCTGGATTCTTCCCAGGTTGTCACGCAGCGTTCGCGATACCGCCTGGTCGATTGTGTTTGGATCTGCCGCCATCCCTTATTGCCTCCGGTGGGTTGGCCCCAAACATGATTATCGGAACGTGTGGGAAGTATTGTCAACTCCGCATCGGGCGCGCGTTTCGGCCCGCGCACGTGGGGGAAAGGCGGATGAAGAAGAAGTTGATAGTCGAAAGTTCAAAGTTGAGAGTTAAGGCCGCTTTGATGAGCAGTCCCCCTTCAACTTTCAACTGTCAACTTTCGACTCGAATCAGGTTTATGTCGAAGGGGTTCGACAGTCGATCTCTAAAAGTTGAGAGTCAAGAGCATCTCCGCAAAGGGTTTCCTTTTAACTTTCAACTGTTAACCGTCAACTTTCAACTCTCGACTCCGAACCGGCGCATGTGGTGTTAAAATAGAAAGCAGGGGGCGACACGGTTTCGACGGAAGCAGTCGCGACCCGAAGGCATGCCGGGCGCCACCTGCCCGCAATCGGGTGGAAAACTAGAACTGCCAACTCACAGTTGGCTTTGGCTGCCTAGCTTAAACTAGCGTAGCTACGTTTCCCCGGGCTTCGCCTACGGGCCCGGCAAGAGACGTCACACAGTAGGCTGGCCGTCAAGTTTCGGTCCGGAATGCGACGGTGAGAACTAATCGGGCTAGCCGGTCTCGTTTCTTGCTCATTCTGAGCGAGGCTGGCGAAACAAACGGAATTGAGCTAAGCATGTAGGCTTCGGGCCGTAGCGCTTTTCGGACGGGGGTTCAACTCCCCCCGCCTCCACTCGCCTTCGCCAAAAATCGGCTACGGCGAGCTTGTCCGCCATTGCCGATTTTTGGCGAAGGCGAGTGCCCGCCGTAGCACCGAATGTAACGGCGACCCTCACGCGCCGGCACCCAAACCATGATAGGATTCCCAAATTCCAGTCCGGCAAGCGAAGGCGGGCTCCGTGTACTACGTCTACCTCCTGCGAAGCAAAACACATCCCGACCAAACTTACATTGGTTCCACGCACGATCTGCGCAACCGCCTCGCCGAACACAATTGCGGAAAATCGATTCACACCAATAAATTCAAACCTTGGGAGCTGACGGCGTACGTTGCGCTGCCTGAAAAACATCTCGCGGAGAAATTCGAGCGCTACCTGAAGAGCGGATCGGGGCGCGCGTTTGCAAAAGAACACCTCCTGATGCAAAACGGACCGAAGTCTTGAAGCCACTCCCAGACCCACCCTTGCTTCGCAAGGATGGGCCACCCGCCGCACCCGGATTCAGACTACGGCTTTGCGTAACGAAACTTATTCGCTATTGTGTCGTCGATTCTTGTCTGCACGCTGCAAACCTTATTGCGTTCTAGTTCTGCCCCCAATTAGGCTGAGCGTTCCTGTGTGTGCCCGCACGTCATAAAAACAACCTCGGCTGCTTCGAGGCTTTTTATCGTAAACGGGATTTCGTTCCCGCCGCCGATGCTGGCAATGAACACCACGCGCACAGTGCCGTTCGGATATAGGTCTACGAGGAGCCGTCCAGGAACATGGGCTATGAGTTTGTCCCACAGAAAACCGGAGTAGTGGTAATCTGCGCGAGAAGTTTTTTGGAGCGCGCGATGAGCACACGATTTCGTCCTTACTATCCCGAGCAAAGGTATCTGCTGCCGCCGTCCCCGTCGGACTGGCTGGCGGAGGGGCATCTGGCCTATTTCATTGCGGAAATCGTGGACACGCTGGAGGTGGACGGTTTTTACGCACCGTACGAAGGAGACGGGCGGCGGAACAGTCCGTACGATCCGAGGATGCTGTTGAAGGTGCTGGTGTACGCGTACGCAAGCGGGGTGTTCAGCTCGCGCAAGATCGCCAGGAAGTTGGAAGAGGATGTGGCGTTTCGGGTTCTGGGCGCGGGGAATTTTCCCGATCATCGCACGGTGAACCGGTTTCGGCAGGAGCATTTGGAGGAGTTCGCGGGGATCTTCGGGCAAGTGGTGAAGTTGGCGCGGGAGATGAAGCTGATCGGAATGGGGACGCTGGCGATCGACGGGACCAAGGTGCGGGCAAACGCGAGCAAGCGCAAGGGGATGAGTTATGGGCGAATGAAGGAAGAGGAGCGCAAGTTGAAGGGAGAAATCGCGGAGTTGCTGCGGCGGGCGCAGGCGGTGGACGAAGCCGAAGATGAGCAGTATGGAGTGGAACGGCGGGGCGATGAGTTGCCGGAAGAGTTGCGGCGGCGCGAGGATCGGCTGAAGAAGATTCAAGAAGCCAAGCAGCGGCTAGAGGATCGGCAGAAAGAAGAGGATCGCGCGGCGGGCCGCAGCGAAAACGATGGAGGTTGGGCGTCCGGAGTACGGCCGCAAGGCGGACGCTCGCGGCATCATCGGGAGTTTGGAGAGGTGCCGGAGAAAAAGACGGAGAACTTCACGGATCCGCAGAGCCGGATCATGAAGACGCAGGATGGATTTCAGCAGTGCTACAACGGACAGATCGCGGTGGAGTCGGAGTCGGGATTGATCGTGGCCAATGACGTGGTTCAGAATGCAGCGGACAACGGATGCTTGGTGGAGATGACGGAGGCGGCCCAAGCGCAGGGCGGAGAAAAGCCGGAACGAGTGCTGGCGGACGCGGGGTACCGGTCAGAAGAAAACTTTCGGAAGCTGGCGGAGAAAAAGATCACGGCGTATGTGGCGCTGGGGCGGGAAGGCAAGAGAGGCAAAGACATTTTGCCGAGCACGACAAATCCGCACACGCAAGCGATGCAGGAGCGGTTGCGAAGTGAAGAAGGACGCTACTGGTATCGCCAACGGAAGTGGCTGGCGGAGCCGCCGTTCGGGTGGATCAAGCACGTACTGGGCTTCCGGCGCTTCAGTTTGCGGGGCCACAAGAAAGTTCAAGCGGAGTGGCAATTGGTCTGCGCGGCGTTAAATCTGAAGAGAATCGCGGTCCTGACCACCTCCTGACGACAACCGGCAAGGCCCGCAAAACCGCGTTGCGAGGAAGAAGGAAAATCAATCCGCCGTTCCTGGTCGCGCTACCAACATTTTGTCAGCTCAGCGACTGTGTTTGGGGGCGTGGTTATTTGGCGTCAGTCGAACCCAAGTTCCCGCAGAGCTCAGCTTCGGAGCAAGAAGATGGCTTTGAGCAAAACTCGCATGCGAGTCTTGCGGGCGGAGCGGGAATGGTCGCAAGCTACACTCGCCAAAAAGGTTGGGGCATCGCGCGCGTTCATTAACGCCGTTGAGAAGGGCCGATACCAACCTGGTCTACGGCTGGCATTCAAAATTGCACTCGCATTTGGGAAGCTGATCGAGGAAGTGTTCATCTACGAAGATATTTGAAACGCTTAACCGCTTGACTCTATATCCTAGAAGTGGGATAATTACATGACAAGACCGAAGAGGGTGCCTGGTGAGAAGCCACTATTCTGGATCGGATCGAGCAAGGACGATCTATTGGCTTTCCCCGAGGCCGTTAAGGATGACATTGGGACGGCTCTTAGCGTGGCCCAGTTTGGCGGTAAACACCCGCACACGAAACCCTGGAGAGGTGAGGGACCAGGCGTTTTCGAAGTAGCCGAAGACTACCGCGGGGACGCGTATCGGGCCGTTTATACTGTCACGTTTGAAGGCGCTGTCT
>WNFA01005636.1_pt1 | contig 14931 bp, 17 predicted proteins | sample 5400481 | NCBI WGS metagenome assembly WNFA01 (sample SAMN13153340, study PRJNA577476) | soil metagenome | isolation source: 120 cm saprolite under Douglas fir tree site 2 hole 1 replicate 2 | place: USA:California | collected 2015-04-18
ATCACGGGTATCTCCTCAAAGCTGACCTGCCTGAAATGAAGAAGGAAGACGTTAGGGTAACAGTCGAAGACGGCATCCTCAGCGTTTCCGGAGAACGCAAAAGCGAGAAGGAAGATCAGAAAAGAAAATTCCATCGCATCGAGCGATCCTTTGGCAATTTCCGACGCAGCTTCACGCTGCCTGAAGACACCAATGGCTCGAAAGTGACGGCGGACTTCCGCGACGGAGTGCTGAAAGTGCACCTCCCGATAACGCCGATAGCAAAATCAAAAGCTATCGAAGTTAAAGTGGCTTAATGCGCGAACACTGACGGCAAGCGTGCGGAGGGTTCCGTGCGTTAGCCCCAGTGTATTGCAAATCCAGAAAAAGGTGAGCGACTGGAGCACTTAAACCAACGAAAAAGGACCTCATGATCTCCAAAATTATTAGCCGCGCAGCATGTCTGGCGGAACTCACTTCCAATCCCAAATCCTTCTCCAACTGTCCAGACTTACACGGTGGCGTTCCGAGCTTGCCCGGAGGTAGAATCCGTATGAAGCCCGCTCTAGGTAAAGAAAAGGTCGTCCCGCTGGCAGTTGCATTGCTTGTGGCCTAAAATTCGACTGCTCAAAATGGAATCGGACGAAACGGATTAGCGGTTCCGTCTGGACCCCCCGGTCGGCGTTGGCGATTCCTTCTCCGCCCCCTTCTTCTCGCTAGCTTGTTGCATTTCCTCCCAGACGTATTCCGACACTTCGTAACCTCTCTCCGCGCCCATCATGTAACCGAACCCCAACCTCACCATATCGGCCGCACCTGCTGGAACTACTTTGTCTCCCTCCAGCCGCATTGATCCTGAAAATTCGTGCAACAGCACGTTTTCGTTTTTATCGCTTATCGGTTTCCTGAACGTCAGCCGAGTTGGAGTTCCATTGGGATTTTCCGAAGGCGCTTCAAAGACCCATTGGGCCCGGCCTTCGGCTTCAGATTTATCAACAAGCTTTGCTGTAGTCGGAGCAGTGTTCACCGCCGCGTCGATCAATTTAATCCAGGCGTTCAGTTTTCGAGCTGTTTCCTTGTCGACGGGTTCACCCGTGCGGCCCCAATCGTCCTTTAACGCAAACGTCATGACGAATCGGTCGCGCTCGGCATGGTCGATGGGTAGACCTGTGCGCCACCGATCATTTAAGTGCAGCCAAGCCCTTCCGTGCTGGCGCAAGTAAGTGCCCTCGTCACACTGAATCCGCTCTGGTCCGCCGGACGGGTAGCGATCGTACTTGAACGGCTGTGGCAATTTCGCCATCGCCACGAAGTGCACTTTCGAATAGAAGTCGCGGCTATATCTTAAATTATCAGCGAGCAACTTCGCGTCCTGCGCCCGCAACGTTGACAGAACGAGGATTGAGACTGCAATAATCCCAACACATTTTCGATTCATAAGGTTTAATCAGCGCAAACACGAGCCGACGTGATGTAAGCCAAAAAGCCATTCCTCGTTGGGCGAGGAATGAAATTCGTCAGGCAATGATTCAATCGATTCTATCGGTAGCTTGGCTCGCTCAGCAGAGTTGACACTCGAAGTTACCCAGACGTCTTCCCCGTTTTGCTCGATGCGCACGTTGCCGCTTGGGCTAGTGTAAAGGACCTGAGGTGTTTCCTGGGCAATTGCTTGAGCCAGTCCGAAAACCGGAAACGCTGAGCAAAAAACAACGGCTGCGCGTGCAGCTGCAGAGGAAATGATGAAATCACGTTGTGTTCTCATGAAGTTCTCAATGAGTTGTGGTCATCGCGGACCGATGCCGTAGGAGGTCAATCGAAAGCCGCTTGATGCCGTGTACTCGAACTCGAAACTGTACTCAGCGTTCGCGTCCTGCCAGATGAGCGTGTAGTGGTCGTCACTCACTTTCTGCGGCTTCACCTTGAGTGCATGCGAGCGCATGAACGGCGTGAAAAGCGAGTCGTACTTCGCCAGAAACTCAGCTTTGTCCTTGATGCCGATTGTCTGGACGTTGCCTTTGCGCTCGACCGACCAGTCCTTCACGGGAAACGTGATCAGATCGGGAAGTTTGTTTTTGTCATTTGCGCGAACCGCCGCTAAAAACTCGGTGTAAAAAGCACGAAATTCCGCGTCATGTGATCCCTGTCGCTGCGCCGGACAGGGCACCGCAAGTATGACGATCGCGAAAACGAGCAGCGAACTCCTCGCGCATCGAGCCGCGCTACAAAAGCGGAGATGGTGCGGTTTCATCAGCTTTCGAACAAATCCATTCCCAGGTATCATTGAACAGGGTCGCGGCGCTGCCCCCCGCCCCTCCGAATAGGACGACGCGACTTCGAGCGGCGTCAAATACCATCGCGGCATCCGAACGTGCTGACGGTCCGACATCCTGTTTCTGCGTCCACAAAAGTTCCGACATGGAGTTTAGCCTAAAGATCGGGTCAGCGAACGTCAACCGTCACTACTTCTGAGCCGGTGAACGTGGGGAACGTAGATTGACCGCAATCGCGAGCGAATCGCCCTGAGAACTCACTGCCCAAGGCTGTTTATAGTTCGGTGATACGATCGGCGTCGCCGCCCTCGTTACCCGCCCTTTTCGCCCGCAAATGTTGTGCGCAATCGGAGCCCGACATCATCTGGGCTGTCGCAGCTTGCGCGATGAAACGGGGATCGCCGCTAATAAAACTAACCCAAAAGCATTCCTTGGCGCTTGCCTTGCTCCGCCCAGCTCGTGTGTAATTTTATTGAACAGTTGCGGCTTTTATTGATCAATACGCTGGATCAGGCGACGAAATTGTCGGCATATCCACATGTTAGACCTATGAGCCGTCTAATTGTGATAGTCTAAAGTGAGAAATAGAAACTAATCGGCATTTGGGTGCACAATTTTATGACGCTTCAGGACTGGAGTAATCTCGCGCAAGTGATTGGCGCGCTTGCCGTCGTCATTTCGCTATTCTACGTTGGATTTCAGGTCAAGAGAAACACGAGTGCCGTTCGCTCCGCTACTGCGCAAGCAATTCACAACAACTATGGGGATTGGTATATGAGTATGAGTAGCGATGCCGAGCTCAACCGGATCGCGATCAAGGGGCTGAAGGACTACTCGTCGCTGGATGAAGTAGAGAAGGCGCGATTTATCGAGACTTTCATGGCATTTACTTCTTATTCGCAGAACGCCTTTTACCAGTGGCGGGAAAAGTCATTGTCTCCTTGGCTTTGGGGCGGCTGGGAGTTGCTCGTCATGAATTTGCTCTCTTCGCCTGGCGGCAAAGAGTTTTGGAAAGAACGAGGCTACGTTTTCGGGAACGAATACCGGGACTATGTGGAGAAAGTCATCATGACGAAAAAGCCACATCCCGAAGCCAGACCCCTAGGTGCTTTCAAGCTCGGGTAATGGGTAGTTCCGGGTCTAACCAATCGCTCCAGCCAACCGCTGACCGGCGAGAAAATTTGCACATGACAGCTTCAACATTGAAATTCGCAGCAAAGCTCGTTTCCGTCAGCGGTGGCTGAGCTCGTTCTCGTTAAGCGTTCTCCGTTTACTTTATGAAGCACGCAAAAGAATCAGCAATCAAGTGGGTCGAGCAGCGTTCGCCACGCGGACGTTTTCATCTTTTTCGTCTTCACATATCCGAAGCACTCGGCGCACCCCGCGATGCTGGCGTTGCGGACGGCGGGCACCCGTTTGATGTCGAACTTGCCAGACTGCCTCCGGGTGCGACCAACTTCCCCTTCCATGCTCATGCCGTACAGTGGGAGGTTTACATTGTTATCAGCGGGTCGGGAGAGCTTCGCGCCGGCGATACGGTTGTAGATGTTACTGGTGGTGATAGTTTTGTTTGCCCACCGGGAGAGCCACACCAACTCAAGAACACAGGCACAGCAGACCTTCTCTATTACGTCATCACCGACAATCCACCCGCCGATGTTATCGCTTACCCGGACTCCAATAAGTGGTTCATCAAACCCCAGCGTAAGAGTTTTACCATGCAGGAGACTGACTATTATGCCAACGAAGAATGAGCCGAAAGCCTAACAAGTCGCCGGAGCCAACCGCTGGCCGGATTCTCTAAATCATTAGCGATTGATTTCAATTTCAATTCTTAATTCGAGGAGATATTTTCAAAGGTTATGAAGAAATATTTTGTTGCGACGTTGTTGTTGTTCTCATTTGGGCTGCTGATTTCTGCTGAAGACAAGAGCACGCAACCAAGTGCCCGTGATCGCCTAATCGGGACGTGGCGGCTGGTTTCGGCTGAGAATGTCCAGCCTGATGGTTCTTCTCACCCTTTTCCTGAATATGGCCCGCACCCGATTGGATATTTGATGTACGATAGTACGGGACACATGTGCGTGACTCTCTCCAATCCCAATCCTCCGCATTGGGCAGACCCGGCGAATCCAACCGATGCCGAAAGAGCCTTGACTCACAAAGGCATGTTCGCATACTGCGGCACCTACGAGGTGCATGAAAAAGAAGGTCAGGTCATCCACCGCCCAGAATTGGCAGAATGGCCGCACTACATAGGATCAGACCAAGTTCGCAATTTTCGCTTTGAAGGTGACCGCTTCATGGGAGCGGGTTAAGTAGGAACCGCGCACCGCCGACAGAGATGATTCTGATTTTAGTCTCCCCTGAAGTGACCGCGACATTCAGGAAATGATTAAGCAGGAGAGCCAAGCGACAGGTAAGGGAACTAGTAAGCCTGAGCCAAGTGTGGAAAAGAATCTACCATGAGTACAAGCATTCGAAACCGTCTACCCGGCACGATTGAGAAAATCGTTTCCGACAAAGTCGTGTCAGAACTTGTCATTCGAACTGCGGCTGGAGATGTAACGTCGATTATCACAACTGGTTCAGGTGTAAACCTTTACGTGGATAATAACGAACTAGCCGCGATGCGCCGATTGTCGTTTGCGACCTTTGCCTTTGCGTTCCGCTGCATGTATCTTGAAGTTAAAAAACAACCAAACCATGAAAACGCTATTATTTGCGGTAATCGTGAGCTGCTTAACTACGGTATCAACACTGGCAGGAACTGAAATGATAATTTCAAGAGGCGGCGAATCATTCGATATGCAGGGATGGGTCGTGAGTTACGAAGGAGGCTTCTTCTGTAAACAACCGAACCTCAATTATGAACTGCAATCTTACGATCATAGAGCTAAGGTTTTGCTTTCTGCCACTGGTAACAATGAGTTTGCGCTCCGCTTGGCGATGTTAAGACACGGATTGTATAGCATCGCAGGAAACTGGCAGCGTGGCGCAGAATGCCAATATGTCGAAGTTGCGAGCGTTCAAAGAGACGATTAATTGCCCATAACATCGCCGGTCTGACTTAACTCTGACGGGCAGCTTTAAACAAGTACCGCGCCGAGCTATAAAGCCCGTAATCAATTATTTTTATTCTGACACTCAACGGAAAAGCGTCCGCACACTTGAAGACCGAATAACACAGGCGCTGTTCCGTTTAGCCCGCCTTTGCGGAGTAGATAAAAGCGAGTCGGGTTCGGAGGAATTCGTGTATCGACTTTGTCGTTGCGCGGCGGAGACATTTAAAGACATCGACGCATCACATGAAGAGGGGCTTACAGGTTGTTTCGAGGGCGTGTTCCGTGCTTCTGTCTCCGCCGATTGGCTGGTCGCCATTGTATCTAGCTGTTCTCTCGCGACATCTAGCTTTTTGTGCATATCGGGTCCGTGGTGGACGCGAAACTCCGTTTTCGCACTTTCTACCGCCCAGGTGAGTGTGTTCTGACACACAACTCTGATTGGCGTGAGGATGACGCGGACAGCGGTGGCAGCGTTATGTCCGTTGGCCAGAAGGATGTATCGCTGAACTTCATCTTTGCCGCCGATACAGATGTCGTCTTTGAGCTTTGCCAAAACCCAAACACGCTCACCCCTCGCCAAGGGCGCCGGCGTCTCGTACGTCGCTAACTTGCGATCGATCAGGCCATCAAAAAAAGCCGAATGCTTCGTCGTTCTGCAACGGAACGTATTTTTCCGTTACGGTTGCGAAAATCGGACAACGCTCTGAGCCCCACAAGTCCTCTCGCGACCCAAAATTTTGATGTCGGACGTTTGGTGAGACTTGCCATGAGTAGGAACAATAGTAGGAACGTCCGCGACTGTCCATAAAAATCCAGATCGTTAGATAACTTTCGCTTTCAGACGATTACGAATATTGCTGGACATCTATTGGGAGACCAGGGGTTCGAATCCCCTTACCTCCAAAGCCGCAGGCGCGGAGGTAAGATCCAAGAGTCAGGCCATCAGTATTGGATAGGCCGGGAAGCCAATCCCTTTACCTCCACCTCCGATTTTTGCTCTGATTAGGGCAAATCGCGGGAAGCCGATTGAAGAAAAACTCTCCTCGGTTCGTCCATTGAGCGAGGGTCCATCAAAGATCCTCGATTCAACAACCAACCAAAATTATGAAACATAAAATTTATCTTATTAGCGGCGTCTGCGTCGCGACTCTCGCTCTTTGCCTCTCGCTCGCCGCGCAAACAATGCCGAAGAAGTCGAGTTCAACTTCGGCTTCGCCGAGCGCGAACGCATCTCCCGTGCAACAAACTGCACGACCCTTTCCCTTTCACGGAATGATTTCAGCGGTCGATCAGAAGGCAAAAACATTCACAATTGCGGGCAAGGAGAAATCGCGTGTCTTTAAAGTCACGGACAAAACCAATGTGACGAAAGGTGGAAATGCTGCGACGATGAAAGACATCGTGGAGAACGAAGAAGTCAGCGGTTCATATTGGAAAAATCCGGACGGCATGCTCGAAGCCAAAAATGTGAAGCTCGGGCCAATGGAAAAAGCAAAGGCACCCGCGGCTTCACCAAAAGCGTCGGCCTCTCCAAAGGCTTTAGCTTCACCAAAAGCGTAACTTTAGCGTAGCTGCTTAAATCTGTGACGAGGGTGGCTCGCCGCAGATTTTATCTTTCGCCGGCCGCTTTCAAAGCGACCCGAAGATCGACAACGAAACGCGCGTATTCGCGGTCACGCGACATTTCATCCGGTTGACGCAACAGTGCTGAAGGATGAACCGTCGCAACCACTTTTGGCGCCAGCTTTGAGGACAAAACTTTGCCGCGCTCGCGCGTGACACGGAACGACGGACCGAAGATGGTCTGGCCAGCGGTCGAGCCGAGGCAGACCAGGAGCTTCGGTTTTACAAGACGTAATTCCGCCTCGAGCCAGGGCCGGCAGGCTGCGATTTCGCGCGCGTTTGGTTTCTGATGGATCCGCCGTTTCCCGCGCGGTTCCCATTTGAAATGCTTGACCGCGTTGGTGACGTAAACCTCATCGCGATTGATTCCCGCCTCCGCCAGCGCGCGATCGAGGATTTTTCCAGCCGGCCCGACAAACGGTTTTCCGGCGACATCTTCATAATCCCCCGGTTGCTCGCCGACCAGCATGATCGGCGCGCGTTTTGGTCCTTCGCCGAAAACGGTTTGCGTCGCGCGTTTGTAAAGATGACACGCCGTGCAATCGCGCGCTGCTTCGCGCAGTGGCGACCACCTCGATGTGTCCGGCGGCGTTGCCGGCCGCGCATATTCCTCGTCATTCGTTCGCATCTCTCGAATAGGAATCGAAAGTCGAGCGCGATTCGTATTCATTAACTCCGATGGCGATCCTCGAAACTGCGCGTCTGACTCTCCGGCCCTTTCGCGAAGTAGATGTCGATCTTCTGGCGAAGCTCATGGCTAACCCCGACTTCATGCGCTTCTCTCTCGGTCCGAAGACGTGTGAACAAAGCGCCGCGTTTCTCAAAAATGTCATCGACTGGCATCGCGCCGGATCGCCATCACTGTTCGCGGTAGTCATCCGATCTAACGGCGTGCTTGTCGGCTACTGCGGATTTCTCCATCAGGACGTCGACGGCGAGAAAGAAATCGAAATTGGATATCGGCTTCATCCTGATTACTGGAACCGAGGCATCGCCACCGAGGCGGCGAGAGAAGTGCGTGATCACGCCTTTGGCGATTTGAAACTGCCGCGCGTCATCTCACTGATTCATCCTGACAACGTGGCTTCGCGCCGCGTCGCGGAAAAAATCGGGATGCTCTTCGAGCGACAAACCGTTTTTAAAGGATTTCCGACCTTGGTGTTTGCGCTGCGGCGCGAGCAGTGGCTGGCAAAGCATGGCGCTTAATGAATTCGCGGGCGAGGGCGCGATATGCGCTCGCTCCCGCTCCGTGCGAATCATATTCCAGAATCGATTGACCAAAACTTGGGGCTTCACTTAATCGCACGGTGCGCGGGATGACGGTCTGATAAACGCGCTCGCCAAAATGCTGGCGAACTTCTGCCACGACCTGTGCGCTCAAGTTGGTGCGGCTGTCAAACATCGTCATGACAATGCCGCCGATCTCGATCTGATCGTTCGCGCCGGAGTCGCGCACTTGCTCCACGACGTGAACGATTTTTACAAGTCCTTCGAGCGCGAAATACTCGCACTGGATCGGCGTGAGAATTTCATCAGCGGCGGCCAGCGCATTCGTCATGAGAATGCCTAACGAGGGCGGGCAATCGAGCAGAACAAAATCGAACGTTTGATCCGTGCGCAAGATCGACAATGCCTTCGCCAGACGCATGAGATGATCGCTCATGCGCGCGATCTCCACTTCTGCTCCGGCGAGATCGAGATTCGCCGGAACAATGAAGAGATGCTTGATTCGGGCGGGTAGCACTTTGTCGGCGATGGAGGCGCCGCCCAAAAGCGAGTCGTAAATACTATCGGCTTCAAGTTCCTGCAGGCCAAGGGCGCTCGTGGCGTTGGCCTGCGGGTCAAGATCGACAAGTAAAATACGCACGCCGCGTTCGGCCAGCGCGCAGCTGAGGTTCACAGCGGTCGTCGTCTTGCCCACGCCGCCTTTCTGGTTAGCGATCGCGACGATTTTCATGAGCGCGGAATGATGAGCGTGCGCAATTCGAAACTCCGGCGACCGTCCGCTTCTTTCCAGAGCAAATGATCCGGATCAGGCAGCATCTCGGTCACTTCGAGCTCGCCCGATTTGGTCAGCCAGCGATGGAAGATTTCGAGAAAAAGGTAACTCTCAAGATCGACAAAGACGGGCTTTGTATCTTTATCGCGTCCTTCCGCGCCGCTGCGGCGAAGCGCCTGCTCGGTCGGGCGAATATAAACAAAGCGCGGCAAATCTCTCTGCGCGCGCAGATGTTCAATAGCGAGAACGAGATCGCGCGAAACGCCGGTGAAATCGCCTTTTCCGATTTCATCCAGCGTTATCGTCCAGGAGCGGCGCTGGACGATGACTTTTCCGCAACGCAATCGCGGCATGTGCGGAGCCATCCCGAATTGAAAAGGGTGAAAACCGAGCGGGATGATCCAGTTACGAGCGAACGATCCGAGATATTCGCGCGTTTCGATTTTGCGAAGGCAAACGTCACCGCTCGTTCGATCGACATAAACTTCGGCTTCGGCAGGGCGAACTATCGGCCAACTTGGATGGCCGCGCTGCGGGGCGACGAAGTTGCAACATCCTGGCAGCGCACCGAACAGGTGCACGGTCGTGGTGGCGGTGAAATCGGCGGCGAAAAAACCAAAATGAAAACTCGGTCGTCCGAAAAGCGTCTTGGTTAGGGCATCGGAGAGCGCCGCTTTGTCCGGGCAAGACCAGTAAAATCCATGATGAAGCAGCGCTGGGGGCGGGTGAAGTTCTGCGAGAATCCATTGATAGTCGCCATTAGCCACAGCCTGAATTGATCTCGCGGAGAGCTGTAAATCCGCCGATGGATATGTGTATTCGTCGAATCGCTCGTATTGAAAAGTGTCGCGAAGGAAATGGCAATCAGCGGTCGTAAGTTCGTGCTCGGCCTTGTCGGCGTGAGGTTTCATGCGCTCGCGAAAAGCCGTTTTCACTTCTTGAAAAGCGCGGTGCGCCAGACCCACCAGACCCGGTCCGGTCAACGGAAGGTTGGCGGTCTCGCAGGTGCCCAAAAACGCAGGCAACGGGACAGCAGAATTTTTTTTGATCGACATCTTGTCGAGCACTGGTCGCAAACCAGTGGCGACGCGGTCTGCGACAAAGGCATAGTTGTCGCGCCAAAGATCGATCCAGGGCGCGGCGTCAATTGCGATTTCATTAATGAGATTTTCGGCGATTGAAAAACCGCATTCGCGAAAACATTCTTCGCAAATCGGATTGGTCGCGGAATAGAGAAATCGACTTGGAGTTTTGCGCGCGCTGCCGAGCTGCTCGAGACGCTCGCACGCTTCATCCATGATTTGAACGCGCGAAACGCTCTCGCTCGCGCGAGCAAATTTGGCGGGCAAGCCTGCGATTGGTTGAAGTAAGTCGAGCCATCGTCTTCGAATGGGCCCATCGCGCCACCGCAAAATATCCGAGATCAAGACATCAAATGCGTACGGCTCGAGAGCGGGAACTTCCACTTCCCAGCGAACGATGTTCTGCCGCGCCAACTGTTCGAGCAATTCAATTTCGACGCCTAACGAATGGGCGGATGTTTCGCCGTCACAGCGAGCAAGCAGTGCGACCGTCTGCTGATCGAGCCGGAGGGTTTCCCCGGTGTCGGTAAAGACGAATTGCTCGCCATTAAGCTGACCGTTTGGATGAAGGCGTGGAGAAAGCTCAGCGCGAATATCTGGGTCCGCATTCAGTGCCGCAGCAGCGCCATGCGCTGTCCAGCGCTCGAGAAAAGATTCTCGTTTAGCGATTCCTGACGCGGGCGTCAGCGTCAGGCTAATTTGTTTGCTGATTTTGCCCCACCCGCCAGGCCCAAAGGCGCTTAACGAATCGTTCTTCGCGCAAATGCGCTGCAAGTACAAAAGCATTGTCCGCTCGTGTGCGCGTTCACTTTTGTTGCGTGGCGGCAAGGCACCAACGACGGAAGAAGATTGCCTGGAAAGACGTTCATGCAATCCTTTCGCCGCAAAGACAAGGTAAGGCGGCAAGATCGTCCGAGCAGAATCAAGCAGGGCCTCGCGCGCAGTTTTGAGCTCGCGCTGAAGACACTGATCGAAGTGCGCTTCAGCGTTCGCCAGTTTTGATGCACGATTCCAGCAGGCAGCGAATGCGCGGGAGGGCGGATCAGCGGTCGGCGGCACTGTGCCCGACCGAATTGCTTTGTGCCAGGCGCGAAATAGCTCTTCGGAAAGGCCATGGGTCCGTGACCGAAGAATTTCCTCGACCTCTGCCTTTGCGTTCGAAAATTCGTCACGCCTAAGGAGTAATTCGCGCCCAGCTGCGGAAGTTGCCGGCGTGTACAGTCGCTCAACGGTCTCGAAGGGCACACCGGCCATCCGAATCAGAAAAATCGGCGCGACTCGGTACAAAGTGGACACGCGTTCAGCAAAACCAAACGCGTGAGAACTGACAAGTTAAACCCGGAAGATTTTCCGCGGAATCAGCTATTCAGAAGCGGCAAGCGAATCGTGAAAGCGGTTCTGCGGTCCGGGATGCTCTCGACTTTGATCGAGCCGTTGTGATCTTCCAGAACTTTTTTGGTGATGTAGAGGCCCAGTCCTGTGCCGCTCTTCCCGTGTTTGGTCGTAAAATACGGATCGAAAATCTTGCTCATCTCAACGGGGGTGATTCCAGAACCATTGTCCTCGATTCGAATGTCGACGTAGAAATCTTTTTGCGTGCAGCCGACCGCGACCGAACCTCTTTTTTCGGCGCACGCCTGCACCGCATTAATGATCACGTTATGGATGGCGCGTTTAATTTGCACGGCGTCGCCAAGAACCATGCATGGGTGCTCGCAAACAGTGGATTGCAAATCTACTCTGCTCTGCGCTACCAGCGCATCGACTGCTTTGATGACTTCGCGGAGAACTCCGGACACGGAAATCTGCTTATGTGGTGAGGCTTCGGCGCTGCCGTAGCTTTGCCACATGGTCAGAAGCTCACGACAAAGCCTCAGATTTTGCTCGATAATATTCAGTTCTTTGATCGAAGTGGCATTTTGCGCGGTACCGCCGTTTTCGGATCGTTCCAGTTTTTTGGCAAGAAGTTGCACGTAACCCCAAACGATGGTGAGCGGATTACCCAAATCATGGACAAACTCGGCTGAGGCCTGGCCAAGCGAGGCAAGCCGTTCCTTTTGCGCCAGTTCTTTGAGCAAGCGATTATTTAATTCCTTGATCTCGGCGGCAGCATGTTCACTTGTCCGGTGGAGGCGCGTGCGTTCGACATTGCGCCCGATCACGTCCCGCATTTCGCCCGTGTCAAAAGGTTTGCTGATGTAATCGTTGGCGCCGAGTCGCACCGCCTCTTTGGCGGTTTCCAGAGCGCCGAAACCGGTCAGCATAATGACAGAAAGATGGGGATCGATTTCGCGGATTTTGCGCAGACCGTCGATGCCACTCACGCCTGGCATGCGAATGTCCATGACGATCGTGTCGGGCTGTTTCTCTTTCAGGAGTTTCATACCTGCCTCCACGCAGTCGGCCGTATGCACCTGATAATCCGGCTTCAATAGCATCCGCAGGCTCTCGCGCGGGCCAATTTCGTCATCGATAACGAGGATTTGAGGCAGATTGGTAGAAACAGTCATGATCAGAGGTGAATCGGATAGAAGCTAGGCGCATGCCGCATACCAAGTGCTGGGGGCAGAAGAGTATTTACGGATTGATAAAAAATTCGGTCGCCAGACATTGAAATAGTTTCTGCTGGTGCGCAAGCGGCAATTTGTGAATAACTTGCGAATTCGGTGAATAAGTCGGTTGCCGAGGGCCAAAGAAATATAATGACTGGATTTAATGTAGCGTTTAGAATGCGTCGTGATTTGCTTGTGGCTGTCCTTAACGCCAAGCACCTAAAACATCTAACGCTCCTTCGAATACCGTCGGCCCGCGAGATCGTTCTCTATCGGTATCGGCGCTGCCTGTTTATCGCTTTCCAAATCTTGTTAACATGAGCAAGCGCAATCGCGTCGTCATTACCGGGATGGGAATTTTGGCTCCGAACGGGATCGGGATTGAACCGTTCTGGGAATCGCTCCTCGCTGGCCGGAGCGGGATCGGCCCGATCACGCTATTCGACGCGAGCGGTCTCCAGAGCCGTATTGCTGGCGAAGTAAAAGGCTTCGACCCGCTCGACTACATTGAGCCAGAACTCAAACCAAAGCGCATGGCGCGACACACGCAATTTGCTTATGCCGCCACGATGATGGCGCTTCGAGACGCGGAACTAGAAATTACTGAATCGAACCTGCCAAGCCCGACCCCTATCGTCGTCGGCGTCAGCACAAGCGCCTTGGATGTAATTGAGCGCGTTTTCCGGGATTCGGACACTCGGGGCCTGGAGGCAATTGCTCCGACGGCACTGGGCGCTTCTAAGCCTCAAGCCGCCGCAAACGTGGTCGCTGATCGCATCGGCGCGGGTGCGCATGCTGCAACAGTCTCCTCCGCATGTCCATCCGGTCTGGACGCAGTCGCCATCGCGACGGACATGATTCGATCGGGCGCAGCAGAACTGGCCATAGCGGGAGGAGCTGATGCTCCAATCACCAAGCATGGGGTTGCAAGTTTTATCGCGAGCGGGCTTACGGCCTCGCGGAACGGCGAGCCAGAACGAGCCAGCAGGCCATTCGACCTCTCACGGGAGTCGGGCGTTTTATCCGAAGGCGCGGCAATGTTTGTGCTCGAGAATCTCGAACGGGCAGAAGCAAGAGGAGCACGAATTTATATCGAGATGAGTGGCTACGGTGCGCAACGCGACTTCGATCCAGACAAGCCTGCTTCAGGCTTGCGCGAATCGATGGAAATCGCCTTAGCCAACGCGAGGTGTACAAAGGATGATATTGATCATATCTCCGCCTACGGTCCCGGTGATCCCGCGCTGGATGCGGCAGAAGTGCGTTTTATCAAAGAGGTATTTGGCGACCGAGCCTATTCAATTCCCGTAAGCTCCATTAAAGGTGTGATCGGAAATCCGTTAGCCGCGGCAGGCCCACTTCAAATCGCCGCGTGCGCACTGAGTATTCGTGACCAGCTAATTCCGCCTACTGCGAACTATCAGATCGCCGATCCAGAATGCGACCTCGATGTCGTCCCGCGTCGTCCACGGAAAGCGAAGGTTAATCGCGCTCTCCTGAATGTCCGCGGACTGGGTGGTAGCGCGAGTTCACTCGTGGTAAATCGCGTCTTTTTCTAATGAACAGCGAAACGGTCCCAATTCTTGGGGCGGTAATTATTCAATCCGTGCTTGGGCTTACGGTTTTTCTTGCTAACCCGCGTCGCAAGTCGAATCAATGTTTTCTTCTGTTGTCTTTCTCGGCCGTCGGGTGGTTAGCAGCTCTCTACTTTGGTTCTACCACGACGAATCTCACCATCGTCGCGTTGTGCATCCGCGAGGCATCTGCCGCCGGGTTGCTGATTCTCGCCACATTTAATCTACTCCGCCTTTCGATACGTGAAACAAGCAGGACTTGGGGCACGATTCTCAATCGTTCACGCGTCTGGATCGCTCTTACTGTTGCGATGATTGGATTTTGTCAGACAAAGTTCTTTTTGGTGGGCACGCAGTTGGTGCATCGCGTGGGGACGACTGCGCCCGAACCGGTTTACGGTTCCGGCGTCTATGTCTACGCGCTTTGGTTCGCTGCGGCCATCATTACTCTGGTTATCACGTGTTCACGCGATTTGAGAACTGCTTCGGGCGGCGTGCGCGCGGAGCTCACATTCATCCTCATCGGCGCGGTCTCAGTGATGGCCTTCGCGCTGCTGCTCTCATTCCTGCTGGAATACTTTTTTGGACCGTCGCGCGCGATCTGGTTCGCGCCGTTCCGTATCATCATCTTCAGTCTCGTAATCGCGTACGGCATCGCCACTCGAAAAATTTTAGAGGTAGGCTTTTTCCTCCGGCGCGCGATGGCTTACGTGCTCCTGGTTGTCTATCTTCTCGTTCTTTATGGGTTCGTGTGGTGGCTCACGTTCAACGTTTTTGCCCCGCTGCT
>WNFA01003121.1_pt1 | contig 14926 bp, 12 predicted proteins | sample 5400481 | NCBI WGS metagenome assembly WNFA01 (sample SAMN13153340, study PRJNA577476) | soil metagenome | isolation source: 120 cm saprolite under Douglas fir tree site 2 hole 1 replicate 2 | place: USA:California | collected 2015-04-18
TTGATCGCTTGAACCACATCGAACCAAGCGTCGTTCACGGTGTCTGGGCGTAGCGCGCCTGCGATTGCAGCACCAATGGAGGCTACTGAGTCGGAATCGCCGCCCACATTGGCCGCGAGCAGAATCGTTTGCTGAGAGGACTCTGTGAGGAGGGCTAGGTTTATTGCCAAGGGGACCTTGGTTTCGGGCTTGTCCGGCAAATATTTCTCCGCAAGCTCACTTGCCAGGAGACTCTCGTGCGCAAACAGATCGTCGTGCATTTTCTGGATTGCGGCGGCCATTGTGGATGTTGCGTTACCCTTCAATGGCGGAGTGAAGGATTCTGCTTTTTGTGCTGCCTGAATGGCGAGTTTCATCACGTCTGCCGCCGGCCACCCTTCTAAGGCCGCAGAGACCGCACCGGCAACAGCCGCTGCAGCACAGATTGCCAGTTGGCCGCCGTGGGTAGGGATAGATGACTCGCGCGCCGCACGAACCAGGTCTTCCAAGCGGTTCGGGGAGTACAGCACTCCAACAGGCGCAACCCGCATGGCTGCTCCACAACCATCACCGTCCGAAGCGGTGCGACTTGGGTCATCCGACTGGTGAAGGGTCCACAGCGACTTCACACCGGGATGCAGAGACTTTCTGCATTTAAGCAACTCTCGGCCAAATTCGGTGTGAGACGCCTTTGGTGTGCTCAGTAGCGCTCGTGCTACGGCTATGGTTTGCTCCGTGTCATCCGTGGTCTCACCAATCCGCCATTTGTGCTTCCGATTGTCCCTATAGCGTGGAATGGGTTCCCCGGGCTGACCATGAAAGCCACTGATCCCTTCTGGATACCAGTGCTGGACCTCACGGTGAGACAACATTTCGGTCTGCTTGCCTATGGCATCACCTGAGGCGAGCGCCTTAAAGCAAGCCAGAACCCGTTGTCTGTATTCCGAGGTTTGGTTCATACCCGATGGTGATTTTACAGCGAACCAAAAGGACGAACCACCGTCTTAGGGTTGTATCGGAAGCGCGCGAACACACCGTGCTCGTGCAGGCGCATTGCCCCTTCGCGCTTCCGATACAACCCTAAGACTTCGCATTATCGCCCTTGCTGCAGGTGTATTTGCCGGAGGGACGCGTGCTATACTCAGCGAGTGCGGCTTGCGCCATCGTCAATGAACACCAGCGGGTGAACTATGTCACAGACAGTAGTTCCGATGATTCATGTTCCGGATGTTAGCGCCACAGTCGATTGGTACACTTCGATGGGGTTCAAAGTGATCCGACAAAACGAAGGGGACGGCGAAATTAACTGGGCGAAGCTGTCATTTGGAAACAGCGAACTAATGCTCAACGCAGGTGGGAAACTCGACTTGTACATAACGACCGACAACGTCGACGACTTGTACCGACGCCTCAAGGACCGAGTTCAAATCGTGGAAGACCTTTACGATGCCTTCTACGGCATGCGTGAGTTCGTCATTCGTGACATCAACGGATTCTGGGTCACGTTCGGACAACCCATGCAGACGTAGCTGTCCGCACCTCAAGTCCTCGTGCTCGTCTGGCGAGCTGGCCCTGAATCCTCGGCTAAACTCAAAACTGCGCCTAAGGTCGTTTTGGATCCGATGCGCACACGGCGGAATGGATAAGTTCGCTGCGAAATTTGATCGAGAGTAATTGTCTATTCGGTGCGTATCGGGCCGCCGCAACCAAAGTTTATTCTCTTTCAATTACGTCGCAGACCCTGCAACCATCCGAATTTGTATTTACTCTCACCAATGCTTGCGCTGGCGTATGCCGCGCGGACTTGATGTGACCGCGAGCGTGGCAGACATGAAAACCGAAAGCGTTTTTCAAAGATGGCGTCGGGTGCGATTTGGGATCAATTCCGAGAAGTGGCACCACCGGCTTCACCAAATAAAATAAATCAAAGAAAAATAGGAACGCTACCAGCGGACGTCGGCTTCGATCGGCGACTTATAGCGAGCAATTCGCGATCGTCCAAACGAATGCGGCCAGCGCCGTCGGTTACTACCGCGTGGCGGCGAATATGCAGTTCGTCGAGCCTTGGAGTCGTAAAGTCTTCGTTGAGGCCCGCTGGATCGCGCCCATCATGTGGGCTGAGAATTCGTGTTCTTTGGCCGACTCATTTATTTCTTGTCCCAGACATCGACTGGACGGATATCGTTCCGTAGTTGGTTTACATTAATCCAATAGTAGGCGCCGAACGGCTTTTTCTCAGGCCAGATTTCATCGAGCGTGTCAGCATCATAGAGAGTACCGGCCTTCATAACCATCGCGATTTTTACGGTGTTATGAATATCGTCGAGTGGATTTGCGTTCAGTACCATGAGATCTGACAGCTTGCCGGGTTCAAGCGTCCCCAGATCCTTGTCGGCGCCAAGGAAATGTGCGCCATGTGAGCTGGCCACTTCCAAGGCTCCCATCGGCCCAAGAGCAGCAGACAGCATCCACACTTCCCAATGTGAGCCGATACCGTGTGCCTGGCCGTGCGATCCGATCGAACTATAGCCTCCATTCGCGATAATGTCCGCCACGGCTTGCGCCTGCACTCCAAAGTGGTAGTCGGTAACCGGACGTAGCCATCGGCGTCTCAGATGAGGCATGAGTTCACGCCAGGGTATCCACCGTTGCTGCTTCGCGTCCTTCGAGACGTCGCTCGCTTGAAAGAAGTATTCCTCGTTCCAAGGGGCGGTACCACCCACCATGAGGGTTGGTGAGTAGACCGTATGGGCCAGGCCGAAAATCTTGGCTACATCTTGATAGAGCGGAACGTATGGCGTGGGGTGCTCGAATCCGGCCTGGCCGTCCATCAGCATCGTCAGTTTGTGATCGAGATCGCTTGACCCTTCGCCGGTGACCCGCAAGCCCTTCTTGCGAGCAATCTCCGTGATCCACTGACGTTGCTCGCGGTTGGGTTGCAGATACTGCTTGAGGGCGGTCGCCCCGAGCGATTGCAGGCGCACGATGTCATGCTCCGCCTGTTCGTAGGAAGTAAGTTCGTTTCGGTGTGGGCCGTTGCCGGAAAATAGCGGGTCACCGGTTGAGAATGTCCGCGGTCCCACTGCACGATTTGCTTCGATCATCTCCGCCAGAGAAAAAACTTCCTGGGTCCAGGCGGCCGGATCGAGGGTGGTGGTCACGCCGTAGGCCAAATAGACTGCTGATTCGAAATTTCGCGAGGGCGTAATCCCTGCTGCCTCACGATGATGATGGGCGTGCATGTCAACCCATCCCGGAATGATCGTCTTTCCCTTGCAATCAACGACCTTGTCTGCGCCTGCGGTGCTGCACGCTCCAACGCAGACGATGCGCCCGGCCTTTACGACGATCGCGCCTTTTTCGATGACTCGTCTGTTTGAAAGGGTGATGATGCGCGCGTTGGTCAGCGCGATGGTCCCTCGACCAATCGCTCTTGGAACGCTCAATTTGATTGCGGCGGCATCCGTCTTTCCTGAATCGAGATGAAATACGAGGTACTTATTGGCGATCCCGAATTCAACTGTGTTCGGATCGCGCCAATGAGGAAACAGGCCGCCGTCCTTGCTCGCTGCCTTCACAGGCATCGCGGGCATTTTCTTGTCTAGCGATACGGCTTGATCTCCCGTGGCATTTAGCGGAAGGGGAGCTACATAGATATTGTCGCCTTCCTCATAAGCCACTCGCAAACCGTCGGGAGACACTTCGGCATCGGTGGCATTTGTGAACTTGGCGTGGACCCGCCGATCGGTTCCGTCCTGACGAATCGAAAAAAGTTCGGAGATGGGGGTCGAGAGAAAACTGCCGGGTTTTTCAACGCGATGTTTGAGGTAGTAAACGCGACCATCTGGGCCGAAACGCGCTCTAGGCCCGGGTGATTCCATCGCATCGACTCTCACAGCCGTCTTAGCCTCGCCGCCGTTCGCTGGTTGGACGACAATGTCATACCACTCATTGCGTGCCCAGTCGCGTCCTCGTAGCGTGGCGCCCGAGCCGCGCGAGTAGACCAGCATCTTTCCATTCGGGCTCCACATGGGATTGAGGTACTCGCCTGGATCCTTTGTGAACTGCGAGGGGTTTCCACCGGAACTCGGGATCGTCCAGAGCTGTCCGTGCTTGCCGTCGTCCCAGCTTGCGAAGACAACCGTTGAACCATCCGGAGACCAGGAAGGAGAAAATTCACTGGGGGTGAAAGAATCAGCTGTGAGCCGCTTTGGCGATCCGTCAGGCAGGTTCATGATCCACAGTTTGCCAACGGCCTGAAAGAGGAGGCAGCTTCCATCAGGCGAAGCGGTCTGCCAGCGGATCATCTTCGGCTGGAAAGGCCCGTCCTCAATCGGCAGCGGAGACCACGCTATTTCGGAAATGGTGCGATGAACGTGGGCGGTAAAGGGGATTGTCTCAACTTTTCCTGAGGCGATATCGAGCTTGCGGAATTTGCCCCCTTGGGACAGCAGAATCGAGTGGCCGTCTGCGGTCCAGACCATGCCGGGAAGAATCTGCATCTGCCGAGAAATCTCTTCCGCCAAATCGAGCTCAATAGGGTCCATCAGCAAGCGTTCTTCGCCCGTCTGGAGATCGCGTAGCCAGAGCGCGGTGCGTGGGCCAAAGACATGTCCCTTATAGGATTGTGTTCCCTCAGGAATGCGTCGGCCGAAGGCCATATAGCGACCATCCGGTGAGATGATGGGTGCGACTGCTCCCCCGCTTGTTGCGCGATCTTGTTGTTCCGCTTGACCGCCAGTGACATCTTCAATATTGCGGGTTTGGAGATTCATCCTTCGAATCTGAAAGCAGCCGAGCATCGGGTCGGTATGTCCGAAGGGAAGTGGCGGGCACATCGCAGCACTGAAATAGAGATACCTGCCGTCAGCAGAGATGGAATGCCACCCCGCGCCCTTATCTCCGGGCACCAATTCGATACCGGTGCCGCCGTCCTTGTGATACATAACGAGCGGCCAGTTGAACTCGAGTTCGTCAGGCTTGGTGCTTTGACGCTGCACGATGATGTAGTCCCCGGTTGGCGTCCAAACGGGACTCAACACGCGCAATTCTTTGTCCAGGAAAACCGGACGGGGGTTTTTCCCGTCAGCGTCCATCAGCCAGAGGTTATTTTGTCCTTTGCGGTCAGAAACGAAGGCTATCGTCTTTCCATCGGGTGAATAGCGGGGAGTGATGTTGATGGCAATACCAGACTCCTGCGTGAGGCACTCGGCTTTGCCGCCGGTGGCAGACACTCGGTAAATGTGGCCAAGCAGGTCGAACACAATCCACTTTCCGTCTGGAGACAAATCGAGAGCCATCCATGTGCCTTCACTCGTTTCAAAATCGATCTCCCGCGTGGCACCTCTGGCTTTGGTGGTGTCCCATTCCGTCGCTGATTTCTCCTGCGCCTCCAGCAGCGCACCGCTTGTAAACAAAGCAACCAGGAAGGTAAGGACAAGTTTTCTCCACTTGGGCATTCGGCAGAGCATGAGTCGTCTCTCCTGTGGCCGGATCAATTTTCCCTTCCGGCCTCAAATCAGCGGCCCTTGGCCATTGAGCGTGTGGAATTTGCACAAAAAAACGGGGGAGAAAATCGACACGGATTCACACCCCCGTGCTGGCTCAAGAACAAATCTCAAAAATCGATTCGCAAGCCCATCTGAATCCAGCGCGCGCCCGAGGTTCGATCGGCCGGAACCAGTTGCGTGTTGATGACGCCGAAATTAGAGGGATTCGTCAAATCGAACGATGGATCGAGGAAATTGACGTGGTTGAAGAAGTTGAAAAAGTCAGCGGAAAACTCGACGCGCACCTGTTCGGTCACATGCGTGACTTTCCCGAACCGCATGTCCAGGTTCCAGAATGGCAGCCCGCGAAGAGCGCTTGACCGGCCGACGTTTGTGTCCGTCGCGATGAGCGCCGGGCGGAATTTGGCGGCGGCCGCGTCTGGATTCGCGAAGTAGTTGAGCGCGCCGGCGCCGGTGTCGTGGACGCTTCCTCCGCCCAAAGAACTGACCGGTACCGTCGGAATCGCGCCAGACGGAGTAGCGAAGATGGCGCCACCTCCGAAGGCCTGTCCGCTAAAACTGGCCAGTTCCGGCACACCGCTGCTTCTGCGGAAGATGCCGGCTGTGTACCAACCTCCAATAATCCGATTAATCGCCCCGTGGCGGCTGCTCAACCAACGATTCTTGCCGAAAGGCAGGTCGTAGTTGAAGACGGCATTGAAGACATGGGGTCGGTCAAAAAACGACGGCCCATAGTCGAGATGGGGATTGTAGCTGGAAGAGTAGTAGCGGGCGTCGTTCTGCACCGCGCCGACCGTGTCGAGCGACTTCGAGAAAGTGTAGTTCAAGTCGAAATAGAGGCCGTGCCAGTTGTTGTTGCGGAGCGTCACGACGAGCGCATGGTAGTTGGAGGTGTCCCGGCTGGTGCGCGTGAAGAGGTCGAGAACCTGAAGGTTGGTGAACGCCTGTTCCCCTGCGCCCAAGCGGAAGAAGTCGAGATTCAAAAACAGATTCGAAAGGTTGTCGTTTTGGAAGGAGGAGATGTTTCCCGCAGCCACGCAGGCCGTGGAGGTTCCGCTGCCGCAGACGTTGGGTATCAGGTTCTCAAACCACGGCTGGGTCGCTACGGACGCCGGCGACGTACCGGCGCGCAGCTCGGTCGCCACGGCATCAAAGGCCTGTGCGAAGGTTTGCCCCGAAGCCTTGTCCTTGAACATGTAGGGTACGGAATTGAAGTTGACGCTGTTCGGAAGGTGGCGGCCGAAACGCCCGACGTAGCCGAGCTCAAATATCATCTGGCCGGCAAGGCTTCTTTGTAGCGTGAAATCGATCATGTGGCTGCGCCCGACCTGAAAATCGGGGTCGTTCTGGAAGCTCAGGATCTCGCTCAGTGGAACATCGGGAACGACCGGAGGGGTCAACGCCGCGGGCGGCGGCGGCACGGGAATCGATCCGTCGACGCCAACGCGGAACAGCGAGCCGCCGGGCGTTGAATCGACTCCACAGCTGGTGCCGGGCGTGCCCGACGCGGTGCAGTCCGGGGTGCTCACGTTGATAGTCTGCGCAAATCCCACGCCCAGCATCGGGATGATCACGCTCTGCACGGTGTTGACGCGGTCATACGAGATGCCGTATCCCCCGCGAATGACTGTTTTGCGGTTCCCGAAGACCCGGCCCAGAAGCCCGGAAGACAGGCTGGGATTCCAGGCCGCCGATACACGAGGTGCGACGTCGCCGAAATCGACGCTGAAGACGTCGGCTCGACCGCTGTTGTTGATTGGGACGTAGGAGAGAGTCGGGTTGAAGATGTCGCCGTTTGCCGCTGCCGCCGCCTTTTCGTTGAGGTAGTCGAATGCGTTGATGATTTTGTCGCCCTGGTCGTGATTGGCGATGAGCGTTTGTTGCCGGTTCTGCTCATGCGGAGTGGTCTGCCAGCCGTAGGAAACGCCGTAGGTTAACGTCAACGTCGGCTTCATTCGCCAGGTGTCCTGGACAAAGAAACTCTGAGCCCGCAAAGTTGCCCGCGCCACCAGGCTCGTTCCGAGAGGCTTTGGCTGCAATTGGCCATCCCGCACCGCCAGGATACCAACGCTGTCTACCAACCCTAGCGAGGCTGCATAAAGCCTGTCCCACCGCTGGGCATCGGATGAGGACAGATTGGGTGGCCGATTCGCGTCTGGAATAGTCAACGAGCCGGAGACATCCGCATCCAGTGTGGCCACCAAGGAATTGAGCGAGCCGATGACCTTGTCGTCGCGGTCGTGAATCGTCGGCAGCCAGCGGAACTCCAAACCAGCCACCACGGCATGCCTGCCCTTGGTCCAGTTCAGAGCGTAAGCGTACTGTTTGTTGCTGTCATAAATGGCTTGATGGCGAGCCCGTTGCGTGTCGACGTCCACAACCGTGTCGATGAGGCCGGTTTGGCCAAGGCCGGGAGCCAACGCAACAGAATAGTCGGTACCCCCGATCGATACTTGCGTTCCGGGCAAATTGAGCTCGGCGGCAGAGGAACTCGGCTTCAAAACTGTAAAATCCTGCCGACTCCGGATCCAGCCCACTCGAAAACTACTCGAGAGATTGTTCGAATGCTGCCATTCGAGACCGGTAATGAAGCCATCTCCGCGAAGGAAGGAGCCGCTGGTGTTCACAGGGCTTGAACCGCGCAGATCGATCTGGCCCTGGGCAGCGCCACTCGCGTTCAGGGCAAGGTTCCGGTGGTACAGATACCGGCCGAAGAAGTGCACCTTTTGCGTGAAATTGTGGTCCAGGCGGAAGTTGACGTTGTCGTCTTTCAAAGGCTCGGCCACGTTCGCGCGCAACCCGATGGTGTTCACGCCGTCGCCGAGGCTCGGGTCGTTGCCTTTCGGCATCATGTTCCAGAGCTGCGCAATCGTGGGGCTGATTCCGATGCCGCGCGGGTCGCAACTAAGATTTCCGCCCGGGCCGCAAGCGCTCGATGTCGCGAGGTTATAAATCTGTCCGTTGACGATCAGATTGCCGGCCTTCAGGGAATCGGTCGGGACGATGCGGGTAATCTGAACCGATTGCGGAAAGCGGCGCACTTCGTAATTTCCGAAGAAGAACGTTCTGTTCTTCTTTAGCGGCCCGCCGAAGGTAAAGCCTGAGCGATTGTCATGTTGCGGCTTCTTGTCGGTAAAAGGATTTCCAGACCCATCGGGGGTATGGTTGTTGTCCCAGGAGTTCGCGTTAAGGACGGAGTTCTGATGAAACCAGTAAGCCGAGCCGTGAAAGAGGTTGGTGCCGCTCTTGCTCACCAGATTGATCTGGCCTCCGGAAGCCCGGCCAAAGGTGGCATTGTTGTTTGTGATCCCGACTCGGAACTCATCCAGACTTTCGACGCCGATGGGAATGATCGGCACTTGATTTCCGCCGCCTGCGATGACGTTATCGGTTACGTCGATTCCATCCAAGTTAAACGCGTTCTGGTCGCTTCTCGCACCAGCCACGGTTCCGCCGGAATCGCCAAATCCGCCGCCATTTGATGTCTCATACGGCGTTGAACCGGGCTGCAAGGTCAGCAATTCGCGGGAATCTCGTTGCAACGTGGGAAGGTGCAAGAGCGCCGTTCCGCCTATGACGTTCCCCACCACCGAATCGGTGGTTTGCAGTTCCGCGCGTGATTCCGCCGTGACTTCCACCACTTCCTGGCCTGATTTGATTTCCAAGCGGATGTCATAGGTATAGCTTTTGGCGACGTTCACTGTGACATTGCCGATGTTGGTCGTGGCGAATCCCTGTTTCGTGAATTTCAGGGTGTATGTTCCCGGAGTAGCGCTCGGAAAAACATATTGCCCCGACTGGTTTGTTTTTACGGTTTTGCTTTCGTTTGTCGCCGGGTTGATCAGGTCAACGGTGGTATCTGGAATCACCCCACCGTTCGGATCGCTGACGGTCCCAAGGATGACGCCGGTTGTTGCGGTTTGGCCAAAAACCGGCATCGTAGAAACAATTAATAATAGTGCGAAGCCCATCGCATGGACCTGCAACAGTCGTTTCATGGCTACACCCCATCACAAAAGTGGTTAGAGGATCGTCCGGCGGTCAGGAAGAATGTCGAGGAACGAATCCGCCCTTCTGGCGGTGTAGTGGCACTTCGCCCTATCTACTCCGGTATTTCCTGTGATTCCCGAGCTCAAAAAAAATGCTATCAGAGAAGGAAATGCCGGATTGACCACTCGCAGAGGCCCATCACATCCCCAATCTGGGCATTCTTTACACCTGTAGCAAGAAGATTGTCAATCAAAAATTCTTGATTTTGAGGATTTGAAACATTTGATGCACACTCGCGACCATTTCCTTCGTGCTGGCGCGCGGCTACTTTTGGCGCGCCAGGTCTCGTGCCCGCAGCAAGTTTAGTGATGCGTCTTGTGTTATTACGTCTCGTTCGAGCACCTGCGCGCGATTGTGAATGGCGTTCCGAAGGGATAGCAGCATGCTGATCAGGCTAGAGCGACTTGCGAAATGCCTGGTCGACGAAGACGAGATAGGAAATAACCATGAATTTTGAAGGAAAAGTGGCCCTAGTGACCGAAGGAAATTGTGGAATTGGTCGCGCGACTGCGCGCATTTTCGCCCGCGAGGGCGCAAAACTGGTAATTGCCGCACGCAATGCGGAACGCAGCCAACAAGTTGTCGACGACATCCAAGCAAACGGCGGAACAGCGATCTTTGTTCGACGATGTGTTAGTGCCTTCGCAAGTGGAGAGGGTTGTGGCCGCGGCAGTCGAGCAGTTCGGACGGCTCGATTGTGCCGTGTGCCGTGAATAATGCAATGGGTTATATGGGAGCTTTTTCTGCTACCGCTGATTTCAGCGAAGCGGAATTTGACGAGACGATTTCTGTGGACTTAAAGGGCGTGTGGATGGGGATGAAATGCGAAATCACGCAGATGCTCCGTCAAACGCCCGCCGGGGGCGCAATCGTAAATGTTTCTTCGGTGAACGGCCTTGGAGGGGCCCGATGGGCGCATTGTATTCGGCCGCGAAAGCTGGTGTTCTCGCCCTGACCAAATCCGCTGCTCAGGAATACGGACGACAAGGAATTCGCGTCAATGCGTTGGTTGCCGGAGCGTTCGATACGCCATGTTGAACCACAGCCTCGAGCGCATAACTGGTGGAGACGCGCAAGCAAGGGAAAGGACCGAAGACGTGTACAAGTCGATGATCGCCCTCGGCAGATTCGGCTGGCCGGAAGAAGCCGCGGAAGCAATCGTCTGGCTCTGTTCCGGTGCAGCGGCGTATGTGACTGGGCATTCTATGATCGTAGATGGCGGCCTTACGGCACCTTTTCGTTGAAATCGCTTTCACCTTGACAGCACTCGCTCCATCCGAGCTACTCGGTAGGCCCTCTTATTTCGCAAGACCAACGCGCCGCAGCAAATCCTGCCCGATACGAGCGGCATACGGATGCGCTCAAGGTCGGTTTCTTGATCGTGCATCCTGCTCTTGGCCCGATCATGTACAACCACAAAGGCAGTTAATCACTGATGGAATACAGCAAAACCCTCTTATAACAACCAAGTCCGTATCCACTAGCGCCGCAAATGCCGTGCGCCTGTCCATAGCCTTTGGTCTGCTCTTCGTGCTCGGAAGTTTCACCTGCTCGAACCGGAGTTCGATCCAACTTGCCGGTTCCTCAGCGCAAAACGAAGGCCGCCGCAATCTGTAACACTTTCAATTTCTATCTAGTTTCCAATTAGGGCCATCGCCCGAAAACCGAAGTGCCGCCAGATCAATCGCTTTCAGAGTTTTATTAAGAGCTTCCCAAGCTTCGGACGTGGGTTCGATTCCCATCGCCCGCTCCAGATTCACTCAAGACAATACCTCCCAAAGAATACTAACAATAATACTACTACAACAGTATTACTCAGAATTACCGCATGGCTCACTGACTGTCGAATTGTAGTTTTCACCGAGCGCAGCCAACGGGACGTTTCTCCAGAATTATGTTCGGAGCCGCACCAACTGCCTCATAACGACGAAGGTGCACGCGATGACTGCTACCGCGAGGAGCGTGGGATCAAGTACGTCCCCGTCCGGCGTGAACAAAGCGATCAGGACGACGACGAAAAGAATCAAGTGACGCCACGAGAGCTGGCGCAAGAACCTAGTCACAGTGGATTCTTGGTACGACGGAGGCTGCATCACTCGATATGTAGGCTCTCTTTTTTCAGGGAAGAAATCCACGAGTCGTGAATCGGTGCTGGCGAGATACGCGTCCCATGCGCCCGGAAGGTCAAGCGCAACCGCGTACGCCATGTTCTCGGTCGCCGCACCCGGGTTCCACTCCGGATCCTGCGTGCGTTGCAAGCGATCAAGCTCGACACGCGAAAGGAATTCGCGGTAGCCGTCGATCTCTGGGAGAAGCTGGCGTCCTGCTTCGGTTGGAACCCGCAGCTTCGGAGGTACCGCGAAATTTGCAAAGACAGCAAAGAGCAGCGAGAACTGAAAAGCAGCGTAGTACTGGTTTACGTTCGAGCCAAGAAAGACGACCAACATGACGTACACCAGGATGAGCATAATCATCCCTGCATCGTCGCCGCCCTGGAGAAACCTGTGGTGCAGAAATTCATGGATGTACGGAGTAAAGTGCGTCAACAGGATTCCCGCAAGAACGAAAGCCGCGACGTAGTACGCCGATGGAGATGGGAAGGCAGTGTATACCACCGAGAAGATGGAGAGGGCTATGGCCGGAAACGAGTACACCAAGTTACGAGTGAAGTATGCTCTCTCGTGAGCGGCGCGCAGCGCGGTATGGATTTTTCGTGCCAGGAATAGAAAGTTGGTGCCGCCAAACGGATGCACCGGAAACACGCCTCCCGGAAGGTCGCGGACGCGGATAAAATCTGGAATGCGATCCGTTGGCAGTGGCTCGTCGTGCAGAAACATAAGCGAAAATGCTGCCACCTCTTCCGGAGGAAGATTGGGAGGAAGCCGGTTGGTGCGCGGGCGGATGAAATACCAATCTTTGCGGCATTCGATGGAAACCAAACCGCGAGCAGCAAGCTGCAGCATAACCGCGGCGATGGTCTTCCGATCGGAATCGCCCGTGAAGAGATAACGCAACGCAGCCGGCGACAGATTTTTCGGTGGCGAATATTGGGTCAGGACGGGAACGGGTTCGCGCGTGCGATGGACCGCCATGTAGAGAATCAGGTAATAAAGCGTCAGCGCGAAGACAGTTGCGAAGTACCAGCGCGGCTCAACAACTTCGCGCGCCCACGAGCAGGATTTCTTCAGCAGAAGGATCTGAACCGCGGCAAATGGTTGCACCGCCGATGCTGGCAGCGGCAACACCGCAAGCATTACAGCACAAAAAGCAACTCGCCGCGAGAGGGTTCGAGAAACGCATCTAGCGCCCATATCCAATGGTAGCCAGTACCAAGGGCCGGGTCTTTCATTCGATACACGTCGCCACAAGGTAACGCCACACTTGGCTCCATTTGGCTCCAATTGACTCTGAGGGCGGACGGCAGTGCCGAGGCCTGTGAGAAGCTGGATTCGGCCTGGAGTGGGTTCCCGGAGGAGGAGGTCCCGACGCGGTGCGTAGTCACCTGTGAATTCAGGCATAGTCGAATAATTATTCAGATATATCTGATGAATGTTAAGAAGCTGACGGCAGCACATGCCACGACCAAGAAAAAAGACACCGATCTCCCTTTGTCCCGACGTAGCAAAGAGATCACAGGGTAGTTAGGTGCGGACGTAGTCCGGTCGCCCGAGTCTTTCGCAGATCAAGCAGATGTCCGTTAAGGGGGAACGAGCACCCATGCATACGGAAGTGAATTAGCACGACCGGGAAACCCTCTTCGAAGGGGACGCTTGCTGCCGCCCTCTCAGCAGTCGGAAGTGTCCTGGCTGCTTTTACCTATTGCCTGCCGGTGCTTCCCTTTGTACTGGCTGCTGGAACAGCAAGCAGCGCCGCGTTTCTCTCTTCCTACATCAGCGCTCTTCGGCCATACCTTCTGGGGGTTTCAGTTCTCTTCATTGCGCTCGGGTTTTATCAAAGCAGACGCGCTAGCCAATGCAATTGCAAACCGAGTGTTCTCAGCCAAGTGGTTCTGTGGCTGTCGGCCCTGATTGTTGCCATCTCGATTCTGCTTCCGCAGGCATTCGCAGATCTTGTAGAGAGGCTTCTATGAAGCGACGGAGTGTTGGCTTAGGGCTCGCCGCACTCGCCATTTTTGCTGGCCTGTTTTACTTGTATGGGGGACACGAGACTCCGAGCGGCCAGGCGCCTCTGGCCGATCTAAATGGGGCGAACCTGAGTGAACTCAAGAATGAGTTCAACGGCAGCCAAGCAAACGTGCGTATGTTGGTGCTTCTCTCGCCGACTTGACCGATCTGCGTGCGGGGGGCCTCCGCGCTCGAATCGCTACTGGAAACACAAACAGACTCGCATCTGCGCGTGCTCGTAATTTGGGAACCGGTGCTGGCTACGGACTTGGCCGCACCTTCGACCATGGCGCTTCGGCGCATTCACGATTCGCGAGTGAAGCAATACTGGGACCGAAACCGAGTTCTGTCCCACGCGATGGGAGAGCGTGATCGTCCGAGCGTCGTCTGGGACTACATCGCGGTTTATAAGCCAGAACAGATCTGGACAGACCCGGTGGTGCGCTTCATCGGAGGAGTGCGAAGTGCATTGGACACTATCTATTCAGAACAGAAAAAACTGAACTGATCGCTGTAACGCAGAGCGCGTAAAAGAATGGAGCGGCCTCATCTCTAGGGCTCGCAGAAAGCACAAAGATTGCTGGGAGATGCAAGACGGGCGCAAGCAACCACTTCGGGAAGGAATTCGATGAGCAACAAGATTGTCCTTTATAGTCAGCCGGGTTGAATGTTCTGCGCCAAGGTGAAAGAGTTTCTTTCACAGAACAAGATTGGTTTCACGGATCGAAACATCGCAGCCGTCCAACCAGCATAGGAGGACGCAAGCGCGCGGCCGTAGCGGCGCGGTTTGCGGACACATGGTTCGTGTGGGTGTAAAATCCAGAGTATAGGCTAAGGTCATCTGCCACAGGGGACCGCTCATAGGTCCAGCCGATTTACAGCGATATAAGAAACTCTTGTTGGAGAAGCGGCGCGAGTTGTCGTCTGCCCAGGACGACACTCGAGCCCAGGTGCCGGCAGTGGGAGGCTTGCAAGTCGATCTCAAGGATGAAGCCAATGCCGAAGCCGAGCTTCAGATTCGCTTACATCGAACCGACGGTCGTCTCTTAAGGGCCATCGAAGAAGCATTGGGTCGGATCAGGCTGGGCACGTACGAAATTTGCGGCGTCTGCAATCAGCCTATCTCTAGCAGCCTGTGGCGAAAGTCGTGTATCTGGATTTGTAACCTGAAGTAACTTGTTTCCGTTCATCATTTTCGTAGAATGCGATGGAATTTTGGGAGGAGCATGGATGGGGATGGGGACACGAAGGCGTAGACAACGG
>WNFA01005074.1_pt1 | contig 14925 bp, 26 predicted proteins | sample 5400481 | NCBI WGS metagenome assembly WNFA01 (sample SAMN13153340, study PRJNA577476) | soil metagenome | isolation source: 120 cm saprolite under Douglas fir tree site 2 hole 1 replicate 2 | place: USA:California | collected 2015-04-18
AACCCCGCGCTGTCGACTCAACCGCACCGCCGCGAGTTTGAACTCCGCACTGTATTCCTGAACCTTCTTCGGCCCTGCCCGTGGCACAGACACCTCCCGCTGGTTAGGTGGAAGTGTCTACAAAAGTGAGGGAGGTTCCGCGGCCAGCTTCAAGCGCTTGTTAGGCGGCGTGCACGAACGCGCTGATGCGCGACGTAGAGCTGCAGCAAGCCGCCCCAGCCCAGACAGGCGACGATGAGAGCCACCGTAGGTGGAATGCTCGGCACGAGTGCGAGGACCGGAAACGTGGCAGGTAGATAATGGCAAGGAGGATAGCGAGGACCGTTTGAAGGCTCTGGTGCCCATTGAGAGAGGCCATTCCAATGGACTCACCAAGAAAGTAAAGCACGGCGGCGATCATTGCGCCGACAAAGAATCGGTCGAGAGCTCTCACACGCAGCCTAACGGAATGCGCCTAAGCTGCGGCGCCGTGTTTGGTTGTTCACAAATAGAAGACTACCACAGCAAGACGGCGCCGCCAGCTTCAGGCGCGTGTTAGGCTGCCGCTAGGTTGTGACGTAAAAATACACGCCTGGAGCCACAGCCTCGCCGTAGACGTATCGGCGTCCGTCGGGAAGCTCGGTCCCGTCGAACGACGGAGGGCTGGTGCCGGCCGCCAGGAATAGAAGTCCAGCCGGTCAGCCTCTCGCAGGCCCATGACCAACGAGTCCACGACTCGCCGCTCCATTCCCATGTCGTGCAGTGCTTGAGCTCCGCTATCGGGGAGAGTTGAGCTTCGCCACGGTACGAAACCCATGATCGGTGATGGGGTGTCCAAACGCCAGACACGACCGTCATAGGCTACCAGGCCGACGCGGAATCCTTGCTCGGGCCACGGGGCCACGACGCTCACACTCGGCAGCCGCTGGAACCGACCCACCAGAGCTCGTATCTGCTGCAAGCGGGCGACGAGGCTGTCCCGCCGCGCTGAGACGCACGGGCCGCACTGCCAAGCGTTCGTTAAGGGGGCGGGATAAATTTCAGCGGCGCCCCCAACAATCCCCAGGAAGAAATTTCGAATTCGATCAACCTCTCCCGCGGAGCTGGGCGGCAGTACGAGCAGATCGTAGGGCCCGAACGGCTGCACACTCGCGCGAAAGAGCGCCGTGTCACCGACATGCGTCTGCGCTACGAAGGCCACCGCCCGCACCGCTTCCCGGAATTCGGGCTCCACGTTGGGCGGAACGATGGGTGGGGATTGCGCAGCGACCGCGGAAGCAGACCCTGACATGACGCTCGCGACGCTCGCGACGATCGCTAGCACCTCAAACAAGCTGCGGCGGTCAAATGCGACGTCCATGGATTCAGCGGCAGCCTAACGGATCGCGCTTAAGCTGCGGCGCGCTGAAGAAAGAGGAGTCATTCAATATCCTACGCGCGCCGCCAGCTTCAAGCGCTTGTTAGACCGCGCCCTAGGACGATCGAGTTGTAGTTGGCGCAGGAGCGCCGTTCCAAAAGTCGATCACACATCTCCACGATCCATCCGCCACACGGTAACATACCTACCAGGCGTGATAACCAGCTTGCCCCGGGCATCCGGCGCGGTCACGCTATTGGTGCCGGTCGTGTAGCCAAGCTTTCCATCGGACGAGACGACTGCCTCGTGGGGCTCCCAGCTGATGGAAAAACCGGGCACTCCCAGACTGCCTGTGACGAAGGAACGAATAGCAACCTTGCCATCGACAACCGGCATATCCGGCGGATAAATCCGGGCATCGTCAGCCCAGTATGCCACGATCCGCTCTACATCGGTTCCTGCGTGAGCCGCGGCCGACCAATCTTTGTCTCTCTGAAGAAGTGTTGCCCGTTCAGAATTAGAATCGGTGGGAGGGCGGCACGCGGCGATGCAAACGATCCCGGCGAGGGTGACGAAACGGCTTCGCATGGAAGGTGTCCCTGTGATGATGTTTACGGCGCGGTCTAACGAATCGCGCTTAAGCTGGGGCGCGCTGAAGAAAGATTCATTCCTTAATCTACGCCCGCCGCCAGCTTCAAGCGCTGGTTAGGCCGGCGCCTCGTGGGACACGACCTGCGCGCCCCTGAGCGCAGCGGTGAACTCGTCGACGAGGCTCGCGTTCGCCTTGTCGGCGGTAAACTCGACGTACTCGTCATGCGAGACGAACGCACGCGCATAGCCCACCGCAGGCAGGAGGTGCATGTCCCACCCGCACAGCAGCCCCACCTGTAGAAAGCTCACCAGGGCGGCGGCCTCGTAATCGAGGAAGAGATGCGCTGGAGCCTCCGCCAGCTGACGACGATCTCCGTATGACTGCCGGAGCTGATAGTAGAGGTGAAGGTTTTCACTACTGGGCCAAATGCCCCAGTCCGTCACCCAAAGCAGGCAGGCCTCGCGTGGTTGGAGGGCGCGCTCGAGCTGACGGCAGAAGGCAACTTCGTCCGACGTCGGACCGCGAGCAAACCGTTGCTCCTGGCTCGGGTGGGTCGGAACCCCTGCCTCCGTGAGCTCGACCCGGTCACGACACCATTCGCGCGCTTCGACAACCGTCAGAAAATGCATGAATCTCCGTGCGCGGCCTAACGGATCGCGCCTAAGCTGCGGCGCCGAGCTGGAATCATCACAATTGGAATTCTACCATAGACGCCGGGCGCCGGCAGCTTCAGGCGCTTGTTAGGCTGCCACGTTACTGCAAGCTCTCCACGAACCGGTCAATGAACTCCAGCGGCCGCGCGAGAAGTTCTCGCGCACGCCGAATCGTCTCGGCCTTCTTTCGCTCGGCATAGTCTCTGAGCGCGGGCTGAAGCGCTGGATCTCGCCATGCACAAGGGAAGCACACGCCGCCCGGAAGGACAGGCCCACCTTTCGCGGCGAGTGCGGCGTAGTCGGCCTCCGTGTAGGCAGTCCGTTTCCCACAGCGTGTGCAAGGAATAGTCGTCGCCATGCCGAGTCTCTTGGGGCAGCCTAACGAATCGCGCTTAAGGTGCGGCGCGCTGAAGAAAGAGTCATTCCTTAATCTACGCGCGCCGCCAGCTTCAAGCGCTTGTTAGGCGGCGTCATGGAGCGGTAATCCGCTTTGCGCAGAAATAGCCCTGCGCGGGGTTCGAGCTAGGACTACCCTCTCGCCACCGGCCCCTGAAGCCGCTGCTGTCAACTTCGAACAAGTAGAACATCAGGCCCGCGTCCTTCCAGCGGTTCTGATGGGTGGTCGCCGCACCTAGGACAAAGACTGCTCGCCGACCGATTTGCACGAATTGAACGCCGGGCTGAAGCGCGTCTCGTGCTGCAGGACTGTAGCCTGTGTTCAGATGACCGAAAGTCGCGAAGTCTAGGTCGGTCGCGCCGATAATCTTGGCTGGCTGCACTGACTGGTACCTCTTCGGTGTCACCCAAAGTGACATCCTTCCCAGGGCCAGGGAATCGGAGCGTGGTGAATTGGTTACCACAACCTTCATCACGAATGTCCCGACGAGACTCGCAGCTTCGAAGCTAGGCGGCAGTTCCGGCCACGCCGCTTCATAACTAGTCGTGTTTGAGTCTATCCGAATGCTCCGATACGCGTGCCAGTTCCGGTCGGTGGCGACAGAGCGACAGTCGCTCTGAGGCGTTTGGGCGAGCAACACCATCGGGAAGACCGTGACAAGCACCAGCGCCGCGCAACTGACAGGACTTGGAATTGCCATGCGCATGACGCCGCCTAACGGAGTGCGCCTAAGCTGCGGCGCGCGCGTGAAGTGTTCACAAATGAAAGACTACCACAGAAAAACGGCGCCGCCAGCTTCAGGCGCTTGTTAGGCGGCGCACCCTACAATCCGGAGGCCACGCGCGCGAATCATGCTATCATCCATCTGCCTGATGCGAATTCTATCCACAGATGGGATGGATTCCGGAATTGAGATGCGGTACACGTTGAGGGTCAGCTCCTGAACTTTGGGGTCGTTGGGATCGACCCCAGATGGGACCCACAGCGGTTCGTCTACTATCCTTTGGACGTGGCCCGGCTCCATAGCTCCTAGCCGCATTGAAAGCGCGTTTAGACGTCGTACTTCTCTCGCAAGGTGGCAAACCGCGACCCCGAGAGAATCCTCACCATTGACGTAGCGCCCCACTGTGGCTCTGCCCGCTTGCAGCGTCCGACCTTGGCGATAGCGCAAGGCAACTGGCCAGTAGTCCCAGGCCACGAAACCGGCCGCGAGAACGAGTGGCGCGGCAAAGGCAAGGATTATACGAGCGCGTTTGGGCATGATTGAACCGCGCTGCGCCGCCTAACGGATCGCGCTTAAGCTGCGGCGCGCTGCAGAAAGATTCATTCCACAATCTACGCGCGCCGCCAGCTTCAAGCGCTTGTTAGGCAGCGTGTGCACAGGGGTGTGGGTCGGTACGGTTCGAATCGGGGCGCTGCGCCGGCCAGCCTAACACAATCACCCGAGCGGAATCGACTCGCGCCGACAACAGAACCCCTTCGTCGTGCCGGATTGGCCAGTAATCCACGCTGAACCGCGCTTCATCGCCGCGGATGTAGCACCACTCCTCGTGACGACTCAAATGTGCACTAAACGCCTGCCGAAGCGAGGTTGCCTGATCCGGCGTGTAGTGCAGCTGGATGTGCAGCACGCGTGCCGACTGTGACGGTCTCTGGCTCTCTGAGTTCAACGGCTCGTCGACAAATAGATAAAGAGCGCGCAGGCCGTTCGTCGAGCTGATTGTTGTGTCCGCGTACCCAACGTATGGGACAAAGGACAGGTGATAGCGCGACGCCAGCGGAGCAGCAGGCTCACCCAGCCGCAGGCCGGGTGCGAGACTGTCGAATACCGAAGCTACGGCGAGGGTACGCTCGTCTTGCTGACAGCTAGCCAGGAGCATGAGCGCGGCGAAAGCGACAGACCTTGGCAATGCAGAGCGCATCACGCTGCCTAACGAATTGCGCTTAAGCTGCGGCGCGCTGAAGAAAGATTCATTCCCCAATCTACGCGCGCCGCCAGCTTCAAGCGCTTGTTAGGCGGCCCGGACTCAGGCTGGCCCCACAGTGTATTGGTGAGGCTGCGCCCTAGATGGATTACGGATGCGGACGCTCGAGTTCGTGACCAGATCATGTAGCGCTTGGTGGCGACGACTGAAGCTCATAGTGAAGAAGGAGAACACCCCGAGCAACCCCTTCACCACATATCGCGCGAGCGCCTTCAGGAGAGAGACTCGACCACCGGTTCGGTTGTCGACCACTTGTAGATTCATAAACCGATGCCCGAGCGTCCCGCCGCCCCGCCACACGAGCAGCGGCTCCTAGAGAATGATCGTCAACCACCAGAAGATCACCAGTCCGATGCGGACGCCGCGTAAGGATTGACCAACAGAGGCGAGGGCAAAGATGGCGATCGAAAAGAGGACGAGGATGACGAGGTCGGCAGAAATGGCGTTGAGCCGGCCAGGGAAATTGGCGTAGAGTCCGGCTGGCTTTTCTAATTCTCGGGCGGTATTGGCCATAGTCGTCACTTGCTTGTGGGGCCGCCTAACGGATCGCGCTTAAGCTGCGGCGCGCTGAAGAAAGATTCATTCCCTAATCTACGCGCGCCGCCAGCTTCAAGCGCTTGTTAGGCGGCTGCCGGAGTAAAGATCTCGACGACTTCATACATCCCCGGCTCGAATTTGGCTAACGCGAGGGCTTGGTCGAGGTAAGGTGAGGCAACCGGATCTCTGCGCATCGCCTGGTAATCCTCGATACTGCGCCACTGGGCGTACATGGCGACCTTGGTGCCATCGAGACTCCGGTGGAGAGCGGCTGAAACGAAGCCGGTGACATGTCGCACCGAAGTCTGGGTAGCCCTGATGAGCAGATCGACGAGTTCGCGCTGCTTGGCGGGCTCGACGGTGAAGATGTTGATGAGCGAGAGGAGCTTACCATCCTTGGATATCGTCGGCATAAGGCGACTTCTCGGTGAAAGGGATTCTAGCAGCCGCCTAACGGAGTGCGCCTAAGCTGCGGCGCCAAACTGTACCGTGCACAAACGCAATTCTACCACAGGTCACGGGCGCCGTCAGCTTCAGGCGCGTGCTAGGCAGCGCGGGCAACCGACCTCAAAACGGGTGGCACGACGCATGCCTTATCTGCTCAGCTCGGAGAATGCTTTTTCCGAACGCGTAATGCATCCCTATCCCGATCGTCAATGGGTTGGCACGTTGGACAAGCCCGTCGACGGCAGCTTGGAGGCCGAGGCCGTTGTGCAGTTCGAAGTGGATCCCACCGCTGTAGCCGAATCGGAGGTTCGTATGGGGGTTCGCAAGGGGTGCGGACACGCGCAGGATATCGAACCGTGGCGTGGCCCAAGGATAGAAGAAATCATTCGCTATGCATGCCGTCATTGGCAGTCCCGCACCGACGGGAACATGTAAGACGCTCACGCCCCGCGATGACGAGTAGCCGAGACCCAGTTGCACGTACCCGAAATCCTCCCGCCCGACCTGCCAACTTGCGGTTCCCCCGAACGTTGTGCTACCCGTCCCACTGACAGGGCGATACTCCGAAGCGCTAGCCGACAGTGTCCATCGAGCGAACCGAATCTCACCCGTTACGGCAATTGGCCAGGCCTCGAGTCTTTGTCCACTTCTGATGCCGACCGCGGCGTAATCAACGGCAACACCACCACCTTCTAGGACCCAAGGAGCATAGATAGGCATCCCCGGAACCTGTGCTGAGAGGTGCCCGAGCGCACCAGTGCTTGTAGTGCCGATCAACGCTGCAAGGAACTTGAGTCGCCGCATAGTCCATCCACGAGAGTCGCCGCGGGGTGCTCGGTCTGGCGGGCGCTGCCTAACGAATCGCGCTTAAGCTGCGGCGCGCTGAAAAAAGATTCATTCCTCAATCTACGCGCGCCGGCAGCTTCAAGCGCTTGTTAGGCGCCGCGCTCATCATCGTTTGTAGTGCGAGGGATCAACCCGTCACGACGATGCATCACCGCGTACCAGATCCCGACACAAACACCCAAAAACACGGAGAAACGCCAATCCATCTCGGGCCCAAACCATAAATGAATGCGCAGAGCGATGAATACCACTGCAGCCACCACGGTAGCTGCTAGTCCGCACACAGTTGCGGCGAGGATCTCGCCAAACCCACGCCGCTTGAGCGTGCGAAATGTCCAGGCACCGGTCGTCGATGCAAACCCTATTGCGAAGACGAGACCGATGATCGTTACGATCGGGCTCAACATGTTCCGCGTGCGCCTAACGAATCGCGCTTAAGCTGCGGCGCGCTGAAGAAAGATTCATTCCTCAATCTACGCGCGCCGCCAGCTTCAAGCGCTTGTTAGGCGGCATGTGTGTGCGACAGTCATGGGCGCGCGGTCCGACCGGAGTGCCGTGCCGGATCAAAAGGCTCGAAGTACGCTTGTCCCGTCGCAAACATGCCGTGCTGGGGAATCCAGAAGTCGCGCAGCTGAGCCTGTGGCGACACGGGTCCAGGCGGACCAAAGTCCGTGTCCGCGACTATTGCGCGGCTAGCCACGACGCGAAACAAGACGCGTGGATTGGCGATGAAGCGCTGGCCGTTCGGCGCAGTGCCGTAGAGACCAACGCGACCCACACCTAAGACGGGCCCAGCCATGCTGCTCATGACGGCAAGGAAGGCCGGGTTGCGCCACGCTGCCCCCGGAAGCAACCGCGCCATCCCGTTCATGAGCCGTGTGGCGACGGTCGGCCCTACGGCGACTTCCCATTCGAGTGATGCCGCGGGAACGAGGACCCGGAAACGGTCGGCGCCAACCATATGATACGGACGTCCGTTTGTATCGAGGCCAAGGCGTCTCGTCCGAAGTACCGCGAGCAGGCGAGTTGCGGAGCAGCGGTGGCGTAGAACACCCACTCGCCCTGGGGGTTGCGGTGCCACACGGATGTGTAGCCCGGCCCCACCGAGGTTGCGGGAAAGCGCCGCATGGCCAAGACGTGGCCCGAAATGAACGGGAGCCCCATGACGCCGTAGCCGTTGAATCGCTCGTCCAGCCCCGGCGGGAGCGCAGGGGCTGCCTCAATCTGTTCGACGAGGTGCCGGGGTGAGAGGCTCATGCGTTGGCTCTGCTGCTGTGTGGCACCATGCCGCCTAACGGATTGCGCTTAAGCTGCGGCGCGCTGAAGAACGATTCATTCCACAATCTACGCGCGCCGTCAGCTTCAAGCGCTTGTTAGGCGGCCCGCCAGATCAGGGATTGGTTTCTAGCAACCGGCCTTCGAGAATCTGCCGGTGCGCCTCAGGAAAAGCGAAGGCGACGCGCTTTCCACTACTCCTTGGGTACGGCCAGGGGATCGAGGCCGCACGCGACTTGACGAACCGACGTAGTCGATTCCACCAGGCCTTGGCTGCGGGGTGAGCTGGCTTTCCAATTGGCCGAAAGTAGTCCCCAAGCCAATGGAATCCCGACCGCGCTAAAGAGTTGAAGTCCTGACGGCCCTTGTCGCGAAGCGTAACGGTGAATGGTCCGGGGAGATTGCCGCCGAAAAACGGCGTGGTCGTTCTTGGATCTACCCCCCGTTGGATCCATCCTGCGAAAGGGTCGACGACGTGCGCGTCCGGAACGGTCGGATCGCCCGACGGCACGTTGAGGGGACCGGCGAGCTTGTGCCACAGCGCGTAACACTCTGCCTCAACACGGGAGAGCTCGTCGACCGCCTTCCATCTGCACCTGTCTCCCACGCGCGACTCGAGGATGATCCAGGCGACCTCCCGTTCCTCGTTGAGCCACGAACGGATCAACTCGACGTCGGGTGCCGTCACATAAAGGATGATCTCTGCCATCCGAGACAATGACTGGTGTGGGCCGCCTAACGAATCGCGCTTAAGCTGCGGCGCGCTGAAGAAGAATTCATTCCCTAATCTACGCGCGCCGCCAGCTTCAAGCGCTTGTTAGGCTGCACGGCCTGCATGAGCCTGCTCTCAGCGTCGGTCGTATACGACGACGGTGGTTAAAGCGACTCGAGTGATGGGGTCGACGGAAACGATCATTAGAGAGCGCCCATCCTCGGAGCGAAGGGCGCGGTAACCAAACACGGGCCGCCCGTGCCACCGGAAGGTCCCGTCCAGGACGGAATCAGTCGACTGGCTCAATTGGACTTCATCAACCCCGGCGATGCCCGAGACCGGAGCTCCAACTCCGTCGAGTGTAGCGGCAAGCTCGCCGATCACCACACGACCGTCCGTCCGAACGCTGCGTATGACGCAGTGCACTTGCTCGCCACGTGGCCCGCAAGTGAACACTTCACGGCGCCTTCTGTCGACCCCCCGACCGTAGTGTGTTCGCGCAAGGTTGAGCTCCCACTTTCCGTCAAGGAGCGTGACCGGCGGCCCAAATCGGGCACCGACTGGCGCGGAGTGGGCACCCGAGCATGACGCGCTAAACAAAGCCAGCACGATTGCGACGGACAAAGCGCGCATATAAGTCGTGCAGCCTAACGAATCGCGCTTAAGCTGCGGCGCGCTGAAGAAAGACTCATTCCTCAATCTACGCGCGCCGCCAGCTTCAAGCGCTGGTTAGGCAGCGTGTGTCTCATCAAGGGGCTGCAGGAGTGTGTTTATCTCGCCGACCAACTCCGTGGCCGCGGCCTTGCTCCGACAATATGCCACCACCAGAAGCTCGTCGCGGTGTCGAGTGTAAACCTCGTATCGCACCACAACACTTGGTCCGGCGAGGAGCTCGTGGAACCCCGACATCCTGCGCTCTTCTTCGCGACGTTCAATCGCGTGGAAGTGATCAAGCTCGGCGAAAGGAATCTGCCGCGAGTGTCGCACCATTACTCGGCGGATGCGGTCAAACAGAGTTGACGGACGGCCCGCCCAAGCATAGGCAAGGGCCGCCGCGAGGAGCGCAGTGGCGAGTGTGAGCCAGAGAGGTAGGAGAGCGACCGCTATCAGGCCGAGCGGCACGGCCCCGATCGCTGCGAAGAGCAACCGTGAGACTGTGGAGAGATGGATCGCGACACTCCCCGTTTGTGTGCGGGAGTAGGTGACATTGTCCAGCAGCACAAAGCCTAAATCGCCAGTCATAACACGCTGCCTAACGAATCGCGTTTAAGCTGCGGCGCGCTGAAGAAAGATTCATTCCACAATCTACGCGCGCCGTCAGCTTCAAGCGCATGTTAGACGGCGCCCTTTCCCCTCGAGCTATCCGTGCGCCACGTGACGAGCGTGGCGAGCAAATAGGCCCCGATGGGGAGAATCAGCCACCAGACAGGACCAGAAATGGGACCGAAGCTCGACCAGCAGCGATCTACGTGTTGACCGGCTGGGCCGACTTGGTCGACGCACTGGAAGTTGGTGAAGAGCACGCCAACCACTAGGAAAACGACGACTGCGGCAAGTCGAGGCCACGTGGGGCGGAGTAGTCGTGTCCAACTCATCTGAGCTGGTTACCTCAAGGGTGGCGCCGTCTAACGGATCGCGCTTAAGCTGCGGCGCGCTGAAGAAAGACTCATTCCATAATCTACGCGCGCCGCCAGCTTCAAGCGCATGTTAGGCGGCTCCAATACGAAAAGTCAGCTGCTTGAGGGTGCCCAGATTCCTGATCGCTTCCCGAGCTTTCGGACCTAATCGGTCCGGATCCGATCGCAAGACGAACAAAGAAAGCAAAGCGTAGAGCTCTCTGCGTAAACCCGCGAAATTCCAAAGCTTGACCGAAGGTGTTCCACCGATCCTCTCGTCCGTTAGATGCGCAAGCTCCTTATCGGCACGACGCTTAGCTCGAGCGAGGCTCTTCGACAAAACGGGGCGACCAGTCAGCCAATCCGCGTACTGAGATCTGGCAGCCAGAAAGTGATGAGCGCTGACGTCGCTCTTGTCGAGCCTGAACTTATCCGGTACAGGAACACGATGAGGTTTCGCAGGTGTTGGGCGAACGACTCGACTCGAGCATTGTTGAAGAAAGCTACTAGGATCCTCAACGTGGGATCTGAGCTGTGAACACGAAGACTGGCTGCCAAACGGAGCATGTTCACTTCATAAGCGAGGTGTTCGTCGGAGTACTTCCGCAGCCTAGATGGTTGCGAGATGGGAGGTCTTGGAGGAGGCTTGTTTGTCCTGCCCCGTCCCTTATTCATCTGAATCTTGAACGTCCGAGAGGATCAAGGTGGAGCCGCCTACCGGATCGCGCTCAAGCTGCGGCGCGCTGAAGAAAGACTCATTCCCTAATCTACGCGCGCCGTCAGCTTCAAGCGCTTGTTAGGCGGTGCCCCTCGAGGCTCGAAAAGCCCAGATAGCCAGACTGCCAGTGACTAGGAACGCCACGATCGAGAACCAAATGGGAATCGAATAGCTGGCGACCTGTGCTGGCCAGCCCAGGACTGATCGGGTCAATTGTGCCAGGGCGATCAGGATGAAGAGGGCTCCGGAGACCTGCTCGTAGCGGCGCATACTATGCTCCTGAGCGGGGCATCCGCCTAACGGATCGCGCTCAAGCTGCGGCGCGCTGAAGAAAGACTCATTCCCTAATCTACGCGCGCCGCCAGCTTCAAGCGCTTGTTAGGCAGCCGAACCACCAGACTCCAACCGCACGTTCAGCCGCAGAAGTTTGTTCGCCAACGGAATCAGCATCTTGGGGGTCGGTATCTGGATAACCGAGTCGGTCGGTTTCGACACGCACAAGATGCTCGGCTATCTGTTTAGCAGTCGCGCCCGAAGCGATCAGGTGGTACACGCCGCCGACATAAGCGTCGTACTCGTCCTGGGCCTGGGGCTCGTCCTTCACGCCTAATGGATCCCAGTTGCGGAGGAGGACCTCACCAATAGCCCGCTGAATCTCCTTCGCCCGAACTTCTCGTGAAGTCATTCGGCTGCCTAACGAAATGCGGCTGAGCCGCACCGCCGTGTTGTGCTCTTCACAAATGCAATTCTACTACGACGGGCGGCGCCAGCTCCAGCCGCCTGTTAGGCTGCGCAGCGTACTCAGCCAAGGATGAAGGCAACAACCATACACCAGGGGATCGTAAGAAGCGTTACCACCCAGACCCAGCGCAACAACGGCTGACCTTCATCAGTGTAGAGATCGGGCCGGAGGGCGCGAATGTTCGAAGTGAGGAACATACCCGCCATGCCGTCACCATCCCGGCGATAGGCAGACAGTCGATATAGCAGAACCCAGCCGACCAAGACTGGAAGAAAGAAAAGGAAAGCCGCGAACGCGGTTCTCATCGAGGCGGGATGCGCAGCCTAACGGATCGCGCTTAAGCTGCGGCGCGCTGACGAAAGATTCATTCCATAATCTACGCGCGCCGTCAGCTCCAAGCGCTTGTTAGGCAGCGTGCATTCATATAGTAAGTGCAACACGGTGCCCGAAAGAAAAAGGTGACCTGGGATACGGTAATCTTCAATCTCGGCCAAGAGAAAGAAGCGTACCGATGATGTATCTCGAATCGGAAGCCCAAAGCGGGCTCCTCGTGCCGAGTAGGCGTGCTGCGCAATGCGAACTCAACGGCCGCGACAGCCGGTACTCCCTCGGGCGCAATGACACGCTGACCGACCGTGACCTTCCCATCCAAGACATCCCCATGGCAGAAGAGCATCGATCGCGCACGGATCGTCGCGACGCCGTTGACTCGGAAGGTGGGCATAGCAGCTGGCCTATGTTGCTGCCTAACGAGAATTAGACATACCTGTCTAAACTAACCTGCCAACGCTTCTTTGCTGTCTAAACACGTCCTTTGACCTGAGAGTCCCGAATTAGGCTGGTCAGCCTAAACGGTTTATTACAGCATGTTGGCAGGACTCGGAAGGCCCGTCCCCCGACAAGATTTCAAAAAAAAACAGGCGCGGTAGAGTGATCGGTCTACCGCGCCCTTGCTGCCTCCTTCGAAACCGGCGCCGCCATCACGCCGCCTTCGGCGTCTCACTACCGCCCGCCCCGGACTCGGGCTCGTTCTTGGTCTGGAACGACCCAGCCACATTGCGGGCACTCTCCACGCTCCCATCAGCTCGGCATTATCCCCGAACCGATACCGGACCACCTTGTCCAGCAGGCGGAGTTGCTTGCTGATGTCCGCGGCAACCACCTTCAGATCGGCGCGTGCGCCTACATGCTCGCGCCGGCCTGCACTGGTCGCCTGGATCGTGTCCTCGTACTGCCCGAGCGCCGTGGTGAGCTCGTCCAACACCTGCTCCGACATCCCGAGCTTCACCAGGAGCTCCTTCTGCGCCGTCGCCCGCTCCAGGATCGCTCGACTCATCGTGAGCAACCCCTGGTGCGTGGTGTTCGGCGGCGGCATGCGGAACTGCTCCGCCAATTCCGCATTCTGGGTGCCTACCACTGCGCCCACGGCACTCAAATAGCCGAGTATCCTGGGCTGCAGCGCGCGCCGAAGCTCTTGCCGCTGCTTCACGGCCGACCGCTCCACCGCCACCCCCACCCGCTGCTGGGTCGCGAGGTTCTCCGCATGCTCCAGCAGCTGCTCGAGCTTCGTCAGCCCGAGGTCCTGCCCTACTCCGTCCATCTGGTGGGCCCGAAGAAAGTCACGAGCCCGCGCGGCCATCTCCAGCCGCCTGCGTAATTGAGCGTTCATAACGCTCCCTCCTGTTGTGGCCACAGCGTCGGTGCCGTGCACCGTTGTTGGGACGTCTCCGACACTCGGAGCGCGATGGATAAACCGGGCCACGAGATTTGTGCTCAGAAAAAAATGGATGAGTCCTCGTTTATGGACGACGAAACGCGGCTCAGGGGCTCGCGCTCTGGAAATCGAGCATTGGCACGCCCGAACGATGTCCTCTGGATTTGTGTCGAAGTGTCAGCGCCGACGGTAACAGGGGCCTCAATCAATGAAGATGCTCGCTCACTGAGTGAAAATGCTCCCTCACTCAGTCGAGATGCTCCCGCACTGCGTCAAGATCCTCGCTCGCTGCGTCCAGATCCTCGCTCATTTCGTCCACATCCTCGCTCATTTCGTCCACATCCTCGCTCATTTCGTCCGGATCTTCGCTCACAGGGGGCAGATGGTCCCTCACTGCGTGAAACTGCTCGCGCGCGACCTAGGAGAACCCCTAATTGGCCATCGCCAAGACACTCATCGAAGATCGAAGAAGCGACGCCGGGACTCGAAGAACGCACATTGCCCCTCGAACGAGCCTCATTGCGAACCGAACGGTAGTCTTTGCGACCCATTCCTTCCTCTCTCTTTTTTCATACCTTTGCCGCAGTTCACTACACGCTGGAGCGGACATTGGACAAAAAGAAATTCCTGTTCGTGTCGCTGGATGGCTTGATTGCAGACATCGCGTGGCAGGTCGTCAAAGAGGGCCACGAGGTGAAGCTGTTCTGCGAGGCCAAAGACGAGCGCGAAATCGCCGATGGCTTCGTCCCTAAGACCGACGATTGGGTGGCGGAGGTCCCCTGGGCCGATGTGATCATCTTCGACGACGTGCTCGGCCAGGGCGCCAAAGCCCATCAGCTCCGCCAGACGGGCAAACTCGTGGTGGGCGGCACGCCGTACACCGATCAGCTGGAAGATGATCGCGCGTTCGGCCAGCAGGAGCTCAAGAAGGCCGGCGTGTCGATCATTCCGCAGGAGAATTTCCATTCCTTCGACGAAGCGATCGCGTACGTCCGCGCGAACCCCAACCGCTACGTCATCAAGCCGAGTGGCGAGGCGCAGAACCTGAAGCAGCTACTGTTCGTGGGCGAGGACGAAGACGGCAAGGACGTGATCCAGGTGCTCGAGGATTACCAGCGCGCCTGGGCGGACCGCGTGAAGGCGTTCCAGCTGCAGCGCCGCATCGTGGGCGTGGAAGTGGCGGCCGGCGCGTTCTTCAACGGCAAGGAATTCGTGCTGCCGGTCAACATCAACTTCGAGCACAAGAAGCTGTTTCCCGGCGACATCGGCCCGTCCACCGGCGAGATGGGGACGACGATGTTCTGGAGCGAGCCCACGCGCCTGTTCAACGCGACGCTCAAGAAGATGGAGCCGCG
>WNFA01002598.1_pt1 | contig 14922 bp, 12 predicted proteins | sample 5400481 | NCBI WGS metagenome assembly WNFA01 (sample SAMN13153340, study PRJNA577476) | soil metagenome | isolation source: 120 cm saprolite under Douglas fir tree site 2 hole 1 replicate 2 | place: USA:California | collected 2015-04-18
CTTAGAGATCGCCCTCACCTGCGATATTCGTATCGCACGCAGGGGGGCTGGCAAGGTCGGCTTGCCCGAGGTTACCCTCGGTGTGCTGCCTGGAACCGGTGGGACGCAACGCCTGGCACGTGCCTTACCCAAGAACAAGGCCATCGAACTCATGACCGAGGGCAAGCTGATCAGCTTTGAAGAGGCGCTCGATCTCGGCCTGATTAACTACATCTACGAGTCGGAGCACTACTGGGACGAGGTCATGCAGTACGCGAAGTCCTTCTGTCCGCCCAACAAAGCATCCAAGGCGGTTGGACGTATCAAGCGTTCAGTACAATCCGGCGCGGAAGTTCCGTTCTCCGAGAGCCTGGCCATCGAGCGTGAACTCCAACAACTCTTGTTCCAGAGCGAAGATGCCAAAGAAGGTATCGCCGCCTACATTGAGAAGCGCACACCCAGTTTTAAAGCTCGCTGAAAAAGCCTTTGTGAAGGAGAGGCCATCATCGATATTGCCAATGAACGATCTAAAGGCCTGTTACTCAAGCTTGGCTTTACCTATGATGGAAACTTGCGCCAGCGCTACTTCTTCCGCGACCGTTTCGAGGACGAACACTACTTTGGATTGCTCAAGGATGAATGGCTCGGATCTGTGTAAACCTTCCTGGAGCGGCTGGCCGCGGCAGGGTTCACGACTGATCACCCCATCCTCGATGAAACGTTCGGTCGCTACGTCATGATCGAAGCCCCCGACGGCTTCCTCATCCAGGTCAATGAAGAAGATCCTGACTTGTATACCTGACCTTCTTCATGCAGAGAAGGAGATGCTCATGGGTCATTCCTCTTCGATTAGCGTGCACAATCTGGGCAAGCACTTCACCGTTCCCAGGCGTAATGCCGGGTTGAAGGCGGCACTGCGCAGTGTCGTGCGACGCGCCACCAGCGAGGTAGTCGCAGTCGATGGCATCACCTTCAACATCGCTCCTGGCGAAATTGTTGTCTTGCCGGCCCCAATGGCGCCGGCAAGACAACCACCTTGAAGATGCTGGCAGGGCTTCTCTACCCAACTGCCGGCACAGCCACTGTACTTGACCACGTTCCCTGGCGGCGCGAACGGGTATTCCTCCAGCAGATCGCACTGGTGATGGGGCAGCGCAACCAGCTCCAGTGGGACATTCCCGCTATCGATTCGTTTGCGCTCAACCAGGCCATCTACTGCATCGATCCGCCGGCTTATCGTCGTACCCTGGGTGAACTCACCGATCTGCTCGACCTTGGTCCACTATTGACAAAACCTGTGCGCACCCTTTCACTTGGAGAGCGCATGAAATGCGAACTCGCCGCAGCGCTCCTGCACCGCCCACGCGTCCTCTTTCTCGACGAACCAACCATTGGGCAGGATGTCACCAGTCAACGGCGCATCCGCACGTTCATCGCAGAATACAATCGCCGCCACGAGGCGACTGCCCTGCTCACCAGCCACTACATGGCCGACGTGGAGGCGTTGTGCCGCCGCGTCATCCTCATTCACCACGGGCAAATCCTCTTCGCTGGGGCTTACTGCTTTCTGGACGACGCAGATGAGCGCTGTGATCCAGGCATACTATGTCGCGTTGTTTTTCCTCTCGGGCCAGATGGGGCCACTCACACTCTTCCCAGTCCCCGTTCAGGTGCTGGCGCAACTGCTGCCTTTCCAGTGGATGCTCGCATTTCCTGTGCAACTCCTGCTGGGACGGGTGGACCAGCATGCAATAGTCCCGGGATTGGTCGCTCAAGGCATATGGCTGTGTTTGAGCCTGGCATTGATGACTATGCTCTGGCGTTGTGGACTTCGCCGTTACACTGGAACTGGAGCTTGAGCATGCGATACATCGCTTTGTTGAAGCGCTACCTGCAACTCAACATCTTGCGCGAGCTTGCCTATCGCGGCAATTTCTACACACAGATCTTCCAGTCGCTGGTGTCGCTGGGCTTTGGCTTGCTAGGACTGGCAGTGATCTTCGACCACACCAGCGCACTGAATGAGTGGCATCCAGCGGAACTCCTGGCCTTGTTGGGTATCTATCAGATCGTCGGTGGCGTCATCAACCTGGTCATCCAGCCCTGCATGCAGCAGCTGATGAGCGAGGTGCACCGGGGAACGCTGGACTACACCTTGCTCAAACCGGCAGACGCGCAGTTTCTGGTGAGCATTCGCCAGGTGCAGATCTGGAAACTGTGCGATATCGTGCTTGGCCTGATAGTGGTGGGAGTTGCGCTGGCACGTCTTGGTGTGACGGTGGGGGCAGGACAGGTACTCACTTTCGTATTCGTGCTGGGGGCAGGAGGCTCCATCGTCTACAGCTTCTGGCTCATGCTGGCAACCTGCTCCTTCTGGCTCGTACGGGTCGAGAATATCCTGGTGATCTTCCAGGACCTTTACCAGGCTGGACGCTGGCCGGTGAGCATCTACCCGTCATGGCTGCGCTGGACCCTGACCTTCCTGGTGCCCGTGACGGTCGCAACGACCATACCGGCCCAGGCGCTGGTAGGTCAACTGGCATGGCATACGATCCTGGCAGTCGCCTCGTTCGCGCTGCTCGCTCTAGTGCTCTCGCGCTGGTTCTGGCTGTTCGGTCTCCGGCACTATACTGGAGCGTCAGCATGACGCGGGTATAGGACAATAGCCAATCCACCCAACCCGAGGAGGCAAGCTCACGCCCCTATGGACAACGTTCATGAGGCTAACCCGGTGGTAGGTTAGTAGGGGCGTGAGCTTGCCTCCGCCCTGGCTCTCTCACGCTCTCACGCTCTCACGCCCCTACGGACTCCGCCCTGGCCTGGGACCCTTCATGCAAAAGTCTGAACCCTACCCCTTGAGGTGCCTTGCTTTACGCGGCAATTTCATCTGTGGTATACTTGCCATCCGACAGCATCTGTTATGTAAGGCCGGATGCGCTGCGTAACAGACAATCACCGCCTGGTCGTGACCATGCTGTATGTGAAACGCAAAAATAATGCTGCGGGAGTGAGACCATCATGAATTTACCACCCCACCAGACAAATCGCTTTTACCATATCTGGTTCGCGTTGCTCCACTACGTCAATGAGCAGCGGCAACTGACAACTACCTTTCCCGATACACCAGAGGAAGGGTCGATCACACAAGACGACGCCATGAAACTCCGGAACGCTTTGTGGGCCGACGACGAACTCCGCGAAAGGTTCATCGCCGAGAATCCGGCAGGACTGCCGCCAGCCGATTTGGCATTGGTTGCGAGCTGGCAGAACCGCCTGGCCGGACACTTTTTCATTGTTCGCCATCTCAAAAAATACACCGTCTTTCTCTCTCAGGAACCCACCCATGCCTATGGCGTACTGGGGCTGGTCAGTCCAATTGAGGAGGTTGTTGGTCCCACCGTCCCGATCTACGTCGAGGCCGTCCTACTGCCGTTCGAGGGCCAGATTATCTACGATAGCCTCCTGATGCCCTACAGAGTCACCTTTGGTCCCGGCATCCGCGGCAACCTGAACGATACATACCGGAACACACAGGAGCGCGAAGGGATCATTACCACACTGGGACCACCCGATGCGCCCTTCGACCTGAATGAAGAACAGAATGGAGTGCTTGCGCGCAATGCGAAGGTCCTGGGTGCCTTCCGCAAGGACATGGCCAGGAGCGGTCTGAGCCAAAAAATGATCGAGCAGCACACAGGCGCTATCGATGACTTCGCCCAGACCTACCTGCTGGCGCAAGAGCCACCGCAGGGATTGCTCGACACCACCCTCACAGATGTGCAGGCATATTTACGCACGGCTGGAAACAAGACAACTACGACCAGCTTCAAGCGCTTCGTCCGTTTCCTCGCTGAGACGGGACGGATGGACTACGAGCAAGCAGAACCCCTGCGCAATTTTCTGAGGCATGCAGGGGGATAGAAGTAGCTAAGGAGCATTTGCACTGATGAGACGATACGGGAGTCAGAGTATGATCGCACCGCTGCGCTCGGTGCTGGTCAAGCGCCCGGACAACGCCTTCGCCATCGACGACCCGGCGGCCTGGCACTATGCCGATCGACCAAACCTGGCGCTAGCCCAGCAGGAGCACGACACCCTTGTCGCCTTGCTGCAAGCGGCTGGAGCCGAGGTGATTACCCACGACGAGCCGCAGCCCGAGCACGCCGATGCCATCTATGTCTTCGACCCGGCGCTTGTGACCGATCACGGGGCGATTATCCTCTCGATGGGCAAGCCGCAGAGGCGGGGCGAAGAGGCGGTGATGGCTCGCCGTCTGGAGGTCCTGGGGATCCCTGTGCTCTACACGCTGCAAGGGGAGGCACGGGCTGAAGGTGGCGATTTACTGTGGCTTGACCACGAGACATTGGCTGTGGGGCTAGGATTCCGCACGAACGCCGAGGGTCTGCATCAACTGCGCGAGGTGCTGGCAGGGATCGGGGTGACGGTCATTCCCGTGGAATTGCCATACTACACAGGCCCGGAATCCTGCCTGCACCTGCTCTCCTTGATCAGCATCGTCGATGACCACCTGGCTGTTGTCTACCCTCCGCTGCTCAGTGTGCAGTTCTGGAAGGAATTGCAATGGCGAAGCTTCCGGCTCGTTGAGGTGCCCGATGCGGAGTTTGCGACGATGGGGCCCAATGTGCTGGCTCTGGCTCCCGGTCGGTGCCTGATGCTCGAAGGTAACCCGATTACGCGGCGGCGGTTGGAGGAAGAAGGTTGTGAGGTTCTGACTTACCGGGGGTATGAGATTTCGTTGAAGGCCGAGGGTGGGCCGACCTGTTTGACACGACCGATTTTGCGAGGGGATGTGTAATTAGTGCGTGCGAAACGCATCTGCTAAAAATAGCTGTGTGTGCCGTCTATGTTTACAGGAGATCTATTCGCGTATGGCCAGTATACTGTGACCGTTAGTTGTAATAGATGGAGGAGATTATGCCAACACCAACAGTTGAGGACCTCACTCAACGCTCTCAATTTGTCTTTGCAGGTACCGTCGTAGCGCTTCAAGCCGCCACGATGTCGGCTGTGCCGATTACGCCCACAACGATGATCGTCAAGGTGGATGAAGTTATTCATGCACCTGTGGGACTTGGCGATCACACCGGTCAGGAGATCACTGTGCAAGCAGAGAAACAGTGGAAACTCCAGGCAGGAGACCGGGCTATCTTTTATACGAATGGGTGGCTCTATGGGCAAAGCCTGGCTGTTCTAGCAATCGGAGTGCAAAAAGTGCGCAAGTCAACTGCAAGGCAGCACCAACGTGTGACGGCTTCGGTCCAGAACAGGACGGATCAAGAACTGCAAAATCGTCTGGCACGTGCAAATCTGGTAATCGTAGGAAAAGTCGCCGATGTGCAAGAGATACCTTCTAATTCCCGTCTCGTCGCTGCTGTACCTTCCCCGACGAGGCCGGTAAGTGAACATGACCCGCAGTGGCAGCAAGCTGTCATCGATGTCGAATCGGTAGAGAAAGGGAGTCTAGCAGGGGGAACGGTCGTCGTTCCATTCCCGGCTAGTCAGGATGTGAGGTGGTACCAAATCCCCAAATTTCATACCGGCCAAGAAGGCGTGTTCCTCCTGCACTCGGATCAAGATGTACACGGACTCGCAAGGGAAGCACTCACTTCCCTCCATCCATTAGACATTCAACCCAAGGACCAGCTAGAGCGCATCAGAACGTTGATTGGCACCTCCTAATGAGCTAACGATTCCTGGTGGTATGCCTGGCCTTGAACGGCAAAGGGGAAATACTGCCAGGATGTCAAGCAACAGGACTGACAGGGTTGCAACTACTTGCGCTATCCTGAAAACCTTGCAGCCCTCGTCACACTGGGTACCAAGCATATACTAGTGACGACAGACGAGAAGAGTTATCAGAACATTTCCATTTCAAGGAGGGGATATCACCATGATTCTAGTCGTCAACATGATCCCGAATAATCGTAGCGGTGAAACCAACCAGGACAGCGAACCCAATATCGCCGTTAACCCGGCCAATCCCTTGCAAATCGTGGGTACAGCATTCACGCCTGACCCTATGGGGGGACCGAATGCACCGATCTATGTATCAAGTGACGGGGGGCAGACGTGGCTCCTGAACTCTATTGTGCCAAGCTCTGCCGGAAGCGGCTCCGGCACATTCGACATCACCCCACGCTTCAGCTCTACGACCAATAACCTCTACGTTGGCATCCTTCGCGATCCCTCGGCCAATTTGCAGGTCCTTCGTACAAGCAATTTTCTCAGCCCGACAACCATGACCATACTGGTAGACAGGCCCAATGAAGATCAACCATTCGTACAAGCTGCCACCGTCACCACAGGGACCGGTATCGGAAAGGATCGCATCTATATTGGACATAACGACTTCAATGCAGTCCCCAGCACAGCAACCATTGAGCAAGCACTCGATGGTGCAACAGCTCCAGCAGCACCGCCCCCGCCGCCCAGTGGCTTCACCTCAGACCGCCTTGAAACGCGTGTCACCTCACCTCAGGACGGTCCGCAAATCCGGCCGGCAATCCACCCTGATGGCACGATTTACGGCGTTTTCTACGGTTGGCGTACCTTCGATGGCTCTATCGCAACCGCTGACGTGATCGTCGTGCGTGAAGATAGTTGGGGAACGAGCGCAATCCCTTTCAACGCCCTGATTGATCCAGGCGATGGGCAGAGAGGAAGACGTGTAGCTCAGAACCGCGCCCTACCCTTTACTGCCTCTACCGCTGGACTTGGACAGGAGCGGATAGGTGGTGATATCAAATCCTGTTAATTCCTGTATCTTTGCACGGTTGTGAGTTGCCTTCTCAAGCCTGTTGCACGAGCCATACATATAGTGATCGGCAGGATTTGATATGATCTCTCCATTGCCGTCGATCCACGGGATAGTTCGACTGTCTACCTCGCGTGGGCTGATCAGGTCGCAGCAAATGACTATACACTCCACATTAACCGCTCCACAGACCGAGGCGTGACATGGTCACCTGACCTGCGAACGATCACCAATGCTAAGAACCCTGCCTTGGCTATAAACAGCCAGGGTACAGTGGGATTTCTGCACCAGCAGTTAACCGGGGCCGCACCCAATCAGCGCTGGGAAACACACCTGGAACGAACCTCGAACGCGTTTGCGGCGATTACAGATCTGCTTCTCGCCACAGTACCTGCAGATGTCCCCGCACGCGTCTTTTTCCCTTACCTCGGCGACTATGACCACCTCATGGCCGTTGGTAACGATTTCTACGGCGTTTTCTCTGCAAATAACACGCCCGACATGGCCAACTTCCCACAAGGCGTCATGTACCAGCGCAATGCTAACTTTGCTACGCATACCTTGCTCGATATGGATAACGTTACCCCAGTTGCAGTCTCGATTGACCCCTTCTTCTTCAAAGTAACCTGAGTCCCGAATGCTGCCGCAGGGAGTGCATTGACCGGCTATGAGTGGAACCAGAACAACACACAACATGTGTGACATCTATTCGTCCAAAACAGAAGTACAACGTTAATCCAAAGACGTGTAGACAACTAAGCGTAAGCTGGTCTGATGCTCATATTAGAATGGTCTCTTAGAACGCGAGTTGGTATAATATCAAATCCGGTTAATCACTGTATCTTTCTCAAGCCGGCTGCCTCAGCCAAATGTAAAGTGATCATCAGGATTTGATATAACTCCTTGGGCAGACGTGGTAGCACTTCCTGCTCCCACCCGTCGGCCAGCAAACGCTCCACTTGTGCAATCTCCTCTTTCATCGTATCATAGACGGCAGTTGGCATGGGACCTCCTGGTAGCTCTGAAGAACGGCTTTGACATGGTGTTCTTCTACTCTACCATCTGCGTCCCTGATCTTTCCACCTCTTTCTCTTAGGTTCGCGCTTATGGGGCTTGCCCCCGCCCTGGAAGCGCCGCCTCATGGATCAATTGCAATCCTTTGCACTTGTATCGATACGCACGATCTGTCCCGCGCCGGGCGTTGGGAAGCCAAAGCCGAAGTTCGAGACGTACAGTTTGCCATCAGGACCAAAGGTCATACCCGTCGGGAACGTCAGGCCCGTGGCAACCGTGTTGAGCGTGCCATCACCATTGACGCACACCACCTTGCCCGAGTCAACCGAGCTGGGATCCTGACCCGGGAAGCCGGCGACCGTGTCGGCTTCCAGGGCGTACAAACGGCCCCGTGCGTCAAACGCGACACCCAGCACGGCGGTCAGGCCCAATGCTGCAGCCTTGATACTCCCGCTCGGCGTGATCTTGGAGATCCTCTCGGTGCCCGGGCGGACCGGGAAGGTGCCGAGCGTGCCGACGTAGAAGTTCCCGTGGTAGGCGATCCCCGTCGCCCCCTGCCAGCCATCCGGCGGAACGAACAGGGTGGACATGTCGATCACGCGGCTGATCTGGCCGTCCTGTGTAATGCGGTCCAGTTCCTGGTGATTGGCTTCGGTGGCGTAAATCGCGCCACGGACCGCGACCATGCCATACCAATCGCCGTCCGGCTCAAAGTCGTCGGCGTCGGGGTTCGTGATTGGATGGGTCTGGACAAACTGGCTGAGGTTGGCAACGAGCGTCGATGTACCCTGATCGCGGTTCACCCGGTAGATTCCATTAGGCACATTTGCATTGCCGTGTGAGCAACCACCACCGACAAGCAGCGCATAAAGCGTATTGTCAATGAACGCGACAGACGCCACCCCTTCCTTGTCACTCCCAGCACCTGGACCCGTCTGAGCCGAAGGCAGATCGTCGATGACCGTGGTGCGCACGCCTGCAGGGCTGATCTTGGAGATGCTAGCGGTCAACCCATTGGTATAGGGTCCGACGGGAGGCACGACCTGGGTACATTGTCCGACAGTCGAATTGGTTCCTCCCAGCCCGGCTTCTGCAACATAGAGATTGCCATCCGGCCCGAACGTGAGTCCACGCGGATTATTCAGACCGGTGGCGAAAATAGTGACTGAGTCTGAGGAATGGGTAAACCTGTGCGCCTGTGCATGCACAGTGGCTCCTCCAAGCGGAGCAAGCAGAATCAAGACCATCGCTGCCCCTGCCAGCTTGATAAGTCGCACGAGTGTACGTAGCATGAGCTACCTCCTTTGTAATTCCGATCTCTTTTTCAACGGTTCATCATATGTTCAGCCATTGACGTCCTTGCCCAACGTCCGGCAGTTGTAATCCATGGGAGGGCTACATATTGTGCTAAATTTCTACCCTATAACCCCATATCAAGCTCAGTATAGAAGGCAAGGGGTTATACATTGGTTGAGATACGGTTGAGAAACAGTTATAAACGCATATAAATTGGTTAATGTTTCTCAATATTATGATCTTGTGGAGCTAGGTAGTTGATTCCCCTAACAAGCTTCGGCATCTTTGCATTGCGCACTCCATCATCTTTTTTGAAAAACCCCAGTAATTCTACGGGGTTGTCCTCAAAACAATCCCCTCTTGGACGCACAAAGACAGGTAGTGATATCCAGTAATTCTACAGATGTCCTCTGGCCTTCCGTCACGTATAATGAGAGCAGTGGTAGGGTTCACCACATCACAGTTTTGAAGGGGTGTATGAACAAGTTGTTGCAACGGGGCGTAGGATACCTGTCCCCCAGACAGGGCTCCCGATTTATCGCGTCCACGGGGCGGGGAAAGGCCACACGGTCGGTTGATCGTCTACAACTTGTTCATACACCCGTTTTGAAAATCGTGTGCATCAACACAATGATCACTCTAGCAGAAAGTGAGAAAGGAGAAACACTTATGCGACTGTCTGTAGGTATGAAAGTAGGATTGGTCAGCCTGTTCTCGTGTTTGGCTCTGTGGCTAGGTCTGCTCTCTCCGACGGGTATGGTATCAGCGCAAACCGCCAACACCCTTCAGATCGCCCACATCAGTTCAATTGCTGATACAAACCCTTGCTCTGCGAATACGATCACATTTGTCAACGGAGAAGGACCCAGATACGGCTGCGACAACAATCAGCAGCTGCGTCAACACTGACAGCGACGAGAGGAGCTTCTAGCTTGGCCTGAATACCTGGCGAGGCAAGGGATCAGTGAAGGGATATCCTTCACTGATCTTTTTTGTTGACTGTTGCAGGCGATCGATAGCATCCCATCGGAGAGGGGAAACTGCGCAGTTATCCCTGAGCCAAATCTTTCAGTCCACCAGTGGTTTGCCCGACTTCGATGATATAGTCGTCAGGGTCACGCATGTAGCAGCGAATCTCCGCGCCATGATCCTTTGGCTCAGTAATGAATTCGGCTCCTCTCCTTCGCCACTCCTCGTACGAGGCCCAGATGTCCGCGACACGAATATTCAGAAAGCTGGAAACCTCATTCGGGTTCTGAGGGGCACGGAGAGTCACGTTGGGTTTATCGTCCGTTGGGCCGCCACCTACGTTCAAAATCAGCCAACTATTGGCAATTTGAATGATGGTAGGTTCGCCGCTGCGTATAACCTGGCCTCCCAGAATGCGTAGATAAAACTCCGCTGAGCGTTTCACATCCGTTACGGTCAAAAAGTATGTGAGGATAAATCCCTCTTTGGGAGGGATTTGATAGTCTTCTCTTTTGATCATGATCTCTTCTCCTTTTGAACAGAAAAACCAGCAGCGTTGCAAGTTATTCCTGGTACGAATAGTCTCCTAGTTGAAGGGCTGGAGGTACTCCCATTCTGCTTCCCACATCTCGTCAAAGAGCGCATTGATCTCCGCCGGTGAACAGACAGCCGCGCTCAGCGGATCAAGGAGCAGAGCGTAGCGCGCCGCTTCCTTATTGCGAGTGAGCAGTGCCTCGCACATCAGCGCATGAATTGCCATATGACTGCGGTTGAGCGCCGCCAGTTGTTCGGGCAACTCGCCAAAGTGGCAGGGCTGCACGCCATTGCGATCAACCAGGCAAGCTACCTCCACACAGCCATCAGGCAGGTTATCAATCAGATGGCTATTGCGTACATTCCCATAGATCACCGTTGGCCTATCCTTCATCATCGCCTCGATAATGAAGGAACCATACTCATGGCCGCGCTCAAAAGGAAGGTCACGCGTCCCGGCCAGCATTTCACGGATAAATGTATCGTTGTTTTCGCGCCACGTAGGCCAGTTGTTGGCGTAGAAGCCGGTGCCACCCAGATAGCCTTCTCGACAGTAGCGCTCAATGAGATCAGGCCGCTTGCGAAAATAGGGGACGTACTCCGAGAAGTGTCCACTGCTCTCGGTGACAAATGCGCCAAAGTGCAGCATGAACTCGAAACGGACAGGGTCTTGCTCATAGATTTCGGCAACCTGTGCACATTGGCGCAGACGCGGATACAGATCTTGCCCGTTATGGCGCAGCTCTGTGAACCAGGCATTGTGATTTATTCCGGCACAGCGCCACTCTAATTCATCATAAGGTACCCCCAGATACAGGGCTAGCAGTTTAGAAGTTGCCTGCACACTATGGCATAGACCTACAGTGCGCATGTTCGTACCCTTCAGGGCGGCGAGTGTTAAGATCGACATCGGGTTGGTGTAATTGAGCACCCAGGCTTGCGGACAAAGCTGCTCAGTATCGTGCAAGATATCGAGCCAGGCCGGACCGGTGCGCAGTGCCTTAAAGATGCCGCCAGGACCGATGGTATCGCCAATGCACTGATTGATGCCATATTTCATAGGTATATCGAAATCGTGGCGCACATTCGCCAGGCCCGCCACCTCAATTGTGTTGATGATAAAATTGCTGCCTTCCAGTACATCTCGCCGCTCAGTAGAAGCGCGCACACTCCAGCGTTTGCCACTACGGGCAATGAGCCGATCGGCGATCTGTTTCGCTAAATCGAGGCGCCCGGCATCGATATCTACGAGTGCAAAACACCCTTCATCCAGCCCATCAATGAGCAAGATGTCCGTCATCAGCTGACGTGCAAAAACTGTACTCCCGGCACCTAAGAAGGTAATTTGTACCATGGTTCATAAAATCCTCCTTAATCCCTGTAATGAGAAAACTGTCAAAAACACCCACGGAAAAACCTTCTTTCTCTACCTCTATATAACGTAGGGAAATGCATTTTGCCTCCCTACGTGCTAGCAGTTCTAGGAGGCACCTTATGTCAACACAACGGGCGCTGTCTATGCATTCGCGCCTCCAATACCGGCCCTCGATGCCCTTGCTAATGGCACCATCTAGCCATTGGTCAGACTAAATCAAGTCAACGCAGTTTGCCGGCAGTAGAATGGCGTCTTTTCAGAATGCTAATGAGACTGCCGGCATCCAACGTTGCTCAGACCAGCCCGACGTTGCGCTCGATCGTCTTGATCACCTCGTCCATCTTCCCGCTCAATACCTGCTTGGCAAGGCTAAGAGTGTACCCCTTGGCCGTATGGAAGGGAACATGCGATGGCAGCGACAAGGCGTAAGGATCGACGACCACGTCAACAACGACGGGGCCACCCTTGTGCGCTAGGGCCGCAGCGAGTCCCGCTCTGACATCGCCGGGCTCTTCGATGCGGATGCCCTTTGCACCCATCGCTTCGGCGACTTTGGCAAAATTAGGGTTCTTGAATTCGACGCCAAAGGGGACCAAACCGGCCTCTTGCATCTCGATGTTGACGAAATCGAGGGATTCATTGTTGAGGATGATCTGAACCACAGCCGTCTTTCGCTGCACTTGTGTCAGCAGGTCACCGAGGGCGAGCATGGTGAAACCTCCGTCGCCGCATAGCGCAATCGTCTGTCGGCCCGGGTATGCCAATTGCGCACCGAATGCGTTGGGCGCGGCATTGGCCATTGACGCCCATGAAAACGAGCCGAAGATCCTGCGATTCCTTCCGCCTTGGACATGTCGCGCCATCCAGATGCATGCCGTGCCTGTGTCCGCGAAAAACATCGCGTCGTCGGAAGCGAGCTCGCTCAGCATCGCGGCCAGGAATTCCGGACGTATCGGCTTGATCCCTGGCCCTTTCTGGACATAGTGCTGCAGAAGTTCGTGGAACGATTTCGTCTCCGCGAGGTGCTTGTCGAGAAAGTGGCCGTCGGTCTTGTCACTGACGCTCGTAAGCAAGGCGGCGGTGGTCGCCTTGATGTCGCCGACAAGGCCAAAATCAACGGCCGTCCGGCGGCCGATGTGTTTGGGGTTCTTGTCGATCTGGACTTTCTTTACACTGTTGCCGGGAAGGAATTCGGGGAACGGAAAGTCAGTGCCCAGCAGCAACACAAGATCGGCTTCGTGAATGGCGCTATACGCTCCGCCATAGCCGAGAAGGCCGGTCATCCCAACCGCATTGGGATTGTCATACTCTAGCCATTGCTTGCCGCGGAACGTATAGCCGACAGGCGCCCTCAGTTTGGTCGCCAGTTGGAGGACCTCGTCGCGAGCGTCCCGGCAGCCATCGCCCCCGAAAATCGCTACCGTCTTCGCACCGTCGATCATTTCGACCAGCTTGTGGAGATCGGCGTCGGAGGGCCGAAAGAGCGGCGGAGCGGGGATGGTGAGCTCGTAAGAGTGGACCGAAGCATCAGCCGATGCGACATCCGCGGGCATCGAGATCACCGTAGGTCCTCTGTCGATGACGGCAGTCAGAATAGCGGTGGTGACAAGGGGACGCATCTGCTCCGGGTTGACCACCCGCCCAATATAGAGGCATGCGGTATCGAAGAACTTGTAAGGATTCAGCTCTTCAAGCGCGGCGGTGTCCATGAGGCTCGTCTCGACATCACCGGCGATGGCGATGATCGGAGCTCCCTCCTTGCGTGCATCCATCAGCCCATTGAACAGATGCGTGACGCCGGGGCCGGCGGTTCCGCACACCACGACCGGGTTGCCGGTCAAATTGGCCTCGGCGACCGCGGCGAAGACACCATATTCTTCATGGCGGACATGGATGAACTCGACCTTGCCGTTGCGGCGCAGCGCGTCGATGACGGGATTCAACGCATCCCCGACAATACCATAACAGCGTTTGACTCCGGCCTTCACCAGCATCTCCCACATGACGTCTGCTACTTTTTGTGCCATAGGGCACCTCCTTTTTTTGAGAGCTGCCCATGACTCGAGTGCTGTGCCAATCTCTTCCTTTTATTCGAGGCAGCAAGCTTCCTCAAATGAGAGCAGACACTTGAATAAATTGTACAAATTTCGCGCATTTCATCCTAACATGTACAGCGAAGAGATATCATTGATCCCCGGCCAGGTCTCTCAAGTTTGAAGAAAGCCAGTAGCCGCTACCACGGAAAACACTAACTTCCTTCCCGAGAGGATTCTCTAATGTAGAGGTACGTTGAGACTGACCAAAGGGACTCACCTCCAGGTCAAATGAACAGCTTATGTCCAGGCTCCAATTTGTCCCCACCTGGAAAGGTTGAGTAATCCCACCACCAGTGCCTGTAAAAGTGTGAGTGGTCGTCTGGCCTGTCAGATCGATATAGTCCCTTCCCCATTCAATTTGAAAGCCAGCATGTGGAACTTTCAGGCGAAGAACTCTTTCGCGAAGCGGCCAATAGCCTCCAGGTTGGTCCCATCGACAAAACGCATCAGCAACTCCTGCACGCCTGCTTCTTCATAGGTGGCCAGACGCTGACGAATCGTATCTGGACTGCCAAGAAGGGCAGTATTCACGCTCTCTCCAAGCCTGACTTTGAGTTCAGCCGGAATCTGCGCCAGAGCCTGCTCATCGCTGTCAGCCATGAGACAGAATGTTGTTGATGTACGATGAATGCTCTCGTAATCACGTCCCACGGTCTCGCAATGCTCTTTGAGCACGGCAAACTTCTGCTTCATGGTGGCAGGATCATCACCCACGTTGCAGGCATCGGCGTACTGCGCCACCAGCTTGAGCGTCACCTTCTCGCCATCACCCCCGATCAGCAGCGGGATATGTGGTTTCTGGACGCCCTTGGGCTGATTAATTGCACCACGCACCCGATAATAGTTGCCCTCGAAGTGCGCCTCCTCCTGGGTCCACATCGCCA
>WNFA01003244.1_pt1 | contig 14922 bp, 12 predicted proteins | sample 5400481 | NCBI WGS metagenome assembly WNFA01 (sample SAMN13153340, study PRJNA577476) | soil metagenome | isolation source: 120 cm saprolite under Douglas fir tree site 2 hole 1 replicate 2 | place: USA:California | collected 2015-04-18
TCTTCCGGACGATGTCGAAGCAATCATCAGCGTGACGCGCGGCGAAGATGTGAGTAAAGGCGGCGCGGTTTTTCTAAACGAGCGAATGGAACTTCTCGATCTTCGCGAAAAATTAAAACCGGGCGAGGCAACCAGTCCCTGGTACAACGCTGGCATTTACACATTTCGGCCAAGCATTTTCGATTTCACGGCAAAGTTGAAACCTTCGCCGCGAGGCGAGTACGAATTGACCGACGCGGTTCGCGATCTCGCGCGGTCAGGGAAAAAAGTGCAGGCGCTCGAACTCGTTGGTGAGTGGGCCGACGTGCGCGACCCGGACGTCTTGGCGCAGCTTAACGCGCGCGCATCGAAGTGATAAGTGATTCGTGATCGGTGAATGGTGTTTTACTTATCACCTATCACTGTTCACTAGTCACTGCTTCTTCGGGCGGTTCTTCGCCAATCTCCTCCTCGATTTCACGCCGCCATTCGCGTGAGAGCCAGGGCCGCAGAAATCCGTAGAGCAAGTAGGCCAGGAAAAGCACTGCCGGCATCCATTCATAATTCATGACCGTGAAAATGAGGATGAGGCTGATGATAAGAAAACGCGGAATCGATTTCGTAGTTCGCCAATTGATGGCCTTAAAGCTCGGATACTGAAAGCGGCTGAACATCATGAAGGAAAGAAAGAGCAGCAACGGCGGCAGTACAAATTTCCATTTGCCGAGATGATGCTCGCCTTCGGCCAGCCAGAGCAGAAACAGAGTAATCGATGCAATCAATCCCGCCGCCGCCGGAATGGGAAAGCCGGTGAAGGTTTTTTGGTCGGCTGCTCCACTCGCTTCGTGATACGCAGCCGCGCAGTTAAAACGCGCCAAACGCAGCGCACCGCAGGCCAGATAGACAAATGCGATAATCCAGCAGGCGCGCGGAAATTCCTGGAGCACGATGCGGTAAACCATCAATGCCGGAGCGAGCCCGAACGAAACAATGTCGGCGAGAGAATCAAACTCGCGACCGAAAGCGCTTTCATGTCCGCCTAACCGGGCCAGCCGACCGTCGAGCAGATCGAAAAAACAGGCGCCGAGAATAAACCAGATCGCGGTGTGAAAAAGATCGCCGGCCGCATCGGGATTCGACGCTTGCAGCAACGCGCCCTCAAGAATCTTGAGCGTCGCGGTGAATCCGCAGAACAAGTTTCCCGCCGTCATCAGGTTCGGCAGGAGATAAATTTTGGAATGGTGCTCGTTCATTGCTCGGACAGTCGCGCGATGATTGTCGATCCAGCGGAGACGTGATCACCCACTTTCACAAGCACGGTGGCGGTGAGCGGTAAGTATATCTCGGTTCGCGAGCCGAAGCGAATCATTCCGAAACGGTCCCCCTTTTTTAATTCATCGCCCACCCGCGACCAGGCGACGATGCGCCGCGCAATCGCGCCGGTCAGTTGCCTGACCACTATGGTAGCGCGGCTGTTTTCAAATGCCCAGGTCATCGCTTCGTTCTTTTGCGAACAATCGGAGTGGCGCGCGTCGAGGCAGAGTCCGCGCCGATGCTCGCGATAAATGATGCGGCCATCGATCGGTCGACAAGAAGATTCCGACGCGCCGCGTTTTCGTTTTCAGAATTTCTGTTTCCTCAACCTCGGCGATCTCGGTGACCGTTCCGTCCGCAGCCGCCACCACTGCATTTGGATCAACCGGTACGACCCGATCCGGATCGCGAAAGAATGCGAGCGCGTAGATAAACAGGACGAGGAGAGCGAGCGACAGCCACGTAGTGAGCCACCAACTCGCAACCGCCAACACCGCAAGAATTGCAAAAATCCAACGACCTTCGCAGAGCGTTTGAGAGCGCATGTTAGGTCCCATTTTCCGATTCAGAAAGAGGCCGGTCAAGCCAGCGAAAATAGCGTCTTAAACGCGGCCCGGGCCAACCACAACATCATGGGTTTCAGTTTGAGCGTGCCTTCAACCGGTAGCGCAAATAATCGGTTCGAAACCACGAGATTATTAGTTGTTTCCCGTGCATTTTCGACTATGTTTTTTGATGCCGATGCCAGCCGCTGTTTTGCCCGTTCCAGACGACGAAGATTCCAACGACAAAAATCGTCCGCGCGAAGGATTCGGGATCAATAAATCCCAAAAATACGACGCCGCGCAGATCGATAAATTAGAAGGCCTGGAGGCGGTGCGCAAGCGCCCGGGGATGTACATTGGCGACCCGGATGAACGCGGCTTGCACCACATGGTGTTCGAGGTACTCGACAATTCAATTGACGAACATCTCGCCGGTTTTTGCGACAAGATCGAAGTGACCGTGCATGTCGATGGGTCGATCTCCGTGCGCGACAACGGCCGCGGTATTCCGGTTGATATGCATCCGAAATGGAAAATGCCCGCGGTGGAGCTGGTGCTGACAAACTTGCACGCCGGCGGAAAGTTCGGACAGGGCGCTTACAAATATTCCGGCGGGCTGCACGGGGTCGGCGCGAAATGCACGAACGCGCTTTCAGATTGGTTCAAAGTGGAAGTGTCGCGCGATGGCAAGGTTTATCACATGGCCTTTGCGCGCGGTAAGACGACGCAAAAGCTGGAAGTGATCGGCGAAATCAAAAACAAACGCACTACCGGGACGCTGATTACTTTTGCGCCCGATCCAACGATTTTCACGATCACGACCGAGTTCAAATTTGAACGACTCGCGACCCGGTTGCGCGAACTGGCGTTTCTCAATCCCGGGCTGGAAATCACGCTGACGGACGAACGAGGCGACGCGCCAAAAAAGGAAACATTTATCTACAAGCACGGCATCGAAGAATTTGTAAAGCAGCTTGGCGAAAACAAACAGGTGATTCATCCCAAACCGGTATTGATTTCGCGGCAGCGCGACGAAGTTTTTATCGATGTTGTCCTGCAATACAATGACAGCTATAACGATCAGATTTTGCCGTTCGCGAATTCGATTCCAAATCCAGACGGCGGGACCCATCTCACCGGATTTCGCACAGCGCTGACCAAAGCGGTCAATCAGTACGCGAAATCGAGCAATCTTCTCAAAGACAAAGATCCGTCGATCTCCGGTGACGACGTGCGGGAAGGTTTGATCTGCGTGCTTAGCGTCAAACTGCCGAACCCGCGTTTCGAATCGCAGACAAAGGTCAAGCTCGTGAACACGGAGATCGAAGGGGTCGTCAATTCCGTCGTTTATGACGGCCTGATGACGTATTTTGACAAGAATCCGCCGCTTGCGCGTCGCATCTTCGACAAGGTCTTGACGGCGGCGCGCGCGCGGGAAGCCGCGCGTAAAGCGCGCGAAACCATTCGCAAAGGCGCGCTCACCGGCGGCGGATTGCCGGGAAAGTTGGCGGATTGCTCGGAGCGCGATCCAGAGTTGACCGAGCTTTACATTGTCGAAGGCGACTCGGCCGGCGGTTCGGCCAAACAGGGACGCGATCGACGTTATCAGGCGATCCTGCCGATCCGGGGCAAACTGATCAACGTCGAGAAGGCGCGCGAAGACCAATTCCTCAAGAACAACGAAATCCAGTCGATGATCACGGCGATCGGCGCGGGCATCGGCAAACCGAAAGAAGACGGCAACGGCAAGGACGAAGGCCGGTTTGACATCACAAAGCTGCGCTATGGCCGCATCATCATCATGACGGACGCAGACGTCGATGGATCGCACATCCGCACGCTGCTGCTCACTTTTTTCTTTCGGCAAATGACCGAGCTGGTCCGCGCCGGCAAAATTTACATAGCGCAGCCGCCGCTTTACCAGATCAAACGCAAGAAGCGTGAGGAATATGTCGATGATGACGTGCAGTTGAACAAGATTCTCATCTCGCTCGGTGCTGAAGATGTGAGGTTAAAAAATCTGGCGGACAGCGAAGAAGTGACCGCTGCACAATTAAAGGACATTCTCGAATCGCTTGAGAAACTGGCGAAGTTGAGCGAATCGGTGCGGCGTCACGGCGGCGATTTCGAAGCTTATCTCGCAAAACGCAATACCAAATCTGGAAAGCTGCCGGCGTATTTGGTCAAAGTGCGCGAAGGGAATGATGAGACCGTTCATTATTTTCCTGATGAGAAAGCGGTCCGGCAATTTCACCATGAGAATCTCGATCTTAATTTGTTCGACATGGAAATTGGGCAAGAGCTGTTGCCATTGGGTGACGTTCCGGCAGCTAGGACTAACGGCAGCCGACGACGCGGCAAGTTGGTGGAGCTGCATGAGTCTGCAGCGATCCAAAAAATCATCGCGGAATTGGGGCGCAAAGGTCTGAAGGTCGGCCACTACGCGGCGAATGATCGCCCCATTTTCGAGTTGATTGAAGGCGAAGGCGATAAAGCCGTTTCGCATCCGCTTTTCTCCATTCCGGAAATTCTCCAAAAGATTTTGGAGATCGGCCGGCGCGGCGTGCAGATAAAGCGTTTCAAAGGTCTGGGCGAAATGAACGCGAAAGAGCTGTTCGAGACGACGATGAACCCGGAGAAACGCAAGTTGCTCAAGGTGGACTTAAATGACGACAACGCCGTCGATGCGGACAAGATGTTCACGATTCTGATGGGAGACGTGGTCGAACCGCGCCGTCAATTCATCGAAGACAATGCGCTGAACGTGCGGAACCTCGATGTTTAGGTAAGAGAATGGCTAGTTTTGTCCGCCTTCTGCCGCATCGGCGGCGCTGTTACATGTTGTGCGCGGTTGCCCGCTCCGGCAGTAATCTGCTGGCCGACGGGTTGGTGCAGATCCGTCGGGCCGGGCGTCTCGGACAATATTTTCTGCCTCAAAATGAAGGACGCACCGCCCATGACCATGGAATTGATCCGAAGGCAAACTTCGCCGCTTATATTCGCGGTATTGTTTCCGCTGCGGGCACCGCCAATGGCGTTTTCGGGTTCAAGATAATGGGGTGGTACCTGGAAAAACTTCTTGCCAGGATTCGCGAGACCGGCGCTTTCGGTGGCGCCGCGACGCCCGATCTGGAAATGCTTCGGCGGGCTTTTCCGCGTCTGGAGTTTGTGCAAATCCTGCGGCGAAATAAGACGCGGCAGGCGATCTCGAAAGCGCGCGCTCTTCAGACCGGACTTTGGAAAATTCAAGAAGGCAAAAGACCGGCAGGCGAGCCGCAATTCGATCCGCAACTGATTGTACGCTGCCTGGAAGACGTTCGGCGCGAGGAAAACATTTGGGCGCAATTTTTCAAGCGCATCGGCATCGAACCGTTTCGCGTGGAATATGAAGAACTTTGCCGGAACTATGAAGGCTCCATTCGCGCGGTTTTGGATTTCTTGCAGGTTCGACTGCCGCGCCGAATAAAAATCACCGCCCCAATAACCATCAGGCAAACGGACGCCCTCACAGACCAATGGGAAGAGCGCTATCTGGCTCTCCGCTCCGATCGATCCGAACTTGTCGCATCATGAATTTGCGATCTTCTCCGTAATCCCATGTATAACGAAAACGAAAAAGTCGAGCCGATCAACGTGGCCGACGAGGTGTCGAGGTCGTTTCTTGATTACTCGATGTCAGTCATCATCTCGCGCGCATTGCCGGATGCCCGCGATGGGCTCAAGCCGTCTCAGCGCCGCATCCTTTACGCGATGCACGATCTGTCGCTGTTTCCAAATCGGCAGCACCGCAAATGCGCCAAAATCTGCGGCGACACAAGCGGTAATTATCATCCGCACGGTGAGGCGGTGATCTATCCAACTCTCGTGCACATGGCGCAGCCATGGGCGATGCGGGAAATACTCGTCGACGGTCAGGGAAATTTCGGATCGGTCGAAGGTGATCCTCCGGCGGCGATGCGCTACACCGAAGCGCGCATGACGCACCTCGGGGCAGCGCTCATGACCGACATGGAGAAAGACACGGTCGATTTTGTCCCGAACTATGACGAGACTCGCAGCGAGCCAACCGTATTTCCATCGGCCTTTCCAAATCTGCTGGTCAACGGCGGAACCGGCATCGCGGTCGGCATGGCGACGAACATGCCTCCGCACAATTTGGTCGAGGTTATCGATGGAATTTGTGCGCAGATCGACAATCCCCAAATCACGCTTGAAGAACTGATAAAGCACGTGAAGGGACCGGATTTTCCGACCGGCTGCGTGATCTGCGGCGGCGCCGGAATCAAACAATATCTCGAGACTGGCCGCGGCAGCATGAAGGTACGCGGCAAAGCCGGCGTAGAGGAGATCAAAGGCGGCAAGGAACAGATCGTCATCACCGAGATTCCGTTTAACGTGAATCGCGCCACGCTGGTCGAGCGCATCGCGGATCTGGTGAACGAAAAAGTTCTGGGCGAGATCACGGCCGTCCGCGACGAGTCCGATGAAAACACTCGCGTGGTCATTGAACTAAAACGCGACGGGAACCCGAAGATCGTCATCAACAATCTTTACAAGCACACCGCGATGGAGAGCTCGTTCGCGGTCAACATGCTGGCGATCGATTACGGCCGGCCGAAGTTGCTCCCGCTCAAGGATGCGAACCAGGCTTACATCGACCATCGCCGCGAGGTCGTCCTCCGCCGGACGCGTTTCGAATTGCGAAAGGCCGAGGAACGCGCCGAGACACTGGAAGGTTTTCTCATCGCGCTCGCCAATCTCGACGAGTTTATACGCATCATTCGCGGATCGGCCAATCGCGATGAAGCGCGCGTGAAACTACTCGCTTTCGAGTTTACGCGGAAACAGGTCGAGCAAATCGGTATTCTTATTCGCAATGAAACGCGCCTCGTGAACGGTCGCTATGCGTTCAGCGAACATCAGGCGAATCAGATTCTCGATCTCCGCCTTTACCAGCTCACCGGTCTCGAGCGGGAAAAGATCGACAATGAATACAAGGAGCTGATCAACACGATCAAGGATCTAAGCGACATTCTCGCGAAAGAGCAGCGCGTCTTCACCATCATAAAAAAAGAACTGCGCGAGATTCGCGACAAACATGGAACGCCGCGGCTGACCGAACTCGCGCCGGACGAAGCCGAGATCAACATGGAGGACCTGATCGCGAACGAGGGCTGCATCATCAGCATTACGCATGGCGGTTTTATCAAGCGCACAGCCGTGAGCGCGTTTCGCGCGCAGCGCCGCGGCGGAAAAGGCGTCATCGGCATGTCCACGCGTGAAGGCGCGACTGAGGAAGAAGAAGGCGATTTCATCCAGCATCTGTTCACGGCCACGACCCACGATTATCTGATGTTCTTCACCGAATCGGGCCGCGCCTATGTGGAAAAAGTTTACGAAATTCCGGAAATGGGGCGCGCCGCGAAAGGGCGCTCGATCGCGAATATTCTGGAACTGCGTGCCGATGAGAAAATCGCCGCGACCATTCGCATTCAATCAAAGAAATCCGGAACTGGACCGAATGCCGTCGATCAAACGTGGGATAAAAATCTCCACATCGTATTCGCCACGCAATCGGGCATCGTCAAGAAATCCAATCTTTCGGATTACCGCAATGTGCGCAAAGGGGGCATCATCGCCATTCAAATCGAAAAAGGCGATCGCTTGATCGATGCCAAGCTGACGAACGGAAATAACGAGATCGTGCTTATCACCCGGGAAGGAATGAGCCTGCGCTTTCACGAAGAACAATTGCGCGATCAAGGACGCAACACGGTGGGGGTATGGGGAATTCGGCCCGACAAAAAAGATCACGTCGTAGCAATTGCGATTGTCGATCCAAACGCGATGCTCCTCGTCGCCGGCGAAAACGGCATCGGCAAGCGGACGCCGTTCGATGATTACCGCAAACAACGACGCGGCGGCAAAGGGATCATCACGATGAAGACCGGTGAAAAGACCGGCAAAGTAGTCGGTGCGCTCACGGTCACGGATAAAGACGATCTCATGCTCATCACGACCAAAGGCCAAATGGTGCGGACGCGGGTAAAGGAGATCCGGGTCGTTGGCCGAAACACCATGGGGGTCAAGCTGATGGATCTGCGCGGCGCAGAAAATCTGCAGGCCATCGCGCCGGTCGTCAGCCAGGAGAGCGAAGTTAGCACAGAAGAAATTTCAAACTCGACGCCGACAGACAAATAGTGCTCGAATTCGACAACTAGCCGACGGCCGCCTTTGCCAAAAAAGGGACACGCGCATCGCGTGCCCCTTTTTTTCCAGTTAGCGAACTCGCGCCGTCTAGTAACCGCGCGGGGAAGGAGGGATAGGCTGTTCGATTGTGGTAGTGTGAGTGGTCGCCGGCTGGGTCACCGTTTCCTGCGTCGTCGTCGTGGTCGTCTCGCTCGGCTGAGAGGCACAGGAGCTCAGGAGCGTCATGGCAAGAAGTGCAAGGACCGGCGTAAGAATAATAAGTTTTTTCATAGTGAAGTTGATCGTTCCAAGAAGGATTCGTAGCAAGTTGCTTTCGCAGATGTATTAAAAAACACAGACGCTGCTGTCGGCATTCTTCTTTATCTCGATCCTAGTGATTGTCGATCTTAGCACGCTGCCGTTTCAACTCAGCGCGCTTGCGCTTGGACTCGAGGATTTTTCTTTTGAGCGCGCGCGGCCGCGGTGATTTGCGTCGGCGTTCCTTTTCATGATGCGCCACTTCTGCGGCACGTCGTTGTTCGCGAGCCCGTTCGATCGCGTCGAGCAGCCGTTCGCGCGCGAGCTTGCGGTTTTGTGCTTGCGATCGCGAATCCTGCACCGTCACGCTGATTCCGCTTGGCCGGTGGCGCAAGGTCACCGCGGTTGCGACCTTGTTTACGTTCTGGCCACCAGGCCCGGAAGATCGCGCAAAGCTTTCTTCCAAATCCGATTCGCGGATTCCGACTCGAGCCGTTCGACTCTCAATCGTTTTTTCCATCGCCAAATCAGCGACGCATTCAAACCGGCGAGATATTCTGCCGGCCATTGCGCAGCACGCGCGCCATCCAAATCAATTCGTCGAGAAATTTGTCCACGCGCGAGACATAGCTTTCATCGAGCAACTGCCCCCGTTCATCGAAGAGGGTTCCGACTTTTCCGAAGTTCACGTCTTCGAAGATCGTGACGAGACCGAGCTCGCGCAGGACCGGCAAAAGATTTTCGATTACGCGCGCACCACCAAACGGCCCGGCCGAGACGCCGCAAATTCCCGCGGCTTTGTGAATGTATTCTTTCAAATTCATATCGAGCGCGTGCTTTAGAAGTCCTGGGTAACCATGATTATACTCCGGCGTGACGATGATGAGGCCGTCGCAGCGTTCGATCGCTGCAGAAAACTTCGGATCTTTCATTTGCTCGCCGGCATCGTCGAGACGCATGGGAAGCTCGCGCACATCGATCAGTTCCGTTTCAACGCCCGCGCGTTTCTTCGCCTGCTCGAAAACAAATTGCCCGACATGCTCGCTTTCGCGGCCCCGGCGCGCCGTTCCGAGAATAATGGGAATGAAGAATGGGCGCTCTGCCGGCATTGGATCGACAATTCGGATGTACGGAAACGTTAGTAATCTTCTGCCGATGGCCGGACTCAAACCGGCACGGGCCGTTTAAAGCCCAACGGATTTTAAGTCAATCGGTAAGTATTGAGTGAGGCCGAGGGCTTTCATGAACTGTTTATCTTCTTAAGCCGCATGCGCGGGCAGATTTTCTTCAATCCTGTTGATCAATTCGGGAATACTGATCGGCTTGGCGAGAAATGGATGCCCTTGGATGCGGAGGCCAGCCTTTGTCTCAGGTTTCGTGACTAGTGCGGTGAGAAAGATAATCGGCGTTCTCTGCAATTCCGGATCGGCCTCGATTTGTGCCGCTACTTCGCCTCCGTCTGTCTCTGGCATCAGTATGTCTAACAAGATCAGATCCGGCCTAAAATTCTGGGCACTTTGATGAGCCCTGGAAGCATCGTGCTCCTCGCGCACGAGATAGCAGCCGGTCCTTTCGAGAAGTATTTTGACCAGGCGGGTGCTTTCCCGGTCGTCATCAACAATCAGGATGCGTCGCTTTTCTTTGACCGCCGACCTGGCGATTGCATCGATCTCAGACTGATCGAACCAATAAACGCGACACAGCGGTGGATTCTGACTAACGATGTACGAAGCATTCACATTGAATCCGTTCGCGCCTTTGATGACTTGCATTGCACCCGATACTTCCAAATCTATTCCGTCCCTTATCGGCCTGAACGTCACAGTCTGTCCGTCGATCTTCTCAGGGGGCATTGGCAGCTTAACCGTCGGCGGTCTGTATCTCATACACGGGAAGATCAGACTGCACTTGGTTCTAGCAAGGCGATAATTTCCTCCAAGTCGCAAACATGGTCGGTCACTTCCGCTTCCATTACTGGTGCGACTTCCAACGTCTTGTGAATCCGGCAGAAATTGTAATGCATGCGGTGAAGCGGAACCGCATGCCTGCTGGAATTCCACTCGCCAGAACTTGGCAAATACACGGGTAATCCGTGCGTTTTGATGCGCGAACATGCAGAATCGATTCAACTCGCTGTGTTCGCGAATTTCCCCTCATAAAATGCTTTTTCAGAGGTGCCGATGATGGGATTCGAACCCATACCTCGCTTTTCGCGAGAACGGATTTTAAGTCCGTTGCGTCTGCCATTTCGCCACATCGGCGTGATGCGTGCACTCTACGCGGGTCGCTGCGCAGACCAAGATTTTTTGCGCCGCAGCAATTACATCCGCAAGGTCGACGCGCCGCGTAATTGAGAGACGGGCTTCTTCGCCGGAAGGAGCATGATGGAGGCAATTTTAACCAGGAGAAATTCTATCGCAGGAAAATTGGATGGAAAAAAGTTGCAATTCTGGTCGCCGACGGTTTCGAGCAGGTCGAGATGACCAAACCACGCGATGCGCTGGAGGAAGCCGGGGCGGAGACGAAGATTGTTTCCCTCAAACCAGGACAGATTCAGGGAATGCATCATGCCGACAAAAGAGATAAGTTCGATGTCGATCTTGCGGTCGCAGATGCCCGACCGGAGGAATTTGACGCGCTCATGATTCCCGGCGGTTTGTTGAATCCGGATGCGCTGCGCTCGAATTTGCGCGCCATTTCTTCCGCGAAAGCAAACCGGTGGCCGCAATTTGTCACGGGCCGCAAGTGTTGATTAGCGCGAATCTCGTTCGCGGAAGAAAGATGACTTCGTGGCCGGCGATTCAAGCCGATATGCGTAACGCTGGAGCGCGTTGGGTGGATGAAGAAGTCGTCGTGGATAATGGCCTGGTCACAAGCCGCAAACCCGATGATATTCCGGCGTTCAACAAGAAGATGATCGAGGAATTCTGCGAAGGCCGGAGTGAGTTCCGCGGTTCTCGAGACGTAGTTCGCAGCCATTGGAACGGCGGATTATGATCGCCGCATTCGTTTCGGCGGTCACAGAGCGCCGCTTCAGGCTCGCGACGGCCAAATTCCCTTGCAACTTATAGCTGAAACTTCAATTTTCACGATTGGAGCGAGCTCATGACCACGGCAAACAAAATTACCGTCGTTCGGATTTTGATGATTCCGGCGTTCGTGACGATGGCAATTTATTATGGCCAAAGCATTCAACGCGGCGCTCCGCTGGAGTGGCAGCGCTTTGCCGCAATCGCGATTTTCCTGCTCGCCGCCGTCAGCGATGGGCTCGATGGTTATGTTGCGCGACGATACAACCAACGCAGTTCGTTAGGCGTAATTCTCGATCCGATCGCGGACAAAGGGCTGCTCCTTAGCGGCATCATCACCTTGAGCATCACCAATTGGAGTGAGATCGACCCGGGTTACGGGAGATTTCCGGCATGGTTCCCTGTTCTTGTCATTACGCGCGACGCCGTCATTCTCGTCGGCGCGGTTGTGCTTCATCTGCTTAACGGCAAAGTGCACGTAAAGCCGAAGTGGACCGGAAAAGTCGCCACTGTTTTGCAGATGATCGCGATCGCCTGGGTCATGCTGCAATTTCATTTTCTTCCTCTGATCTTCGTCGTCATCTGCGCGGGCCTTTTCACTTTCATTTCCGGCGTGGTTTACGTAATGGAAGGTGTGCGCCAGTTGCAGGCCGAAGGACACGCTCACGCCCGGTTCGACTGAGCTCTATTCTGCGCGATGAACGGCCAAAACGAAACGCCGAACGTCGCGATCATCGGGCGCCAGAACGTTGGAAAATCGGCATTGTTCAATCGACTCATCGGCCGGAAGATTGCTATCGTTCATGATCAGCCGGGCGTAACGCGCGACCGGCTTTCGGCAATCTGCGCACGCGCGGAGCGGCCGTTCAATCTTTGGGACACCGGCGGAATTTTTGGCGCGGGCGAAATGGAATTGACCGCGCAAGTGCGTCATGCCGCCAAGGAAGCTTCGCGCGAAAGCGATCTTCTTTTGTTCGTGGTCGATGCGAAAGAAGGACTTTCTCCGATTGACCAGGAACTCGCCGGAACTCTGCGCAAGACTCACAAACCAATCGTCCTCGTCGTTAACAAGATCGACAATGAGAAGCACGAGAACCTCGCAGCGGAATTCGCCACGCTTGGGTTCGAAAGGAGCCTCTCAATCAGCGCCGAGCACGGCCGTGGCATTTCGGCACTGCTTGGAGCGATTGTCGATCTTTTGCCCGCGATGGCTTCAGCGATCGAAAATCGAGAATCGAGAATCGAGAATCGACTGAGCATCGCGATCATCGGTCGTCCGAACGTCGGCAAATCGTCCCTCATTAATGCAATCATGCGCAGCGAACGCGCCATTGTCAGCGAATTGCCAGGAACAACTCGCGACGCGATCGATATTTCCTACGAACGGAATGGCGAACAATTTCTGTTCATCGACACCGCCGGAATCCGCCGGCGCGGCAAACACTCCAGCTCGGTTGAAGTCTTTAGTGTGATGCGCGCCGAGCGGAGTATTCGCCGGGCGGATCTCTGCGTGCTGGTTGCCGATGTTACGAGCGGCGTCACCGCGCAGGACAAACGGATCGCCGGTTTAATTCAAGAAGCGCGCAAAGCCGTGATCGTCGTCCTGAACAAATGGGACCTGGTCAAACTCGCCACAGGACGAGTCCGTCCGACTGGCGGACCGAAGCGCGGTGAAAGGCAGGCGATCAAACAACTTGTCGATCTAACGCGCGAGAAGCTTTTCTTTCTCGATTACGCGCCGGTGCTGGTCGCATCCGCGCGCACCGGCGAAAACATTGAGAACTTGTTTGGACTTATCGCAAAAATTCAGCTCGAATCTCTCGCGCGCATTGGCACCGGCATTCTCAATCGTTTGTTACGCTCCGCCTTTGCGGCCAATCCGCCGCCGATCAAGAAAGGCCGACGCCTCAAATTGTTTTACGCCGCACAAACCGCCGGAAAGAAAGATCGAAATCTGCCACCGCCGGAATTTGTCCTGTTTGTAAACAACCCGCGATTGCTGACTGATCAGTACAAGCGTTATCTGGAAGCACGAATTCGTGACGCGCAAACTTACACCGGATTGCCGATTCAATTGGTATGTCGCGCAAGAAGTGAAAGTACGTAGCGGCGGTTGTGTCAACCGTCGAATCGAATGAATAGGGGCTCGCCACTGCGAGTCCCCCTACACCTAGCTTGCCGTAACGCAGTTTAATCGAACATTTTTTCGCTCGCGCCTGTCTCAACACTCACATGAAATCCACTCAGGAAATTACGGCCGAAGTGCAACGGCTCGGTCAATGGATTCCTGCCTTGCGCGAGCAAATCGGGCATGTCGTGATCGGGCAGAAATATCTGGTCGATCGATTGCTGTTGGGCTTGCTCGCCAACGGGCACATTTTGCTCGAAGGCGTCCCTGGCCTGGCGAAAACGCTCACCGTGAAAACAATGGCCGCCTGCATTCAGACCGGCTTTCAACGGCTGCAATTTACGCCCGATCTTCTACCCGCCGATTTGATCGGCACGCTTATCTACAACCCGCGCACCGGAGAATTTACAACCAAGCTCGGCCCGATCTTTTCGAATTTGATCCTGGCCGACGAAATCAATCGCGCGCCGGCCAAAGTGCAGAGCGCGTTGCTTGAGGCGATGCAGGAAAGGCAAGTGACGATCGGCGAACAAACTTATCCGCTCTCCGATCCATTCCTCGTGCTCGCCACACAGAATCCGATCGAGCAGGAAGGAACTTATCAACTGCCCGAAGCGCAGCTCGATCGTTTCATGTTGAAATTGAATATTGGTTATCCACAAAAATCCGAGGAGCGAACAATTCTCGATTTGATGGCGACTTCGGCGCCAGACTTGCATGTCAATGCTGTGGTTGACCCGAAACAGGTCATCGCGGCGCGCGACATCGTAAACCAAATTTACATCGACGATCGCGTGAAGGATTACATTGTCGATGTTGTCTGGGCGACGCGCGATCCGGCCGCGTATAATTTGCGGCTCGAAGGATTGGTTCGGTACGGAGCATCACCAAGAGCCACGATTTATTTGGCGCTCGGCGCACGCGCGCACGCATTTCTCAACGGCCGCGGTTATGTCACACCGCAAGATGTGAAAAGCATCGGTCCGGATGTATTGCGCCATCGCATCATCGTCAGCTACGAAGCCGAAGCTGAGGCGGTCACGAGCGAGACGATCGTGGAAAAAATCTTTGCCGGCCTTCCGGTGCCCTAGCTCGAAAGATGAGGGAAACGGAACAGAAAACAGCGGAGATTCTAAAAAAGATCCGGACACTCGAGATCAAAACGCGCGGCTTGGTCGAGACAGCCTTCGCGGGCGATTATCACAGCGTCTTTAAAGGACGCGGCATGAATTTTGAGGATGTGCGCGAATATCAGCCGGGAGACGAAATTCGCGCGATCGACTGGAATGTGACGGCGCGACTCGGCACAGCGTTCGTAAAACAATTCACCGAGGAGCGCGAGCTGACCGTGATGTTGATTGTCGATGTTAGCGCGTCAGGTAATTTCGGCAGCACCACGCAATCGAAGCGCGAACTTGCGGCAGAAGTTGCGTGCTTGCTCGCGTTCAGCGCAATTCGAAACAACGACAAGGTCGGCCTG
>WNFA01003159.1_pt1 | contig 14914 bp, 12 predicted proteins | sample 5400481 | NCBI WGS metagenome assembly WNFA01 (sample SAMN13153340, study PRJNA577476) | soil metagenome | isolation source: 120 cm saprolite under Douglas fir tree site 2 hole 1 replicate 2 | place: USA:California | collected 2015-04-18
CCCTTACAAGTATAGGTTTTTTAGGAAAGAAGGGTGAAAAAGAAGCGGCAAGACCACTTGAACTGCTAAGATGAACAAAACCAAACACTCATCAAGAGCAGGAGTAAAGAGATGCCTTGCCAGGATCGATTATCGCAATGGGAAACCGAAGTGTCAACGGCCTTTGCCCACTTAAGTACCCCCCAAATCTGGGGCCTGGTCCTCTGGAGCGCGGGAATCGCGTTGTCTGGATCGGCTGGGATTACTCAAATCAGTGCGTCTCGTGGCGTTAGTGCTGTGCCAAGGAGAACAAACGGTCTTTCAGCGCTTACGTGAGTGGTATCTGGATGCAGAACAGAAGAGTGGCACCAAGCGGCGTGAACTGGATGTGACGACCTGCTTTGCTCCATTGCTGCGATGGGTGTTGCGCTTGTGGAAAAGCGACAAGAGGCAGCTAGCGCTGGTGATGGACGCCACCAGCCTGGGGAATCGCTGGACGATTTTGGCCATCAGCGTGGTGGTGAGGAGTTGTGCGATCCCGGTGGCGTGGAAAGTCTTGCCAGCAGAACAGGAAGGATCCTGGCGTCCGCATTGGGAAGGGCTGTTCACCCTTTTACAGGAGGCGGTGCCGCACGAGTGGCAAGTGATTGTGCTGGCTGATCGAGGATTGTATGCGCGCTGGTTGTGGGATATCATCCGGGCGTGCGGCTGGCATCCGTTTCTGCGGATCAATCTGGGGGCCAAGGCACGGCTGGAGGGCGAGCAAACCTTTGAGTGGATCAGTCGATGGGCTCCGACACCGGGAACGAGCTGGAAAGGCGAAGTGGAATGTTTTGCGGGGAAGAACAGCCGGGTCAAGGGGACGTTGTTGATGCGACTTCGAAGCTGGATATGAGTCGGCTTGGGTGATCTTGACGGATCTCAAGCCTGAGGAGGCAGCGATCAGTTGGTACGGGTTACGAACCTGGATCGAGGGTGGTTTCAAAGATTTTAAACGGGGACTGTGGGGATGGCATCATGGCAAGATGCAGCGGGCAAGCAGTGTCGAGCGGCTGTGGTTGGCCATGGCCGTTGCTCAGCTGTGGTGTGTGAGTCTGGGATGTCAGGCGGAGGCTCAGCACGAGGCCGACGTTCTGCAAAACGAGCCGGGAGCCTGCTTGCCTGAGCGGCATATCGCCCATCGACGGCGCCAGCGAGCGCTGGGGCAACTTCCCGCTCGCCGCTTGAGTTGTGTGGTGCGCGGAAGATTGATCCTGCTTGCCATGCAGTACCAGTCTCAACCATTCGCTGTGGGCATCTTGCAGGCCGAATCCTGGCCTGAGACCATCACCGCGCCCCAGAAACAGCCCACACCTTCAGCGGTGAACAAGAAGAAAACACACAAGGAAAAGGAACGTCGGAAACGACAAAAACGCCGCGCGCGGGCACGTGTCCGCGCTCAGCATTAAAAAACCTATACTTGTAAGAAGATATCTGAATAGTTACACGGGATAACTAAAAAGTCGAGACGATGTTATTTGCTATATCAGCTCGGTCCTACGGGGGTGGACACAAATGAAAACAGGTGAGAATTTCTCAAAAATCGGTTCTACAGGCATAGTACTTATCCTGTTCTTCGCGGTACTGCTGTTTACGTTGCTGGGGTTACGTTTGGGTATAGCATCGCCTGTGCATGCAAGTACACGTGTAAGCGCAGCATGTGCTGCACCTTCGATTACGATTAGTCCTACATCAGGACCAGCTGGCCAGTCAACTACAGTATCTGGTACTGGCGTACAGGATAGTACAAGTACTACTGCTACTTGTCCTCCACTGGCTAGTGGTACGGTCACTTTTGGAATCGGGACAACCGACTGCAGCTCACCTACTTCTGCTGGCTCAGCCTCAATGAACACGGATGGTTCTGGTTCATTTAGTAGCTCATTCACCTGGCCAACGACGGGAACGGGATCAACAGCAGGCACATATCAGGTCTGCGTCGGTTTAGGTGGTGGTAATGGAACGATTGACGCTGGCACCTTCACGGTCACCTCGTCGTCATCATCCTCAGCCTCAGTCAGTGTTGACAGTTCGAGTTACACAGTCGGGGACGACATGACAGTGTCGGGTAGTGGCTTCCCCGCCTCGACATCAGTAACAGTCGAATTGCAATCGTCAGATGGAAAGACCACCACCACCCTCGGCAATGTCACCACCGACGGCACTGGTTCTTTTACGCAGGACTATACGGTACCCGCGCATCCGCTCAAGTCCGTAGTAGTCAAAGCTACTGCTGGAAGCAACACAGCAACTTCTAGCTCCTTCACCGTTAGCGCCAAAGCTGCATCTAAACCCAAATCCAATCCTAAACCCGCGCCTACACCCACACCCATTCCTCCGCCACCTGTTGTTCTCATCGCAACACCCACGCCCGTGCCGACGGTGATGGACACGCCTACTGCTGTACCGACGGACACACCTACCCCTGTGTTAAGTCCGACAGTAGCTCCAACGCCCACAGTGGTCCCGGTGGTCGTCAATCATACTGCTAGCACGCCATTTAGTGGTAGTCTACTGGTAGGTCTCGCGATTGGTCTGGGTGCGCTGCTCGGTCTGGGGGTCGTGTTCGTGATTGGTCGGTTGGTGATGCGCAAATATTTGTCACCTGCCCCGCCAACACCAGTGCTTCCCGGTGGGGCGCCCCCGTGGAGCCAATCACAGGGCGACATCCAGCAGGGAAATACCATGATAAACGGTGTTCCTTTTGCACAGACCATGCCCTTCAATAGTCCCTTCCCACCAGGCAGTGGTGGGTATCCTCCTGGCTACGGTCCTCCCCAGCAGGTGCCCTTCAATGGTTCCTTCCCGGCTAACGGTGGGTTTGCTCCCACCGGTACTGCCCAGGAGCCATTCCCGCCTAATGACTGGTTTGCTCCGACCAATCAATGAGCATTATGTAAACCTGGCGGCGGTTCGCCTGTAAAGGCTACCCCCGCCAGATCGGGCTTTCGTTTAGACACTTGACAGGGAGTTTATATCTGCTCTGCTACACAGCGATCAAGTAAATTAAATAGAGGAGTAAAACCACAATGCGTACATACCAACTACTCAGTCGGGTGGTAGGTAGCTCGATTCTACTGGTCCTGCTTTCAATGCTGGTAGCGGGCTGCAACATACCTTTTCTACCCACGTCAATCACTTCTTCCACTACTTCCACTTCTGCGACGGCCTGTCCGTCGCCGGTTCCGTTTCAAACAACTAGCGGTACGATCCGGAGCATCAACGGGACGACGCTGCTGATTGCCGCTGCGAATGGCTCCACCGTCACAGCTACCTACACGAGTACGACTCGTTTCACGCGTCAGACGAAAGTGACAACGACAGCACTGCAAAATGGCGCGTTTGTATTCGTCGCCGTGACCCAGAATGCCGATAACACCTACACCGCGACCAGGATTTCTCTCTCCAATGCCGCTAATGCAGGTTCTCGTCCTGGAGGAGCTTTCGGAGGCTCCGGCCGGAAAGGTGGAAACCGCTCAGCCTGTGGCGGCAGACGAGGCTTTCTTGGTACTAATGGAGGCCAGGACTTTGCGGGCGGAACTGGCAATACTCGTGGTATCGCAGGGACCGCCAGCCAACTCAAGGGGAATACGCTCACGGTAACAGACGTGAACCAGGCAGATTACACCGTCACCTTGAACTCAACCACACAAATCATCCAGACCAGCCAGGCTGCTGCTACTTCCTTGCAGGTGGGGATGAAGGTTAACCTGGTTGGACTGCGCAATGCACAAGGGGTGATTACGGCCCGGTCTGTGACGATTCTGCCGACTGGTTCGGGCAAATGAAGCGAGTTTTCTCTACCAATACCAGGAACAAGCACCCTTAGCTATCTTCGGAGGAAGTAGTAATGAAACTCGAGCCCCTGAAACTGAAGCCACTGGTGGAAGACGAGAGCACTGATGTACTACCGGTCGCACCGAAGCTATCACCTACACCTCAACAGCCATCACGTCGTCAGCCACCACGGCGTCGTCGTCGCAGCTGGATAGTTGTATTGATCATCATCCTGCTAGCAGGATTGGTCGCCGGTGGTGTACTTTACCTGAGAAGTAAAAGTCAATCGCATGTACAGTATCTTCAGGCGTCTGCAACCACCGGCAATCTTAATGTAAAGGTTTCCGCTACCGGCCCGATTGCTCCCGGTACCGAGTATGATATGAGCTTCCCCGTAGCCGGGCAGGTAAGTGCAATCAATGTCCAGGCGGGTCAGAAGGTGAAAAAGGGTCAGGTGCTCGCCGAACTCACAATCGATAAAACCTCGCTCCAGGATAGCATCACCCAGGATCAGCTCGCCGTCAATGCTGCGCAAAGCAACCTCAACGCTGCCGAGCAGAACCTGAGTAACGCGAAGGCAAACGAGACGAAGTCGGAATCGGCGACTAACGCCGGGTTAACCGTTGCCAGTGACCAGGAGCAGAAAGCCATCGATGCATGTGTGCAGGCCGCGAGTACCCCAGCACCATCAACAGGCTCAGGTGGCATAGGTAGCACCTCAGCCGGAACTGCTACACCAGGTACAGGCTCTACAGTGGTGAACGTAGCAGCCACGGCAGAAGCTGCAACACAAAGCGCAGCAACTGAAGCGCGATGTGAGCAATTAGCCCAGGACCAGTACTCCCAGTCGCAGGCTCAGGCCGATCAGAGCAATGCTACGGCCAAGAATTCGATCACTTCGGCGCAGCAGCAGGTCACTTCGGCACAGAACAGCCTGAATAATGCCTACTTTCAACTCCAGGCTGCAGAACACGCTTTGAGTAGCGCCTCCGATAACGCTATCCTCACTGCTCCTGCCGATGCGACCGTGGCGACCATCAACGGCGTGGTAGGCCAGACCGTGGGGGCCGGCTCTGGTGGTGGCTCATCCAGCACCTCGTCCAGCAGTAGCTCATCATCGCAGGCACTGATTATATTGACCGACTTGAGCAGGCTTACTATTACCTCCCAGGTGAACGAGGTCGACGTTGGCAATGTCCAGGTGGGCCAGTCCGCGCAGTTCACGGTCGCCGCTTATCCCACCCAAACGTTTCGCGCCACCGTGACGACCATTGATATGATTGGGCAATCAACCTCGAATGTCGTCAGCTATACGGTCCAACTGACAGTGGATCAACAAAGCTTGAATGGGAAGCACCTCTACCCAGGGATGACCGCGACGGTGAATATCACAACCGCTGAACGCATAGGAGTTTTAGTCATCCCGTCGGCCGCGCTCAGCTTTCCAAGCATGGCTTTACAGTCCGGTGAGGTGAGCCGGGCGGCGCTCACTTCTTTGTCCAGAGGAGGACAGGGAAACAGTGCAGGACAGGGTACTCAGCACATTGTGCTAGAGCTGCAAAACGATAAGCTTGTTCCCATATCTATCACGACGGGGCTGACCGATGGGCAGAATACCGAGGTGCTCTCGGGATTGAATGACGGTGACCAGGTAGTAATAGGTCAGATTGGCGGCAATACCACCAGTAGTTCCACTTCGGCAGGCGGAAATGGTTCCCAGCGCTTCAACGGACTGGGTGGCGGGTTCGGTGGTGGAGGTGGGTTCGGTGGCGGTGGCGGCGGCGGTGGCGGTAGGTCTGGAGGTACACCTTGATAGCCTGTTACAGTTCATTTGACGTGTGAATCCTGCATGGCGACCGCAAGGGACCACCCGGCTGCACCCAGCCACCCTCGCCACTACGATACTACGTTGGGCCGCGAAGCCGTGTATAGTAGTGGCGAGGGTGGTGCAATGGGGAGGGGTGGGCCCTTGCGGTCGCCATGCTGCTGGCTTTATTTGAACCGTATTGGCCCTTGCGGTCGCCATGCTGCTGGCTGACGTTCGCCACTGCTCATGAAAAAGCCATTTTCAAAAGGGGATAATACAGATGGCATACAACCAACGACCCAGAAGAGGATAATACAGATGGCATACAACCAACGACCCAGTACCATAGCTGAAATCTTCCCCGTCATTAGCGTGCGGCAGCTGCACAAAGAGTATTACCTGGGACGCACTACTGTACCAGCCCTGGTCTCTGTCGACCTGGACGTACATCGCGGTGAGTTCGTGGCCGTGATGGGACCATCAGGCTCTGGCAAATCAAGCTTCATGAACATACTGGGTTGCCTGGATCGTCCCACCAGCGGTGAATACCTGCTTGATGGTGAGCCTGTGAGCGAGATGAGTGTCAGTGAACTGGCCGATGTGCGCAATGAGAAGATCGGTTTCATTTTCCAGAGCTTCAACCTGTTACCCTGGATGACTGCACTCGAGAATGTCGAATTACCGATGATCTATGCAGGCGTAGCGGCGGAGCAGCGGCAAGAGCGCGCGCTATGGGCATTAGCAATGCTAGGCCTGTCCTCACGAGCTGATCACCGGCCAATGGAACTCTCAGGCGGACAACAGCAACGTGTGGCTATTGCTCGTGCTCTGGTCACTGCCCCATCGATCATCCTGGCCGACGAGCCAACTGGCAACCTGGACAGCCATACAAGTGTACAGATAATGAGCATCCTGCAACGACTCAACATACAAGGTATCACAATCGTACTCGTGACACATGAGCCCGATATTGCGAACTACTGCCAGCGCAAGGTCGTGTTCCGTGATGGACGCCTGATCCACGATGCTATCAACCCTGCCCCCACACGATAAATCGGTGGGCTACAGTAGCACCCCGATTTATCGTGGGTGACTCCTTAACACTCTGCGTCAGAAGAAAGGAAGCTTTTGCAATGATGAATATTCCAGGACCCTATGCGCAGGCCCAGCCTGAACAGCAGTCGCAGGAGCCGTTGGAGTTGCCTCCGCTGGAACGGCGGCGCGGGCGAATGTTCGGACTGCTGACCATCTATCAGAGTTGCAGGAGTGCCATGCGGGCACTGCGAGCCAACAAATTGCGCTCGTTGCTCACCTCGCTTGGTATTATCATCGGTGTTGGCGCGGTGATCCTGATGGTTTCGATCAGCGAGGGCAATGCTGCCTCCATCAACAGCAGGCTCTCTACCCTGAGCCCGAATCAACTCACAATCACCTCTGGCAGTTTCAGAGGCGCTGGAGGGGTGAATCAAGGAGCGGGCTCGCAAGCAAGCCTGACACAGGCCGATGCCGATGCTCTCACGCAGGTACCGCATGTCGCGGCTATGAGCCCGGTGCTTGGTGCAAGCGGACAGGTAATTTACAGTAACCAGAACTGGTCTACATCAGTACAGGGCGTCTACCCGAGCTATCAGCAGATTGGTAGCCGTCAAGTACAAGAGGGCGCCTTCTTCTCGCAGGACGATGAACAATCTGCCAACACCGTCGCGGTCATCGGCCAGACGGTCGCGGACAACCTCTTCACACCACTGGGTGTTGACCCCATCGGCCAGCAGATTCGTATCGGCAATGTGCCGTTTACAGTCATAGGTGTGCTTGCCCCCGTAGGTGCAGCGGGCCAGAGCAACGCTGACGATATCATCTTCGTGCCGTTCAGTACAGCACAGCAGCGCCTGAGCGGAAGCCAGAACGTCAGGACCATCTATGTGATGATAGATAATACAGCGAATGTGAACGATGCACAAAATGCCATTCAGCAACTGCTTGAACAGCGCCACGGCATCTTCAATTCGCAGCAGGATAATTTCAGCATCCTCAATCAATCGCAATTACTTCAGACCGTTCAAAGTACCCAGCAGTCTCTGACGTTGCTGCTTGTGAGCGTGGCAGCCATTTCGCTGCTGGTGGGCGGCATCGGCATCATGAATATTATGATGGTCTCGGTGACAGAGCGTACACGTGAGATCGGTATCCGCATAGCCATTGGTGCACGTCCCCTGGATGTCATGGCACAGTTCTTGATCGAGGCGCTCGTGCTGAGCGCTCTGGGTGGTATTGTGGGGGTTCTGCTGGGAGCCGCAGGTGCGTTTATAGACGCAACATTCTCAAGCACACCCTTCGTACTTGATCCACTGGCGATGCTGCTGGCTTTCGGTTTCTCAGCATGTGTCGGGGTCGTCTTTGGCTTTTACCCGGCGCAACGCGCTGCACGCATGGACCCGATTGTAGCCCTGCGAACGGAATAAAAAGTGTAGCTCAGAAAATTCTTCTACTATCTTCTACGAACAAGGGTAGCACACTGAAATCCCCTCAGCAATCAGGGGTGCAGGGGACGAAGTCTGCCGGAGCGCGAGGTGTCCTCGCATTCCCCTTTCCCTCAAAGCAGGCCGTAGGCCCGCCAAAGGCATTAGGAGTGGATATCAGTAGCACAAGAGATGCGGATGAGCCAAAAAATATACCGAGATGTTTGGCAAATTTTTACACATTTGAAACGGGACTATTTTAACTATCCTTGAAAGTGAGGCCAAGGAACATCTCGTGCCTGATGTGCATATGCGACGGTTGCCAAACATTCTGGTATTTCTATTGTGCCTGATGATCGTAAAAGAATGTTCAGAGAATTGTAAAAAGCTTGTAAGGAATTTGCAAAGGTTGCCATCCTGAACCGTACAAACATTCTACAATTTGCTTATGGAAAACACGATCGGACCAAGCGTAGGGGCCGATTCATCGTGCCCATCGCCGATTATGAACTTTAACAAGCAACACCGGTAATGTTTTGTCACCCTGAGCGCAGCGAAGGGTCTCTCTCGATGGGCAGAGAGATGCTTCGCTGCGCTCAGCATGACAGGACCGGCTTTGGTCGTTAAAATTCATTATCGGCCCCCGCGCTCCCTTGCTTACAACCAGATGTGCAAAGCAAGTATAACTTCCCAGATTACGACGCTCGCTCCGCTGCCTTTAGAATGGCCCGCTTAGCCATCACAGTGGCCATCTGAGCGCGATAAGCCTTAGAACCGTGGATATCCTCCACCAGTTCCAGGCCATCCGCTGCATGGCTCGCTGCCGCTGCAACCGTCGCCTCATCGAGTTTCTTACCGACGAGAGCCGCCTCCACCGCACTGGCACGAGTCGGCTTTACCGAAGCCCCCGTGATCACGACGCTGGCAGAACTACAGGTGCCATCACCACCCAGAGAAACCACAGCTGCACAACCCACTACAGCGTAGTGCGAAGCCTTGTTCGCCAGCTTCGTATACGCACTGCCAGTGCGAGCAGGCGGGATGGCGAAACGAATCTCAGTGACAATCTCACCCGGCTTCAGCGCAGTCGCAAACAAGTCCAGGAAGAAGTCATCGGCCCTGATGGTACGTTTGCCTCCAGGCCCCTGCACCACAATATCGGCCTTGAGCGCCAGCACCATCCCTGGCATATCAGCGGCAGGGTCGGAGTGAGCAACACTGCCACCGATGGTACCACGATTACGTATCTGCTGATCGCCGATCAGCGCCGTTCCCTCTGGCAGCAAGGCAAAATACTTGCCCACGACATCGGAACGCATAATCGTGCTGTACCTCGTCATCGCACCGACGGCTATTGCCCCACTATCCTCACGGATGTAGGAGAGGCCACTGATTCGACCAATGTCAACCAGGTGCCCGGGTTGCGCCAGGCGCATTTTCATCGTGGGGAGCAGGCTATGCCCACCCGCTAACACTTTGGCTTCGTCGCCGTATTGTTGCAGGAGCGCAATCGCCTCATCCACCGTTGTAGCTGTATGGTAATCAAACGCGGCTGGAATAGACATACTATTTTCTCCTTCTCAGGCGCAATAAATTGGGCCCTACTTCTGGTGGATGACGTTCCATACCTTCTCCGATGTGAACGGCATATCAATATGCGCTACGCCCAGCGCATCGGCAACGGCATTGGCAACCGCCGGAGTTGAGCCAATCGTACCTGCCTCACCGACACCTTTCACACCAAGCGGATTGACCGGTGTGGGTGTGACGGTAGAATCGAGTTCAAAGGGTGGGAACTCAGAAGCAAGCGGCATCGCATAGTCCATCAACGTTGCCGTCAGCAGTTGACCATCCTCACTATAGACGACACCCTCGATCAACGCCTGACCAACACCCTGAACGATCCCGCCGTGAACCTGGCCTTCCACAAGCATGGGATTGAGTTGTCGTCCACAGTCATCAACGGCAACGAAGCGCTTGAGTTCAACATCGCCGGTCTCTTTATCGATTTCAACCACACACACATGCGTGCCGAAGGGGAAGACACATGCTTCTGGCTCCCAGAAGACGGTCGTCTCCAGGCCAGGCTCAATACCCGGTGCAAGAGTATTGGAAGTATTGGCCGTTGCTGCCACGTCGGCAAATGATACGGATTTCTGAGGTGTACCGGCAACCGAGAACTTGCCATCCTCCAATGTGACATCAGCTGGGCTGGCCTCGAGCATATGGGAAGCGATGAGCTTCATCTTCTCCTTCAACTTCTGAGCAGCGGTGAAGACAGCAGAGCCACCGACGGCAGTGGTACGACTCCCATAGGTACCGCGTCCTTCAGGAGTTGAGTCGGTATCGCCATGCAATATCAAGACCTGATCGATGGGAATACTGAACTCATCAGCGACGATTTGCGCGAAAGTAGTTTCTTCTCCCTGCCCATGTGGCGAGGAGCCAGAATAGACCATCACGGTGCCACTTTGCTCAACGCGCATACGCGCACTTTCGTAGAGGCCAATCGGTGCGCTGCCCTTTGGCCCGAAGCCGCAGATCTCGATATAGGAGGAGAGGCCGATACCCATCAGCTTACCATTACCTGCGGCACGTCTGCGAGCTTGTTCAGCACGCAGGGCCTGGTAGTTAGATACGCTGAGCGCCTTGTCCAGGGCTGCTTCGTAGTTGCCAGTATCATAGACCGCACCCGCGGCCGACTTGTAGGGGAACTGATCGGGTTTGATGAAGTTCAGCCTGCGCACCTCAGCCGGGTCTTTGCCCAATTCTCGCGCAATGAGGTCGATAATCCGCTCCGTGATATAGGTCGCTTCCGGGCGGCCCGCGCCGCGATAGGCGTCGGTGGGCGTTTTGTTGGTGAAAACGATGTCGGCGCTGAGATGGATGTTCTTGATGTCGTAAGCCCCACAGGAAACCGGGAAGCCGAAGGCAATCATAATCACATCGGTGAAAAGCTGGCAATAGGCACCAAGATCAGAGATGCCATGCACCTTGAGTCCGGTAATTTTGCCTTCTTTTGTGGCTGCAACCTCGACATAGTCTATTTGGTCACGTCCATGTATGGTGACTGCTATGTTTTCGCTGCGGTCTTCGACCCATTTCACCGGGCGTCCAAGCTTCATTGAGACAAAGGAGGCGATCATCTCTTCAGGATAAACATCGATTTTGCTTCCGAAGCCGCCACCCACTTCAGGAACGATGACACGCACCTGGTGTTGCGGGTGTCCAATCAGCGCGGACAGAATATTACGCAGGATGTGCGGATTCTGGGAAGAACACCAGACGGTGAGTGCTTTGCTGGCCTTGTTATAATCGGCCACCACACCGCGTGTTTCCATCGCGTTAGGCGCGAGTCGCTGGTTGACAATGCGTTGCTTTAACACGATACCGCCATCGGCCAATGTTTGCGCGAAGACCTTATCGATCTCGTCGGTGGGGGGATGCATGCTAAAGGCAACATTGGTGCCAAACTCTTCGTACAGCAATGGTGCGCCGGGCTGCATGGCCTTTTCGATATCAACAGCGGCTGGCAGTGGCTCGTAGTCCACTTCGATCAGGTCACGCGCATCACGGGCGACATAGCGATCTTCCGCAATGACAACCGCGACTGGATCGCCAAAGAAGCGTACCTTACCATGGGCCAGTGGACCATGCTGTCCCATACCGTTCGCGATTTCTCCGAGGGGGACGGCAATAGCGACATTGCCAACTGCGCTCATATCGGCAGCTGTGTAGACAGCTTGGACGCCAGGATGCTTTTTCGCCGCTTCCGTTTTGATGCTGTTGATGCGCGCATGACCGTACGGGCTGCGCAACACAGCCATATGAACCATGCCATTGAGCTTGATGTCATCAACGTAAGTCGCTTGACCTGTAATTAACCGGGGGTCTTCACGCCGCTTAATCGGCGTGCCAAGCATAGCTGCAATACCCATATTTCCTTTTCCTTTCTCGCCATGAGAAATAGAAGATGTCAGGGATCGTTTGTAAGTTGTGTCCTGGCAGTTGCTACTCGCCACCACCTACGGGCGCAGGAGCGGCAGCCGCCGTTCGCATATGCTCAGCAGCATACTGGACAGCACGCACGATATTCTGATAGCCGGTACAGCGGCAGATATTGCCTTCGAGACCCTTGCGAATCTCGGCCTCGGTTGGATTGGGATTGTCCTTGAGTATCTGGTACGAGGCCATAATCATGCCGGGAGTACAGAAGCCACATTGCAGGCCATGCTTTTCCCAGAACCCTTCCTGTAGCGGGTGCAGGCCACCCTCCGGAGCCAGTCCTTCGATAGTAGTCACTTCACTGCCATCCGCTTGCACCGCCAACACCGTGCAGGACTTGACGGACTCCCCATTTAGCAGGACGGTGCAAGCTCCACATTGTGAGGTGTCACAACCGATGTGAGTTCCTGTGAGGTCCAAGACCTCGCGTAAATAATACACCAGTAACAAGCGCGGTTCTACCTCTGAATGGTGTTGCTGCCCATTCACGGTAACAGTGATTGCGCACTTCGTCGCCATTGATGCTACCTGCCTTCCTTTTTTTGTAGGTAAACATACTCAGTCTCTGCATAACACATCCAGATAGGCCTCAGTGGCCCTACAATCTGGTAGCACTATGCCCTCCATTCCATCTTTTACCAAGATGTATAGCCCTGAACGGGCCAGGACCAGATACCGTCGGATTCGTCCGTATCCAGTATCATCATCGCCCATGTTTCAATCTTCAGCTATCACAGCTCCTTTCTGTTCAGATTAAGGGAGGAACCTTCCCTATCATTTCCTTTCAGCCGGATGCCATGATGACCTTTAACAAAATAACTGGACCATACGTAGGGGCCGATTTATCGCGCCCATCGCCGATTTATCGGCCCTCAGGGAAATCTACCACGTACCCCATCAATTTGTTAAACCTCATAATGACATCGCCCCACAACAGTGATTATACCCCACAACGTAATGTGTAGGGTAGACAGACGGCCAGAGAGAACAGTATTTCAAGTCTTGAAGATGAGGCGCAGTGTCACTCCTTCCGCTTATTTATACTTCCGTACATTTCAGCGCCTGGTAGCACTACGCCGCATGAGAAAAGAGTTTTCAATAGGTGACGACTTAGAGAGTAGCACACAGCATGCCGCATGTCAATTGCTGCACCACCTCAGGTTCCACCACAAACCGCAGGCTGGGAGACCCAAAATGTAGTGGCAGGGGGTGACGTGGTGTGGTGTGGGGCCCTTGCGGCTGCCAGGCTTGTTGACCCCCGCTTTTAGGTAGAACCGACCACCTCACACAGTTTGCACCCATATACTACAATATACACTAACTCACCTTGATAGTATCGAATGAGGTAATTCGCATATGCATCGTCGTGCTCCAGGTTTTCATCCAGGATTGTCAACTGATATGTATCATCCAGATTCCGCTTACGTATCGTGGCGTACCGGCCACAATGGGCTCACTACCTTTGATTTGTACACCCGCACAGCGCCATTCGGAGGTGCCTACCTGCTCATCGCGGGAGTAGAGGCCGCGCTGGAGTTCGTTCAGGCCTTTCGCTATACCGACGAAGAACTGAGATTCCTCGCACACATCCGTGATTACGACTCTGCCTTTCTTGATGAACTGGCGAGCCTACGCTTCACCGGCGAGATTCTCGCCCTGCCAGAAGGCTCAATCGCCTTCCCCAATGAGCCTATTATGCGCGTCACCGCTCCATTTCGCGAGGCACTCCTCTTAGAAGCCGGCTTACTGCAGGCTATCGGTCTCTCGACACTGATTGCAACCAAGGCATCGCGTATCGTCTACGCTGCTGGACAGGGCCGCATACGACGAGTCGCAGAATTTGCCTTCCGTCGTGCTCAAGAGCCATTAACCGTCGCACGCGCATCCTACATTGGAGGCTGTGCCAGTACCTCATTACTCAGTGCCGCCTATGAATTCCGTCTACCGGCGACCGGCACAGTGCCGCATGCGCTGATCGAACTGTTCGCCACCGAAGAAGAAGCTTTTGAAGCCATCGCAGCCGCTTACAACCGCTACACTTTACTACTCGATACCTACGACCCTCGGCGTGCCATCCACACAGCCATTGGGGTTGCACTGCGTTCACAAGAAACGCTGGGCCATACCCTGGCCGCGATACGCCTGGATAGCGGCGACCTGGTCGCTGATAGTATATACATACGCGAACAACTTGACAAAGCTGGCCTGACCGATACCCGTATCCTTGCAAGTGGCGACCTCGACGAGTGGAAGATCACTGAACTGCTGCAAGCTGGGGCTGCCATTGATGCATTTGGTGTAGGCACAACACTGGGAAGTGGCGCCGGATCGGTTGAGCAAGGCATTGCAGGTGGCTCAGTTGGTGCTGTGTATAAAGAAGTGTGGTACGTGGATGAAACCGGCACAGAGTACCCCAAGGTGAAGATTGCCGGCCCCAAGAGCACCTGGCCCGGTAAAAAAGAAATTTACCGCCATCCAAACTGGGAAGAAGATATCATCCAGCTGGCGCACGAACCACGTCCAGACAACTATCAACGCCTCCTGCGTCCCGTCATGCGCAATGGCGAGATGATACCCGGTAGTCTACCCCCACTCTCCGAAATCCGCGAACTTGCGCAGCAGAATTTACGCCTGCTCCCTGAGCAGTATCGTGCACTCTCTGTTGAACGACCTTACCCGGTACACTTCAGCGATGGCTTACAATCACTACGCAAGCAAGCTATACAACTGGTGGAAGCAATGACGTAATCCACAATCTCTCAGACGTCTACTTTAGTATTACTGCGAACATTTCGTTGGCCCGAAATCTTCTGCGACATTCAGAGAAGGAGTACTATTTTGGCCGAGA
>WNFA01002604.1_pt1 | contig 14903 bp, 12 predicted proteins | sample 5400481 | NCBI WGS metagenome assembly WNFA01 (sample SAMN13153340, study PRJNA577476) | soil metagenome | isolation source: 120 cm saprolite under Douglas fir tree site 2 hole 1 replicate 2 | place: USA:California | collected 2015-04-18
GAGCTTGCTGATGGCGGCGCTGCAATTGCCTCAGCGGGTGCCGGCCATCGATCTCGCCTCCGCCGTCCGTACTGTCACCAAGACGCCGGCCGAAGCGGTTGGCTTGACCGATCGCGGCGAGATCGCTCCGGGCAAGCGCGCCGATCTGATTCGCGTGCATATTGCCCGCGACATTCCGGTGGTGCGCAGCGTCTGGCGTGAAGGACATCGCGTGGCGTGACGCAAGCCTCAGCCATATCGGATCATCGGCCGGCCGCGATCGGGCCTGGACGGCTCATTCTGGTGGTTGGTCCGAGCGGCGCCGGGAAGGACACGCTGATCCGATGGGCCGCAGCCGCCTGTGCCAACGACGGCAACATCGTGTTTCCGCGCCGCGTGGTGACGCGGGAAGCCTCGACATCCGAAGACAATGAGCAGGTGAGCATGGATGCCTTCCTGCAGGCGCGCAGCAAGGACGAGTTCGCCGTTCAATGGGAGGCGCATGGCCATTGCTATGCACTGCCCCGCGCGATCAATGACGATATCCGTGGCGGTCGCACGGTGGTTGCCAATGTGTCGCGCACAGTGGTCGACGCAGTGCGTCGCGCCTACGCCGCGGTTACGGTGGTGTCGATCACCGCGCCGCCTGACATTCTCGCCCAACGCCTCGCCGCGCGGGCGCGGAGCAGCGATGGGCAGCTTGCGGATCGACTTCGGCGCGTCGTCGATGATGCCTCGGCTGTGCCCGACGTCACCATTATCAACGTAGGCCGTGTCGAAGATCGCGCCCGCGAGTTCGTGCAGGTCATCAGGGGAGCTTGACGTAAGCGGGCGGTGCGCGGCCAGCCGCGGAGATCAGGAGAACGACAATGACGATCCTTGCGACGATTGACCAGCTTGAAGCGATCTATGGACAACCGAACGAGGCGTCTACGGTCAAGGTCGCCGACCGAATAACGCCGCAATATCGCGTACTGATCGACAAGTCACCGTTTGCCGCGCTGGCGACCTGCGGACCGGAGGGACTGGATTGCTCGCCTCGCGGCGATTTGCCCGGCTTCGTCCGTGTGCACGACGAAACGACGCTGATGATGCCCGATCGCCGCGGCAACAATCGCGTGGATTCGTTACGCAATATCGTACGCGATCCCCGGATCGCGCTGCTGTTTCTGATTCCGGGTTCTGGCAGCACGTTGCGCGTCAATGGGCGTGCGCGGGTGTCAGCCGATGCGGACCTGCTGGCTTCGTTCAAAGTCGACGGCAAGGCGCCGCGCACGGTCATCGTCATGACGGTTGATGAGATCTATTTTCAGTGCGCCCGCGCGATCGTCCGGTCCGATCTCTGGAATCCCGACAGGCGGGTCGATCCCAAAAGCTTGCCGACGCCCGGTCAGATCCTCGCCGAGATGAGCGAAAATCGTGTCGGCGGTGAGGACTACGACCGGGCCTGGCCGGAGCGGGCGCGGCAAACGATGTGGTAGCGGACCGCTGGGATCGCGACGGATCGCCCGGCGAGTGAACTCGCTGCCGATCATTTCCGGTGGCGATCCTTTCGGATAAACTCCCGGGTAACGGGAAAATTCGTGAGGGTACAGCCGCGTTAAGCGTTGCCGGGCGTGTCTGGCTGAATACGAAATATCCATCACTCGCAAAAGTGTCGGCAACATTGTGAGGTCGCTCAGAAAGAGACTGATAACTGAGGCTCGTCCTTGCTAGCGCCGCATTGACTTAGGACAATGCGTGCGGTCGTCAAAACGCGCTTAGACTGATTCCATGAAAATATCCGACTTTGCTTGTCCGTCCTGCGCCGCGTCCTACGAGGTTGCTGAATCAACGTCGGCGGAAGGAAGCCCAGGCCGGGCCGAATGCACCATATGCGGCCGGCTTCTGGAATCGTGGCAGGAACCCAAGATGAAAGCCTATCGCTTGGTTTTGTCGCCGGAACATAAATATCCGCACATTCCCGCGCCGCCGTCTCCAATTGTCTCCTGATTTCAACGCCGGGCACGCTCTATTCCGAGCTAACCCGATAGGCTCGGGATCCGATCTCGACAATCCGGCGCCCGGATTGGCGCGCGTGCCGGGCGGGTGCGGGCCATGAAATGTTTGGTCGGCCTGATAATCTTCGTGCAGCCGTCGCTTTGAAGTCCGTGACGCGGATTGACGGAATGTCGCAACAATTTCGGTCGGGCTGCAAAGGTCTACGTGCGAAAAAACCCGCCGGCTTGCACCGGCGGGTTTTGGGTTGTTCAATTTCCGAAAACTCAATTCTCGGTGCGATGGTCGTGATCCCCGTCACGATGGCCGTGTTCGGCCGAGTCCTTTTCGGCCAAGTCCTTGACCAGGTCGATCAGTTCCCTCGCGCGACGACCGAGGCCATCTTCGGAACGCTCGTCGACCGGCTGATTGCCGAACGCCGCGGCATTCAGCACCGTCTTGATATCGCCGGCCAGACTGTCGCGCTGGTTGGTGATATCGCTGATTTTGGCAAGGTAGCGAGCGTAAGCCGTGTCAACGCCCGTGACGGAACGATTGGCATAGACCAGGCTCGCCCGGCCGAGTTCGCCCAGGGGTGCATTGAGCTGTTTGTAGACCTCGGCAAGCTCGCTAAAGTTTTCGCGGCTCTGGCGAATGGCGGAAGGCAGCGCCCGCTGCTCCATCCATTCGGACAGCACCCGCCCGTCGTGTACATAGCTGTCTTTCAGGCCAAGCAGCGCAAGCAACGTCGGCCGCACGTCGGTATGATCCGAGAACACCGCATCGTGGCGGCCGAGCCGTTGCACGCCGGGACCTACCATTGCGACCCAGGTCCGGGTGATGTCGCGCTGGAAGTCGCCGTGGTTCCAGGCAAAGCCCGGACCCACGAAGATGCAGGCGGACTGGTTTGCGCAGGCGCCGCCGGCGCCGGTGGTGAAGAAATAGTTGTCGTTGCCGAACATGGTGAGCGTCGGGGTGCGCGCCGGGCTTGCGGTCACCATGTGCAGCAGTTTCATTTCCGCCTGATCGGCAAGCAATTTGGACAGTTTATCGGAATTGCCGGTCATCGGATTGGTGGCGACCAGCGCATCGAGATCATGCTCCATGGTGCGGGTCGCGGTGGCGGTTGGAGCGGGGTTGCCGTTGATGTAGACCGTCGGCGCGTCGTCGCTGTGCACCGAGAACGCCGTGGTGTTGGCGCGCTGTGTGATCAGCAGGCGGTTGATTATCGCGTTGATCTCGCCTTTCTGGCCCGCCGCGTAGGTGCAGGGCACGTTAACGCCGTCGCAATGCGCCGGGCTCGGAGTGGCGGTGCCGACGAAATGATCGTTCTCGTCGGGTACAACGACAAACAGGGTGTTGTCTTTGGTGATGCCGTCCGCGCCGAGCCGGGCAAAGAATTTGCCGAACGCGGTGTCGTATTGCTTGAGCTGGGCGACGTAGCCGGCTTCGCCGGGGCCGAATGTTCCTGAACCGGACTGGTTGTCGTGCGCGTCGGAGATATAGAGATAGACCACCTGGACGCCGGCCTCGAGCATCGTCGCGGCATAGCCGAGCGATTGCGTCGCCCGCGGGCTGAAGCCGTTCGGAAATCCCGGCCGGCCGAACGCGTCGGCGATGACGTTGCCGTCGAGGTCCTTCACCGGGCCGCTCGGCGAGATCACCGGCTGAACGTTGATGTTTCCGAACAACCCCTTGAAGCCATTATATCCATTGGGTTCGTCCGGCAACGGATCGCTGGTCGCAAAGCCGTTATTGCAGCGCGGGCTGCCCACGGCGCAGTGGATCGCGACGCCGAGGTAGTCGGTGGTCGGCTGTTGCCGCGTCGCCGGGCTAGCTGATGCAAGTTGAGCCCTCACCGCGGTGTCAACGGCGCTGCCGGCGCCATAAAACGTCGTGACGTCGTCAGGGACCCGCTCGAACTCGATATTGGCGACGGAGAATCCTCCGACGTCGCAGCCGGCGCGGGTGAACGGCACCCACGGAGCCGGCGCGGCCTTGCCGAGTTCATTGAGCATCTGCGGCTTGCCGTCGCCGCTCAGCGCCGTCCAGTACAGGAACGAACTGGTGAAGCCGACGCTGCCATCCGGCCTGAAGAAGCCATAGCTATTGGAAACCGGAATTCCCATGCGGTTACCATAAACGCCGGTCTGGGCCGTGAGAATATCGGTGGCGGTGTGCGAAATCAGCGGAGTGTGATGATTGCCGCTGATGGTGCCGTTGTTCTGGATGAAATTGAGCAGGTTCGGCATCTGTTCGAGATCGGACGGAACGTCCGGATTGTCGCGCCGCAGATGCACGTTGTCGAAAACGATATGAACAACGTGTTTGATCTGACCGCCTGGAGAATTCAGCAGACAAGCCGCCGAGGCGGATTGCGAAGCGGCACCGAGAAATACAGCGCCAAGCGCCAATGGAATCGACGCGCCAAGAAAATCTTTCAATCGTTTCATCGCTCTCTCCTGAGGTCGGCCCAAGTGGAGTAAATCTGTGAAAAAACCGCGCAGTCTAGTTGCCGACGGCGGCACAATACATTGCAGATTGTTGCGGGCGGTTGACGCGGACATGACGCTCGTGCGTGGCGTGATGTCATGCAATCGGAGGAGTGGCTCTCACCGAAGAGATTTCGGTTGATGAGGAAAGTCCGACCGAACACATCATGGAGTACGATCGCGAACCAATCCGACGCGATCGCATCCAGGCGTAATTTTCGTCATGTCGGAAGCGCAGCGGCGGTCACCAGCGTCCTGGTGCCCAGAACAAAGCAAGCCGCTGGCCTTCAACGATCTGATCGGACGACATTTTCGAAGCCACCGCGTTGCGAAGCCTGAGATAATAGTCGCGCTCGCGCTTCGGGGCATGTGCCGCGGCCAGGTCGAGCCATTTATACGCGAGCACGACGCTTTGCGGCACGCCGTGGCCCTTGTCATAGCTCAAACCTAATCTGCTCTGTGCAGAGGGATCGCCCTGCACTGCTGCTCTCTGGTAGAGATCGGTGGCGGCGTCGTAGGCCTGCGGCACACCGAAGCCGTTTTCGTACATGAAGCCCAGCAGCGTCTGCGCCCGCGCGTTTCCGCGCAGCGCCAGCGGGGATAATTCGTTGGCGGCCCGCACGTAATCGCCCCTGGAATAGGCTGCGGTCGCGCGGCTCAGTCCGTCGGCGAAGGCGGCCCGCGTCGTTCCAGCGCCGAACAGCAAGATGACGAACAGAAGCGTCGGTATGGTCCGTCGCACTGCGGCCGCCTTCAGGAGCGTTGAACAAAGTCCCGCCGAGGCAGAGCCCGCGATTTGCGTCCTGGCGTCAACGAACGCCCTGTACTCGTGTGTCATTTGCTACGCTTGCGTTAATGCTGCCACGGAGTTTCGACCGAAGTTCTTCGGCGACAAAATGGGCATCCATGCTGTTGCGGATAATCTGGGGACGGATAAAGATGATCAATTCGGTACGAGTCGCCTTATTGTCCTGATGAGAGAAGGCATCGCCCAGACCTTGAATTTGGTCGAGCAGGGGAATTCCGTTGCGCTGGTTGTTATGTTGCTCGCTGATCAATCCGGCCAACAGCACCGTCTGGCCGGTGGCCACGGAAATCGAACTCTTGACCTTTCGTTCGGAGACTGTCGGAGTCAAACTCGCGGCGGTAGCCGCCGAAACGTTGCTGATTTCCTGCTCGACGTCGAGCCTGACATTTCCGTTGACGTTGATGCGGGGAGAAACCCGCAGAATGATGCCCGTGTTGCGGTAGTCGATGGTGTTGACGACCGTGTTATTCGTCGTCAGCACCGTAGCGCTGCCGGTGGAGACTGGCACCGAGTCGCCGACCTGAAGTGTTGCCGCCTGATTGTTGACGACAACCAGCGACGGGTTGGACAACACCTTGACGGCGGTGACGGTATGCAGGGCGTCCAGGATTGCGCTCGGCTGCGCCTCCGATCCGATCAGGAAATTGAATCCCGGGAATGCGCGATTGATGAAGGCGTTGGCGACCGTTCCGGCGGCCGCGGCGACCGGCGCCGACGTCGACTGGGTGTTGAGGATGGAGCCCTGGTCGGGCCTTAGTCCCAGATTGTGGCTGGTCAGGTAGCTCTGGACGCCGTAGCTCAGCTCGTCGGTGAGCGTGATCTCGGCGATGGTCGCATCGATCGCGACCTGCAGCTGCGGTTGATCCACTTGCTGCAACGTCGCCTCGATGATCCGGAAATTCTCCTGATCGGCATAGATGAGCAGGGAGTTGTTGACGGTATCGGCCGTGATCCGTACGCCCTTCAGCATCGGCTGGCCGCCGGAGCCGGCGCCTCGGCTGTCGAGCGATCCGGCGTCAGGCGTATTTGCGTTTGCGCCTCCCGGCGCGGCGGCGGTTTGCGCGCCGAAACCGGAGTTGCCGTTGGTTCCGGATTGCATGCGGGAGCCGAAGCCGTTCGACGACGTTGACGACGGAGAGTTGTTGTTTAAGGAAAGGCGATCGGCGCTGGCGGTCGCATATGTGCCCGACCCCGGCGCGATCTGGCTGTCGGGGCTGTCGAGCAGGCCTGAGGGCGATCCGCCGATGAACATCTCGGTCAGCACGCGCGCGATCTGGCGCGCCTCGCCATATTTCACCCGGTAAACGTGAACGCTGGTTCGCGCGGTGTCGGCATGATCGAGCCGTTTGATCCAGGTCGCGGCGGTATGCAGCAGTGCCGGCTTCTTGCTGACCACCAGGATGGCGTTGAGGCGACTAACCGCTTGAAATTTGATGAGGTTTTGGCTGAGACCGTTGTCGCCGGAATCCACGATCTTTTCGAGTTCCGCGATCACGGGTTCCGGACCGCTGTTGACGATCGGAAAAATCCCGATCGATTGACCGCGCATCCAGTCGAGGTCGAAGCTGAGCGCGGTATCCACCGCTGTGCGACGTTCCGCGCCGCTGCCTTGAATGAGCAGCAGGTTTCGCGTCGTGTCGGCGCGGACCATTCCGGCCTTGGTCGCGAAACTGTCCATCAGCTTCAGCAGCGTTTGCGCTGACACGTACTGCAAGGGCACGACGGAGACGCCGTAGCCGGGTTCGGGGCTGGAGGCCGCCGCATCGACCCGGCCTGCGCCGACCGCGTCGCCGAGCGGCGTCAAACGGTAGCCGGCGGTGTCGCGAACCAGCACGATCCCACTGAGCCGCAAGGCATTTTCGAGCACGAAGACAATGTCCGACTTGGCCACCGGCCTGACGGATACGAGGCTGACAGTGCCCTGCACGCGCGGATCGATCGTGTAGCCGGTTTGCAGAATGTCGCCCAACACCACTTTGGCCACGGTGGCGATCGGCGTGTTTTCGAAATTGAGCTCGAAGCCGTTGCCGGTGGCGACCGGTTGCGGGCGCGCCTCGGCGACGTCGGACACCTCGGTACCCTCGAACATCACCGGCCGGCTGCGCTGGCCGGCATTGGCCTCGGCGGCGTTTGCCTGCTGTGGATAACGGGGCAAGGTATCCAGCGATCGGACCTTGTCGAGCACGTCGATATCGGCGCCGCTGCCGGAGCTCACAGTCACCGGATTGCAGGATGCCAGCAGGCCGGCGGACAACAGCATAAAGCCAATACAAATGCTGCGACCGACTGGCGGAGACCAGCCCTGGTTGGCGACGCGTACCATATTTCCGCCGTTCCAGCGTTATGTTCGGCCCAAAGATCGCTCGGGAGGATTGATCCAAGCTGGCTGGCATACTTAGCGGCGGAACATGACAGTTATAATTGCCGGCCCGGTCTATCGGGCAGATCGACGCCACCTGTGGCCAACATCCAACATATTGCCGTTCGCGCCTTGCCGCGCGGCCGGGTCCAATGAACAGGCAAACGCCAAATTCATGTGAAGCGGTGCACGCTTCGTACAGGTGTCATGTTTCGGATCAATAACCACACTGCGGCCGACAACTGGTCGACGGCGGGCCGAAGCGGCGTGCTCCACCGATCGGCCTGAAGAAAAAAGCTGTGTGAGTGGAAAGACATAATGACCGGCGACGAGTCCTTGCAGTTCGTGGAACATCTCCGTCATAAGCATCATCTGATGGAGACCGCCGGCAACGGCGCGGGCGCGGAGCAGGGCGGGTCTGCGCGTTCGCCCGGCAAACTTTGGGAACTCACCGATCTTTCGGCCAGCGATTTCGCGGATGAGGTGGCCCGCTTTTTTGATCTTGATCGGGTCACGCTCCAGGACATGCTGTCCGCGCCATCTCTGGTCGCGGCATTTTCGCAGCGGTTTCTGCGGGAAATGATGCTGTTTCCATATCAATCCGCCGACGGAGGCGCCGTGCTGGCGGTCGCCGATCCGACCGATACGGCGGCCCGGCGGGCAGCCGAAATCGTGCTCCGGGCCGATGTCGCGATCAAGGTGGCGTCGGTCGAAGATCTCGCGATCGTCCTCGATCAGCGTCTCGGCGGCGATGATGTCGATTTGCTGGGCGGCAGCGAACCGTATCAGCCACGCGAAGACGATATCGAAAGCCTCCGCGATCTTGCCAGCGGGGCGCCGGTTGTTCGCGCCGTGAATGATCTCTTGGAGAAAGCAGTAGAACTGCGCGCCAGCGACATTCACATTGAGCCCTTTCATACCGGGCTGGTGGTCCGCATGCGGATTGACGGCCTGCTGCGGCCGGTGGCGGCGCCGGCCGGCGTCTTGCCGCAAGCCGTGATTTCGCGCATCAAGATCGTCGCCAACCTCAACATCGCGGAGCGCCGGCTTCCGCAGGATGGCGCGGCGCGGCTGCGGGCCGGGCGTACCGATATCGACATTCGCGTCGCGATCATGCCGATGCAGCATGGGGAATCCGCGGTCATACGCATCCTGCCGAAGGATCGCGGCCTGCTGGTGGTCGAAAAGCTGGGATTTTCGCCGGCCGACGATGCCACGCTCAGACGACTGCTGAAGCTGCCCCATGGCATGATCGTCATCACCGGCCCGACCGGCAGCGGAAAAACCACGACATTGGCCACGATCCTCTCGATCCTGAACGAGCCGGGTCGAAAAATCCTCACCGTCGAGGATCCCGTCGAATACGATATACCCGGCGTCAACCAGGCACAGATCAAGCCGGCGATCGGACTGACGTTCGCGGCGGCGCTGCGTTCATTCGTGCGTCAGGATCCGGACGTGATCATGGTCGGCGAGGTGCGCGACTCCGAAACCGCTCACGTCGCCGTTCATGCGGCCCTCACCGGTCACCTCGTGCTGACGACACTCCACACCGAATCGGCGGCCGCCGCGGTGCCGCGGCTTCTCGATCTCGGCGTCGAGGGATATCTGCTGCGGTCCACCTTGCGAGCGGTGGTCGCCCAGCGGCTGGTTCGCCAGCTGTGCGACCGCTGCAAAATGCCAAAGACGCTCGTCGATGCGGATTTTGCCGAAGACCCTCGATTGGGCGCGCTCGGCTTGCGGAGCGGCGAAACCATTCAGGGCCCCTGCGGGTGCGAGCGCTGCGGCGGTACGGGCTATCGCGGCCGGCTTGGCGTGTTCGAGATTCTTGAACTCACCAACGAGGTTCGCGAACTGATCGCGGAAAAGACCGATGGACTGAAAATCGATCAGACCGCGATCCGCTCCGGGATGACGACGATGCTCGACGACGGCGTTGCGAAATGCCGCGCCGGCCTGACCTCGCCCGCGGAAATACTCCGCGTTACGATTGCGCGGTGAGGTGAGATCGTGCCGAATTTCCGCTACCGGGCCCTGACGCAGAACGGAGAGATCGTGCACGGCACGCTATCGGCTCCGACGGCGGCGGAAGTTGCTCACCGCATCGAGTATCTGCGACTGCTGCCGATCGAAACCATAGAAGACAAGGCAACCGTTGCCGCTTCAAGCTCCGGTTTCGGTTTCTTCGGCCGGCCGAGCCCGGCGGAAGTAACGACATTCACCCGGGACATGGCCCTGCTTTTGAAGGCGGGCGCGCGCCTGGACGACGCCCTCGAATTGCTCGCTGATGACGCCGATGTCGGCCGGCTTCGTCCGGTGGTCGGCAAATTGCGGGCGGCACTTCTGACCGGAGAAAGTTTCGCAGGCGCGGTTGCGGATCACCCGGCTTTGTTTCCCGCCATGTACGTCGCGCTTGTTCGCGTCGGCGAAGTATCGGGCACGCTCGATCAAGTGCTCGAGATGCTGGGAGCGGAGCGGGCGCGGGCCGAACTGATGCGCCGCAAACTCACCGATGCAATGCAGTACCCGACCTTCGTTCTGATTGCCGCGGCCTGCGTCATGCTGTTCTTCATCTTGTTCGTGCTGCCGCAGTTTTCCGCGGTGCTGCAGGACTTCGGTGCTAAATCGGATTCCGCGCTCAGCGTTTTCATCAAGCTGTCGGACTTTCTTCGGGCGAACGCGGCCGTCATGATGTTTGCCTCCGCTTCGTTCGTGGCCGGTGTCTGGTACCTGCTTCGCCGGCCGGGCGCAGGCGCCGCGATCATGACCGCGGCCTCTGGCGTTCCCGGTATCGCCGGCGTCTTTCAATTTTACCGCACCAGTCTGTTTTGCCGGAATCTCGGCGTGCTGCTCGGTAGCGGCGTCAACCTCACGGCTACTTTGCGCATCCTGGTCGACATCATGGCAGTCACCGGAAGCGTTACGACCTGGACGACGGCAGCCGATCGCGTCCGTCACGGCGGCAAGCTTTCGGACGCTCTGCTCGCCTCAAGCAACATGCCACCGATGGCAATCCGCATGCTGCGGCTGGGCGAAGAGACCGGGCAATTGCCGGTGCTGGCGGGCCGGGTCGCCGAATTCTACGAGGCGAAATTGCAACGCAGCCTTGACCGCATCGTCGGCATCGTCGGCCCGCTTGCCATCGTCACCATCAGCACAGTGGTCGGGGGATTGATCGTATCGGTCATGACCGCGCTTCTGTCGGTTACGCAACTTGTCGGATAGAGCAAGGGTTGGTTCATCATGAGATCGGCAAAACGCGTTGGCGGATTTTCCGCCGGGCGCGCGGAAGACGGGCGTCAGCAGGACTTTGGCCAGCAGGGTTTCACGCTGGTCGAGATGCTGGTGGTGATCACCATCATCGGCCTGATCATGGGCCTGATCGGCCCGCGCGTTCTCAATTATCTCAGCGAATCGAAAGTCAAGGCCGCCAAGATTCAGCTGCAGAGTTTTGGCAGCGCGCTCGATCTGTTCTATCTCGATGCAGGCCGGTTCCCCTCGACCGCGGAGGGCCTGGCGGCGCTGGTGCGCCGGACACCGGGTGTAGCCGCCTGGAACGGACCGTATCTTAAAGGTGGCAACGTCCCCAACGATCCCTGGAACAACGCCTATCTATATCGCTCGCCCGGAGACCGCGGCCCTTACGATATCATGTCCTATGGATCGGATGGCCAGGAAGGCGGCAGCGGTCTGGCGGCTGACATTTCCATCGAAAACATGGCCAGCGCGAAAAATGAGTGACGGCGCGGAACGTGGCTTCACGTTGCTTGAGATGGTGTGTGTGCTTGCGCTCATCGCCATGATGGCGGCTGTGCTGCTGCCGTTCATACCGCACAATACGTCCCGCTCCCGCCTGCAGGCCTATGCGCTTCAGGCCGCGACGCTTCTGAAGGCGGACCGCAACGCGGCGATTCGGCGCGGGGCGGACGTCGCCACGCTGGTCGATGCCGGAGCGCGCTCGATCCGGTCGGGCGCGAGCGCGGATATGATCCGTATTCCCGACGACGTCCGCTTCGAGGCGCTATTGCCGCAAACCTGCGACCGGCGTGCGGCCTTGTCGACTATCAGCTTCTTTGCCAGCGGTATGTCGTGCGGCGGGACCATCGCGCTGACCCGGCTCGATGCCGGCTACGAAATTCGTGTCAACTGGCTGACCGGAAGGATCGAAATTGTCTCCCGCAGCTCCGCCACCAATTGACGGTCGCGACGCCGGCTTCACGATCCTCGAAGTGTTGATCGCGCTGGCGGTCGTTGCCGTCTCCATCGTGGCGATTGGATCTGTCATGTCGACAAACGTACGCGGCGTGCGCTTGCTTGAGCAGCACGTGACATTGATGCAAACCGCACGCACGGTCATGACCGCGGGCATCCCGCCGCGCGCCGAACTTGGCCCCGGTGTATTATCGGGACAGATCGACGACCATAAGTGGACGATCGACGTCGGACCGATGGGCGAGGGCTGGGATGTGCCTGGCGCGGACGTCGCCTGGATTCCCGCACTCGTCAGAATTCGGGTTCGATCCTCCTCCGGCGCTGTGTCCGACCTTCGCACCGTTCGCCTGATGCACAGGCCGCCGCAATGACCGCTTCGCCTGCAAGGCAACGGGGAGGGGAGGACGGCTTTTCGCTGATCGAGACTCTCGTGGCGATGGCGTTGATGGGCCTGGTGCTTTCAGCGCTGGCCAACATCACCGCGCAATGGCTGCCAAACTGGAATCGCGGCCTTGAGCGCATCCAGCGCAGTGAATTGATCGGCATCGCGCTGCAGCGGATCGGCGCCGACCTGGCGGCCGCCGAATATGTGTCGGCCAATCGCGACGCGCGCCATCCGTTGTTCGAGGGCTCGGAGCTGTCGGTGACATTCGTGCGGACCGCATTGGGCCCGAACGCCGGGCCCGGGCTGGATGTGGTTCGGGTCGGCGAAACTACCGATCGTCAGGGCCTCGTGACGGTCCGCTCGCGCGCGCCATTCCAGCCGTTGCCGCTGGCATCGTCCCTGTCAGAGCAAATTCATTTCGGCGAACCGGTGTTGCTGTTGCGGGCTCCATTTCGGCTGTCGTTCGCCTATGCAGGTCAGGACCGGATCTGGAAGAGCAACTGGCACGACGCCGATAAGCTGCCGGCGGCCATCAAGCTGACGGTGCGCGATGCGGCGAGCGAACGAATCCTCTCGATTTCGACGGTGGCGCCGGTTCATGTCCAGTCGCCAGCGCAAGGCGAGTGCGCCCAGCCGGACGGCGGTTGTGACGGCAAATCCGGTGCTCCGAATAATCCCCAAGGAAGCCCTCAAGGAAATTCGCAAGGAAATTTGCAAGGAAATTCACAGGCCGGAAACGCTGCGACAGGGCAGGGAGGATCGCGGTGACGCAAAAACTTCAGCGCGCGCCTGCGAGGGCCTCGGAGCGCGGCTTCGTGATCGTCGCTGTGCTGTGGATTCTCGCGGCCTTGGCGGCGCTAGCGACGATCTTTTCGGTCTATCTGTCCAATTCGGCGCAGGCGTTGGCCGTCCATGATACCGGACTGAAGGCGGAGGCCCTGGTGTCGGCCAGCCTCGAACTCACGGCCTATCAATTACTGCTGGCGGGCGACAAGGCGCGTCCCGCGCTGGGTTCGTTTCACTTCCGGTTGGACAATGCGGACGTGCTTGTCAGCTTCACCTCGGAAGCCGCCCGCATCGATCTCAACTTCGCACCCAAAGAGATGCTTGCCAATCTATTTGCAGGTCTCGGTGCCGATCAGCAGGCCGCCAAGGAATATGCCGACCGGATCGTCGGGTGGCGGACGCGTCCCACGGCCAATGCCGCCAACGACGAAGAGGCGCTTTATGGTGCCGCGGGCCTCGCTTATTCTCCACGGCAAGCGCTCTTTGCCCATGTGAATGAGCTCAGTCTCGTTCTCGGCCTGACTCCGGTCCTGATCGATCGCGCTTTGCCGTTCGTGACGGTCTTTAGCGGATCGTCCAACGTCGATGTGCTGGTCGCGCCGCCGGAGATCATCGCCGCATTACCCGGCATGACGCCTTCCGCTCTGAAAGATTTCCTGAGCCAGCGGCCGGCGTTGACGAGAGACTCACCTGCGATCGCAGCTGCACTTGGCCCGGCGCAGGCCAGTGCGACGATCCCGATAAGTACGTCCTTTCGCATCCTGACGACGGTCCAGTTCGACAATGGCCGCCGAACCTCGTCGGAGGTCGTGATCGCGCTGGACGGGAACCAGGATCCTTACCGCGTGCTGTCGTGGCAGGATGACGTGGAGCCTGGCCGTCGGCCGCAGAAAATGGCGAGTGATTGATGGCGATGATCCCTGGACTCAAAGCGCTGTTCGGTGAATGGATCGCGGCCGTTGCCAGGGCCGTCAATTCCATGATCGATCGATATGTGCGCCGGCGGCAGATCCTGCTCAGTGAAGGCGGCGACAACACGTTCACGGCCAAGGTGACACCTGGGCGGAAGGGCTCCGCGCTGCCGGACGTTTCGTTTCGCCTCTCGCATGGCCGGCCCAATCCCTCCCTGCCTGCGGATTGGCAGACGACACTTCGCGGCAGCCGGGTTGAAGTCCTGCTGGCGTCCCGCCAGGTGCTGTTTCGTTCGCTCGACTTTCCCAAGCAGGCGGTGGGCTTTCTCGATGGCATGATTCGCGCGCAGATCGACCGTCTGATGCCCTGGGCGGCAGATGACGTGGTTTTCGGTTGGAGTCCGCCGTCGGCGATTGCGAATGAGCGCGTTGAGCTGACGCTGGCCGCGATGTCGAAACATGACGTCCAGCCTCTCGTCCAATTGGCGACCGGCCTGGGAGCCGCATCGGTTGCCGCGTTCGCCGTGTTTCCGGACGGCGAGCGCGCGCCTGTGAAGATCAAGGTCTTCGACAGGTCGCTGCAGGGCGTGGTCGGACGGGCGGTAGATGTGCCGCGCATTCTGCGCGTGGTTTTGCTGTCGGCTGGCCTTGCGGCCGCCGCCTCCCTGATCGTTGCGGCTTACATCGGGAGCACTCTCGATGCCGAGCAGGAACAAATACAGCGCCGGATGTCGCAACGCCGCGCGTCGCTGCGATTAGACCCGAATGCCGCGGGCGGGTCGGCCTTGAACCTGCTGACGAAACGCAAGCAGACGACGCCATCCAGCGTCATGGTGCTTGAAGCCCTCTCGCAGGCGCTGCCCGACAGCACCTACGTGACGGAGTTGCGGATCGAAGGCGACAAGGTTCAGGTCGTCGGCATGACGCAGGATGCGCCGTCTTTGATCCGATTGATGGAGAGGTCGCCGCAATTTGCCCGCGCCACTTTCTTTGC
>WNFA01004068.1_pt1 | contig 14902 bp, 11 predicted proteins | sample 5400481 | NCBI WGS metagenome assembly WNFA01 (sample SAMN13153340, study PRJNA577476) | soil metagenome | isolation source: 120 cm saprolite under Douglas fir tree site 2 hole 1 replicate 2 | place: USA:California | collected 2015-04-18
ATGGAGGGCGCAAGCAAAAGGATGAGTTATCGCAGGCGCAGGGACATCCCGAGGATGATGTGGCGATACCAGGTAGAGCATAAAAAGCTAAGTGAAGCGGGCAGGAAGCTCCTGCCCGCTTTTTAATTACCTGCTCATTCAGAATTTCTTGAGCGTTTCCTTGCACCTTTCTTTTACCTCGTCGAGCAAATATAGCATGCCTCGTTCCAAAGTAGCGTCAAAGAGCAGCTTGCAAACGTACTAAGTAATAGTACCAGAATATGGAAAAGAGGAGTAATGGTTGATGAGTAGGACAAGTATACTGCTTATTGAAGATGATGACGTGTTAAGCGATATCGTCAGACGTAACTTGCAAGCGCGTGGTCACGAAGTTAGCGTGGCAAAGGATTATCAGAGTGCGCTTGCGCATTTACGTTCAAAAGACTTTGACCTCGTCGTGCTGGATATAAACTTACCTGACAAGACAGGGTGGGATGTACTGCGCACTGCTATAAGTGAGGGCTGCATTCATTCAGAAGAGGTTGATGGAAAGAAGCTACCCGTTGTGGTGCTTTCGGCGGTCCGCGTCAGTCCGAGCCGGCTTGCAGAATTTCGCCCATTAGCGTATCTACCCAAACCTTTTCCTCTGGAAGCATTGTTGCGTCTTGCAGCCGAAGCCGGACACCATGAAAGCACAAGCGCTGAGAATATACACGTTCCAGAGGAGGAATTACAGAGATCCAGGCTTGAAAGCCCCCGTCTTTCAAGCGGGGGATGAAAAGCCTGCTGCCCGCAGGCAGGAACACTTGCCTATGTTGTACATTTGTGCTATAGTTGTCCCAACTTGCCAGAAGGCACGGCGCTCTCTCAGTCGGGGCAACCCGGCACCGTCCGGAGGCGGGCGGGAGTCGTGAGAGAGAGAATGTTGAACGAACGAAAGAAGAGGCATCTACCTCCGAAGCGCAGATTTGTATGAGCGCCAGAGTTCGTCGGCTCGAAAGTCTGAGTGGACCCACACAAGAGCCTGTCTGCCCAACACGCAGTCGGGAAGCGTGGAAGGAAAGCCAGAACCCCTGTGCCTTTAGGCCAGGGAGTCTCAGATGCTTGATTGCGTCTGTATGCGGCCGAGTGAAGCGATGGAGAGGCGTAGGGACCCGATTGATCGCGTCCCACGGGTGGAGAGGCGAAGGGCACATCAGCGTGTTGGCCCCACGCCTCTCCACCCGTGGGACGCGATCAATGACTCTGTTGGGAAATTTTGTACGGACAACTGGACAGAGAGAAAGAGGTACCAACCAATGGTGCAGAACAAGCTTTTGAGCACAATACAGGCATAGTCGTTGGGTTTCTTGACAGGAAACCCCATGCCCTGGAAACGCTTTTGCCTGTTCTGCTTGTTCCACGCATCTCTTTCCATCGTCGATTGCTCGGTTCAACTGGTCTATACCAAATTTCCCAACAGAGTCATCAATCGGGTCCCTACGCACACTCCGTGCAAAACGATGAAACTCACCCCATCAATGTGCTTGACTTGAACCTGGCGCTGGATGCGTTAAAATAGGATCGTTATGTCTCAGCAATCGCCTGATAAACAGCAACGTGAAGAGGGACGTCCTGATCCAGAGGAGTTGCTCAAACGCTACAATTTGCGCGATAGTGACCAGGTCACTTCCGTCACTGCAACGCCGGCTGCTGGTAAAGGTAACCAGCAGAAGAGGCGTGGGCGACTGCGTGTCTACCTGGGAGCGGCAGCAGGTGTGGGCAAGACGTATGCGATGTTAAACGAGGGACGTCGTCGCAAGAGCCGGGGCACCGACGTTGTCGTGGGATACCTGGAGGCCCATAGCCGTCCCCAGACGCAGGCGCAACTAGGGGATTTAGAGGTCATTCCGCGTGAGAAAATAACTTATCGCGGTGTGACGCTCGAGGAGATGGATACTGACGCAATCATTGCGCGGCACCCGCAAGTGGCGTTGGTTGATGAACTCGCGCATACAAATGTCCCTGGATCAAAGTATCCCAAACGCTATCAGGATGTGCAAGAGCTGCTTGATGCTGGTATCGATGTTATTACCACGCTGAACGTGCAGCACCTGGAGAGCCTGAATGACCTGGTGGCAGACATTACGGGTGTGCGAGTGCGTGAGACGCTGCCAGATCGTATCCTGGATTCGGCCGATGAAGTTGAGTTGGTCGATCTTGATCCAGATGCACTCCGCCAGCGCATGAAGGAAGGGTATATTTATCCTGCCGATCGTATAGATGCTGCGCTCAACAATTTCTTCCGTGAGAGTAATTTGACGGCACTACGCGAACTGGCCCTGCGACGGACAGCGGAGAAGACAGAATCGCAACTCCAAGAATACTTGACTGAACACGCTATAGATAGGCCCTGGTCTGCAAGCGAGCGTGTGTTAGTGGGCTTCGACCCTCGACCTCATAGTAGGCAGGTAATACGGGATGCATGGCGTCTGGCCCATGGCTTACATGCTGACTTGATTGCTATCTATATCCAGCCAGAGGGCTACCTTGCATTCATGAACATGATCACTTCATTCCTCAAATATGGCACGAACGTAGGCAAACTTCGTGAAGAAGCGCAGCGCCGGTTGGAAGAGCATGCGATTTTTGCTGAAGACCTGGGGGCCGAGGTTGTACGCATGAAGAGTAACGATATAGCAAAAACACTTGTAGAGGTAGCCCGCCAACGCCGCATCACGCAGATTGTGCTGGGACAACCTGCACGCAGCAGGTGGGAAGAGATTCTGCACGGTTCTGTCATTAATCGTTTGCTGCGATTGAGTTCGGATATGGATATTCACCTGGTTCCGTTTAAGCGGAGAGAGAGTTGAAATGTGATATGTTCTAGCCTATCCGGCTTTTCCCGCTATTGCAGCTTTCCTTTCTGTATCCGCTGTTCCCGCTCCATTATGTATGCCATTTAGATACCCCTGGCATCGACGGCAGGGTGAATTTGTTGCAGGTTACCTCGCACACGAACAGATGTATTTGCCATCAGGATCAGATCCGCGCATCGACACTCTGCTTCGTGTACGATGGCTGGCCCAGCATTGCGGGCTTTCAACACGCGTTTATTCACTGTGGTGACGGTTTGCCTGACTATTGACTCAGCACGATCGATCGCTTCGAGGGCCCGTTTTTCATCCTCTTCTACCCTGGCATCAAGTGGGAGGGTGAAGGGCACCTCCATCACTGCTAATAGTTCGACGCTGCCATTACGAGAGCGTACCATTTGTGCGGCTAATGCTACAATGCGGTCTGTGGCCTCACTCATGCTCAGTAGAGGTACGAGAATACGCGTCAGCTTATTTACAGAGCGCGTTGCTCTTGTGACTGTACGAGTGCGCTCTGTCTCTTTTGGCAGGCGCAGCATCCAGCCAAGTACGCCCACGATTGAAGCAAGGAACACTATAGCAATCAGAACACCAATAAGCGTGACCTGTAAAGGATTGGTCGTCACTGCTGCAAGAGTTAGCATAGCTTATGTTCGCTTTCTTTTGCTCAACGTCGATCCCTGAGCACGTTTATAGTGTGCATAGGCACGTAATCGCACGAGCCCCAGCACGACAAAGGCTAATCCCAGTATGATAAGTGTCCAGGCCTGGAGTCCGGCCATCGATGCCCGCACTATGATGATTAGACCAAGAGGTATTATGAGCAGGCTTACCAATGCGCGGTATCGTTCGCGCATTGGTAGTCTCTGTGGCTGTTCTTTCATTCCGCACCCCCTTTGTGCTTTCTGCGATTTCCACTGTTCGAACTGGCATGGATTGGAACATCAACCACCTTTGTACCAACCGGCAGGACGCTCTCTCTCTGGAGTTCACCGCCGAGACGACGCTTCCGCTCAAGATTCTCACGCAACTCATCAGCCAGTTCGTATTCGCCGGCGTCCTCATAGACATCCAGTTGTTCCTTTGTCCAGTCCCGTTTGAGCGTTTTCCTGAATGGAAGCTTATTGCGGCGGCGGTGCCAGAAGTAAATGAGGAGCCCTAGCACGATCCAGCCAGGCCCGGCAATCCGTCCAATGCTATGGGTGAGCACGACGAGAAAGAGAATGCTGCTGATGCCCAGGAACCCGAGCACGCCAGCTATGGGCAGCAAGCGTGTCTCGCCGTCTTTTCCTCGAAGTCGGATATTGAGAGGTACTTTGAAGGGGCGGGGAGTCCACGGGTCTTTGAAACGCAGCGCGAGCAGCGAAACGAAAACCAGCATGTAGGCCGTTGCAGCGCCAAAGGCATACATGTTGGCTAAGGTATCATAGACATTGGATGACAGGCCGGAGAGCCAGAGTTCGACCAGGGCGATGCCGGAAAAGACCACGAGTGAGCGGACCGGTGTGCGAAACTTCGGGTGGACCTTCGCGAACCAGTGTGGCAGCAAATTGAATCTGGCCATCGAGTAGGTGATGCGCGAGGCGCCAAAGACGCCGGAATTGGCTGAAATCAGGAGGAGCGTTGCACCGAGCATGGCGACGTATGGCCCGGCGAACAGACCCAGGATGGGAATGTGACTTGCCAGCCAGGCGACGGGGTCGGCATTGTGAGCGACGATACTTTGCCAGGGCAACATCGCCAGGCCCAGATTTGAAAAGGCAAGCGCGTAGATCAGCACCGTCAGAATAAGCGCGATCGAGGTGCGTGGCACGACCTTGCCGGGGCGTATCGTCTCCTGGCTGGCCTGGCTGATCGACTCCAGCCCGACAAAGGAGATGATGGCGAGGGATGCTCCGTACGCAAGATGGAATGGGTCAGGCCACGCGGTCGTCATCTGGTGGATGAGCAGGGTTGGATTGAAGGCGAACAGGAATCCAAAGAACAGAACGGCCGATTCGCTGATGATATCCAGTGCGCCCAAAATCTCGTTGAATCTCGTTGATTCGCGCACACCCAGGATGTTGAGAGTCGTCAGGAAGACCACGAGGATCGTGGTTTCCAGGATCAAGATCGGCTGCACGCCAGGAAGGGAGAGTCCGAGCAGATTGACGTTCACGTGCTGACTGAGCACGGGGAAAAAGAAGTTGATATAGCCTGCTGATGCTAACGCGAAGAGCGCAATGTCGATGGTAAAGTCCAGCAAAACAGCCCACCCTGCGACGAAGCCCAAGAGATCGCCCAGGCCGCGCAGGACATAAAATTGGCCGCCTCCAGCCATTGGATAAGCGGCTGCCAGTTCTGTATAGGCAAGGCCAACCATGACGTAGACAAGCCCTGCAAAAAGAAAGGCGACGTTTGTTGCTCCCTGAGCCGCCGCCATGACAATGCCGAGTGCCACATACACGTCGGCCCCAACATCAGCATAACCCCAGGTATATGATCCCCAGACGCCAACAGCGCGTCGTAACCCATGACTGTCTTGTGGTACATTGGCAGCTGCGCCGTTCGCTTCAGTCGCGCCCGGCATTACTTTGCTGGCCATACAGTTTCCTCCAAAACGATAGATGACACTTCTGCTATAGCAGCGATTATATCAATGTTATACCAACCGAGGGCTTCAAGCGCTCAAAAAAAGCTCAAGATGTCAGATCAAACTATCAAAAAATACTCAAAAATTATGCAACACGAAGGCTTTGCGGGTTATACTGCTTGCCATGTGCGTATCAGCTTCACTATACTGACTATGAACAGGGCAAATAACTTTTCATAGTTTGTAAAGCACTGCGACCCTCGTGTACAATTAGGGAGGTACAATCTTCAGATCTCAGATCAAATGAGCCTGGTAGATTACATCAATACCCTTTGTCGGGCAAGCAGAGGGAGGGGTACCGATGGATGATCAAGACAATCAGAACCCGGAAAGTGGTAACGAAAAAGACGTTAGTAGGGATAATCCGAAGTTGGATCTGATCGAAGAAGACGATCCTACTCGATTGGTTCGCACCGAGGTACGCAAGGGCAGTTTACTTGGAAATGAGCGTGTGCGTATAACACTGCCAAGCCAGCAGTCATTTCGGCGCTTAAGCACAGGCCTGTTAGAGGCCACAGAATTAACACAAGCGCCACACGGCCCTATCAGGAAAGCGATTTACAATACCAAACGTTTCCTTATCGGTGCGCCCATTGCTACTGCTCAAGCTGAGCAGGAGCGGCTCACAAAATTCAAGGCCCTGGCTGTTCTTTCGTCCGATGCCATCTCTTCGGTCGCGTACGCGACCGAGGCAATTCTCTTCACTGTGGTTGCAGCCGGGTCAGGCAATCTCGGTGTCACCCTTCCTATCAGCTTTGCTATCGTTGCTCTGCTGTCTATTGTCGCCATTTCTTACCGCCAGACTATCCCAGCTTACCCTAATGGTGGTGGATCGTACATTGTAGCGAAAGATAACCTGGGGACGCTGGCTGGTCTTGTAGCTGCTGCTTCACTCATGATTGATTATGTGCTCACAGTAGCGGTGAGTGTTTCCGCAGGTGTCCTGGCTCTTGCTACACTCTTTCCCCATCTAGCACCCTACGTCGTTCCTATTGATGTTGCACTGGTCATTTTTATCACTGTCGTTAATCTGCGTGGTGTGCGCGAGTCAGGAACGATCTTTGCCATCCCTACTTACGTTTTCATTGGCAGCGCACTTCTGCTCATTATAGTCGGCAGCATCAAATCCTTTTTTATTCAACATGACCCTATCATCGGCAACTTCGCATTTGCCAAAGCTAACGAAGCGCTAACGATCTTTCTGGTCCTCAAATCTTTTGCTGCTGGCTGTTCTGCAATGACGGGCGTAGAAGCCATTTCTAACGGCGTGCCAGCCTTTAAGAAACCAGAAGCGCGCAATGCACGTATCACGCTAACCTGGATGGCTGTTATTCTTGGAACGCTTTTCATCGGTATTACTCTACTTGCAACATCCTTTGGTGTTGAAGCTAATGCAGCGAGCAATCCGACTGTTATCGGTCTGATAGCGTATAAGGTGTTTACGGGACCGCTGTTCTTTATGTATCCAGTCTTCCAGCTAGCAACGCTGTTTATCCTGACCCTGGCTGCTAACACCAGTTATTCAGACTTTCCACGATTGGCCTCGTTGCTTGCACGAGATAATTTTCTGCCGCACCAGTTCTCCTTCAGAGGTGATCGCCTGGCATTTACAACCGGTATTGTTTTCCTAGCCTTGCTTGCCATTCTCCTGCTGGTTGTGTTCAATGGTATTACTACACAACTCATTAACCTCTATGCCGTGGGTGTCTTTATGTCGTTTACGCTTTCGCAAGGTGGTATGGTACGCCACTGGTGGCGCCTTCGGAAGGACCACAAAGGATGGCTGCGTAGCATGATCATCAATGGTCTGGGAGCATTCACAACACTGATGGTTGCCTTAGTCATCGCCTCAACGAAATTTCTGGAGGGAGCCTGGATCGTTGTTTTACTGATCCCTTTGCTCGTGCTGATGTTTATGAGTATTAGCCATCACTACCAGCGGGTCGAGCGTGAACGTAGTACTGATATTCCCGTGCGTCCAAGTGAGATACGACACCGGCTGATTGTGCCAATTGCCGGACTGGATAGCGCGGCTATAGAAAGCTTAGCCTATGCCCGCTCGATCTCGAAGCGTGTGACAGCGGTACATGTATGTATCGATATGAACGATGCACAGAGGGTGCGTGAGGCATGGGAACGCTGGCAAAAGCATTTAAGCGAGGAAGAAGAGACACATCTCATCATCATCGAGTCCCCTTATCGTTCACTTGCGCGTCCTCTACTCGCCTATGTCGATACTGTGCATGAACTTTTCCCCGACGATACGCTGACGGTCATTCTGCCGGAATTCGTTGTCGCGCACTGGTGGGAACATCTCTTGCATAACCAGACGGCTCTCCGATTGAAAGCCGCTCTGCTGTTCCGCCCTGGGATTGTCGTTACCAATATTCCGCTGCACCTGAGTAGCAGACGCGAGACAGAGAAGGCTAGCAGCAGAAAAGAGCCTTGAGTAGCCGGAAATTTTTTACTGAACAGATTGATTCCTCTCGACGATATAGATGAACTATGGTAGACTTGTCTTGCCCGGTGGAGGAAGGTGGGTGAGAGCGTGAATTTACTAGCAGGAGTTTGCCATGGACGCTCGTCACAACCAGTTTTTCAGCGAGACGCGCCTTGCTCGTTTGATTGCGGTCGGCAATCGGATTCGCCTGCAGGCTGCTGTCACAGAAGAGAGTTTTTCGACAGAGTTAGAGCGTATTGTTGGCCAAGCTGTACCCCACCTTGCGCAAGATCGTCCCAATCTTGTTGTGTTAGGAGAGGAGCTCGGTCTGCCGCTTGCGCTTTGTGGAAGACGTGGCTATATACCACGTCGTGTACATACCGCAAATGTTGCTATAAGTATGTTGGCTCTAGCGTATACTCGTCGTATAATCCATTATCGTCATCTCTACCCCGGTATTTCTACGCTGCGTGCACTTCATCTTTCGCTCACGGACGTTATGTACCGTCCTTTCGCAACTACACTAAGCAGGCTTGCAGCTAAATACTCTATATATCTCACGGCGTGCACTAATGTTGCACACGCCCATTGTTCTACCTCAACAGTGGATATTAGTCATTTTGGACGGCGGAACTCGGGCAAAGTGTTTCTTCCCGATGGTCAGGATGTGTACAACACAGGTTTTTTGTGGGGCCCTGATGGCAACCTGATTGGCAGAACCGAGAAGGTATTTCTAACTGAGAGCGAGAAAACTATCCTCGATTTGACTCCGGGCGACCTGGATCAGGTTAAGCCGTTTGATACTGAGATGGGTAAGGTCGGTATTGCGATCAACCAGGATGCACTTACATGCGAGTATTTGCGTAAGTTGGATAGCCAGGGGACGCGCATCGTTATCCAGCAGTATGCGAATGGCCGACCCTGGGCGGCACCGTGCAAGAGCTGGGAGTGGCGACCCCAGGAGTGGCTGAACTCTGTACTTGGCTCTTTGCAGGATGACTATCCTAACCTGTATTATAATGTTTGCCCAATGCAGGTAGGGAATTTCTTTGATGTCACGTTCGATGGGCAATCCTCTATTACAAAGAAAAGCGATCGTGAACCAGACCCGCAGTGTAATTTTGTGGGAAATGACGGGTTTGTACATACCGTCACGGGGAAGGCGATGAAGGGTGAGTTCCTTGCAGTGGCTCCCTGGGTAGTCGAAGACCCGGTAAAGAGCCATCCTGGTAAGTCAGTTGCCGAGCGCCGTGCCTTGCTTGAACACGTTGGGAAACAACTGCAGCCTGGCGGTTCGCAGGCCAATCAATATCGCGAGTCAGTTATCTATGCTGATGTTGATGTTCCTGTGCCGTAGGAGGGGAAGACAAGGAGCAGAGCGAAATGAGGAAGGTAGATTTGTTAATGGTTGATATATTTGCTAAAACCTTGTAGAATACATATGGTTCCACACGAATGGTACAGTGGGATCATGCAGGATTGGCTAGATTTCCCCTATCCCGGACATGCATCACACGTGCCAACCCCCAAGAAAGGTAGCAGAAAAGCGGAATGACCATTATGACCCGACCTCGCACTATTAGCGAGTTGCGTGAAAGTGGATATAAGGTACTCCCTGTCAAAGAAGAAATGCGGAAAAATCTTATCCAGAAAATCCGCGGAAGAGAAGAATTATTCCCAGGGATCGTGGGTTATGAGGAGACTGTGATCCCCCAAGTTGAAAATGCCATTCTCTCTGGTCAAGACATCATCTTCCTGGGTGAGCGTGGCCAAGCAAAGACGCGTTTGGCACGTAACCTGGTCAATTTACTTGATGAAGTTATTCCAGTAATTGCTGGATGCGAAATTAATGACAATCCTTTCGAACCGGTTTGTAAAGCCTGCCGTGATAAAATTGAAGAATTCGGTGATGATGTAGAGATCGCGTGGTTGCCACGTGATCGGCGCTATGGTGAGAAACTAGCGACACCTGATATTACCATTTCCGACCTGGTGGGCGAGGTAGACCCTGTGCGTGTAGCCGAGGGTCGCTATCTCTCGGATGAACTGACCATCCATTACGGTATGATCCCTCGCACAAATCGCGGCATCTTCTGTATCAACGAACTGCCGGACCTGGCTGAGCGTATTCAGGTAGGTCTGCTCAATATCATGGAAGAGCGTGATGTACAGATTCGCGGTTACAAGATTCGCTTGCCGCTGGATGTATACGTTGTCGCCAGCGCCAACCCTGAAGATTATACGAACCGTGGACGCATCATCACGCCCCTGAAAGATCGTGTTGGCTCGGAAATCCGCACTCATTATCCGCGTACCATTGAACATGAGATTCAGATCATGGAATCCGAGAGCAACCACTTCATTACTGAGGGATTGGAGATTATCTTCCCGGAGTATATGAAAGAAGTGATCGCGTCAATTACACAACTGGCGCGGAACAGCAACGACATCAGTCAGCGCTCAGGCGTAAGCGTGCGCGTCTCAATTTCGAACTTTGAGAACGTACTCAGCAATGCCAGTCGTCGAGCGTTGAGACTGAAAGAGCGGCAGATAGCTCCGCGTATCAGTGATCTGCCAGCCATTATAGCTTCGACCGCGGGCAAAATCGAACTTGATACCGTGGGTGATGTGAAGGAAGAGCGTGTTGTACAAAAGCTCATCAACGCGGCGATCCTCGAGGTCTTCGGTGAAAACTTTGAAGTGCGTGAATTTGAACAACTCGTAGCCGGCTTCGAGCGAGGCTTAAACGTACAGGTTGGCGATGATCTGCCATCGATGGAATACGTCAACCAGCTTGCGAAAGTAGGTGGGCTAAGCAAAGCTGTTGATAAGCTCAATGGCCGTGGTAGTCCAGCCAGTATTGCATCAGCCGTAGAGTTTATACTCGAAGGCCTGCATTTAAACCGACGGCTTAATAAGGATGAGGTCAGCGGTAAAGTTCGCTATCGGCGATAGAGGGAACACGCATCATGTTCAAACGCTTTTATAGGAACCGCTATGGATACTCGCGCTGGGATGGTACGCAACGTATCGAGGGACTGGATGCTGATGATATTCTGAGTGCGCTCGCAGATGATTATATGGAGGATGGCAACCTGCAACAGGCTTTGAAAAGGATGATGCAGGAAGGTGTTCGGAGTGAAGATGGTCGCCAGACTATGGGCCTGCGTGAGTTGATGGAACGCATGCGCAATATGCGTAACGAGCAACTCAATCGCTACAATATGGCCTCTGGCGTGATGGATGATCTGCGTGAGAAGCTTGAAGAGATCAAGGGCCTGGAACGCGAAGGCATTCAGCGCCGTTTGGATGACAAACAAACTGAACCTTCACAATCGACGCAATCATCGCAGCCATCGCAGCCATCGCAGCCATCAGACCAGCAACAATCGCCCGGCCAGCAACAAGGGGCGAATCAGCCACAACGTGGGGGCGAACAACAAAGTCAACAAGGTGCAAGTGACAGCCAGCAAGGTCAATCTGGCGAGGGTAACGATGATCTCACGCCCGAGCAGAAGCGCAAGATGCTGGAGATGATTGCGAAGAGGAAGCAAGATTATCTTGATAAGCTGCCCAAAGATATCCCGGGCCAGATCAAGGGCCTTTCCGAGTATGACTTTATGGACGACCAGGCTCGTGAAAAGTTCCAGGAACTACTGGACAGCTTGCAACAGCAGATGATGCAGCAGTTCTTCCAGGGCATGCAGCAATCCTTGCGGAACATGACGCCTGAAGATATCGCCAAAATGCGCGAGATGATCCGTGATCTCAACCAAATGCTGCGTGACCGCCAGCAGGGCCTGGAACCTGACTTCGACTCATTCATGCAGAAGCATGGGGAATACTTCCCAGGTGTCAATTCGCTGGACGATCTAATCGAGCAGATGCAGCAGCAAATGGCAGCGATGCAGGGTATTATGGACAATCTCTCGCCAGAGCAACGCCAGGAGTTGCAAAATCTCATGGAACAACTCATGGGGGACGACCGCATCCGTGTTGATATGATGGAACTGGCGATGAATCTAGAAGCTCTGGCGCCGATGGAGCAGGCGCGCACACGCTTTCCTTTCCGTGGAGACGAGTCCCTGCCGCTCAATGAAGCCATGCGCATGATGAATCGTTTGCAGCAAATGGAGGGTCTGGAAGACCAATTCCAGCAGGCTCGCCGCCTGGACGACCTGGAAGCAATCGATAGCCAGAAGGTCAAAGATCTGCTTGGCGACGAAGAGTATCAATCGGTTGAACAATTGAAAGAACTCATGAAGATGCTCGAGGAGGCAGGCTACATCCAGAAAAAAGGCAAAAACTGGGAGTTGACTGCCAAAGGTATTCGTAAGATCGGCCAGAAGGCTCTTCAGGATATCTTCAACAAGCTCAAGCGCGACGGTTTTGGTCGCCATGTCAGCCCGTTCCGTGGAATAGGTGGTGAACGTACTGACGAGAGCAAGGCATATCAATTCGGCGATCCGTTCCTGTTAGACCTGGAAAAAACGCTGATGAACGCGGTGCACCGGCGTGGTATAGGCACCCCGGTTGGGCTTGAAAAAGAGGATTTTGAGGTCTATCGCACAGAATTTACCACGCAGTCTTCAACTGTGTTGATGATCGACCTGAGTATGAGCATGGTCTACAATGGCTGCCAACCCGCTGCAAAAAAGGTAGCGGTCGCCCTGGAGAGCCTGATCCGCTCGCAGTTCCCGCGTGATAACCTGTACGTTGTAGGCTTCTCGTTCGTCGCGCGTGAATACAAACCAGATGAACTAGTAGAGATGGGGCGCTATGATAACAGCACTGGTACTAACATGGCGCACGGGTTCATGTTGGCACGTCAACTGTTGGCTCGCCATCATGGTGTGAATAAACAAATCATCATGATTACTGATGGTGGCCCTACTGTCTGGTTCGAGAATGGTGAATGGCAATTCTTTTATCCGCCCAATCCCTATGCCGAGCAGCAAACCTTGTTAGAGGTCCAACGCTGCACGCGTGAGGGCATCACCATTAACACCTTCATGCTGGAAGATGATCGCTGGATGGTTGCTTTCGTGAATCAACTCTCGAAGATCAACAACGGTCGTACCTTTTACGCGGATAAGAACAACCTGGGCGAATACCTGCTGGTTGATTATCTGAACAGCAAGAAGAAGATTATAGCCTAGATGAAAGGCGGTTTGGGGAGGCGATCGGAGCTACAACCATTCCTAGAAGGCCTGCACCAGCTTGGACTCGAACTGACCGAGCAACAGTTAGAACAGTTTCTGCGCTACCGGCAAGAACTGCTTGATTGGAACAGGCGCATCAATCTTACCGCTATAACCGATCCCGGGGAAGTTTTGATTAAACATTTCCTCGATTCTTTGTCGTTGCTGCTGGTCTACGATAGACCAGCAGCGCATTTGCTTGATATTGGGGCAGGCGCAGGCTTCCCTGGGCTTCCCATCAAGATTGTGCGGCCCCAATGGCATGTTGTGCTGTTAGAGGCTACGGGCAAAAAAGTGAGATTCTTGCAGTATGTTCTTGAGACGCTTCAGCTTAGGGATGTTGTAGCTGTGCATGGACGTGCTGAAGAGCTGGCACACAATGCTGAGTACCGCGCCTCGTTCGATTTAGTAACTGCTCGTGCCGTCGCATCTCTTTCCACGCTTTTAGAGTATGCCGCGCCATTCTGCTATGTGGGTGGGCAGATCATTCTCCCCAAAAAAGGTGACCTTGTTGAGGAACTGGCACAGGGGAAGCGTGCCGCCGGGCAGCTAGGAGCGGTTTTGAAGGCTGATGTGCTTGTAACCCTACCAGGTCTCGAGGATGGTAGGAGATTGCTGGTGTGGGAGCAGGTGAGGAAGTGTCCTGAGCAGTTTCCACGGAGTGGAGGGATGATAGCGAAGAGACCGCTGGGAGGAACGATATAGTATTCTCTGTAGGTTGACTTGCTGTATCTCATCGATGATTCTATGGAGCCATATTAATCGTCGAATTACCATGGTTACTATTGACATAGTATTGGAAGACAAGATTGTGCGCAACCTCTAACGCAGTAGCAATTGAGCCGAGCAGTACGCTATCGCCCCCTAGCTTTGAGGCAACGATGCGCGGTCTCAATGGGGTAAGTTGCTGTAGTCTACGCTCTAGTGGCGGGATCAACAATTCACCACGTTGGCCGATACCTCCACCAAGTACAACCAGTTCTGGATCTAAAACGGCGGTAATGACTGCGATTGCCAGCGCCAGGCGATATCCCTCCTGTTCGACCACGGCAAGCGCTTTACTATCGCCCTGCTGTGCCGCGTCAAAGATCTGCCTGGGAGACAGAGACGCAGGCAAGCCTAGCTCCTGCGCCAGACGAACTATACCCCCCGCGGAAGTCGCCTCCTCAAACATGCCTAAATAGCTCTCACTGATGTTCCCGGATTCCTCTACGACTTCATCCCAACCGAACGGTAAGAACCCAATCTCACCTGCCGCGCCGCGTGCTCCCCGGTAGAGCGCTCCGTTGATGACAATGCCCATGCCTACGCCTGTACCTACCCAGATATACACAAATGTACCGGCACTGGAACCCCAGCCGAATGAACGCTCACCTAGCGCAGCAAGGTTCGCATCATTTTCTACTGAAAGATTCAAACCAAAAGCGACTTGCAACTCTGTCACCATGCCATGTCGCCCCCACTCAGGCAGATTCGATGCGAAAAGCACGCGCTTACTCTGCTCATCGAAGACTCCAGGTGTGCCGATGACCGCGTGTACTACCTGTGACCAGGACAGACCTGCATCTGCAACAACATCACGAGCCAGGTGACTGATCAATGCGACGAGCGCGGATGCGCTCTGGACATCGTTTGGCTTATCATTGCGCGCCATAATTTGACCGGCCAGGTTCGCTACTGCGGCACGTATCCAGCCACGGCCAACATCGACGCCAACCACATAACCAGCAGCGGGATTTGGCTCATACAGTATAGCTATACGCCCTCCCTTACTCGATATCGACTGCCCGACGGC
>WNFA01007052.1_pt1 | contig 14901 bp, 7 predicted proteins | sample 5400481 | NCBI WGS metagenome assembly WNFA01 (sample SAMN13153340, study PRJNA577476) | soil metagenome | isolation source: 120 cm saprolite under Douglas fir tree site 2 hole 1 replicate 2 | place: USA:California | collected 2015-04-18
GCTGAAGCCTTGATGGCAAAAGGCGACCAATTCGATAAACGGCTCCAAGCCAAAGAGGCACTCGAAGACTATCTGCCGGCGAACAAGCTCGAACCGAACAATGTGGACCTTCTGGTTCGTATCGCGAGGCAGTACCGCCATTTGATGAGCGACACGACGTCGAAGAAAGAAAAGCTGCGGCTTGGATATATCTCGCTTGAGTTCGCCAGTCGAGCCGCGACCCTCGCGCCCAATAATGCCGAAGCCCAACTCTCGCCCGCGATCAGCCTCGGTAAAATGCTCCCCTACATGGGCAGCAGGGATCAGTTCAATGCTTCGCCGCGCATTAAGGCGGCGGTGGACCGCGCTATTCAGCTTGATCCGACCAACGACAACGCGTGGCACATTCTCGGGCGGTGGAATCGCGTGCTTGCGAATGTTAGCGTGGCGAGACGGGTCCTGGCTAAAGCGCTTTATGGCGAATTGCCGGTAACGACCAACGAAGAGGCGGAGAAATGTCTCTTAAAAGCCATCGAAATTAATCCCAACCGGCTCATACATTACATCGAACTAGGCCGCATCTATGCGGCGATGGGACGCAAAGACGAGGCGCGCAAGTTCATCCTCAAAGGGCTTGCGATGCCGAACAAAGAAAAGGATGACCCGGAGATGAAAGAAATCGGAAAGCAGATGTTGCAAAAGCTGTGATAATGGGGTCAATGCGAGGGCGCTACGCCGTTTGCAAACATGCTTCGTAGCCGGACCACTCAGGCATATCTGCCAGGCCGCCGCCCATGAATTGATGGTGCCAGAGCTGGGTGGCTACGACCGCAGCGAGGCCCATTTCCACAGAGAGTCGGGGCAGCGATCCGGCCCGCATTTCACGAAAGCCTTTGCGCCAGCGCGTCACTTCGCTGACATCAAAGTAACCGGTGCGGCGCAGCGAATCCTCGCTCAAAAGCTGTGTAACAAACGGCGGTTCCGGGTCCATGTGAAAACTGTCGAGCGGTGCGCGAAAGATAACTTTGCCGCGTCGAGCGATCGATTTCGGAATCCAGCGTTCCGCGAGCAGGCGCAGCAGATACTTGTCGCGGAATCCGCGCAGTTTCCAGCGCGGGTGCAATTTCGCGGTGAAATCAAAGACCTCCTCATCCAGGAACGGGTAACGAACTTCGACCGAGGAGTGCATGGCCACGCGGTCGCCTTTGGCCTGTAACAGATGGCCCGCTAACAGGACCCGCGCCGCGATCCAGATACCGCGATTAAGCGGGGCCCAGCGTTTGGCTTTTTCGAGCGGAAATCCCAATTCGCCCCACGGATGACTGTCGTTCATTACTTCGCGCATCTGCTCGGAGTAGAAACGCAGCTTTGAAATTGCGAGTAAGCCATAGGAATCGATCCATGCGTTTTGGCCGCCGACGGAAGCTTCCACCCGCTCGCGCCATTCCGGCGGAAAATGCGGCACCTTGTTCAAGTGCAAATAACAGCGCCGCGCCAACTCGCTCAGTTTTAGTCCCGGCACGACGTCGAGAAATCCCATGAGCCTGGCCGCTTTGTACCATGGATAGCCGACCAGCCATTCATCCGCGCCTTCGCCGGTCAGGACGACTTTTTGACTATTGGCATGAACGCGCTCGGCAAGTTTGAGCAGCGCACCGCACGCCGTGTCGATCACAGGAGCTTCGGCAGCTTCAATGAGTCGCGGATAACTTTCGAGCGCTTCGAGATCGCCGTAATCCTGGACAATCGGTGGCTTGGCTCCGATGTGCCGCGCCGACAGACTCGCTGCACTCAGCTCATCGAACTCCGGTTTATCCACCCGCACCGTGTAAGTGTTGATCGACGGACCCTTGAGACGGCAGGCCAGAGCGAGGATCATGCTCGAATCCACACCACCAGAGAGATAGGATCCTACCGGCACATCCGCGCGCAGCCGTTCTTCGACAGCCTGCCAGAGCAGTCGCTCGAATTCATCCACCAGCGCATTCGCATTGTTTCCCCACTCCTCTTCACCCTGCGCCGGAAAATCCATTTCCCAGTAGGCGCGTTCGGCAATGACCGGACTCGTGCCCACACTTCCCGGCGTAATGCGGAGGCAGTGTCCTGACGGCAGGAGTTGAACACCTTCGAAACAGGTCCTCGGCCCCGGCACCGCGGAGAAGGTGAACACGTGATCGAGTCCCTTGCGATCGGGTCGCGGTGGAACCATTCCTGACGCAAGCAGGCCTTTGATTTCGGAAGCAAAGAGCAGCCAGTCGTCCTGCCGGCTCCAGAAAAGTGGTGCGATACCGAAGCGGTCGCGGCCGAGATGGAGTTGTCGGCGCCGCGCATCCCACAGGGCTATGGCAAATTGGCCGCGCAGCCGCTCCCACATTCCTTCGTCATAATCTTCCCAAAGGTGCGGGATGATTTCCGTATCACAATGAGTGCGGAAGCGATGTCCTTGCCTAACAAGTTCATCGCGCCGTTCGACGTAATCGAATAACTCGCCGTTGAAGACCACGAAAACGCTGCGCTCTTCATTCGTCATCGGCTGTTGCCCATCAGCCAGGTCGACAATGCTCAGGCGTCGTGAAGCGAGTGAGATCCCTGGTTGTTCGAGAAAACCTTCCTCATCCGGACCGCGGTGAGTGATCGCACGTGCCATTCGTTGCACGACGCCTTCTGGAGCCGGGCGCTGCCCAATCAAATCAATTATTCCCGCGATCCCGCACATAATTTCGTTCGAATAGATTAACGGCCCTCACTACCTTTTCGCGGGGGCCTTTTGACAAGATCCTTTGGAACGTAAGAAATTTCTTGGAAGGCATCTTGCTGCCAACATCGCAGAGGACGCCGAAGAGAAAAGTTGTGAAATAATTGACGGCCAACACAATTAAGCAAAGCAGCGCCAAGAAAAAATGGTAAGGGAACGTGTGTCGAGCATGTTAGAAACGAATTGATGTTGGATAAATGAATGTCTTACCGTCCGTTAACGTCATAAATCCGCGCCCGGATTGGTAGCTGACTTGACATGGTCACAGGCAGCGCTAATCAGTCCGCCCCCGCGGAGCAACTCACCGCCATGCAAAAAGAGCGTATTGCGATTATTGGAGTCGGCTGCCGTTTCCCCGGCGGCGTGAGTTCGAAGGATTCCCTTTGGAAGCTTCTTATCGAAGGCCGGGAAGGCGTCGTTGAAGTGCCACCCGATCGCTGGAACGTGGAGCGATATTATGATGCTGAACCGGGCGTAGCTGGCAAATCCATCACCTTGCGGGGCGGATTTATTGATGCCATCGACCAATTCGACCCGCAGTTTTTTGGTATCTCGCCGCGGGAAGCACCGTACGTGGATCCGCAGCACCGACTCCTCCTCGAGACCGCATGGGAGGCGATCGAAGATGCCGGGCTCGTGCTCGATTTCGAACGTGGAACCGATCTCGGAGTATTCGTCGGCATTTCGCATAATGATTATCAGGGAATCCAAAGCACGAGTTTTGATCATTTCAGTATCGGACCTTATACGCCGACCGGGAGCGCGCACAGCATTGCCGCAAACCGGATTTCGTATTGCTTGAATCTGCTCGGCCCGAGTGTCGCGATGGATACTGCGTGCTCGTCCGCGCTCACCGCAGTTCACGCGGCGTGCGAGCACATCTGGGCCGGGCGTGGAGACGTTGCCTTGGCGGGAGGCGTCACAGTGATGATTTCGCCGGGCGGGTTTATCGGGTTTTCGCAGGCTGCGATGCTTTCGCCCGAAGGCCGGTGCGCCGCCTTTGATGCATCCGCCAGCGGATTTGTGCGGGGTGAAGGTGCGGGCATGGTCCTGCTCAAGCGACTTTCGCGGGCCATCGATGATGGCGATCCGATTCAGGGCGTGATTTTGGGGACGTCGATCAATCAAGATGGACACACCAACGGCATCTCGTTGCCCAGCCCGGAGGCGCAAACGCGACTGGTGCGAGATGCCTGCAGGGATGCTGGAATCGCGCCCGAGGCGATCGGCTTCGTCGAAGCCCACGGCACTGGGACGGCGGTGGGCGATCCGATCGAAGCGCATGCTCTCGCGGAGGCTCTCTGTGGCAATCGCTCCGCCAACGCGCCACTACCGATTGGTTCCATAAAAACCAATCTTGGCCATTTGGAAACCGCAGCGGGCATCGCGGGGCTTCTCAAAGCGATGCTGGTTCTTAAGCACGGCCAGATTCCACCCAGTCTCCATTTTTCGATGCCGAATCCTCATATTGATTTTGAAAAGCTCAAGTTACGCGTGCCCACTCGACTCGAGCCCTTCCCGAATGGGACGGCGGAGCGCATCGCAGGTGTCAACTCGTTCGGATTCGGCGGCGCGAATGCCCATGTCATCCTGGCTGAACCTCCGCCGCATCAGCCGGAAAAATCTTTGGTGATTCCAAGTTGCCGTCCATGGCCACTGGTGCTTTCCGCTCGTTCGGAAGCATCCCTCCGGACTTCGGCGGCGAATCTGAGCGCATGGGTGAAGGAACACGCCAATGCCAACGGCAGCTCGCCGGTCCTGCCGGATCTCACCTATACCCTGGGAGTCCGGCGTAATCATCACCCGCACCGGCTTACGCTTGTGGCTGACAGTTGGGCGGAACTGGCCGGGGAACTCGACGCGTTTGCGAAGAAAGAAGAAAGCCAAAAAATCCGTGCGGCTTTCACAGCACGCCGAGAACAAGCACCGCGTATTGGCTTCATCCTGAGCGGGCAGGGTCCGCAATGGTGGGGAATGGGTCGCGAGTTGATGAAGCATGAGCCGGTGTTTCGCGAGGCGATTGAAAATTGTGACGCCGCGCTCCGTCCGTGGACCAGCTTCTCGCTTTTCGAAGAACTCGGCCGCTCCGAAGAAACATCCCAGGTGCAACGGACGGAGATTGGACAGCCGTCCATTTTTGCCATGCAAGTGGCGCTCGCGGCGCTTTGGAAATCCTGGGGCGTTCAGCCTTCAGCCGTCGTCGGCCATAGCGTGGGAGAAATTGCGGCTGCCTGCATCGCCGGAATTTTTTCTCTCGAGGAAGCAGCCCAGATCGTCGCGCTCCGAGCGCGCCTCATGGAATCCTGCGGACGCGGAGAAGGAACGATGCTCGCTGTTGGATTGCCTGAGGAAGAAGCCTTGGCCCTCATCGCGCGGCACGACCGCACTGTAATGATTTCGGCCTTCAACGGGCCGCGTTCCATTACGCTGTCAGGTTCGCGCATTTCGCTCGAGGCCATGGCCGCCGAACTCGAGGCGCAGGGCGCGTTCGCACGACTCGTTAGGGTCGATCATCCATTTCATCATCCGCTCATGCGGCCGGCGTCAGAGGCTTTGGAGACTGCGCTTGCCGATTTCAAACCGCAGCCGGGCACCGTCCCATTCTTCAGTACAGTGACGGGTGAGCGTTGCGCTGGCGAGTCATGCAACGCTGCCTACTGGGCACGCGGCATTCGCGAGCCGGTGCGTTTTGCCTCGGCCGTGGGCGCGCTGGCGGACTTCGGCGCGGACGTGTGGTTGGAACTCAATGCACATCCCGCGCTGGCCCATCCAGTCCAGGAATGCCTTATGACGCGCGGAGCCAAAGCCACCGTGATCTCATCGGCCCGCCGCGAGCGCGAATTTAAATCCGTACTCGAGGCTGCAATGGACCTGCATCGCGCCGGCGTTACCGGGTGGACGCGGCCTGTTTGATGTCCGGCTGCCACGCGCGATGCCGACCTGGATCGTTCGGCTGGACTCGCGCCACATGGCTTTTCTGAAAGATCACAAGGTTGAAAACCATGTCATTTTCCCGGCCGCGGCCTTTGTTGAGATGGCGCTTGAAGGCGGTGTGCAGTTGTTCGAGGGGCAACCGTTCGTGGTTGAGGATTTCGAAATTCGCAAGCCGCTCATCCTGCCAGATCCGCCATCGGGCGTGCAGCTCGAGTTCTCATACTCGCCTAACGAACGCACCTTTTCCATCCAAAGTCGTTTTGAACAAAGCGTCACTTGGTCCCTCCACGTAGTGGGCTCGATGCGCGGTGAGCGCACGGAATCCATCTTTGCCTCCTCAAAATGGGCGGACCCTTCTGGCACTCAATCCGTCGCGGTCGACGGCTTCTACCGCCACATGAGCGATCTGGGCTTGCGTTATGGGGATGAATTTCGATCCGTTCGCGAATTATCGGCCGGTGCCGGGCGATCCGCAGGACGCGTGGTCTTGTCGGACGCGCTGTCCCCCCGCGCGGGCGAATATGCTCTGCACCCCGTTCTCTTCGACGGAGCGCTTCAAGTTTTCTCCGCTGGTGCGGCAACAGTTGAAGGTCGTCAGGCTCGGATGAAGCTGCCGGTCGGATTTCGCCGCATTCTCTTTCTCGGCTCACCGGGCCCCTCCAGTCGGGTGTGTGCAAAGGTGCGCGAGTTCGGCGATGACTTCCTCGAAGGCGACATCACTCTATATAATGAGGCGGGGAACCCTTGCGTGCTCGTGGATGGGTTTCGGGCCATCAGCCTTTCCGGCGCGGGCCGCTCTGCCGCGCCCGGCGGCACACGCGATTTGACGTATCATGTCGCCTGGCAACGTGTTCCCGACGAATCGCCCAAACCGGCGCTGTCGCCCCTTCCGCTGGATCAGTTGAAGGCCGCGGCCCAGAATGCATTGGACCGTGTCGTCGATCTTCGCGGCCACTCCGAACTGGAGGCGGCGCTTTGCGCTCTTGACGATCTCGCGGCCGCGCAACTGGCGCGCGGATTGCAGGAAATGGGAGTGACTCCAAATACTCCCTTTGCTGCGGCGACGCTTCAGGTAGCAGCCCCGATGCGACCTGCCTTTGAGCGGCTAATGGCCGGTCTCGTTAGGCATGGCGTGCTCCGAAAAAAAGAAGCAGGGTTTGAGCCGGCGCCTGATTTTGCTCAAGCAACAGCTTCCGCCGGGGAAGTTCTGCGCAACTATATCGAGAAGCACCCAGGACATCTCCCCGAAGCGCTCCTTTGCGAAGGAAACTGTGCCGAGTTGGGTTCGATTTTGCGCGGCGAAAAGGATGCGGTGCAGGTCTTGTTCTCGGGGGTGGGCGCGGAGTTGCTCGATCATTTCTATGGCGACGGCCTCTTCACCAGTCACTGGCTCGCAGCTATCGCTGCGGCGGTGAGCACAGCGGGACGAAGCCTGCCCGAAGGACGCGGCCTGCGCATTCTGGAGATCGGCGCGGGGACAGGTGGATTGGCGTCGCAGGTTCTACCACTCTTGGAGCGCGGCTTGCATTCCTACACATTCAGCGATGTCTCGGCCGCATTTTTTTCCGGCGCTGCGCAGAAGCTGGCGGCGTTTTCGGAGGTGGAGTTTAAGATTTTCGATCTCGAAAAACCAGGCGTGGAGCAGGAACTCGAAGCAGGAGCATTCGACTTCATTATCGGGACCAACGTGCTGCACGCCGTCCGCGATGTGCGTGCCGCATTGCATAATTTGCATGGCCTGCTTGCCCCTGGGGGCAGCCTCATTTTCATGGACACGGCTACGCCACAACTTTGGACCGAGACTGTTTTCGGCCTAACGAGCGGCTGGTGGCGATTTACTGATCGCGATCTGCGCCCAGAACAACCGTTACTCAAGAGAGGACAATGGGAAACGGTGCTACGGGAAACTGGTTTCGTTGAAACGGCTTCGTTGCCCGGTCTGATCGGCCCAACCGGAGGCGAAGGTCAGATCGGCCTTTTGGCACGCAAGTCCTACGAGGAAGCTTCGGTGCCGGCTCAGACCCACTTGCAAGCACCGGAGGAGAAGTCATGGCTTATTTTCGCCGACGCTTCGGGAGTGGGTGATGAATTGGTTTCGCGGCTGCGCGAACTTGGCGGCAGGTGCCGCGTCGCCAGGCAGGGATATCATTTCGAGTTCGATGGCAACGACGCTTTTACCTTGCGACCGGGAACGCTGGAAGACTGGCAAAACTTCGTCCAGTCGTTCGCGGGCTCCCTGCCTGACCGCATCGTTTATCTTTGGAATCTGGACGGGCAGATGGACATGGCGACCAATCTGGACGCCCTGCTTCATCTTACCCAGGCGATCGAATCCGCTCATCCCGCAGCAAGGTTGCGCCTGGACTTGGTAACGCGGAGCGCTCAGCCCGCCGGCAGCGATCTGCGACCGACCGCGGTGGCGCAAGCGCCGAGCCTCGGATTAATGCGCGTCATTTTGAACGAACATTCCAACCTCTCCTGGCGCGCCGTCGATCTTCCCCCCGAACCGTCCTCGGCAGATACGGCATCGATTTGGAGCGAGCTATCTCGCAAAGACAGGGAACGCGAGATCGCCTTGCGAGGTGAAGCTCGCTATGTTCGACGACTGGACCGCGGCCGCTTGTCCTGCGAGCAGTGGCTCGATCCGATCCTGCCGTTGCGTCTGGAATGCCGCCAACGCGGTCGTCTCGACACGATCCGCTTTGCTCCGTTCGAACTGCCGCCGTGCGGCCCGGGCCAGGTGTTGATTGAAGTGAAAGCGGCCGGAATGAATTTCCGCGACGTGCTCAAGTCGCTGGCACTTTATCCAGGCGATGCTCCGGATGCTCGCATTTTTGGCGACGAAGTTGGCGGCATCATCAAAGCGGTTGGCTCGGACGTCACGCACCTCGCGCCAGGAGATCGTGTGTTCGGGCTCGCTGTCTTCGGAATTGCCACCCACGCGATAGCGCGCGCGGGAGACGTGCGACGGATTCCGGCACATCTGACTTTTGAGGCGGCGGCAACGTTACCGGTCGTTTTCATGACCGCGTGGTATGCCTTGCGAAACGTGGGGCGGCTGCGTGAGCGCGAGCGCGTTCTTGTTCACGCGGGGGCAGGTGGAGTCGGAATGGCCGCGATCCAGATCGCGCTGCATCTTGGAGCGGAAGTGATCGCCACCGCCGGCAGCCCAAGCAAACGTGCTTTGCTCAAAACGCTGGGGGTAGAACACGTAATCGACTCGCGACGCGGCGATTTTGCCGAGTCAGTGCTGAAGATAACCGGTGGCAAAGGAGTGGACGTGGTTCTGAATGCGCTCGCTGGGGAAGCGATCCCGATGGGTCTTTCCTGTCTCGCCGAATTCGGCCGCTTCATCGAAATTGGCAAACGCGATATTTACCAAAACGCGCGCATCCCGCTTCGGGCTCTGCGCAATAATGCGTCATTCCATGTCGTGGCCATGGATGCGGTTTTCCACGGTAACGAAGAACTGACCCGTCAGATGCTGGAGGAGATTTCTGGGTTGGTCGAAAAGGGCGCGTTGCGGCCGCTTCCCTTCCGGGCCTTTCCTGCCTCCCGCATTGATTCCGCGTTTCGGCTCATGGCTGGCGGAAAACACATCGGCAAGGTTGTGGTCGCATTCCCGACGCCCTTTGTTCCGCAACGCGGTGAATTGCCCGCTCCGGGATTCGAGGTCAAGCCGGACGGATGCTATCTCATTACCGGCGCTTTCGGCGGATACGGCAAGGTGCTGGCGCGGTGGCTGGCTGAGTGCGGTGCGCGCCATCTTGTGCTCACGAGCCGTGGCGGGGCTTCCAGTCCGGAGGCCAGCAAGTTTGTTGAGGACCTGCAGGAGCGCGGTGTGAACGTGCGCGTCGTAACCGCGGATATTGGTGCGTCCGATGACGTGCGGCGACTTTTTGCGGAAATCAAGTCCGGCGCGCAGCCGCTGCACGGTCTCTTTCATCTTGCGATGGTAATCGACGATGCCCCGCTCGCGGCGCTCACGCCCGAGCGCATGCGAACCGTCCTCGGACCAAAGGCGGATGGCGCATGGCTTCTCCACCAGGCAACCCTCGAAATGAAACTCGATTGCTTTGTGATGTTCTCTTCTGTCTCAAGCATTTTTGGTAATCCCGCTCAGGGAAATTACAGTGCGGCGAACGCCTTTCTCGACAGCCTGGCGCATCATCGTCAGGCGCTTGGCCTTCCTGCGCTTAGCGTGAATTGGGGCGTACTCGGCGGCGAAGGCTTTGTCGCGCGCAACGAGCGTGTCGCCGATTTCCTTGCCCGGCAGGGAACAATTGCAATTTCGCCCGGTGAAGCGACGGCGCTACTTGAGTCGTTCCTTCGTGCGGGAAGTGCCCAAGCGATTTCAATTCGGGTTGATTGGAGAAAATGGCGTCAATTCTTTCGAGGCATGCAGGAAAATCCCTTTCTGGAGCGGATTTTCGCCGCGCTTGAAAATGAGGAGTCAGTTGGTGCAACGAATAACTGGCGAAGCCGGATCGACGCAGCTTCACCGGCTGAAAAACAGGCTGTTATCTGTCAGGCCGCGCGGGAAACCATTGGTTTCGTTTTGCGAGTCAAACCTGACAGTCTCCGTGACGATCAGCCGCTCACCGATCTTGGACTGGATTCGTTGATGGGTGTCGAAATCGAGACCTCGCTTGAAGCGGCGGTCGGCGTTCCTTTACCTCCAACGAGTCTGATGCGAGCTCGGACCATTGGTCAGATCGCCTCGTTGATCGCGGGTCACCTCGGTGGCGCGGCGCCTGTCGCGGAATCCACGCCAGTGTCGGCGCAAACCGAAGCCACTGGTGCAGTCGACCTCGATGCGATTTCCGACGAAGAAATCGAACGCCTGCTCGGGCGCGAGTCCGACTCCGAAGAGACCAAAGCGATCGAAGACGCCGAGCGTTAAATGCCGGCGAATGTGTAACCGCGATGCCGGCCGATCAACGCGCTCGTCTCAAACAATGGCTCGAACGCGGTAAAGCCCAGCTTCATCCGCTGACTTTCCCACAACGAGAACTTTGGGAAGTCTCCCCGGTGCCGGCGGACAGCAACGCGAATCACATCTGCTGTCTCATCAATGTGCACGGACTCCTGACTGAGCGAGAGTGTCGCGCTGCGATCCAGCGAGTGGTCGATCGTCAGGAGGTTTTGCGTCTCTCGATCCTTCCCGGCAAAGAGCGTCCGCTCCAAATGATTCGCAAGAGTTGCGGGATCAATTTTGAATTTCGCGAAGTTGCGCCAAAAGATGCGCAACCGGAAGCGATTGAAGAATTAGCAGCAGAGATTTTCCGCGTGCCATTCGACTTCGTGCAAGGACCGCTCTACCGCGCGGCCGACTTGCGTCGGGCGGCCAACGACCACGTGTTGGTTTTCGCGATTCATCACGCCATTGCTGACGGCTGGAGCCTGGGGGTATTAGTTCAGGACCTTTTTGCTGCTTACATCGAGGTCGTAATGGGATCGTCCGAGGCTTTGCCGCCCGTTCCGCAAACCTACACGGCGTGGGGCGCAACTGAGCGCGCTTTCTGGCAACCGGCGGTTGTGGAGCAGCGCGTCGAGTTTTGGAGGGCCAAGTTAGCCGGTTCACTTCGGATGTGGAATCTGCCGATCGCGCCGGGCCCACCCAAGCGATGGCTTTCCGCAATTCCTGCGAATCTGACTAACGAAATACGCGAACTGGCCCGTCAGACTAGCGTCACATTCTTCAGTGTGCTGTTTGGAGCCTTCCAGCTCGCGTTCTCCGAATGGAGCGGATTCGATAATCTTGTGGTGGGAACACCGGTCGCCAATCGCACCAGGCAAATCGCGCGTGAAACTATGGGATACTACGCGGACATTGTACCTCTGCGCGGGCAGATCGATCGCTCGCGGATTGCGGCCGATTATTTACGAGCGGGACATCAACAAACGATTGACTCGTTTGCCAACGCCATCCCTTTCGTCGAGTTGGCGCGCGCGCTCGGCGAGCAATCGGAAGCGGGATATAATCCACTTTTCGAGGTTCGCTTTGCTTTGCAGAACCATCCCATGCCGGAGGTTTCGCTGCCGAATCTTTCCGCACGTCTGAGCATGCGTTCGACGGGAACCGCACGTTTCCAGCTCGGATGCGAAATCACTGAAGCCGGCGACGGTCTGGAAGTCGCCTGGCTTTTTCGCGAGAATTTGTTTTCCCGACGTGACATTGAAAATCTCGATGGCATATTTCAGCGAGTTCTGGCGGGCATCTGCCGCTCGCCGGAGAACCGAATCTCTGAAGTACTGAACCGATCTCAATGAACGCCGCCATCGACGAAGATTTCAGCCAGATGCATGAGCCGCACTGGGTATTGCGCGGGGCGTTTCAGCTTCTTGTTTTCGGTTTGGCTTTCGCTGAGGTGATGCTCGCTGTAACGGTGCACCGCGGATTGATCTGGCTGGCGGTGCCGCTCGTGCTTGTTGCCAGCCATTTGATGCACGGCATGCTCATCGGTCTGCACGAGGCCTCTCACGGGCTTCTCCGAAAAAGTCGCCGCCTCAATGAGTTTGATGGAGTCGTGATCGGAACGTTGAGTCTGATGAGCTTCAGTCTCTTTCGCGTCGTTCATCAAACGCATCATGCGTATCTCGCGACGGAGCGAGATCACGAATTTTGGCCACTCTCTCAAACGACCGTGCCACGGTGGAAGAGATGTCTGGCCGCATTTTTCGAGCTGAATCTCGGATTGGTTTATTCTCCGTTTGTTTTCCTGCGAGCCTTCTTTTGTTCTCCTTCGCCGGTCCGAAGCAAGCGTGTGCGCCGCCGCATTTGGGCGGAATTGGCGCTGATAGTTGTGACCTGGACGTTTATTCTTTGGGTGATCGCAACATTCGGCCTGTGGAAATATTTCCTCTGGATGTATCTCGCGCCGGCAGTCCTGGCGGCTAATTTGCAGAGTTGGCGCAAATACATCGAGCACGTTGGAATGACGGGCGACACGGTAAATAGCACAACTCGGAGCATCGTCGCGAAAAGCTGGCTGGGGCGGCTGGTTGCTTTCACGCTGCTTCACGAACCGTTTCATGGAGTTCATCATCAACGGGCCGGTCTGCCTCATTCCGTTTTGCCGCAACACGTTGAAAAATTGCAGCCAAAAAAACTGGGCGAACGAGCCCCGTATACAAGTTATCGTTACGCCTTGATTGAACTGGTGCGCTCCCTTGCCGATCCGCGCGTCGGGCCGCAATCGCGAACGCTTGAGTCAGTCGCGGGCAAATAAAATGTTTTTTTGGGGCCATGTCTGCTCTCGGCTGCGAATCCCCATTATATGAAGATACACATCACCAAAATTGGCGTGGCTTTGCTCGCCGTTGGAATTTGTATCTGGTCGACAGAGGTGCGCGCGCAGGCGACCACGACCGTGACTACGACGAAGGGCGCATTCACAGAGTATGTTCCCGGCTCGGAAACGATGGTTGTGAGAACTGAAACGAGCTCGGCCCCGTTGCGTTACGTGGTAAGCAAACAGACGACGATTGTTGATGAATCCGGTGCGCCGATCGCGATCGAGCGCATTTCACCGGGTAGTCCGCTCTCGATCCAGTATACAGGTACCGGCGAGCATCTCGTAGCGTCACGCATCGTTGTGCAAAGGCCGGCCGAAGTAACCACCGAACCCGTGACAACCGCGCCCGTAGCGGCCCAGCAGGACACGACCACGTCCACGACCACGACACGCGCTCTGACCCATGAGGAAAAACATGCTCTAAAAGAGCAACGAGAGCATCGTAAGAAGGCAATGAAGGAAGAGATCGAAAAGGAGAAGGATGCCTTGGACAAGGCCAAGGATAAAATCGACGACGACAACGATTGAACGAAGTTCGTTCGCTATTCAGAGTGCTGGCAGATTCTCGGGAGACCTGACAGCTTAAGCAGGTGACGCCGCCTTCTGCCAGCGCCCTCCTCGAGGCCAAAGCTCTGACCCGCGAGTTCGACGAAGGGCACGTCAAGGCCCTGCGCGGAGTCGATTTTTCCATCAAGGAGGGCGACTTCATTGCCATTGTTGGACCGAGCGGATGCGGTAAGTCGACCTTGCTGCAATTACTCGGTGCCTTGGATCGACCGACATCCGGAACCCTTTTCTACCGCGGAATATCGCTGCCGGATCATCCCAATCCCGCAGCCTACCGTGCCCGCGAGGTCGGGTTTATTTTCCAGGCGTTTCATCTCCTGCCGACTTTCACCGCGGCCGAGAACGTACAGATCCCGATGTTCGAAATCGATCGCTCAGCTTCTGAGCGACGCGAGCGCGCCTTCGAATTGCTAAAACTGGTTGGCCTCGAGCATCGACTCGATCATTTCCCCTCCAAACTTTCCGGCGGCGAGCGACAGCGCGTCGCCATCGCGCGCAGTCTTGCTAATGGACCATCTCTGCTCCTCGCGGATGAACCGACCGGTAATCTTGACAGTGAAAACGCTCATTCGGTTCTCGACCTCATTATTAGTCTGCAACAAGAGCAGGGTCGCACCATGGTGCTCGTCACTCATGATCCAACTATTGCCGGGCGAGCAGGAAGGACCCTTCGCATGATCGACGGTCGAATCGTCTCGGACGATAAACGATGACCTTTTTTACTGTTGTCATCCGCGGTCTCTGGCGTCGGCCCTTGCGGACGGGATTGACTCTCGCGGGAATTTCCATCGGCATTGCTGCCGTCGTGGCGTTGGTCGGGATGTCTCGAGGTTTTGAGAAAGGTTGGCAGGTTGGATTGAAGGCGCGCGGAACCGATATCGTCGTCGCTAACAGAGGGGGATCGCTCACGCCGAAGCCGTTCGACGCCTCCGTCCGCGATCGGATCGCCAGCCTTCCGCACATCGCTGCGACCTGCAACCTTCTCGTGGAGGTGACCAGTGTTGAAGAGTCTGATCTGATGATTCTCTCCGCTCGCGAGTGGGGAGGATTTGCATGGAACAATCTGGAACTCGTCTCCGGGCGTATGCCGCGCGATGCCATGGAAGAGGCAGTAGTTTTGGGTCAGACCGCGGCGGAGGTGCTCAAGAAAAAAGTTGGCGACCCGATTCAGATTGAAACGAAGCAACTAACAGTCGTCGGAATCGCGAAGGGCGGCGCGCTCGTCGAAGACGGTTCGGTCATTCTTTCTTTACCTCTCTTGCAAGGAATCATCGGCGCTCCCAACCAGATCAACGCAATCGATATTCGAGTGACGCCTTCGACTACCGAGCAACAAATCAAGGAACTTACTCGACAGATCGAACAACT
>WNFA01002609.1_pt1 | contig 14890 bp, 23 predicted proteins | sample 5400481 | NCBI WGS metagenome assembly WNFA01 (sample SAMN13153340, study PRJNA577476) | soil metagenome | isolation source: 120 cm saprolite under Douglas fir tree site 2 hole 1 replicate 2 | place: USA:California | collected 2015-04-18
TCGTGGCCGAAAGGACGATCACCGGAAGCTGCGCTAGCTCCGGTTCGCTAAGCTGCTTCGCGCGAAACTGCCAGCCGTCCATGACGGGCATCATCAGGTCCAGGAGAATCACGCACGGCGGGCAGTCGGTCTTGAGCTTCTCCAGCCCTTCGAGCCCGTTACACGCCGTAGCAACGGGATAGCCCTCATCTGTTAGGAGATCAGACAAACTGTCTCGGATATCTGGGTCATCGTCGATCAGGAGAACTCCTGCCATTGTGGCCTCCGTGCCCTACGCAAACCCAAGGGGAAGTGACTCTACGCGCCCTCGAAGGTCGGTTGCCAGCTTTTAGGTGTGCTTGTTCCACACCCGTCGCGCCGTGAGCTGAGCCGCTGCTCTACGCGAGGTGCAGCCGTCGGGCGAGGCGAAGGACCCCGGCGAGGAAGGGTTCCAACGGATGTCTGGCTCGTGCGACCGCGACTGTCGCGAGGATCCCGATTAGCGCGCCGCCGACGACGTCGCTCACGTAGTGCTGGACCGGTGTAGACACGCGCCAGTCCGATGAGCCCCGCGAAGATGAGGGCGGGAACGCCCACGCGCTTCGAAACGAGGAACAGCCCCGCCGCGACCGCGAAGGCGAACGTTGCATGGTCGCTTGGAAACGAAGGATCATCCGACGGCAAAAGATTGGCAGCCTGGGCGGCGAAGGGACGTGGTCGGTTCCAGATACGAATGAGGATCTGATTGACGAGCAGTGCTCGCTGTCCCAATGGCCGCAATCAAGACAAGCCGCTGACGCCGTTCGCGCTTCGCATCTGTAGCGGGGAGGAACCAAATCAGGCAAAAGCGCGACCAGCAGCAGGAAGGGACCAAACCGGCTTAGAGCCACGGACGTTACGTCGAGGACGCGCTCTCTGCCTGCCAGCCCGTTGATTGTCGCGAAGAGATCGTGATCCATTTTGTGAGTTTAGTCCGCTATTCTTGTTGCGGCGGTGGAGATGCCTGGAGAGTACCCATTAGATTCGGTGAGCAGGTCAGTGGAGTGAAAGACGATGGAAAAGGCCAATTGGAGAACAGACGGCGTAATGGTCAAGCGAGCTGAGTCGCTCTCTGCGTCCATGCGAGCGTCAGGGAAGGGACGTGCAACTCCAGTTGATTTCGCCGGTACCGGCGGACAAAAGACGTGGATCGGGACTGTTACCCTCCAGCCGAGTGCGAACACTGGTGCGCATCACCATGGTCGCCACGAAGTGGCTGTCTATGTCGTCAGAGGGCGCAGTGAAATACGCTGGGGAGAGAGGCTCGAATTTGCCACCGAGGTCGGGCCAGGCGATATCGTCTACTTCGCCCCGTACGTGCCGCATCAAGAACGAAACCTCGATGGTGGCGACACAGTCGATTTCGTGGTGGTGCGCAGTGACAACGAAGGGATTGCGGTCAACCTCGACGTCGTGCCCGTCGAACATCCGGAAACGGTATTCTGAAAAGGGAAAACTTCAGCGCACAGCGCCTTGGCTCTGCTTTATCAGAGCTACGCTGACTCATGCCTCGTTGCTGCGTGGGTCGACTTCAATTGGCGATCTTCTGCTCTAATTGGCGATCTTCTGCTCAACCCCACCCGAAGAACGCTCAAATGCTGACTGTCTCATGAGCCTTCGCAGGTAAATTGTCCTAGGCACGACTGTTGCTACTTACCGACTTCAAGCTACAAAAGGAGGCCGTCGCAAATGAGGTCACGGACCATCGGCATTGTTCTGTCGCCGCTTCTCGCGACAATTGTTTTCCTCGCTTTGCCCAGTCGAGTGAGCGCCCAACCGGCTCCAAAGAAACCCGCTGCATCAAAGCCATCAACCCCGAAGAAACCCGGACCACTAGCCACTGCTTCGAAACCGTTGGTCGCGACGGGATGCGATGTCTCCCTTAAGACACATGTCTATAAACCTGCGCGTTTGCAGGTCATCCAAGAATGCATCGAGGTAACGGGCACGATCCATCACACCAAAAAAGAAGCCGATGGAGACGACCACATTCAGCTCAAAGTTGATCCTCAGTTCTCAAATCTTCTAAATGCCAAGAACACAAGCGTTCAACGGGATGCTTGGTCCTTGAACCCATTTGCATGGGACCCGTTACGCAGGCCGATGCAATTAAGCCATGCAAGGATTTCCATTCGCCCGTAAAGGGCGTTCCTCCAGATGGAAGCAAAGTCAAAGTGCTAGGTTCCTACGTCTTGGACACTGAACCAGGTCACGGCTGGACTGAAATTCACCCGGTTACAAGCATCACAGCGATGTAATCGCGATCCTCGTCGCGTTGCGAGCCGCCTGGCCGGACCCAGACTTGAGCGACGTTTGCCTCCCGGTGATATGGCGAGGGAACGGCGCTGCTCCGAATGGAGCGTTCGCCTATTTCCTGGGGAGGGAATCAACGATGAGCCTGCGAAAAATTACCAGCGGGGCATTTCTGTTTTCAGTTGTTCTTCTTACCTTTGCGCCGCTCTTACGAGCCGAAGCGCAAGACGTTGACGTTCAGGGCAACCTGACGATGCACGATTCAACGGACCCCACCGTGGGCAATGTCTTGAAGGAGGGCGTGCCCTTCCTTCACAACTTCGGTACTTCCAACACGTTCCTCGGCGGCGGGGCCGGTAACTTCACGATGAGCGGTAGCGACAACACCGCGATCGGCTTTCAAGCATTCCAGAACAACACCAGCGGAGCCAATAACGCCGCCAGCGGGGGGTTTGCACTCAGCAGCAACACCACGGGCTGGGCGAATACTGCCAGCGGAGCCGGTGCGCTTCAGAGCAACACCATCGGCTGGCAAAATACCGCGACCGGGGCCGGCGCGCTTGGAAGCAACATCACAGGCGACGAGAACACCGCCACCGGGGTCGACGCGCTCTATAGCAACACCACAGGTCGCGGCAACACCGCCACCGGGGGTGGCGCGCTCATCAACAACACGACCGGTAGCAGCAACACCGCGAACGGCCTAGCTGCGCTTCAGAGTAACACCACTGGCGAGTCCAACACTGCGAGCGGAGGGTTTGCACTCGGTACCAACACCAATGGCAGTTACAACACCGCGAGTGGAGGGTTTGCACTCGGCAACAACACCACCGGCAGTTACAACATCGCGACCGGACACAGCGCGCTCTACAACAACACCACCGGCCCCGAGAACACCGCCAGCGGGTCCCAGGCGCTCTATAGCAACACCACCGGCGGCAACAACACCGCGAGCGGCTTTCAGGCGCTCTACAGCAACACCAACGGCTATGCCAACACAGCCACCGGGTTTGACGCGCTCTATAGCAACACCACCAGCGTCAATAACACCGCCAGCGGGTACTCGGCGCTCTACAGCAACACCACTGGCAATGCCAACACAGCCAGCGGCTTTAACGCGCTCTTCAACAACACCACCGGGAACGGCAACACGGCCGACGGGCCGATGGCGCTCTACGGCAACACCACCGGCAACTTTAATACCGGCACCGGGCACGGGGCGCTCGGCCGCAACAGTACTGGCAGCTTCAACACCGCGCTTGGATGGGAGGCTGATGTTTCCTTGGGCGATTTGTCCAACGCCACCGCCATCGGAGCCGGAGCCGTCGCGAACGCCAGCAACAAAATCCGGTTCGGCAACACCACTGTCACTGTCATCGAAGGCCAGGTTCCCTACACGTACACTTCCGACCGGAACAAGAAGGAAAATTTCCGCCCTATGGATGCAGACGCAGTGCTCACCAAGCTTCGCGAGCTCTCCGTCACGAGCTGGAACTACGTCGGCCACGACCCCAAGCAGTTCCGTCATTACGGACCGGTGGCTCAGGACTTCTTCGCTGCCTTTGGCCAGGATGGCGTCGGAACAATTGGAACGCCGACCACGATCACCTCTGGCGATCTGGACGGAATTCTGATGATCGCAGCGCAAGCACTGGAGAAACGGACGGTGGAACAGGAGAAGGAAATCGCCCAACTGAGGGCGCGGCTTGAGGCGCTTGAGCGTCGACTCGGGATGGACGGTGCTACCGCTTCAACGCGATGAATTCAGGGTGGACAATGAAAACGCTAATTGGAGTGATTGGCACAGCGTTGGCGATGGCAACTGCTGGTGAGATTAGAAAGATAGAGGCACAGCCCGCGCGGCGCGGGCAGCAGCTATCTCGAATCGGTTAAGGCGACTTAGAGACCGAGAACTGCGAGCCCAGACATCAAGTTCGATTCATGGCGTGCGGCGCTGCCCCAAGAAGCAGGGTTCCCAGAATGTGCGGAGCCCGGAAGCTCGGGAGGCTGCGAGGGGCCAACCGAAACGCCCGTCGTGCCTTGAACCTCGAAGCTCAACCCTTGATTGGTGACGTTGATGTTGACCGGCTGGGCGAACGCGACGCTGCCATCGCTAAAATAAACCGCCGCACCGATCTGGTAGTTCGCGGAAGCGGGACCATTGAACGCGGGCGGAGGAGTTTGGATCGACGTTGAGAACGAAAGCGAAACCGATCCGCCTGGCCCGATGCTCGGGCGAGATGGAATGTCGAACCCTATGGCCCCTTGGTTAGCGGGACTGATCAAGGGGGTGATGCCGGTCACGGTCAGTACCGTTGCCCCCGGATTCGTGATGGTCGGAACCATATCGAGTTTGGGTGCGCTGCCGGGACTTCCGCTCGCGACTGCGGAGCTCTGAGAAATTGAAATTGATGCGGTGGCCATTGGTTAGGTTCCTGTTTGTTGAGTTGCGTGGGGTCGTTGCGATAACCGCTCGGCCTTGAGTTGAAGAACGTCGCTCAGCCTGTACAACCGTCGTCCCGATCGCGTGATGATCGCGGGCATGAATTCACCCGAGCGGGCATATTTGTGGAGAAGGTCGACGTGACAGCCGATCACTTTGGCTGCTTCGCTCGGTGTTAAGATTTCGGTGTCGTTCGGCATCGCGGCCCTCTTCCTAATAGACGAGCCGCAGAGGTGTTTCTTCGTTCTTAGAAGATAGAACCGATCTCGAAACTGCTCCGTTCGACGAACGCGGTTTTTTCGGTCTATTTCCAGAACGTCGTCACGTTTTCTACAGTCCTGCACCTCGCCTAGCCGCGAGCGGGCCTGGTGCGTCCGTTCGGAGGATTGTATGCGACTAGGACGTCAGAAACCGTGAAGCCCTGCATCCAAATGAGGTTCGCATCATAGAGTCTATTCAGCTTAGCGATCAGATCGTGATCGTTCGTGATCATCATTCCACAATGCGCGCCCGTACCTGCGATATCAGCGTCTATGAAATCATTCTGATCGGGCCGCAGCACGTCGTCAAATGAATGGAAATTTCTCTCTCGTTCCTCGTCCGTAATGGTTTGGGCGTACTGCGCAAGTCTTGCGAGCAGAGAGAATGTCCAGATGCAGGGATAGTTCTGGTATCGAGCTTTCACAGCATCTAAAGTCAACGAAGGGTCAGAGCTGGTTAAGCCAGCGATGAGATCGCGCGCGAAGTCGTCGCATTGGTTGAGCCCCTCGGTCGAAAAATACGTCTGAATGCTCTGCGCAAACTCCAAGCGGATTTCGGCCCTTTCGGCGTAGTGTTTCTGACCATGCTTGTGGTGCTCCTCATACTTCTTGCGGACCCTCGCCTTCTCCGAACGCCAATCTTCGTGGGCTTCCTTAAGCAGTCCGACCAAGTCGCCAGCCGAGATCGATTTCACGATATCGCTGTCCACTGCTGACGCATTGGCGGACGGAAACAGGCTCGCTGTGCATTCGGCCCGTACGTTGTCCTTAAGTGAGCGCATGAACTGCACTCTATCTCCGAACCGACGATAGAGATTCCGAAACCGCTTTAGCAATTCGATCCGTCTTTCGGCGCTCGTAGGAGCGCTGAGCTCCGAGAGCGACATCAACGAGAACCAAACGTTGCCTTGGTCCGGATGCGCGATGAGCAACTCTGTCAGGGCATGCAACTTCCTTTCGGCATCGTCGTCGTTCGCGCGAATAACGTTGCTGTCAAATAGCACATCCGCACGACGGACCTGCCGTTTTCGGTGAAGCGCCTCGTATTGTTGTACAGACGGAAACATGAGATCCCCACGATGACTTTCAACCAGCCTCAGCAAAAGCCCGTCGAATTTAGCCTTTCGCCCGCTTAATCTTTACTTCGGATCCCTTCGCTCGTTGGCTAATTTGCAAAGCCTCTTGCGCATCGGTCCCTTCGTACAAGACCTTCCCCGCTAGCGTCACGACGTAGAGAACATCAGCGCGGGTGCCCACGGATCACAGCCTAGTGGCTTTTCTGACGCCTCCTCTTCAAAAAGGCGGCTCGATATCTTTCAGTGCCTTCCCCACCTCGGCCTCGTCAAGCTACGGCCAAGGATCAGGCGCATCCAGTGCCGCATCAACTAACTCGACCACGCCTTTTCCCTCGATCTCGCGTGGCCCTTTCGCGGCTTCGACGCCGATTTGAACGGCCCGGAAAAGATTGGAGTCGCGTTCGCACTGCGATGCGAACTGCTCGAATGCCCGAAGACTGTGTTCGAAGAGGAGGTCGGGCTTAAGGCCGATGTATAACCGCGGCTTGCTCGCGATTATCGGAGCGCGCAGCGTGAGGCCAAACCCCAGACGGTCGGGATCTGATGGTGAAAGCGGCCCCAAAAGCAGGAGGTGACGCTGATCGTCGAGGTCGCGCCCTAACACCCACGCGACAGTGCTGCTTTTCCCCTCAAGCTCACCGGGAATGCGGTGATGAACAAGTCCATGGCGAAAGAGACTGTAGATGATTGCTGCCCTGCCTTTGTACCGATGTCCGAAGGGTGGCGACGAATTCCCGAGGCAAACGGCCATGAATTCGATCGTTTCCTTCGAGGTCGCTTTCGCTTTGGCGTGTGCCAGGCCAGCCGCAGCGTTCCAATACGCAAGACAGAGCAGCGTAATGGCGAATACGCCCTTGTCGTTTGCTGGATCCCAGTGAGAGGGATGGGCTTCATTTACGAAAGAGCCGATGAAGTGGTCCCTTAGGTACTTCGAGGCCGATAATGGAATCATCATCGCGCCAGTCTAGCTTCGAAACGAGACCATCGGCGCAATGGGTTTACGTGTCAGCCCTAACGACCTACAATAGCGGTTATGTTAAACACCGCTTCGTTGGAACTGAAACCGCTTGAAGAGCTGTTCGTTGGTGGGCTGCTGGAAGTTTTGGGTCGAAGTCACACCCCACTGCGTGCGATCCACCCGATGCGTGATTTGACCGATTGCAATTTCTTGGAGCCACAGGATCAGAACCGTTTCATGTTGCTCACTCGTCCGGATCTGGGCCTTTGCTACGAATACCGGGGCGCGAAGTATAGGACCGTGATCCGAGTTCGGATCGAGTGCGGAGAGTTCACCGAAGGTAACGATCCGCGCGGTGCGGGACCGCTTCGATTCTCAGAGTCGCAACTTCATTCCTCGCCTGAGGCATGCGCCTATCAAGCGGTACACTATCTCGAAGCCCAAGCCCGCGCGGTCGACAGAACTTAGCCAAAACTAGCCCGCGTGGAAGCTTCCGTGCTGATGATCCCTCCTCCAAATAGGAGGAACAAACTGATGGCTAAGAAGATAAGGGTCGCTCTCTCCACCGACAGCTTGGGCAGTGCAAAAGAAATAGAGCAAGTGGAGCCGGGTGTCATCCGCTTCGCAAACGACAAAGGAAGCTGGTTTGGCCCGAGCTCGCACCAACTTCTGCGTTTGTTGGGCAACGGCTTCATGGACAAGAGCTTCCACTTAATCGTAGGCGATGTCGGGCTCGCGAACTGCCAAATCGTCGAGGCAGGCGCGAAGCATCTTGGAGGGATAGGGTTTTGGTACGACGGAACGTTCCCAGGCCGGAGCGTAGATCGTCAACGGAGCTACTGACCGACGCCGCATCAGACCGCCGCAAGGCGTGCTAGCACTCGGGTGCATGCTTCGTGATCTGGCGGCATTTGCACGCGGGGTCTGGGCGCACTGGGTCGTGCTGATGAGCGGCGTCGCGTCGGTTCTGACGGCCCTCTGGCTACAGGCCACGAACAAACCAGCGATCAGCTCTACCGCATTTTGGATTATTGCCGCGATCTGCTTGGTTCTTGCGTTTTTCCTGGCTTGGCAAGATCAGAAACGGGCGAACGCGACTCTTCAGGAGCAACTTGACCGCAGGGCTGCGCGTAAGGAGGTGCGTGAACATCTCAGCGCGCTGCTCGAAGAGGGACAAGCACTGCAGGATCGATCCGGAACGGAACCGTTCCCGGAGCCGCCCCCAGAGGAAGAGGCGGAGGATTGGACAAGGCAGGTGTTTGAGTACCTACGCGACAACAAGGAACTCGATGCTTCGTTCGCGGTGCGCTTCCAGCGCCATGCCAGGCAGCCTATCGTGGCAATCCGCGCTCCAATGGCTAACGCGACCTTCTGGAACAAGATGAACGACTGGACGTGCGCTTTGCGCTTGCTCATTGATGAATTGAGACTGCCACCTGGCTAGCGGTTGGTAGAATGAAGCCGAGCAGCACCTTACTCCGCAGCGCTGTACAGATATTTGTTGCCGTAGCACAAAGGCGGAGAGATTCTCCCAGGCGGTGATCTTCTCTGAGAACGAGCTGCCAGCCGAGGGTGTCGCGCAGGAGCGCCTAACGTTGGAGTTTAAGGTAAAGCTCGAAAAGCAAACTTTTCCGGATGGAGGCGTTAGGTGGCCACACTTCGAGATGGCGAAGGACGCAGCCGCGATGGCCAATGCCTATGGCGGCACGCTGCTAATCGGGGCACAGGAGTATCCTCCCAGGAGTGGTAATCTTCGTGCTTACGTACCTCTGACCAAGGAGGAAGCGAATGAAATTGTGACAGAATTACAAAAGGCCATTTCCCAACGGTGTATTCCCTGTCCGGTTCACGACGTCGTCACGTTGCCCAAAGGGACAGGTTTCGTCGTCGCTGCAAACGTGTGGGCTTTCCCAGACCAAGCCATCGGCGTCCGCGTAGCCGCTGACAAGAATGACGGATCCGGTGGCGCTGCGTACGTATTTCCGCTGAGGACCGCTACCAACACTACCATGATCGATCCAACCCACCTTCCGCTGTTAATTCACGCCGCTTCCCGCCGCGCGGCTGTACTTCTTCTCGGCATTCCTAAAGGTGAGCCGGTACGTCTGTACTATGGAATCAACGAACGTCGCGCAATTGAGCCCATCCAAATAGAGGGGGTTTCTCCCCGAGAGAACGTTGTTCGCCTCGTTGGGCATAGGAACACGCCGATTCCTCTTAGTAATCGTATGTTAGCTGTGCCTCTTGATGCTGTGTCCTCTGTTTGGAGAGACGCTATTGGTAGTTGGACGATCGCAATTAGAGGATCGGTGCAAGGCGAGGACGAAACACGAGCTCGGTTCATTCCGGAGTAATCGCAGCAGAAAGAAGCAGGATCCCGTCCGAGACCGCCCAAGTCCTTTAAGAGTGTGTTCTTACTTGAGGAGATAAAGCAGTTTCGCCTGAGGCTGTGCCTCTTCTGTTTCCTCGAATAGGCGAAGAATCGAGGCGCGGTACGCACCTTAACCTTTTGACCTGCCGCGCGTGCCCACGCTCCAATATCTCCCGCAGTTCGCGCGAGTCCACACTCTCGATCCGCGTCTTCGGTCCTGATTTCTTCATCGTTCGCTTCCTTTTCGGTGCTTACAGCTCGACTACACTCGATTGCTACTTCCTTCCGGTGTGCTTCCCCTCCTCGAAAACGCGGGTGAGTAAGATCCGAGCGGCTTCGGAGCGGGACACAATTAGTCCAGGCGTCTCGATTTCGAGCTGCTTCGCGTATGCGTCGAGCTGCTCGATCAACTCTCTTGGAAATCGGAAAGCCACCAGTTGAGACTTCGGTTTTGTGGTCACGCGACCATCCTAGCGATCTGCTTGGGCGCGAAGTGTCGACCCACGCGGCTCAAGAAACCCTTGGCGGCAAGCTCTTGCGCAATCTCCCGCAACGATCGGCCCATCGCTCGGAGCGAACGAGCACGTTCCCGCACCGAAGCTTCGACGGGTTCAAGCTCAATTCGGCCATCCGGACCGAGTCGGTATCCGTAAGGCGGGCGACCGCCTGTGTATGCGCCGTTCGATCGTAAGTGCTGCATCGCGGCTGAAGTGCGCTCTCCGATCGCTTCCCTCTCCCATTGGGAAACACTGGCCAGGACGTTGAGAACCAACCTTCCCGCAGCGCTTCGGGTGTCGATCTGCTCGCCCACGGAGAGAAGCGCCCACTTACCTTCAGCGAAGTAATCTTCAACGAGCTGGCCGAGGTGGACGACGGAGCGGGTCAACCTATCCAATTTTACGACTAACAAAGCCTCTGCCTGCCCCGTCCTGAGCATTTCGAGGGCTCGCTGTAGTCCAGGGCGGTCCAGAGTCTTCGCGCTCATGCCAGCATCGATTACGACTTCCACGAGGGTTAGATCATAAAGCTGAGCGTAAGCCTCGACCTTGGCTCGCTGCGCTTCGAGGCTAATCCCTTTGTCCGCCTGTTTTTCCGTTGAGACCCTTAGGTACGCGATCGTTCTAGTGCCCATGATCGGCCTTCTCCCGTTCGAGAAGTACTTTCAGAGCCGGGACCAGCAACCCCGCTTCCTTAAGTTCGAGATACGCGACGCAGTTTACGCAGAACTTTTTAGATCCTACGACCAGCACGCGATCACGGGTGGACATGAACTGACTGCGGCAATGAGCGCACGCGCCGAAGTGACGAAGGCTTCCAAGCACATCGCCCAGATATTGAAACTTGGGAGCGTTCATGATCTTAAGCCTCCGCGTCTTCGAAGACGCAAAGCAACGTGCCGTGATTGAAGGTCCCTTGCGGCTTGATCGCTCCGCCAGAATCGAAGACAACCGAGATCCGATTGGGGTGCTTCTCGATCGAAACGACCCACAGGCAGCAATCATCGCTCCGGTTCGGAACGACGATATCCCCGATCTTCAGCTCATCCGCCCGCTTTGCCATTGTCTTCCGCATGATGTTCCTCGCTCGCTTGATGTGATGCCTACTGTATAACAAGCGAGGCTTACGATACAAATGGGTCTAACTTACCCCATCGGAAGCGTGACGGCGGGGACCCGTGGTTACAAAAAAGCCGGCTTTAGAGCGGTAGGTGGGGGTGGGTTTAGACTGGCCAGCCAACCCTGGGCGGGTCGAGATCGCGGCGGAGCTAGGTCAGATCTTCCCGCGTTCGTTTCAAGAGTTCATCGATGTATCCGCCCTGATTGGCTTCCTCAAGGAGGGGCACATAGGCCACGACCGGCTTGCCCTGCGCCAACGTGGTAGCGAGTTCTGAGTCTTTGCCTAGCGTGTCGCTCTCTTGCGCGAGATGGAGCGTGCATTTTGCTCGCTTGAGCATCAACCCTTCGGCGAGGCCTTTGTCAATTCGATCTTCGCAGTATGCCTGTGTCGGATCGAACCACCGAATACCCTTGCCTGCCAAGTCTGGGGCCGCAAAGACCTTCGCGACAAGATCGCTGACGAACTGATACTCATGTTGCTCTCTCATCGAGGTCGCTACATAGACGTCGAGATGATCTGAGACGAGATATGCCTCGTGATTTTTCCGTCCTATCTCCACGATCTCATCCCGGCGTTTCAGGGCGTTGGTCGCTTCTGCGTCGTCGGGATTCTTCCGCAGGCGGTCGCTTAGGTTGCGCTTAACGATGTAGCCCAGATAGTACGTTTCATCGCCAGGAATGCTTTTGATGGGGAGCACGGGGCTGTGTCTTTTTTTTAGTTCGACCGGCGCGAGCAGCTCCAGTTCTCGCGCCAGCTCGTCCTCCCGTAGCGACGAGAAATATTTAAAGGCATACTTGATGTTGCCGAATCTGAGGGTTGCTGACTTCCGAAAGACATCAACATGTTGGCGAAGCATTTCCAGGGAAGTGAAGGCTTCATCTTCATGGCTCTCGTCTTTCTTGGAGGCATTCGAGATGTAGTCGAAGAAGGCTTGCGACACTCGGTCGTAGCCAAGTAGGAGCATGATCTCATTGAATTGGCTGTAGCCAATGCCCGATGAAATGATGGTTGCGACCTCCGAATCTATGGTCCGTGCATGCGACGGTGGCTTCTGGCCGGTCAAATCTTCGAGAATGGTCGTGATCGTGTCTGGCACGCAGCCTCCCTTCCCTGAGGGGCGTTAACCGTTCCCGTGATATATCCCGGTCTCCCAGTCGAACCCGCATCTTTTTTTGTCGGGGTTAGTGCGTTCTGACATGCTCAGTTCCCTTGGGGGGTCCGGCGTCCTCAATGGTGACGCCCCCGGCGGAGGTGTTCGGTCGAGTGCCGTCGCGGACTGCTTGCGACCAGGCAGCTCGGGTGCTGGCAGGGCAGCGGCGGAGCACGCCAGGGACGCAGCGGCCCTCGGAGCCTGCCGCAATTGCGTCGCCGACCCGTTGCTGCCGGCTGGTGTTCCGAGTGGCACTGCAGTTTGCTCCCGCGCCTCGCGGCATGCCGCTGCGGCATCGAGCGATTCCAGAATGGCCTGCAGGCGGCTTATCGCCTCTCCGACGATTCTCCGAGCCTCGCCAACCGGAGGCGCTGTGGGCGCATACCGTCGAATCCAGCACCTGAGCGTCCGCGGTTGAATGCCGTGCTTGGCGGCATATTCGCGCTGTGACAGTCCAGATGAGCGCCACCCCAGGGCACACTCTCGCCGTAATCGGGCGTCAGCCGATTTGTCGCCCGCCTCAAAGTCTCTCTCGCTCACAACCATAAGATTGCTGCTCCTTGAATCGGCTCCGGCACGCTGCCACCGAACCTCTCCAGTCACGGAAGGGCACGTCAGAAACGCTCAGGAAGGATTTAGTTGTCGGCAGTCCGGTGCATTCTTAAAGAAGCCGAGCTTCATATAGAAGGTGTTCAGTCCCACGGCTGCACCCCCAGACTCTTCTCGTAGGCCTTGACCAGGTCGTCAGTCTCGTAGGTAAGGTCATCGCCATCCAGCCTCTGTACAACCATGCTGTGCAAAGCCTCGATGAGCTGAACCCTGGCTGAATTCGAGTAGTCCACCTGCTTCTTTGAATTGACGAACGGCATCAGACAGGCCACAGCCTTGCTGACCGCGGCTCCGTCCGCTCCCCAGACGTAAGCCACATCGTCCCAATCCTCGCAATGGTCCGCCTGGTCCTGGAACCATCGCGGGAGGGCCTCCAGCACATCTACCAGGAGGCCTTCGCTGGCCGGCATTTTGCGAGGCCGTCGTATGGGGATGACGTTGTCGCCATCGAAGGGCATCATAGCTGTGCCTCCAACTTTGCTGGTTGCTCCTTCCTCTAATGCTTCAGTTTCGCTTTTCATTTGTATTCACTCGTTTATTTTTTATCTGGATTCTTTATTCTTTATTACTGTCTCCAATTGTTCACTTCCCATTTTTGACTATCATCTTCTGACATTGGACTGATGACCATTATAGCAGATCGTTAAACCAAAACCTGACACAGAACCCTTCCCGTTTGCAGAATTTATTAAAGCCTTATCGGGGTATGGGGTAGAATCGTTCACGATTATGCGGCGACTGAAAACGGCCCGGTGTGCCCAATTAGCTGGCGGTAGGCCATTCAGGGGCTGAACCGGACTGAGTACGGAGACGGGCAAAGAGTTGGTTCGGCGCAATTCGAGAGCGGTACCTTTCAGGCGAGGCAATGCGGTCAGGAGAAGTAATGATCGCCGTGCAAATGGCTTCCCCACCAGCCCCTTGTTGTCGCCTCAGTGTCTGAGGAGTAGTTTCAATTTCACGCCTGGGCGGTAGGCATCGTAAAGCTCGGCCTGGGTTTGGGTTGTTGTGGAGCTGTTGCCTTATTCTTGAACAACGTCTGAACCAGGTCGTCAGCTATTGCTTCAGCGAAAATTATTTCGTCACTCTTGTCAATTCCCTTACAATCGACCCGACCCGCTGCCATCTCTATCGTCGAGACTTTGAGTTTCTTAACGAATCTGTGTACATGCGCGCACCGAGGGTCCCCGTGACTAAAGTCACTCGGAATCAGCTTCTGCAGGAGAAACTTCCGACTAGTTTCAATGACAAATTCAGACAACTGCACTACCGAAGTGGGAGGCGGGATTGGAACCGAAGAAGCCAGTTGCTCGACTTCCCGCCGACAGTCCAGCTCAGCTAGGCGTTCGTGCAGCGGCGTCAGGTCGTAGTCCGGGACCACCTTGAACTCGTTCGCTGGGTTCGGCTTCGAGGTCTTGTCTATTAGCAGGCCGAGCGAGACGAGACGCTTTTTGGTTCGGGTGAGACGATTCGGCGATAGTCCTAAGTTCCTGCCGTAGGGGATGGTTCGATGCTGCTTCAAAAACTTCAGCTTCAAGATGAACCAGCATTCCGCGTCGCTCAACCCGAGTTCTTTCTGAAGCTTTATCAAACTCTCTGGGTAGGCACGGAACCCGTCATCGCAAAGGCCTAGGTTCCCCCACTCTTTATCGATTTTGTTGGTCGTCATGACAACTTCACTTAAGTAGACGCCGACGCTGGCTCAGCTCAGCTCAGCTTGTCTCGAAAATGGTTCATCTCCCCCCTCAAGACGTCGACGGTTCGAGTTTGTAATTGTATCATATCCGGCTGTTGATGGCCGCGGAACTTGACCAGTTCCAAAACTATTTGAGGCAAATGCTTATGGTCTTCGACAGGGCCTTGTTAACTTGCCATGACACGTCGCGCTGATCCTAAGTTGAGGAGAGATCTTCTCTTTCTTCGCTTTATTTTCTGAACGGGTCAAAGGAAACCCAACCCATTAAGCCGAAGGCCACGTGACCACTACGGGTCTTTCTGTAGTGGTTTGTTGCGGATTTTCTTTTTTCTTTGCTTTACTTTCTAAACAGTTCGAGCTTTTCGGGAATGCCCCTCGTCATATTGACGAACGTCCCCATTCATTCGGGCGAGTCCGATTCGTCATTTTGACGAGTACCCCC
>WNFA01020286.1_pt1 | contig 14882 bp, 10 predicted proteins | sample 5400481 | NCBI WGS metagenome assembly WNFA01 (sample SAMN13153340, study PRJNA577476) | soil metagenome | isolation source: 120 cm saprolite under Douglas fir tree site 2 hole 1 replicate 2 | place: USA:California | collected 2015-04-18
CGCGCGATCCCGCTCTTCTCCGCCAGCAGCACTCCCTCGGAAAACGCCAGCATCTGCACCGCCAGGCTCAGGTTCGTTCCGATCTTCATCACCAGCGCCAGGCCATTGTCCCCTACGTGCGTAACTTTCGGCCCGATGTCCTGCAGCACCGGCTTCACTTTTTCAAATGTCTCTTTCCGCCCGCCCACCATCACCGAGAGCTTTCCCTCTTGCAACGTGATTACGCTCCCGGAAACCGGCGAGTCCACCATGTCCCCGCCCTTTTCCCGCACCTTCGCCGCAACTTCTCGGCTATACGCAGGGCTCACCGTGCTCATATCCACAAAAATCTTGCCCGGGGTCACTCCCGCCAGCATTCCCTCCGGCCCATGCATCACCGCGCCCAGCGCCGCGGAATTCGTCACCATCGAAAACGCAAAGTCCGACGCCGCCACCGCCGCGCGCGGCGAATCCGCCCACTTCATCCCCTTCTTGACCAGCCACTCCGCTTTCGAACGCGTGCGGTTGTAACCCGTAACGCTGTGGCCTTTCCCGAGCAGCCGGTTCACCATTTCGCCGCCCATTACGCCAAGCCCGACAAATCCAAGATTCGCCATGAATCCTTTTTCTCCCCGCAATAGGCGGCTTTAAGTCCCTTGTACGATTCCCGGCCCTTCTGGTGCGTTCCGCCGCGCTTTCGAGCACGCTCTCTACTTGTATCGATCAAGTTCCGCATTTCAGATCACTATGGGAAGACCCATCACCCAACACTAATTTTTTCTCCTACTGAAAACTTAGGACTGAGAACTGACCACTCCTCTTTAGGATTCCTGCCCGCCCGGCGCCCGCCGCGAATCCTCTCGCACTTGCCGCAGGTGCGCCTTCATCGCGTCTCGCGCTCCCAGCGGATCGCGGTGCTCAATAGCCTCCAGGATCCTCTTGTGGTGATACTGCCCGCGCTCCGGGCCGCCTTCCACGTGGAAGATTCCCATCCGCTGTTCGCGCAGCAGCCCCACAATCGAATCGATCAACGAAAGAATTAGGGGATTTGCTGCGGCTTCCGCGAGAGCTAGGTGAAAATCGAGGTCTGCCTCAATGAACGCATCCGGGTCCTTGCGCGCGCTGTCCATCACCGCGATTTCTTCCCGCATCGAAGCAAGGTCTTCGTCGTCGACGCGAGTTGCGGCCAGCGCGGCAATCTCCGGCTCCAGGATTTCGCGTACTTCCGCTAGAAACGCAGACCCCTCGGGCTGCCCAATCTTCAGCATCCGGTCGAGCGACTGCCGCATGGAATACGAGGTGCCATCGGTGACAAACGTTCCGCGGCCCGGATAGGCTTCCACCAGCCCCTTTTCATGCAGCGCCTTCACCGCTTCGCGCACCGCGGTCCGGCTGACGCCAAATTGTTGAGCCAATTCCCGTTCCGGGGGAAGCTGGTCCCCGGGCTTCATCGCGCCCTTGTGGATGGATTCCTCGACCTGCTGCACGATCTGTTCATACAAGCGAGAAGAACGCACGATCTTGTACATGACATCCTCCTCGAGAAAAGTCATTTCGCTCTTTGGTACGACCGCCGTACCAAAGTGAACTCGCCTAAGTCCAGTTGTTTGACGTGGGACTCGTCACTATCTGGTTGAGTTGTCGGACCAATCTACCACCCCCTCCTCCATTCCGCAAACTACTTAGGAGGCCTCCTCAATCCACACCGTCTTGATGTTCGTGAACTCACGGATTCCAAGGGCCCCCAGTTCTCGTCCGTGTCCAGACCACTTAACTCCCCCGAAAGGCATGCGAGGATCGGAAGCCACCATGCGGTTTATGAACACCATTCCGGATTCCAGATCGTTGATGAAGCGCTCGCGTTCATTCCTGTCGTTCGTCCAGGCGCTCGCCCCCAATCCAAACCGGCTGTCGTTCGCGATTCGAATTGCGTCATCCAGGTCTGCAGCCCGGAACACGCTCGCCACCGGTCCAAATAGTTCTTCCTTGTGCGCCGGTGAACCCTTGGGAATATTTGTCAGCACCGTGGGAGCATAAAAATTCCCCGCACGATCCAGCGGTTTGCCCCCGGTCAAGACCTTCGCCCCTGCCTCGACCGTCTTCTTCACATCGCGGTCCAGATCAGCCAGGCCGTCCGCCGTCGACATTGGCCCGAGTTCCGTCTTCTCGTCGAAAGGATCACCGACTTTCAGCGCGGCCATTTTCTCTGCGAATACCCGTTCGAATCGGTCCGCGATGGATTCGGCCACAATAAAACGCTTGGCCGCGATACACGATTGTCCGTTGTTGAAGATCCGCGCCTTCACCGCTGTGGCCGCCGCCACCTCCAGATTCGCGCTCGGCATCACAATAAAGGGATCGCTGCCTCCGAGTTCCAGCACCACCTTCTTGATTCTTTTCGCCGCGCCGATTCCCACTTCAATTCCTGCTCCTTCGCTTCCCGTCAATGTGGCTGCCATTACTCGCGGATCCCCCAGTATTTTGTCCACTTTTTGCGAGCCCACCAGAAGTGTTTGGAAAGCGCCGTCGGGAAATCCGGCTCTCCGGAAGACGTTCTCAATCGCTAACGCGCATTGTGGAACGATCGACGCGTGCTTCAGAAGTCCTACGTTCCCGGCCATCAACGCCGGCGCGGCGAATCGCAGCACTTGCCAAAACGGAAAATTCCACGGCATCACCGCCAGAACCGCCCCGAGTGGCTGGTAACGGATGTAACTCCGGCTTGCGGTCGTCTCCACTACTTCGTCGGCCAGAAAACGCTCCGCGTTTTCCGCATAGTAGCGGCAGACCCACGCGCATTTCGCGGCTTCATCGACCGCGGACCGGAACGTCTTGCCCATTTCGGTCGTCATCATCTTGGCAAAAGTCTCTTTTTCGCCGTCCAGGATAGCTGCCGCCTTCAACATCTTCTGCGCGCGTTCAGCGAACGGTACTTTTCGGTAGCTCAGAAACGTATCCGCTGCCTTTTGAAGTTTTACTTCAATCTGTGCATCCGATAGCGGTTCGAATGTCTTGACCACTTGACCGGTTGCGGGATTGATGGTTGCAATTGCCATTTCGGTTCTCCCTCTGAAATCCTTCTCTGTCCTTCTGCCTAGACAGATCTCTGCCGTTGTGCGGCTCGCTGCCTGTCGTTCGAACGATTGCCAAGCGATGAACGGCCACGGCCGACACTCTCTCGTTTTGGTCCAACCACTATACCCGAACACTTTTTCGCGAATCATACTAACTGCAACCATCTCCAATCCATAGAAGAATATTCTTGACAGCCTTTGTTTACGAATGGTACAGCGGTCCTACCTTTTGGATATCATGGCCTTCGCTACGCTTCTCACATACTAAGTTGAGAGCAGGGGCCAGACACGGATTCGAACGAGGAAGCCGTCGTCATCGCCTCGATCGCAAGCACTGCGAGCCAAGAGTTTATGAGCCAAGGAGCCGCTTAAGATGAAGGACAGGACTGGCGCGAGGATGCCAAATTCCGGGACTATGAAGTTTCGAAACACGCTGGAAGGAGCCGGACTACCGACTCGGCGCGAGTTCCTGCGAACTGCGGCCGGCGCCGGCGCGGCCATACAAAGGAGTGAAGAATGATGCACGCCATACGATGGGCCCGTCTGCCGATTCTCGCTGCCGGATTGCTGTGCAGTGGCGGTGCGTACGCTCAGGCGCAGAGTCCGCAAAGAATACGATTGACCAGCCTGCCGGGCCGTCCGCTGCCTGTAGTTGCCGCGGAAATGAACGGCACGTTCGCGAAGTTCGGAATCGAGGTGGAGGTCAGCTCGGCGCCGAATTCGGATGCGATGCGGGCCGCCTTGGCGGAGGGAAAGGCGGACCTTGCCCACGCGGCCGTGGACAACTCCGTCGCGATGGTGGAACTGACGGGCACGGACGTGGTCATTGTGATAGGAGGAGAAGGCTCGTTGAACGAACTTTTCGTGCAGCCGGACCTTCATTCGGCCGCGGAATTGCGCGGGAAAACTCTGATCGTCGATGCGGTGAACACGGCATACGCCCTTCAGATGAAAAAGATTTTGCTTATGAATGGACTGCAAGCCGGGCGGGACTACGAGATGAAGCCTTATGGCGCCACGCCGCAGCGATTGGTGGCCATGCGCGAACACAAAGAATTTGCAGGTTCGATGCTTGGTCCGCCAGCATCGATTGTTGCCAAGCGCGAAGGGTTCGTGAGCCTCGGCTCGACGCAGAAGCTCATCGGGCCGTATCAGAGTTATGGCGCTTTCGTGCAGCGCAAATGGGCAAGCGAACACAAGGATATGCTGGTGCGATATCTTGCCGCGTACATCGAGGCGCAGCGATGGCTGATGGCCCCGGCCAACAAACAGGAGGTGATTGAGTTGATGATGAAGGAATCGAAAATTCCCGCGGACGTTGCTGGGGAGACATACGCGGTCTTGATTGAAGGACACGGCGGATACGCGGAGGACGCGCACTTCGATTTGGATGGCTTCAAAAATGTGCTCAAGCTGCGCGCGGAAGTGGAAGGCCAGTGGGGCGGGCAGCCGCCTGCTCCGGAGAAATACTACGATTCCTCGTATTACGACGCCGCTGTGGCGAAACTGAAAGGTGCGAAGTAAATGGAATTCATGACGACGCAGGGCGGAATGCGAGTCTTGTGGTTGGCGTGGATGATTTTCGGAGCGCTTGCATGGACAGGAAGCGCGATGGCACAGGCGCAGAAAGAGCGCACGCTCGACGAAATAAAAGCCGAAGCGATCAAGCGCGCGGAAAATGGGATGTATCCGCTGATCGGGCTCGATCCTGCGGACGTGCGCGAGGCGTTTGCTTCCATAAAGACCACCGACAAAGATGAATGGGCTGCTGCATTCATCGCGGTCGCGGACCGCTACATGGCGGAAGCGAAATCGCTGGAAAAGAGCGATCCGGCGAAAGCCAACGCCGATTACATCCGGGCGTGGCGCATCTATTCTTTCGGCCGCTGGCCCGTGCCGGTGTCGCCCGGGAAACAGCGCGCCTATGCCAAAGCGATCGAGGCATTTCGTGCTCACGCACGCTTCTGGGACCCGCCCTTGGAGATCGTGCGCATTCCTTTTGAAGGCTCCGAGATCATCGGCTATCTGCGGCTGCCGAAAAATGCGCAGGGCCCCGTGCCGCTGGTGCTGGCGATCAGCGGCTTGGATAGCCGCAAGGAAGATCTGTCCGAAAGCTTCAGCGCCATCCTGCCTCACGGCATCGGGTTTTTCGCGGTGGACGGGCCAGGCACCGGGCAGGCGCCGATCAAAGTGAGCCCGACAGCGGATCGCATGTTCTCGCGCGTGCTCGACTATCTGCAAACCAGGCCCGAAGTGGATAAGACGAGAATTGCCGTTCACGGTGTCAGTTGGGGCGCTTACTGGGGAACGAAGCTGGCCATCGTGGAGCGGACACGCCTGAAGGCCGTGAGCGTGCAGTCCCCGCCAGCGCATCTCTTCTTTCAGAAGGAATACATGCTGAACTCCATGTTTGGGAACAGGGAGTACCTGTTCGACCATGCGCCAGCCTTCATGTCCATCATCGAAGGAGTTAACAACTTGGACGATATGGTGGCCAGGTTTCCGATATGGTGGCCAGGTTTCCCAAGTTGTCCCTCGTGGATCAGCAGCTCCTCGGAAAACCTTCCGCGCCGATGCTGATTCTCGCCGGAGTTCTGGACACGCAGGTTCCGATTTCCGACATTTATTTGATCCTCAGCAGCGGCGATGTGCCCAAGGAGGCTTGGATCAATCCGCAGGGCGGACATCTGGGACGGCAGGTGAAAGTGTGGCCGGACCCGGTGATTTTCCGGCAGGTGATTATTCCGTATTTGGTGAGGAAGCTGGGCGTGGAAGGCGGAGGTTGAAAGTTGACAGTTGAAGGTTGAAAGTTCGGAACGGAGAAGAAAAGATAACGCGGAGACGCCCCGACCCGGTCGGGGTAAACGCCGAGCGCAGAAGTCTCGCGGAGAGGGCGAGCAGAAAAGAGAAGAAAAGCGCGGAGCGCGGAGGACGCGACTTCCCAGCGAGTTCCAGATTGGGAATTGTTGGTCGGGCTTTGGAAAATAGCTGAGCAACCAGAGACCTCCGCCGCTCATGCCCCCCATTTCTCGATCGGGCTATCGGCGTCTTGAGAAGGTTTGATGGTAATGAAGGCAAGGTCTCCTTCGGATTCTTCCCGGACCTCGCCGTTGGCGAAGCCCCGCGAAGTTCGAAGGCAAGGTGATCCCATTCTGATTTGCCTAAAACTCCCGGCGCACCTGCAACAAGGATATCTTGGTGGAGTTCATCTTCCCTTGCGTTAAATACCTTATTCAGAGGCACGAACCAAGACGAGTTTCGATACGGTTGGCGTCGATTGGATTCAGCTCAAGCAAAGTCAAATCTGGTGAGGTAGGGGTAAGATCCTCATACGGAATATCGTCGAGGGAGTGCGGCGTCAATGCTTCCCGCCTGATCTGAGAAGAGTGATTCATTCCGCGAACCATCGTGAAATGGATCACGTCGTGTTTGCGCAGACGTTGCCAGACATGCGTAGCAGTCAGAATGAAACGACGATCTCGGAATTGGACCAACGTTCCCGAGCCGACCATTTTTACGCCGCCCGCGGAGTGGGATTCGGGCGTAAGAAGAGCTAAACAGTATCTGCCTACGAAACTCGCTGCATCATGTGCACTTTCGGTTGGAACTGGATGACTCATTGGTCCTCCGGAGTGCCACCATCGGTGTGCCGCGTAGTTAGGATTGTAGCCGCACTGACTAAGACGCCGCGCGATGCGCTACCCACAACTCCATGTCCGTAACCATCCGATTGAGTTCGGACGCGCAAAAAATGCGCAAGGCGATTCCAGGCTAGGCCTTGCTGAAATGAGGCGCAGCATGCTGCGCCCCTACAAATGCGAGCTTCGCGGTCAGCGGAGTTCGTCTTCAGGTTCTGGAGCGACACGGGGCACACTGCGAAGGTATTTCATCAGGCCGTCGCCCTTGGCCTTTCCCGCACGCTTCTTGAAAAAGTCCGCGGCCGTTTCAATAACACCAACTTTTTCCGCGACTGCGGCAGTAATCCACTGGTTCAAGGACACGCCGTCCTCTTTCGCGAGGCGCTGGGCCGCTTTTTTGATGGAGTGTGGAGGCTTTAATGGATAGGTAGCCATACTCATGGTTTCACCCTCTTCAAAGTGTCGGCCGGCCGGAGAATCGAAATACCAGGATATAACAATCGGAGGTGTCTCTCAGACGCCCCGAAAAATGGCCTCAAGGAATGCAGAGGGTCAGGCCCAGGAGGAAACGTGTTTGGAGAGCCAGAGGGAGCGGGGTAGGATGGGGCTCGTCCGACTTTTCTTGAGAGTAATTGTGATACGTTTGCGACGTTTCGCAGGTGCAAGCGTCAATACCAGGGAGGAGGTGTGTCCCGCCATGGTGAGAACTGCCCGAATTGTGTTAACGATTGCTTACTTTTTCTCCTGCGCTCTGCAGCTAGGCGCTCAATCCAAAAGCTCCGCCGATTCTCACCGGAAACAAGAGGATCAGGAAACGCGCATTCATCGCGTGGAAACGACGGTGGTCGATCTGCCGATGGGGGAGAATCAGGCCCCGCTGCGGATGGACCTCTCGCAGCTGATGAAGCTTTACAACGTGCCGGGGCTGAGTATTGCGGTGATCGACGATTGCAAAATGGTTTGGGCCAAGGGATATGGGGTGATCGAAACGGGATCGAGCACGCCGGTTACCCCGAAAACATTGTTCCAGGCAGGCTCGATCAGCAAACCGGTGGCGGCGACGGGCGCGCTTTACCTGGCCGAACACGGCAAGCTGGTACTCGACGAGAGCGTGAACGAAAAACTCAAGACCTGGAAAGTGCCGGAAAACGACTTTACGAAAAATGAAAAGGTGACGCTGCGGCGATTGATGTCGCACACCGCAGGGCTGACGGTCCACGGCTTTCCGGGATACGACATAAACGACATTCTGCCGACGCTGGTGCAGATTTTCAACGGCGAGAAACCGGCGAACACGGCGCCGATCCGCGTGGATATTCTGCCGGGAACAAAGGAAGTCTACTCGGGCGGGGGCATTACGATCGAACAACAGATCATGATGGACGTCACCGGCAAGTCCTTTCCCGCGCTGATGCGCGAGCTGGTGCTCGACAAATTGGGAATGGCGGACAGCAGCTATGAGCAGCCGCTGCCTTCTGCCCGAGCGGCAATGACGGCCAGCGGAACTCATGCGGACGGAAAAGTGGTTCATGGGAGATGGCACATTTATCCGGAGATGGCCGCGGCGGGTTTGTGGACCACACCCACGGACTTGAGCAAGTTCGCGATTGAAATTGCGGTGTCAAAGCATGGCAAAGCGAACCGCGTGCTCTCCGAGAAAATGACGAATGAAATGCTTAAGCCGGTGTTGGAAGAGGCGGGGCTCGGATTGTTCATGGATAAAAACAATCCCGGGCAGTTCGGTCATAACGGCGCCGACGAAGGCTTTCAGGCGATCCTCACGATGAATGCGGAATCGGGAAAAGGTGTGGCGATCATGGCGAACTCGGACAACGGGATCGCCGTCGGCGACATTCTGTTGCGGAGCGTCGCGAAAGAGTATGACTGGAATTACAAGTCCGGCGGCCAGGGTGCATACCCGATGCTGGTGCTGATCGCAAAAGCAAAGGGCACGCAAGCGGCGCTGCAGTGGTACGCGGAACTCAAAAAATTCCCCTCGGCTGAGTACAAAGTCGAAGAGCGCACGCTTAATAGCCTGGGTTACACGCTGCTGTTCTCCGGTCAAATGCAGGACGCGATTACCGTGTTCCAATGCAACGTGCAGGAATATCCGGAGTCGGGCAATGTTTATGACAGCTTGGGTGAGGCGTACATGAAAGCCGGGCAGAAGGAGCTAGCCATTCAGAATTATGAAAAGTCGCTGCAGCTTGATCCGAAAAACCAGAATGCGGTGGACATGTTGAAGAAGCTGAAAGAGATGAAATGAGAGCGAGCATCTGGGGGATGCCCTACCCGCCAGTGTTGCTGATAGGGGTTTTCACGTGCTCGGGGCGGAAGCCGATGCCGACGATGCGGCCGCGAATCCGGCTTAGGAATTTGGAACGAAGCATCAGGCGGAGAGGCGTTGGAAGCTCTACGCGCTCGGTGGTGGCGAGGACGCGAGCGATGAGGCGCTTCTGGATGATCAACTGAAATCCCTGGGTGAGGCGGGTCGCCAAGGCGCGGCGGCGTTGAACCTTTGCAAGGTGATCGGGTGTAACGGCATCTTCGCGAAGGGGCTGAGCCAGAATGTTGGCTGCGGCGATGGCATCCTGGATGGCAAGATTAATGCCGACGCCGCCGATGGGAGACATGGCGTGGGCGGCGTCGCCGATGCACAGAAGCCCCGGACGATACCACTGACGTAAGCGATCGACCCTGACGCTTAAGAGCTTGATTTCACTCCAGTCCTGCAACTCACTGACGCGATCCTGCAAAAATGGAGCGATCTCCACGATGCTGGCGCGCAGGCGTTCGAGGCCCCGGCGCTGAGTTTCCTCGTTGCCTCCTTTAGGAATCAAAAACGCGCATTGCCAATAGTCTCCGCGGTCGATCATCACCACAATCTTGCCGCGGTCGAAGCGGAGTGACGTTGCCGATTCGCCCGGCTTGCGGGACAGCCGAAACCAGAGTCCGTCCATGGGGGCGCCGAAGTCTTCGACCTGCAGGCCGGAGCGTTCCCGAATAATGGAGTTTCGGCCATTCCTTAGATGAAAAGTGGAATAGCGACGGGCATGTTCGGCGAGGAAATTCAGGAAGTCCCACTGAGGCATCAGCGCAATAAATGGGCATTGAACGGGAAGGCGCGAAAAATCAGCCATCACGACTTCAGTGCTTCCGATCTGTGCTCTGAGCTGCGGCAGCTTCTGATGTGGCCGTTTCAAAAGTATTTCGAGGATGCCAAGTTCGTGCATCACCTCGAGGGTTGAGGGATGGATGGTGTCGCCACGGAAGTCGCGCAGGAAGTCCGCATGCTTTTCGAGAACCACGACGTCGATTCCCGCGCGGGCAAGCAGGAAGCCAAGCATCATGCCGGCTGGGCCACCGCCAGCAATGCAACAGCGGGACTGGAGGTTTTCTGGCAACGCAGAGGCGGATTGTATCTAAAGATTCTCTAAAGAGCTTGAGAAAAGTATGTAAACCAATGGCTGGTTCATCATACGTCGTTGCCAGAATGTACGGGACCTGGAAGAGGGGCGACTTTTTGTGGTTGGTGGCGTCGAACTTAATTGCGAGGAGTGCGTAAATGAAAGAGAAGAAAGAACGGGTCTAAAGACCCGACAGCACAGCAGACGGAAAAGAGCCGGGCTCCCGACCCGTCGGGACAAGTTCCGCCCGCCTCCTGAGGTATGGGCGGGGTTTGAAGCCGCTGGAGTGGGATTTGATCGGAGCAGGGATTGATTGAAGCGGGGGTCGATCGAACTGGGGGGTGCACATGGAAACGCTGGGGCAGGATGTTCGGTATGCGGCGAGGAATCTGGGGAAGACGCCGGGATTTGCGGCGATCGCGATATTTACGCTGGCGCTGGGGATTGGGGCGTCCACGGCGATTTTCAGCGTGATCGATAACGTCATGATGGAGCCTTTTCCGTACCCGGATGCGCAGCGGTTCTATTCGGTGCAAATCCATGATTCCGAACGGAGCGAGCCCGGGAGGCGGGGCGGGTACACCGGGCCCGAGTTTTTGGATTATGTGGACCAGAATCATGTGTTTGACCGGGTGATCGCGAGTGACCAGACCGATGTGTTGTACCGGTCGGGAGATGGAACGGAGCGATACAAAGCGGGCATCGTATCGCCGGGGACGTTTGAGTTTTTGGGGATGCCAGCGCTCGGATTACGAGCCGGGAGCGCCGCCAGTCTTTGTGTTGCGTTACAAAGTGTGGGTCAAGGAGTTCGGCGCCGATCCGGGAATCTTGAACAAGACGTTTGTGTTGAATGGGATATCGAGAACACTAATCGGAATTATGCCGCCGCGGTTTGGATGGGGCGACGCAGACATGTGGATTCCGACAAATCCGACTCGGGCGGCGACCGGAAAAGCCATCGCGGGGGCGTTTCAGCAGCGCTGGTTTCTGCTGGGGCATCTGAAGCCAGGGATCTCCGTGAAACAGGCGGAGGCGGACTTTACGGTGGTGGCGAAGAATCTTGCCACGGTGTACCCGGCGGAGTATCCGAAACGCTTTACGGTATTCATGGATTCCCTTACGAACCTGGTGGTGGGCAGGTTTAAGACGACGCTTTACATCGTGCTGGCCGCGGTGGGGTTGCTGCTGCTGATCGGCTGCGGGAACGTGGCGAATCTTCTTCTGGCGCGGGCGACGACGCGGGAAAAGGAGTTTGCAATCCGGTCGGCGCTAGGGGCGAGCCGATGGAGATTGATAAGGCAACTTTTGGTGGAGAGCTTGCTGCTAGCGATCGGTGGCGCGACGATGGGCACGCTGCTGGCGTGGGGAGGGTTGAAGTCCCTGGTGGCGCTGATGCCACAAAATATCATTCCGGCGGAGGCGGTGATCCGGCTGAATACGCCGGTGCTCGCGTTCACGTTGTCGATCGCCGTGCTGACGACGCTGGTGTTTGGCCTGGTGCCGGCGTTGAATGCGGCACGCAAGGATTTGAACGAACCTTTGCGGGATAGGGGCAAAGGGATCAGCGGCGGATTTCGGCACGGGCGGCTGCGCGACGCCGTGGTGGTGCTGGAAGTGGGGCTTTCGTTGACGCTTCTGGTGGGCGCGGGGCTGCTGATGAGGAGCTTTGTGGCGCTGAGGGAAGTGCACCTGGGATTGCAGCCGGATCCCGTCCTGGTGGCGAGGCTTCCGCTGCCGACGGACCGTTACAAGACGGCTGACCAGGTGACGGGATTCTACCGGCCGCTGTTACAGCGTCTGAAAGCGCTGCCGGGTGTGGTGGAAGCGACGGAAACCAGCACGCTGCCGCCGTACGGCGGGATTCCGAGCGACATCGAGATTCCCGGGAAGACGCACGCGGAAAAATGGAATGCGATGTTTCAACTGGTCAGCGAGGGGTATTTTCCGGTGCTGAAAATCCAGTTCGTGGACGGAAGAGGTTTCACGGAAGCGGAAGTGAATGGAGCGCGGAAGCTGGCGATTGTGAACCAGACTTTCGTAAAAAAGTATCTGGGCAACGAGAATCCCATCGGGAAACAAGTAAGAATCGCGCAACTGGCGGAGTTTGAAGACGCGGTGAAGGAGCCGATGTTTGAAATCATCGGGCTCGTGGCGGACGCGAAGAATCGCGGGCTGCAAGACCCCGTCGAGCCGGAGATTTGGGTGCCGTACACGGTGACGGGCTCGGCGTTCCGGGGAATCCTGGTGCGGACAGCGAAAGAACCGATGACGATGATGAATACGGTGCAGCGGGAGATCTGGGCCACGGATAGCAACGTGGCGCTGACGTTTACAGGGACAATGGAAGGGTACATCAGCCAGTTTTCGTATGCGGGACCGCGGTTTGGATTTATGTTGATGATGATTTTCAGTTCGATTGGGCTGGTGCTGGTGACGCTGGGCGTTTATAGCGTGCTGGCCTACACGACGGCGAGGAGAACACGAGAGATCGGGATACGCTTGGCGCTGGGAGCGAAAGGCTCGGATGTTCTGGGATTAGTGATTCGAATGGGGCTGCGATTGGTGGGGATTGGCGTGGGGCTTGGACTGCTCGCCAGCCTCGCGCTCGGGCGGGTGATTGCGACGCAGCTCTGGGGAGTGTCGGCGTACGACCCGTGGACGCTGACGTGCGTTCCGGCGCTGCTTATCATAACCGGGCTGCTGGCATGCTGGATTCCCGCGCGGCGTGCCGCGAATGTGGATCCACTGGTGGCGCTGCGGTACGAGTAAGGGCTCGTGAGCGGTTGCCAACCCAAGTGGAGCTCTGATGGCTGAGCAGAAGCGAGCGACCCGGAAGCGAATTGCTGGCGCGGTGCGTTGTCAGGCAGGATGCGCGAGCGCGGGCGATGGAAATACGAAGGCCACGACGAGGTGGGCGGCGATCGGTTGGCCTTGAAACGTAGCCGGACTAAATCCCCAAGCCTTCACCGCTTTGATGGCTTCCGGCGTCAGAGACGGAACGTCTCGAATCACCTTCACCTTGGCGACGCCGCCCGTTTTGCCAATCAGCACGTCGAGGACCACGGTTCCCGCGGCTACGCTGTTTGCGGGGTAAACGGCGAACGAGCCGGAGGTAATTTGCGGCGGAGTGAATGGGAGTAGCCTCTGGCGCCGGAGACGGCTGAGGTAGCGGGGCGATTAGCTAGAGGCCCTCGATGGCTACGCCCCCGGGGTTGAAGGGATTAAAGACAACGTTCACTGAAAGAGTGGAGGGTATGGGGCTGCCGTCGGGATTGGCCGGCGTGAAAGTCCAGGTTCGGACAGCGGTTTGCGCGGCACTCGTAAGAGGAGGAATGTCGCGCAGGACCTGGACATTTTCCACTTTTGCGGTGGCATAGAGCTTCAGAAGGAGCGTCACAATGCCCGGAGTCGCGGTATTGACGGGATAGGGGATGTCGCTCGCGGTGGCGATGCGAGGCGGGACGAACTGCGGTCCACTGGCGCGAGTGGGCCATGCCGTCAGAACTGCGAGGCCCGTCAAGAGAGTTGCAAGCATTTGATAGCCGGAAAGTTTTCTCATGTTTGTTGCTCCTCAATCGAGCAAGCGGACGGGGTAAGGGGGGCCCACCGCTAAGACTGCCAAAGCTAGGCCCAGGTGAAGCCGTGTTTGGAGAGCGGGAGGGAGCGGATACGATTGCCAGTGATTGCAAAAATGGCGTTGCAGACGGCGGGGAGAACCGGCGGGAGGGCGGGTTCGCCGAGGCCGGTGGGTGAATTGTCGGTCTTCAGGAAATGGACTTCGATTTCGTGCGGCACTTGGTTCATGCGGACCGGGGGATATTCGTGGAAATTGCTTTGCAGGGCCCGACCGCCGTCTATGGTGATTTCGTAGGACATGACGTGGCTTAAACCTTCGATGACGGCACCGCGGACCTGATTTTCAGCACCGCTGGGATTGATGATCTGGCTGCCGACGTCGCCGGCTGCCCAAACTTTATTTACTTTTATTTTGCTGTTGGCGTCGATGCGCAGCTCCACGACTTCGGCAAAATAGCCGCGATGAGAAAATTGGAAGGCCACGCCCATGCCAGTGTCTGCGGGGAGCTTGCGCGAGCCCCAGCCGGATTTTTCCGCGACGAGTTTCAGCACGCCGCTCATGCGGGCGGCGTCGAGATCGGCTTCCGCCGGATTCGTCGAGGGCGTTGCGGTCGGGACGCGCGGAGAATTCAGGAGATCCAGACGAAACTGGATGGGATCTTTTCCGGCGGCGTGCGCCAGCTCGTCCGTGAAGGATTGGAAGACCCAGGAGAAGGCGTTGCTACGAGGGGCGCGCATGGCGTAGGTGGGAACGCCGAGCGGCATGAGGGACGCGCCGAAGAAAAAGTTAAATAGGAAGGTGCCGGGAAATTCGTTGCTGGGAATGTTAGCTGAGGGAGCAAACTGCTGGCCTTCGCCAAAGCTGACGAAGTGATTGCGCCAGGCGACGAGTTTGCCGGAAGCGTCGAGGCCGCCTTTCAGGAAATGAAAGCCGGCGGGACGGTAGTGATCGTGGTGAAAATCGTCTTCGCGGGTCCACAGTAGCTTGACGGGAACGCCGACCGGCTTGGCGATGGCGGCGGCTTCGAGCATGTAATCGTTGGTAAGGCGGCGGCCGAACCCGCCGCCGGCGCGCTTCAGGTGCACGATGATGTCGTCGTGAGGAATGTTGAAGACTTTTGCGACGAGCTGGCGGCCGGATTCGGGCGTCTGGCTGGGCGACCAGAATTCCATTTTGCCGTCGTGGTAATGGGCGAGGCAGTTCTCCG
>WNFA01011395.1_pt1 | contig 14877 bp, 11 predicted proteins | sample 5400481 | NCBI WGS metagenome assembly WNFA01 (sample SAMN13153340, study PRJNA577476) | soil metagenome | isolation source: 120 cm saprolite under Douglas fir tree site 2 hole 1 replicate 2 | place: USA:California | collected 2015-04-18
AGCGTCGTTGACTCCTCGTACATCGGTGCGGCTGGAGTTCGGAAAATTAATGGTGACGAACTCATTTCCAATCTTTGCAAAGCCGTGTTCCCCGGTAGGCCCCTCAAAGGTGCCGACAATCACCCCTCGGTCGTTGATGCCGCTAACACGAGTGGCATTCTGGCCGGGTACAAAGATGGTCGTGAATTGTCCATTTTGGAGCAGGAAACCTTTTTGTACCAATGTTTGGCCCTCTTGATAGATGCCCACAATCTGGCCTAAGTTGTTAATCCCACTGGCATCGGTGGAAAATGCGCCGGGGAAATCAATGGTCTTGAAGCTACCGGAGCGAAATACAAATCCGTGTGAGTTGTTGTTCTGGTCGGTAAACGAGCCTGTGATTACTCCAGAATTGTTAATTCCTTCGGGGCCGCCGACGGTTGAGTTAGGCGCGTCAAAAGTGTTGCTGAGAGAAATCGGGAATTCAAGCGGCCTTAAAGACACACATGTGGCACTTGGATTCTCAGCATAGGTCTGATCTGGTCACTTACCACGACCGGTGGTCGCGTTTTTTTAGCAATCTGCCAAGCCTTTGGTCAGGCGACGGACGAGCGAACGCTCGCTGGCGGATGGGGATCAAGTCCTTGTCAGTCCTCTTGGCGGAAGACGTGATTTCACGCGACACGTTTCAAGACGGCTGTGCTGATAACGTGACCAACGTGGCAGCATCATCGATTGAGCCATGGTGAATCTGTCGCAACTGTGTAAATGTTCACTGAATGACGAAGGGGCGCATGGGTGATGGAGGCTCGTCATCCGATGTTCTGATGCCGGCGCCGTTGTGAAACTGACGCCAAGATTGCTGCCCATTGTCGACCGGACGCATTCGCGCCTTGTCCCGTTCAAAGTGCTTCATGATGACATCTGTACACAGCGGGGAAGTCTCCAGGGTTCAGGCGATGGCACCCCTGATACCGATATCGGCTCTCTTTCCCAACAATCGCACTTGAAATAACTTCTCTCAAAGTATTTTCATCGACATCAATCACCATTACTGCAAAATAAACTTTCTCCTTCACTCTTTGCCTTGCTTCAGTTTTCTTCCATCCGCTAAGGGTTCGTCAACAGACTATTTTGCTCGATAAATCGTAATTGTTTTTGTCTCTACTGTGGCTCCTGACGTGTCCTGTGCCGTAAAGGTGAACGAAAACGGACCGTAGCTGGAACCCGCATCAAGCCATGTCCAGCCCGTGAGGTCTACCGAAGCTTCCTTCAGTAGGGACTCCAACTCTGCTCAGACGGCTTTTCTTCGAACTGCTTCTTTTGAAACTTGCTGCTCTTCAGCCGCCGAACTTTGCGCCGATCTTATCGCGCTTACAGCGAGCCCCGACAGCAACAAGGCAGCAGCAGGCAGCACCAACCACTTGCCGTAAGTTTTCCGCCCAGGGGCTCTAGACTGTAAGAGCGCGCATGGCTGTCAAATGCTCCATGCGCGCCATGGTCACCCGGCACGGGATCCCACAGATTGTTGGGCCGGTTCAGTCTTCAGGACCGTCGTATTGTTGTGCGTCGTAAAAATTGCCCTTGATGCCACCTCGGGACTGGCTTCGCCGCACCACAAGAAGAACTCGCCAAAAAATGTCTCCTCGGTGGAGACGGGCCGGTCTCTCGATTGCGCTTAGAATATTCGCTGGGCGGGTATTCCGTGATTCGCTTCGCTCACCAGCACCGATCAGGCGTTCTCGCTATGTTCGCGCTTTTATTTGCGTTATTTGATCTATCTGGCTGCCTTGGGCGCGGCCAGCGTTACTCTGACATCCGAACACCTACTCCATTAGGCCCAAAAGACACTCTCATCATTGGGTTCATGGGGGGACGCGACTCCTGGCGGGATCAGGCTGTAGGCGTCGGCCGTCTTGCCGCCAAACTGCGCAAACCTGAACTGAACGGAGTTCACGTTGAAACAGTAGAGAACCTTAAGCGCGGCCTGGCGTTGAAGTTTGTGAAAAGCAGCTTGGATCACGACGGCAATGGCGAGTTGGACGATTCCGAGCGCAGTTCTGCGCGCATTATTCTTTACGGGCAGAGCTTCGGCGGTGCTGCAGTCGTAAAGTTCGCACGACAGCTGAATGAAATGGCTGTGCCAGTGCTGCTGACCGTTCAGATCGACAGTGTGGGGCGCGGAGATGAGATGATTCCCGCAAACGTAAGAACGGCTGCGAACTTCTATCAGAACAACGGATGGTTGATTCACGGCGCAAAGAATATCCGCGCGGCGGATCCGAATCGCACCACCATCCTCTTCAACCGCCGGGTCGACTATCGAAATAGACGCGTGCAGATGCGCAAAATTCCCTGGTACAAGAAGGCGTTCCGCACCGACCATGTAAAAATGGACAGTGATCCTGAGGTCTGGCAGGAAGTGGAGCTATTGATACTGCGTGCCATAGAACAATAGAACAGAAGAAAAGAAGTGACAGTGAGGGTCCTACTTCGGGGGTAGCGGTGCCCCCCAGGGAGAACGGCTCGCAGTAGACTGCATCTTCCGCCATCCCAATCCTCTTTGTTTTTTCCGCGAGCGGCGCTTTACTCCAGCAGGGATTCCAGCTCTGCTCAGGCGGCTTTTCTTAAATCTAGCTGCGATTCAGCCGCCGCACTTCGCGCTGACGGCGTCGATAGTCCGAGCTCGATGCTCACCGAAAGAATGTGACTTACTCTGAGCGCAGCGCTTCCGCTGGGTCAACCTTGGCAGCCCGGGCCGCGGGCAGCGCTGACGCGATCACGGCAGCGGCCAGGATTACAAAAGCAGAGACCAGCAGCGGCAGTGCTCCAGGCATTCTCAGATCCGCGAATTGCTTGCCGATAGTACGTTCGAGGGCAAAGCCGATCACGAAACCCGCGGCTACACCTACGCCAGCAATTACCAGGCCCTCAGAGAGGACCTTGTTGAGAATGCTGCTTGGCCGCGCGCCCAGGGCCTGGCGAATTCCGAATTCGCGTGTGCGGCCACTTACGGAGAAGGCGAGCACGCCAGCCACTCCCACCACGGAAATCAATAGCGCCAGCGTGGCGAACCCGCCGAATACGATGGCATTGAGGCGGTCCGGCGTGAGAACTTCCGCGCGTACGTCTTCCAGCGTGCTGGCGCGCTCAACGGGTTGGTCTGCCGCTATGTCATGGATTGTTCGGGTGATGGCAGGCACCAGTGTATACGGATCATTCTGGGCACGTACGAACAGGCGACCGTTCCAGCCTTCCTGGGTTGACGGCTGGTACACCGTCATGGCCGGAGCCGGGATGATGTTTTCATCGTCAACGTCCGGCACCACGGCGATGATGCGACGCGGCTCGGTGCTGATGCCGATGAACTTCATTACTCCGTCTGTCCATTGCAGGTGGCGGTCCACGGCCTGGCGCCCTGGAAACAGCCGCCGGGCAACACTCTGACTGATGATCACCACGCGTTCAGCGCCGTCACGGTCCGTGTCCCTGAAGTCTCGGCCTTCAAGAATCGGTACGCCCAGCGTTTCGAAGAATCCAGGTGAGACGGACCGGAAGCGTCCGCGTGTATCGTCCTTGCTGTTTTCGCGCTGCGCGCCCTCCACGGAAAAGGTGAAGCTGATACTCAGGGCCCGGCCATCGCGCCAGGGCACGCCGAAGCCGGAAGAAACATGTTCCACTCCTGGCAGGGTACTGACGCGGCGCTGCACTTCACGGTAAAAATCGCGCACCTGCTCCGGCGTTCGTCCGTCGGACATCACCGGCAAGTTCACTGCCAGTACGCGTGCGGTTGCAAACGGAGGTTGCGTCTTCTCCAACTCCAGTAGAGTTTTCACCAGTGCACCCGCACCGGCAAGCAACAGGAATGAAGCGGTGATCTGTGTCACGGCAAAAATACCCAGCCGGCGGCGGCTGCCTCCGCTCACGCGCATTCCGCTGCTGGATAGCCCGAAGCCCGCGGAAGAATCCGGAGCAGGCAGGCGGGGCACAAACGCAAGGAACACGGCGGCGACCAACGCCAGCGCAACCCCGATCCAGACCAGGCTCGAATCAAGGGTAAGATCGAGCGCGCGCACGGAAAAGCGCGACGCATAGCGTGACAGCACAGACACCATCGGCGCCGCAATAGCAACGCCGGCCAGCGCACCACTGCCGCACAGCACAATGCCCTCCGCCAATAACGAACGCCGGAACGCAGCCGTGGTTGATCCAAGGGCCGAGCGTATGGCCATCTCAGGTTCGCGGCGTACTGCTCGCGCCAGAATAAGGTTGGCAACATTGGAGCAGGCAATCACAAAAAGCAGACCGGATGCTGCGAACAGGACCCACAAAATCGTCCGGGCACGCGAATTGATCTGATCATGCATCCGGGTTACATCGATCCTGTAGTGGTCTCCAGCCTTGTAAACCTCCGGGTGCGCTGACACCATGGCCGTGTGGACTGTGCGCAACTCTGCTTGAGCTGATTCAAGATCTGCATTGGGAGCAAGGCGTGCGAACACCTCGGTCATGCGATGCTCACGCCCGGTCACCATGGTCGCCGAGAGGTGATGCGGACTGGTGACAATGTTGGCGATCATTTCGGTTTCTACCGGATAGGGAACTGATGGTTCCACAACGCCGACGATGGTTGCGGAACGGGCGCCCTCGAAGCTCCCGAGGCGCACAACTTTCCCGATCACGCCGCGATCAGAGTGCAACGAATTGACCCAGAACCGGTACGTCAACACCACCGCGCCTTCGGCGTTTTGACCATCGTCTTTGGAATTGAGCAGCCGCCCCAGCACCGGACGAAGCCCCATTACGTCAAAGTAATTGCCATCAACAACACCGGCGCGTATCTCGCGCGGATCGCCCAGCCCGACGATGGTGAAATCAACTGCGGAAAAAGTACCGAACTCCCGGATGCTCTTCAAGCCGGAATCCATGTCCTTGATTTCCGGGACGGAGAATGTTGCATTCTCAACGCCGATTCCCGGAGCACTCTGCCGCACATAAAGCAGGCGATCTTCATCGCGATTGGCGAGTGGCCGCAGCAGCACGCCTCGAATAACACTGAAGATGGCAGCATTGGCGCCGATGCCCAATGCCAGAGTAACCGCAACAGTGATCCATAATGCGCGGGCACGCGCCAGTGACCGTATGGCAATTTTCAAATCTTGAACAAATGACATGCCGTCCTCGATTGGTGAGATTTTCCAGAGTTATTTTTTGGCACCCGACAAGTCTGACCGATTGGTTTTGGCCCAACAAGTCTGAGCGATCTAATTTTAGACGCGCAACTTGTATTTCAGTAAGCTAATCGTAGGGCTTTCGGACCACTCGCGACACATGTCTCAGCGGCCGATATCGACGGCATCGGCGGCACGGCCACGATTGGTATCAGCAACCACGATCGCTCCTGAGCTATGTTCGTAGTTGTGTCGTGTACCGTGTTGCGGCTATCCACAACAATCGACCAAAATGTTCAACGCCGTCGCGCAATCGGGCCCATCAGTAAAATCCACAGTCGCAAGGTCGTCCAGAAAAAGCTGCTGAGTGATGTCCCCGCAAAAGACCACGGTCGTGCCTGGTCCGAAGTCTGGCAGAAAGGTAACAGTGGTGACGGGAATTGTGTTTTCTGGGACAGTCGTGAACTCAATGAAGGTAACAAACCCAGTAACGTTGAAGACTGAGTCGCCGGGCCGGAATGTCCCACGGAAGCTACCTCCACCACAGCCTAGCAGGCAGACGAGAAGCACCGGCAGAATACGTCGCATGGCGCGTCCCCTACAAGATCAAATCTTACCCTAATTCCAAGGCGGTTTGATCAGAACCATGACTCTCATTGTTTTCACTCCTCTTTGTAGAGGTTTCGGACCTGTGTTCCGGGAATTTCTGGACGGCGAAACCGGCCTTCGCTTATACGGCGAACGAAGCAGGGCAAAATCGACAGCTTCTTCATCTTTTTTAAGATTCTAACTGTAGACTTCTAAGTGTCTGATAGGGTGAGCCTTATCCGTGCTGCGGTCAAGTGCCAGTAACTACGACGAAAAAACAGAGTTGCGCAATCAGGTCCGCTGGTTCCCCACACCTGGTCTAACCAAAATCCGTTACTCGAGCTCGAACGCGACGTAGTTCATTCCGTCACTACGTTCCACCTGAAGGACAACGGCATCGCCAGAGCGAAGCGCGCTCATCTCTTTTTGGAGGTCGTCCAGGTTGAGAATGGGTTTCCGGTTGAGGGAATGAATGATATCGCCTTGACGCAGGCCAATCTCGGCGGCCCGGCCACGATTGGTATCGGCAACCACAATGACTCCGGATTTAATACGTAAGTCAGGCAGCAGACTAAGGATGTGATCATCGACGTCGATAGCCAGGATGCCAATTTTTCGGACTCTGTTCTTCTGCGGATCGACGAGATCAATCAACTGGTCCATTTCATGCTTCTCTGACGTGACCGGTACGCGGAGCGTGACTGTTTTGCTTCCGCGCAGGACTTCCAGCGTCATCAAATCATTGGTCGGGTGCAGATACAAGCTGCTCACCAACTGGGGAAGTGAACGAATCCGCTTGCCATCGACAGCCGTAACTATGTCATCAATCTTCAGACCGGCGCTGTCTGCGGATCCACCCGGCTTTACATCAACGATGATCACGCCATTGTCGACCGGAAGGTGCAGGCCCTTGGCAAGGGTTGGCGTAATCGCTTCAGATGCCGCGCCAATCTCACTGCGGTCCACATGACCAAATCGCCGCAGCCGGTCCACAACAAAACTCACAACCCTGGTAGGAATCGCAAACCCAAGCCCTTCGCTGCCGCCACCGGACGTAATAATGAAGGTGTTGATTCCGATCAGGTACCCATCCACGTCGATGAGAGGGCCGCCGCTGTTGCCGGGGTTAATAGGGGCGTCGGTTTGAACAAACACCATGGGTAGGTTCGGGTCGGGTTGGCGGTCCAATGCGCTCACAACCCCCATGGAGACGGAATTGCCGAACCCTTCAGGATTTCCCAGCGCAATCACGAGTTCTCCCTGATGGATCGGGTGCTTCGGATCAATGGGAAGATATGGCAATCCCTTGGCGTCAATTTTCAGCAGAGCCAGGTCCGTTTCTTTGTGTACGCCCACGATGCGGGCTGTGTAAGTCACGCTTTGACCGCCAGGTTCGCCCGTGTCTTTGGGTGCTGGAGTTACAACTACGTTGACCATCCGCGCATTCGAGACCACGTGGGCATTGGTTACGATGAAGCCGTCGGAGTCGATGATGACGCCTGATCCGAGTATGCTTTGCCGTTCGATAACCGCGGTCTTTTCTCCGTGGCTATCTTCAACTGGACCAAAACTGGAAACGTGCACCTCAACCACGGCGGGGGACACCTTGGCGACCAGGGTTTGGAGAGAAGAGTTGAGCTGCCTGAGAAAATCAGGTTGGGTTGCGGACTGCGCGGCCTTTTGCCGGTCGAGTTGAGTAGGCTGGGGCTGTTGAGCGGGCTGCGGCTTTGGCGGAGTCTTTTGTGCCAATCCGTTGGTTGCTGGAAGCAAGCAGATAAGCGCGATTAAGGAAAGCAACGGTGCATGGCTGCTGCTGTTCATAGTTTGATTCCGTTCACATCGTAGCGACTCACAATTGGTTTGAATGCCGAGGCAAGGAGAAACCTGAATCATGAACGGCCATTGTGCGTCTATTTTTCCGCGACGCCTCTAATCTTTGTCCAGATATTCGCCGGGAACATCGTCCTCCAGCACTTCACGCGTGCGAATTTCCTTTTCATTGTCATCTGCTTCTTGAACACCAGCCACTACGCCGGCCTCAAACGAGTTTCCTTCTTCCAGTAACTCGTCAACGCTTTCTGAATCGGCGCCTTCGGATCCGGACAGACCCTGCAAATCTCCCGATTGCCCCGCTGCCCGGGACCGCCGTTGCTGGAGTTCAAGCGCCTCGGTATCCAGGCTTTGACTTTGCTGTACAGCCGGTTTCGTGGGCCTGGCTTTAGCCTTCCTTGCGGCTGCCTTCTTCGGCGTTGTTTGCTTCGGCGACTTCCTTGTCGTGGAGGCAACTTTGGAAGCTGAGCTTTTCTTTGCAGAGATCTTTTTCTTGGCGCCGGCTTTTTTCCTGGTTAATTTTTTTGCATTGGATTGAGCGGGCGATCGCCGAGATGTTGTGGCGGTCGTTCTGAGCTGCGGGCGTTTTTTCTTGCTCTTCTTGATGACCATAATCGAAGTTTACCACCGCGAGCAGTTCAGCATCTTTATTTGCCAGTTCACTTCAGCGCAAGGCCAAAGACCTGCTTCACCCTCGGCCGCAAGATATAGAACAACAAAGCTCCGGCAATCAGCACGCCCGCTCCGCCTCTCAAGTATTCACCCCTGGCGGCACTGGCCAGATCGCCGGTGACCTGAGTTAACAGGACGATAACACCAAGCGTCCATCCCCATGAGTTAACAGGACGATAACACCAAGCGTCCATCCCCAAAGGCGCCGGCTGCAAACGCAAACCGGGAGACTGAATGTCTCCCGGTTGTTTTTATGTCAATTAAGAACGAGTTCAGAGCTAGTCGAAGTTGTTGCTGTCCTTGTCCATAAAGGCGCGGAGCTTGCGTGAGCGGGTCGGATGGCGCAGTTTACGTAGTGCCTTGGCTTCAATCTGGCGGATACGTTCACGCGTGACCTGAAAACTCTGGCCCACTTCTTCCAGCGTGTGTTCGGAGCCGTCTTCCAGTCCGAAGCGCATTCTGATGATCTTCTCTTCGCGCGGGTTCAGTGTGCGCAGCACCTGGGCCGTCTGTTCCTGAAGGTTTACGCGAATCATGGCTTCTGAGGGCGAGACACGTGTGTTGTCCTGAATGAAGTCAATCAGGTGCGAGCCGTCCTCTTCGCCCACCGGAGTTTCGAGTGAGATCGGCTGCTGCGCGATCTTTTGCGCTTTGCGCACGCGTGAGACCGGAATATCCAGGCGTTGCGCGATCTCTTCAATCAGCGGTTCACGGCCTAGTTCCTGCACCAGTTGACGCGTGGCGCGCACCAGCTTGTTGATGACTTCAATCATGTGCACGGGAACGCGGATGGTGCGTGCCTGGTCGGCAATGGCGCGTGTAACTGCCTGGCGGATCCACCAGGTTGCGTAGGTGGAGAACTTGTAGCCACGGCGGTAGTCGAACTTGTCCACCGCTTTCATCAGGCCCATGTTGCCTTCCTGGATCAGGTCCAGAAATTGCAGCCCGCGATTGTTGTATTTCTTTGAAACCGATACCACCAGGCGAAGATTGGCTTCCACCAGCTCGCGCTTGGCGTGCTCAGCGTCCATGTTGCCCTGGATAATCTCACGTTGCGTGCGGCCCATCTCCTGGGCTCCGGCGCGGTTTTCCTCTTCCAGCTTTTTCAAGTCAACGTGGATATGTTTCTGCTGCTGCTTGTATTCGGCGCGCTGCTGTTCATTGCGTGCGCCGTTCACCTTCTTCTCCAGCGTCCGCAGCTGCCGGTCAAGGGCCCGCATCTGCTCGGCGACAGACGTCACTTTTTCAATCAGCCTTTTGCGCTCAGCATGGGTATAGCGAATGCCGCGGATGATCTTGGAAACAGCCACCTGGTTGCGCGCGATTTTCCAGCGGCAACGAATATGCTGTTTAGGATTCTTCTTGGCGCTGATGCCGGCCAGCTTTTCTTCCAGCTTGCCTGTCTTGTCATAATGCGCGGCCATCTCTTTAATGGAAGCGATGGTGGCTTTGGTGCGCGCCTCGGCTATTTCTTCGGTGACCTCTTCCTCATCGAACATGACGATTTCTTTGATGGAGCGGACGCCGCTTTCCAGGTCTTTGCCAATGGCGATGATTTCCCTGATGGCAACGCGGCTGCGGGAAACAGCTTTGAGCACACGCAGGTGCCCGCGCTCAAAGCGCCGGGCAATTTCTACTTCACCCTCGCGGGTGAGAAGAGGTACGGAGCCCATTTCGCGCAGGTAGATGCGGACGGGGTCAGTGCTTTTTTCAGCTAGTTCAGGAACGATCCTGAGGTCAACTTCTTCGCCTTCATCGTCCAGTGCGGGATCAATCTTACGCCCGCGAGCCAGTGACATCTCTCCATCCTGAAGGTCAATGCCTTCCTGACTCAGGGTGGACATGATGTCGTCAAAATCGCCGTCAGGGGCGATCTCGTCGGCTTCGCCATGGAGAACCGGCGCATCATCTTCGATGATCAAGTCGTCTTCATCCACCAGGCGTGGATCAAGAGGATTCCCGAGATGATCGTAATTGTTATGGCTAGCCAAGAGACCTTTCGAAAAATAACGCGCAGCAATAAAATCGAGCCGTTGCCTTCCCCATTCGCTGTTCGACGGGCCGCAGTTGACGGCGAACAGCACAACATCAGGAAAAAACGGCGTGTTCCTGTGGGGGATTCAGGAACGAAAATTAAACAGCGGGAGTGGCCTTCAGGGAGTCAATTTCTTGGAGGATTGTGTCCAGGCGCTGTTGCAACTGCTTCTTTGTCCGTGGTTTACGCTCGGTTTTGGTAAATTGGCCATAATCTGCCAGCGAACGACGGTAGAAATCGGCAGTCTTGTTGAGCAATTCGGCTTTGGAATCATTCTGTGTTGACATTCTCTCATCATACCAGCTTATTAACCTTACGGCTGAAGACATTACTGGCTGGGGTCTGCATTTTTGGCACAGTCCACGCAGATTTGCCGCTAAAGAAGGGCCTCACCCTTGAGTCTTTGGAACCCGGCTTGCGTCAACTGCTCCAGTTCATTCACGCAATCGTTGTCCAGGACCGTCAGATTGAAGCAGGACTGGCCCTGCATGAGACGTTTCAAGGCCGGTGAGATCCGGTTGGAGAGGTCAGGAAACATATACAAAGAAGGGAGATAGAAGCTCACATAGTTCTTTTTGACCTTGGCGGCGGCAAAAAACAGAGGCCGGCCATTGATGCTTCCAGATCGAGTCTCAAGATAGCAGTTTCCCGGCTTATCGGTTTTAACCGCCAACTCGCCTTCGTAGAGCTTCAGGATTTTCCTTAAGGCAGCAAAGACCGCGCCGTGCCGCTCGGCCACGCCAAGGGCTGCTGCTTCTGTATTATTCCTTGCCGCCATGGTACTCCCATCCACCTTGAGGCTCGCGATCAAGCCAATCCGGTTACTCGCAATAGTACACCCAAAGCCGCTGGAAAGGCGTCCTTTGGGTGATGGCCGGGGTACCTAACTAGGCTTCAGGGCCAAAAATCGAGAGCATATGGCCATCGGGATCGCGAAAGTGGGCGGCAAATTCTTTTTCGGTGGCCTGCCGTGGTTCGTTGAGGAAGGTTACGCCTTGTTCCGCCAGGGCAGCATACGCGGCGCGGATGTCTTGCACGGCAAAAGAAACCTCTGTCGCGCCGTTCACCTGGGGCGAGAGTCTGGCGTGCCCGGGACTCAGTCCCAGGATTATGGAACCGGCGTCTAAAAGGACGATTTGCGGGGATTGCAACGTGGCTTTCAGTCCGAGGGTTTCTGTATAGAAATGGGTGGAGGCTTCAAGATCGCGAACTCCCAGCATGACGCTGACGACGCGTGAAAGTTTTAGCGGCATGGCGGGTTCTCCTTCGCAGTCGGTTTAATATTTAGCATAGCTAATTAAATCCGGCCCTTTGACCGCTGTCAAGTATTTTAGTTAGCCTTGCTAATGATGCCAGTGACAAAGGCAAAGCAATCCGAAATTGAAGCGCTGGCGGACCGACTGCACAGCACGGCGATCCATCTGCTCAGACTGGTGCGGGTGCAGGATGCCAAGAGTGGAATTGGTCCGGCGCAGCTTTCGGCGCTGTCAGTGATCGTGTTTGGCGGGCCCATTTCTCTCAATGATCTGGCGCGGGCTGAGCAGGTTCGTCCGCCGACCATGAGCCGCATCGTGGATGGATTGGAAGCAGGCGGGCTGGCGAGACGTCGTGCTCACCCTGATGATCGGCGCGCGGTGATGATTGAGGCCACCGAAAAGGGAACCGGCATTCTGCAAAAAGGGCGCAAGCTGCGGGTGCAGTTTCTGGCAAGTCACCTGGCGGGGCTGTCAGGCGCGGAACGGGACCACATCGCGCGGGCGGTGGCTGCGTTGCAGAAGGCATTGCAGACACGGCCCGATACGCATGCATCTGGTAAAGATCAAAACCTGCCACAGAGACGCGGAGGCACCGGCTGATCACGGGGGTACAGAACAGCTACGGGCATTCTGTACGTAATTGCTTTGCCCGACCCGTCATTGACTTGCCAACTTCAGGGACGTAGGATTCTGCTCCAATGATCGGGCAGACAATTTCGCACTATCGCGTGGTCGAGAAGCTTGGCGGGGGCGGGATGGGAGTCGTCTACAAAGCTGAAGACCTGCGGCTGCATCGCTTTGTGGCGCTGAAGTTTTTGCCCGATGATGTCTCCCGCAACCCGCAGGCCCTGGCACGGTTTCAGCGCGAGGCGGAGGCAGCTTCGGCGCTGAACCATCCCAATATCTGCACCATCTACGACATTGGAGAGGAAAATGGCCGCACCTTCCTGGCCATGGAGTTCCTCGACGGTTCCACACTCAAACACCTGATCAGCGGGCGCGCGATGGAAATGGAAGAGAGCCTTTCGCTGGGAATCGAGATCGCCGACGGGCTGGACGCAGCGCACGGCGAAGGGATCGTGCATCGGGACATCAAACCGGCCAATATCTTCGTTACCAAACGCGGGCACGCGAAGATTCTCGACTTCGGACTGGCGAAAGTGGCGGAGAGAAATGTTTCAGCCAGCCGCGTTGCCGGGGCAGACACGCTCTCAGAAGACGACCATCTCACGAGCCCGGGATCCACGTTGGGCACGGTGTCATACATGTCACCCGAACAGGCCCTCGGCAAACAACTCGACGCCCGAACGGATCTGTTTTCGTTCGGCATAGTTCTCTACGAAATGGCGACGGGCAGGCTACCCTTCACCGGAGATACCGTCGGGGCGATTACGGATTCGGTGCTGCACGGAACTCCGGTGCCACCCGGACGATTAAATCCCCGGGTGCCGGAAGAACTCGATCGGGTGATCCAGAAGGCACTAGAGAAGGACCGCGCGGTGCGTTACCAGCACGCGTCAGAAGTAAGAGCCGACCTGGCGCGAGCGCGCAGGGACTCGGACTCAGTCTCGTCGACGACGAACCGAGCTGCGGCAATGGGGCCAACGCAGCGGAATCCTTGGATCTGGGGTTCGAGTGCTGCGGTGCTCTTGATCCTGATTGGATTAATGCTGTGGCGCTGGCGTGAGAGCTCAGCTCCTGCGGCTGGGAAAATATTGGCTGGTCCGGTCACGATTGCCGTTTTACCCTTTCAGAATCTTGGCGCGGATAAGCAGGAGGATTTCCTGCGCATGGCGTTACCCGATGAAGTTGCGACGACATTGAGCGCGGTGCGGACTTTATCCATTCGCCCATTCGCGACCACGGCAAAATATGCCAAGGCAGATGTGGATTTGCAGCAGGCTGGCAAAGACATGCACGTGGGCCGGATCGTGACCGGACATTACCAGAGGATTCGTAATACGCTGCAGCTGACGCTGGAAGCCGTTGACGTGGCCGATGATCGCGTGCTGTGGCAGGAGACGATGAACCTGCCGGCTGAAGACCTGGTGGCGACCAGAGATCAGATAACCGCAAAGGTTCGCCAAGGTCTGATTCAGGCCCTGGGCGCCAGAGGCGAAGCGAATGATAACGGAACGCGGCCCACAAACGAAGAAGCCTATGACCTGTACTTGCGCAGCGTGGCACTAGCCCATGACAGGGAACAGAACCGCGAGGCAGTCCGAATGCTGGAACGCTCTGTAGGATTGGATCCGGCATTCGCTCCGGCCTGGTCCGCCTTGGGAAAGCGTTATTACTACGAAGAGGAGTATGGGGTCGGCGCCACCGGCACAATGTCGCGCACTGAACCCGCGCTGCGGCGGGCGCTCACGCTGGATCCCAGCCTGGAGGATGCCGCGCAGCAGATTGTCAGTTTGGATACCGATGCCGGTAAGCTGGTCCAGGCTTACAAGGAAGCGAAGTCGATGGTGGAAAAACGCCCGCAAAGCGGTTTCGCCCACTTCACTTTGTCTTATGTACTAAGGTATGCGGGCCTGTCCAGGGAGACGGCGCAGGAGTGCGAAACGGCGATACGGCTCGATCCGGGCAACTACCAGTTCCGCTCGTGCTCGACGGTTTTCGCCCTGACCGGACAGCGCGACCGGGCCAGGGATTTCCTGAGACTGGACGCTGGATCGGAGTGGTCCAATAACGTGGAGATAAGTCTGCTGTTGCGTGAGGGCAAAACGAGCGAGGCTGTGGAGCGATTGCGCAAAATGCCGGACAGCTCATTCTTCCATGTGCGTGCCCTACAGGTTTGTTATGAAACGCCCAGGCCTCCCGGATCCCAGCAGATCCTGGAGCAGTTCGAAAAAGAGATTTTCGCCTACCGTGACCCGGAACCAAAATTCAACCAGGCAGGGGCTTTCAACCCTTGTCTGGGAAATGCGTTCACGGCCCGGCTCCTGAAATCCTCAATCGAAGGCGGGTTTTGTGGCTATGACAACTTGCGATTTGATCCGATATTGGCTGAATTTCGCAAAACGCCGGAATACCCCGCTCTCCTGGCCGAAGCCAAGCAATGCCAGGACCGCTTTCTGGCTGAGCGGGACCATCTTTAGCGCTCCAGATGACCACTGGCGGTACGACGCTCGTCGCAAAGTCAAGTCGAGAAATCGTACTTGGTCGTTTTCAAGGAGTAGAAGCTGGTACGGATCCGGCGAGAATGGCCGAAAGTAGTCACCCCGGAATGGGGCGATGTGAAATGGTCGGGGCGACAGGATTTGAACCTGTGACCCCCTGCGCCCAAGGCAGGTGCGCTACCAGGCTGCGCTACGCCCCGACAAGTGATCTGGTTTGAGTATTG